>ERZ1649853.473-NODE-473-length-17235-cov-6.780792_pt1 | contig 17235 bp, 12 predicted proteins | sample MGYA00575353_ERZ1649853 | MGnify/ENA primary metagenome ERZ1649853 (study PRJEB40853, sample SAMN11349654) | freshwater sediment metagenome | isolation source: river sediment | host: Sediment | place: India: Okhla Barrage, New Delhi | collected 2017-02-21 ...
AGAGCATAGGCGAGCCCGGCACGCAGATGACCATGAGGACGTTCCACTACGCGGGCGTCGCGGAGATGAACGTCACGCTGGGCCTGCCGAGGCTCATCGAGATCGTGGACGCGAGGCGCGTGCCCAGCACCCCGATCATGGAGATACACCTGGAGAAGGCGGCGCAGGAGGACCTCGAGAAGGTCCGGCAGATCGCCTCCAACATCGAGCTGACCAGGGTCATAGACATCGCGGACGTCGAGACGGACATCAACAACATGGAGGTCCTCATCAAGCTGGAGAGGAGGAAGATGGAGCGCAAGTCCATCACCCCCGAGGACGTCCTCAAGAGGCTCAACAAGGCGAAGGGCCTCAAGGGCCTGGCGGAGATGCGCGAGGGCAACGTCGTCATCAAGTGCGACGAGCCGTCGTACAAGAAGCTCCAGAGGATATCGGAGGACACGAAGCACACCCCGATCAAGGGCATCGAGGGCATCACGAGGGCCGTGATACGCAAGGTCAGCGGCAAGTACGTGGTCTACACCGAGGGCTCCAACCTCGAGAAGGTCCTCGAGATAGAGCACGTGGACAGGGCCAACACCACGACGAACAGCATCCTCGAGATATTCGAGGTGCTGGGGATCGAGGCCGCCAGGAACTCCCTCATAATCGAGGCGTCGAAGACGCTGGACGAGCAGGGCCTCACGGTCGACATAAGGCACATCATGCTCGTGGCGGACCTGATGACCAACGACGGCGACGTGAAGGCGATCGGCAGGCACGGCATATCCGGGCGCAAGTCGAGCGTCCTCGCGAGGGCCGCGTTCGAGATCACCTCGACCCACCTTCTCCGCGCTGCGATCACGGGCGAGGTGGACACGCTCGAGGGCGTGGTCGAAAACATTATAGTTGGTCAGCCGGTTACAGTCGGTACTGGCGCGGTCAACCTGGTCTGGTCCCCGGCCAAGAAGGAAGGTGCGTGAGCATGGACATCGCTAGAGCCCTGAAGACGGCGGCCTCGTCGGGTGACGTCAGGTTCGGCCTCGCAGAGGCGAGGAAGAGCGTGAAGAAGGGCGAGGCGAGGATGGTCGTCCTCGCCAGCAACTGCCCGGACAGGGAGGGCTTCGACGCCAAGGGCGTGAAGATCCTCGCCTTCGCCGGGACGAACGTCGAGCTGGGCGCCGCCTGCGGGAAGCCCTTCCCGATATCCGCGCTCGCCATAGTGAGCCCCGGGGATTCGAACATCCTCTCGGCGTGAAGGACTGGTCCAGATGGGCGACATCACCTTTACGGGGGACACCCTCCGGTACATATCCCTGTTCGAGAAGGTCACGGGGACCCAGGTCAAGGACTGCCTCGAGACCGAGGAGAAGCTCGTCTTCGTGGTGGAGAAGAACCAGGGCTCCAGGGCCGTGGGGAAGAAGGGCGAGAACGTGATACGCCTCAAGAACCTCACGGGGAAGAACATACACGTCATAGAGTACTCCGAGGACCCGGAGACCTTCGTGAAGAACGTCTTCCACACCTACAGCGTCCAGTCGGTGGCGCTCGAGGACCGCGGGACCATCATACACGCGACCGTGACCGTGGACCCGAAGGTGAAGGGGAAGGCCATAGGCAAGAACGGCCGGAACCTCAGGATCGCCAGGGAGATCGTCTCCAGGCACCACAACATCCAGAGCATCAGCGTCGCCTGAGAGGCCTGCGCTCGACCTCGAGCCTGTCCGCCGTCGGGTACTCCTCGACGATGTACGAATCGAGCCCCAGCTCCGGCGCCAGCTCCTCGAGGACCCACGCCGCCACCTCGAGCCGCCCCTTCTCCTCGTCTATGCACATGAGCCTCGGCGGCACGTCGTAGTCCATGATCAGCATCCCGGCGACGCCCTCGGGGTTGCCCGTCTCCACGACACCCTTGAGCAGGGTGCCGTCGCGGGTCAGCAGCTCGTGCGGCCGTCGCACGTTCCGCGCGCGCCGCGCGATCCTCCTCCTGAGCTGCACCCCGTCCTTGAACGAGGAGGAGCAGTAGTGGAGGGGGACGCCGGCGCCCGACCTCAGCAGCCCCATCGCCACCTCCTCGCTCCCGAGCACCGCGGACGAGACGTCGTCCTTCACGTCGAACCCGGACGCCCTCAGCGCCTTCCAGTTGGTCTCCGAGAACTCCAGCTCGTTGAGGTTGACGAAGTCGAGGCCGAGCGCGTCGGCGGAGCGGACGAGCGCTGCGAGGCCCCTCTCGCGGCCAGGGACCGCGGGCACCTCGAGGCCCGTGGCCATCCCCTTCTTCATCGAGAACCGGAGCGCCTTCGCGAAGTCGCTCCCTTCGAGCCTCGCCCACAGTCCGGCGGGCGGGTGGAACCTTATCTCGTCCAGGCCCGCGCGCGCGACCCTCCCTATCTTGCCCGTGTCGGTGGTGGAGGTGTAGAGGTGTATGTGGTGGTCTGGGCCGAACCGCCCCTTCAGGGCCCTGATGGAGTCCGCGGTCCTCTGGACCGCCATGAGCGGGTCCCCGCCGGTGATACCGGTCCCGAGGGCGTCCATCAGCGCGGCCTCCTCGAGCGCCTCCCCGACGGCGCGGACCCTCCTCTCGTTCGCGAAGAAGACGTCCCTGCCCTTCTTCTGGGCGGACAGGGGGCAGTAGCCGCACCTCCTCGCGCACCTGCCGGTCACGAGGAGGACCATCTTGGCCCCCTTCTCGCAGAGGACGCAGCCCTCGGGCAGCCGCCCCGTATGCGCCGACCCCATCTTCATCCGTCTGACCTTGGCCACGGCACCTCGTATGCAGTCGCGGCTATTGAACAGATTCGCCCCGCTCCTCCCAAAAGGATTAACCGGCCCCTGGAAGATTAGGCGGCCATGAGGATCGAGAAGAACACGCGGATCATACTCGCGCTCGACGTCACCGCCAGGGAGGACGCGATGCGCGTCGTGGGGGAGGTAAGGGACCACGTCGACGCCATAAAGATCAACTGGCCGCTGGTCCTGGGGGCGGGCCCCGGGATGATCAACGAACTCTCGACGGTCAGGCCGATCATATGCGACTTCAAGATCTCCGACATCCCCAACACCAACCGGCTCATAGTCGAGCAGGCGATGGCGAGGGGCGCGTCCGCGGTCATATGCCACGGGTTCACGGGCGACGACTCGGTGAAGGCGTGCGTCGACGCCGCCAAGGGGCAGGTGTTCGTCCTGACCGAGATGAGCCACCCGGGCGGGAAGCAGTTCACCGCACCCGTCGCGGACAGGTTGGCGGCATTGGCGAAGGCCTCCGGCGCGAGGGGCATAGTCGCGCCGGCGACGAGGCCCGAGAGGATAGCCGCCCTGAGGGGGATAGTCGGGGACATGGAGATCATCACCCCGGGCGTGGGGGCCCAGGGCGGGAGCGCCTCCGACGCTCTGAGGGCGGGGGCGGACTTCGTCATCGTCGGCAGGGCGATCTACGACGCCCCGGACCCCGCGGAGGCGGCCCGGAGGTTGGCCGAGGAGACCGCCTCGGCCTGCAGCGGGCACTGACGCCCCCCGGGAGGGGCCCGCCGCTGTGCCAAAGGGTGACGTGCCAGATGGGTCGTTTCGGCGCGCCACTTCCGTAGGAAGTGGCCCCTAACGTATATATAGCACCCCAGGCATCCCCAGCCTACTATCGCACTAGGTGGAGTTATCGTTGGCCGAAGCAAGGGATAGTCCTGCTAGGTCCTTTATGCCCAAGCTTTCGAGGGGGGGCGGGGGGCCGAGCGAGTTGGGCAAGTGGATGAGAACCAACGGGCCGGCATTGCTGATGCTGACCTTCGCGGTCCTGCTCGCGCTTTTCGTGCGGTCGTACTTCGCCTTCGAGACGTCTGCAGAGAACGACTACATCGTCTCGGGCGGGTCCGACTCCTACTATTGGCGCAGGATCATCGACTACCACCTCGAGACCGGCCTCAACCTATTCAAGGACCCGCTGCTCAACTACCCTGACAACCTCGTCAACCCGAGGCCGCCGATGTACAGCATGTCCGTCGCTATACCTGCGGTGCTGGCGCAGGGGCTCTTCGACTCGGTCAGCGACTCGGCGGGCTTCTTCCTCGTCTGGTCGACGGCCTTCTGGGGCGCCCTGACCGTGGTCCCGGTCTACTTCCTTGGCAAGGAGGTGTTCGGCCGGAGGGTGGGCATGACCGCCGCGTTCCTCTTCGCGCTGATGCCGGCGCACATCCAGAGGACCGTCCTGTCCAACGCAGACCACGACGCCCTCATCCTGTTCCTCATAGTCACGACCTTCTTCTTCCTGCTCAGGGCCATAAGGGTCCAGGAGCACAGGAGGTGGGTCGAGAGCTGGAGGAGCCGGGCGTCGGTCGTCTCGGGGCTCAAGGCGTACTTCGCCGGGAGCCGCACCGCGGTGCTCTACGCCCTCATGGCGGGCGCGGCCTACGCCGCCCTCATGATGACCTGGGTCGGCTTCGCCTACGTCACGGTCATCATACTCGTCTACTACATCGTGGAGCTCTTCTTCAACATGTTCAGGGGCCAGGACTCCACGAGCGTGACCATGGTCATCCTGGTCGCGATGGGCTTCGGGTACCTCCTTGCGTTCCCGTACTACGCCAACTACATCGACTCGTTCTTCAACGACAGGTTCCTGGTGCCGGTGCTGCTGACCGCGGGGGCGCTCTTCTTCGGCATCATGTTCGTCGTGTCGAGGGACGTCCCGTGGACGCTGTCGCTCCCGACCATCGTCGGCGTGACCGCCGCCCTCGTGGGCGTCGTCAGCCTCTTCTACCCGTGGCTCGGAGAGGCCATAATGACCGGGCAGGGCTACTTCAGCCAGAGCAAGCTGTACACCACGATCGCGGAGGCGCGGGCGCCCCAGTTCTCGGAGCTGGCTCTCTCCTTCGGCATGGTCACGTTCTTCCTGTCCCTGGCGGGGCTGATGTACGCGCTCATGCGGGTGCCGAAGCGCACCGGCGCGGCGTACATCTTCATGGTCGTCTGGCTCGCGGCCTCGATCTTCATGGCGATATCCGCGAGCAGGTTCATGATCAACGCGTCCCCTGCGTTCGCGATATCCGCGGCGTGGGTGTTCGTGATCATAGTCGACGGCCTCGACTTCAACTCCGTGCGCAAGGCGATGGCCGGCGCGAGCGGGTCGCTGTTCGGAACCATCCGCAAGAGCGTCAAGGTGCGCCACGTCGTGGGCGTCCTCTTCCTCGGGTTCATGATCCTTCTCCCCAACGTGTGGTACAGCGTCGACGCAGGCATCCCCTCCGAGACGAAGCGGTCCTACGACAAGGAGATCTACTTCAGCATGCCCAGCTTCATGAGGCCAGGCGGGTACGACGAGTACAACGGCTCGAACTGGTACCTGGGCGCCTTCGGCTACTCGCTGCCCCTGCCGACATACTACTACCCAGCGGCATGGGACTGGTTCTCCGAGCAGGACTCCGACATCTACCCGATGAGCAGCAGGCCCGCGTACGTCGCGTGGTGGGACTACGGCTTCGAGGCCGTCGCGGACGGGGACCACCCGACCGTGGCGGACAACTTCCAGAACGGATACCAGTTCACAGGGAACGTCATCATGGCCCAGAACGAGACCGACGCGGTCGCCCTCTTCGCCTTCAGGCTGATACAGGGCGCCTACCGCATAGGCGGCGCGGCCGAGGCGGGCGTCGTCCAGGCCATGGACGCGTACGGCGTGGACTCGGACCGCATGCAGGAGATCATCGAGGGCCCCGGCCGGCCCGTCATCGACGAGGTCCTCTCCGACCCGGATACCTACGGGCCGATGTCGCCCGACCTCACGGAGGCCAACGCGAGGATCGTCGCTGGCAGGGCCGAGCTGGCGAAGGTCGGGACGGACTCCCTCGTCGGCCTGTACGACAGGGTCTGCGAGGTCACCGGCTGGGAGATAAGGTACTTCAACGTCGACTCGAGGCTGTTCCCCACGTCGGCCTACCAGACCGGTATCTTCTACGCGCCGGCGAAGCTCTCCGACAGGCGTATAGACGGTTCGACGCCGGTCGACTTCTTCACCATCAAGGCCGTGGACAGCAACGGCATAGCCTACGACCTCGACGAGGTAACGGCTGACATGGTCATCTACAGCTACGAGATCGAGTACACGGACATGTTCTACGACAGCATGTTCTACAGGGCGATGTGCGGGTTCAGCGGGACCGACATAGGCGCGGCCAACGACGGCCTGCCAGGCGTCTCCGGCTCCGTGCAGAAGAACGCCCCTATGCCGGGCTGGAACATGACCCACTTCAGGGCCGTCTACAGGACAGCCTACTACAACCCGTGGCCCTCCGACCAGGTCACGCTCCACAGCGCCGACTGGCGCGCGGTGAGCTACGAGGAGGCCCTCGAGCTCTACGAGCAGATAACGGCCGGGGAGATAGAGGGCGTGGTCGACTACAGCGCCTCGTCGCTCTACAACAGCGGGACCGTGTTCCTGAAGTACTACCACGGGGCCTACGTCAACGGGACCGTGACGACCGAGGAGGGCTACCCGGTCGAGGGCCTCTGGGTCACCGTCCAGGACGAGTACGGCATACCCCACCAGCAGGTCAGGACCGACGCGCTGGGGAGGTACTCCCTGCTCGCCCCCTTCGGAGAGGTCACCGTCATCATATCGGACGGGTCTGCCGTCAACCCGGGCCTCACCGGCTCCAACATCGTCACGAGGTTGGAGTTCAACGTAACAGACGAGCAGGCGATGCGCGTCAGGCAGGACCTGGACGGGAACGGCGTGCTCGACTATGTGATCACCAAAGACCACGTCATGAAGGCCTCCCGCGTCTACGGCGACATCTTCTGGGACCTCGACTCCGAGGGCAACTACACCGCGGGCACGGACATCCTCATGGAGGACGTCGAGGTGTATGCGGTCGACACGGCCACGGGCGCGACGTTCAGGTTCGACGCCCCCGAGGGCTCCTACGACGGCAACGTCTCCCCAGGGCAGTACGACATTTACGCCATCGTCATGGGCGCCAACCTGACGGTCGCCGAGGCCGAGAACATCACGGCGGGCGAGAAGGCCAACCTCGACCTCGCGGTCGAGCCTGCGGGCCTGAGCGGCTACCTCCTCAACCCCGACGGGTCCCCGGCGCCCGGCGTCGAGCTGGTCCTGGATGACTTGTCCTCCGACGCTGAGTTCTCCACCGTCACGGCGGGGGACGGCGCCTACTCCTTCGTCATGCTCCTCGGCTCCAAGTACGTCATGACCACCACCGAGGACGGGAAGACCGTCTTCGATGAGCGGTTCAGCCTCGAGACCGTCTCGACGTCCAACAGGAACGTGACTCTCTGGGACGCGTGCACGGTCAGCATCAGGGTCACCGTCGACGGCGCCCCGGCGCCTTACGCGGCCTACGTCCTCACGGACGACTTCGACCACCTCTCCTCGCTGTCCGGCCTGACGGACAGGTACGGATGGGTCAGGCTCGAGGTGCCCGCGGGCAGGTACACCCTCCAGGCGGTCCACGCGACCGGCTCCGGTCCCTACTCGGGCGCGATGGCCGTGGACCTCAGGGGGTCGGCTTCGGCCACGGGCGTCCTGCCCGTCTACGAGGCGTTCAAGATCACCGGCGGGCTCAAGGCCCCGAGCGGGTCGGTCCTCAAGTCCGAGGACATCGCCTTCGTCTACGCCACGGGCGCGCGCGTGGTCGCAAAGAGCGACAACCTCGGGGGATTCGACGTGCTGCTCCCGCAGGGGGTGTACAGCGTCGTGGTCAACTCGTACGCCGGCTCAGGCGTCTACGGGGGCGAGCTGGCGGTCGACGGCGACCGGACCGGCCTCGTGATCACCCTCTCACAGGGCGTGAGGATATCCGGGACGCTCTACAAGGACGCGGACGGCGACGCGGAGCCGTCGCCCGCGGAGAAGGCCCCGTTCGGCGACATACGCGTCACCGATGCCGACGGCTACGTATACACCGCGAAGAGCGACGAGGACGGCTCGTTCACCATCGCCTTCCCGAAGGGCGAGAAGGTGGCCGTCTCCCTGGCGGACCCCGGCTTCTCCGCGTGGTCCCAGGAGCTCCTGTACGCCTCCGACATAGAGGACACGGCCTTCACAGCCCTCTCCGACGCGGTCGAGGTCACGGGCCTCCTGACATCGGACGGGGCCGGGATCACCGGAGTGACCATCTCGTTCGTCCCGGACCCGACCACCGGCCTCGCCACGGTCGAGGCGGTCTCGGGGGCTTTCGGCCGGTACTCGGCCATGCTCATCCCAGGCTCATACACGGTGGTCGTCGACCAGGAGCTGACCAACACGCCGGGCGCGTGGTGGCAGCACGAGTCGACCGTCACAGTGGAGCCGAGCGGCTACGAGTTCGCGCTCGACATAGATGCCGTCCTGAGGGTCCAGGTCCATGGCAACGTACTCGGGGCGGCCCAGGACATCAGCATCGAGTTCTCCGGGCCGGAGGAGCTCTCGATCGACCCGATCACACTCTCATACTCGGTGTTCCTGATGCCCGGCGAGTACGCGGTGTACGCGACCGGCAGGATCGGCACGACGCCGTACGCGTCCATGGGGACCATCGATGCCTCGGCGGCCGACCCGGAGCACGACATCTACCTTGAGCGCGCCTACGAGGTCTCGGGCATCATAAGCATCGGCGACACCGTCGCGACCAAGGTCGTGACCGTGACGGCCACATCTTCAGAGGGCATCCAGGCCGCGAACCAGTCGACCAGGTACGGGGACTACTCCCTGGCCCTGCCGCCGGGCGAGTACGCCGTGCTCTTCCTCCTCGAGGACATCGAGCACGCCGGCGACACCAGCATGTACGTGGAGCGTTGGAGCGAGCAGCTGATAGTGGTGGGGACCGACGACGTCGTCCTCGACCCGTCGCTCTCGACCCGGTTGGACAACACCACGATCAGCGGGACCGTCGTCGACGAGGACGGGGACCCGATCACGGCCAAGATCGAGGTGTTCCCGAACAGCAGGTACGGGATGTACGCCTCGTTCCAGACCGACTCATCCGGCGTGTTCTCCGCGCAGATACAGCCCGGCGACTACACGGTCTACGTGTCGCGCTCCGTCGACAGGCGCGTGTCCATGTCCTACCTCCCGGTGCCGAGGAACGAGGGCGCCACGGCCGCGGTGCAGCTCTCGGTGGGCGAGTACCTGGAGGGCCGCCTGACTGTGGCCGGGGCCCCGGCGACGGAGGAGGTCATAGCCGTCACCAACAACACGCGCCTCTCGTTCGTCCCGTCCGGGGACGGGTACTTCCAGTTCCTCCTGCCCTCCGGCGACTACACCGTCAGCTCGAGCGCCGTCAGGGTCGAGGGGGGCATGACCGTCACCTACGGCCGCACGGCCGACATAGCCCTCGAGGGCGACAGCGTCTACACCGACCTCGCCCTGACGAGGGACACCGAGCGCACCGTCGAGGCCCACTGGGACGAGAACAGGACGGCGACGCTGGCCCCTGGCCGGTCCGTGAGCTATGTCGTGGAGCTGGTCAACACCGGCAACATCGCGGACACATACACGTTCACGTACACCAACACCGGCTTCGACATCTCCTTCTCCCCTGAGAAGGTCGCCATAGACTTCGGGACGAACGGCGACACGGCCTACATGGTCGCCGAGGTCACCGTCGGGTCGACCGCGGAGGCGGGCAACAACACCATCACCATCACGGTCAGGTCGGGCTCGCAGAGCTCGACGCGCGCGACCGTGGACCTCAAGGTGGTCGTCTCCCCGGCGTACTCCGTCTCCGTCGAGGCCACGAACGCGTCCTCGCCGACGTCCTCAAACGTCACGACCTCCAAGTTCCTGCTCAACAACACCGGCAACATCGAGGACGAGTACCTCCTGGCAATCTCCAACTCCGACGCGCTGAACGCCTCCGGCTGGTCCGCGAGGGTGGTGGACCCGACGACCGGGAAGGAGGTCAAGAACATAACCCTCGGCGCCTTCGGATCCAAGGAGCTCGCGGTGGAGTTCACCGCGACGAGCCTCACGGCCGACCCCAAGGCGGTGGCTGTCGTGCACGCCCGCTCCGCTCTGGGGAGCGGGGCCGACGCGCTGGCGGCGGTGCAGGTGCTGCTCCCGGACATCGTCATAGGCCCGGGAGGCCTGGACGTGACGAGGGGCGACGTGACATACGAGTACGACATTGGCCGGATCTACCTGGACATCGGGCTCGCGGCGTCGCTCGCCGCGCTGGTCGTTGCTTTCTTCGTCCTGAGGAGGCGCAAGGGCTTCGGGAGGGGTGGTTCCAAGTGACGACGGTCGACAGGGCGATGATGGCCTTCCTCGCGGCCGCGCTGCTGATGGCGCCTGGCGCGTCGCTGCTGGGCGCGGTCGGGAACGCGTCGGCCTACACGCCGGTGGAGATATCCATGGACGTCCCCACGTTCGCGGGGACCCTCGAGAAGGTCCAGTGCGCGCTGAGGATCACCGGCGGCCCGGCCGAGACCGAGGGGACCAACTTCACCTACAAGGCCGAGATAGTCGCGGACAACAAGACCGGCTCGTCGGTCTCTCCGTCGACGGGCTCCTCGGCCACGGGCGAGTTCAACCTCACTGTGACCATGCCGGGCGAGGCCCAGACGATCAAGGTGAGGGTCAACGCGACCTCCAAGAGCGCCGAGTCGTCCGACTCCGTCACCGAGGTGAGGGAGTACGAGGTCAAGGTGGTCGAGCCGATCACCATCACCGCGACAGTGTACAACACAGGCACCGTCGACGCGGAGGACGTGAAGGCGAGCTTCTTCGCCGACGGGATACTGCTCGGCGAGCAGGAGTTCTCCCTCGCGGCGGGCAAGAGCAAGGAGCTGGTCCACAACTGGACGTGGGCCAACATAGCCGAGGGGGAGCACGTGGTGACCGTGGTCATAGACGACGACCTCGGCCTCGTGGAGTTCAGCGACGGCAACAACGTCTACTCCAAGACCATCTACGTCGGCTCGCAGGGGAACCCGGTGGGCGCCATACTCACGGTGGGCGTGATCATCATGGCCATACTCGTCGCGCTGATGTTCGTCGCGAAGCCCCAGAAGCCGAAGAAGAAGTAGGGCCTGGAATAGTCTGAAATATGCCGGAGGCTCTTACCGGCACATCCGAAGGTGAATGCAGTGTCAGGTGACATAGTTGAGGTCTCGGACGCCAACTTCCAGTCCGTGGTGAAGGCGTCCGAGAAGCTTGTGGTCGACTGCTGGGCGCCGTGGTGCGGGCCGTGCAGGATGCTCGCCCCGACGTTCGAGGCGCTCGCCAAGGACTACAAGGGCAAGGTCACGTTCGCGAAGCTCGACACCGACCAGAGCCCCGGGACGGCGATGTCCCTTGGCATAAGCGGCATCCCGACCCTGATCTTCTTCAAGAAGGGCCAGCAGGTCGAGCGCGTCACGGGCGTCCGCCCCAGGGGCGACATAGAGAACATCCTGAAGAAGCACTTCCAGTGAGCCTCAGACCTTCTTCAGGAGGTCGTCGATCTTGTCCTGCAGGTTCCTCGCGCTGGCGGCGACGGCGACCTCGCCGCGTGTCTTCTCCAGGAGGCTCCTCGCCACGTCCTGCTTCCTCCTTATCGCGACTATCGCGTCGGGGTAGTCGAAGCGCATCAGGGCGGTGTGGATGTCCTCCATCCTGTCGAGGAAGTAGTTGGCCCTCATCACGTTCCCGCGCTTGAGCTCGTCCAGGCAGAACCTCCGCAGCTCCCCGACCGTGTCGCCGAGGGCGAGCAGGTACGGCACGCTCTCGACGCCCAGGTCCTCCGGCGACGGCACGTCGTCCTTCTCCAGTATCGAGAGCATGATCCCGACCTCGGAGTACTCCTGGAAGGCGCTCTCGACGTAGCCAGCCGAGGCCAGGTCCGGGTGGTCCGCGAGCAGGCTCGACAGCCGCGACGCCTCGTCCTTGAGGTCGTCCAGCTGGTCGTCGAGCTCCTCCTCCCTGTGGAGCGACTTGAGCACGTTCCCCGAGAGCCGCACGACCGCCCTCGACGACTTCAGGGCTACCTCCCTGATCTGGTCCTTCTCGTCCAGCTCCTCCTCTATCTTCGAGACAACCCTCTCCAGGTTCATCATCCGGCCCGCCCCCTTATGGCGTTCATCCTGGCGACCTTCGCGTCGAGCATGCCCCTCTTTCCGATGTCGTGCCTCACGAAGACCTTGCCAGCCACGTGCCTCACGCCCTCCTCGGCGACGCGCTCGGCCTCCTCGAGGCCGTCCGCCACTCCCACGACGCCGACCGCCCTAGAGGTCGTGGTGTAGACCTTCCCGTCCCTCTCGTTCACGTTGGCGTAGTAGAGCACCGCCCCGGCGGCCGCGATGGCGCGCTCGTCGACCCGGATCTCCTCGCCGGCCAGGGGCTTCGAGCCGTACCCCTGCGGCACGACGTACTTGCAGACGGACGCCTTCCGCGCGAACCTCACCTCGCGCCCCGAGAGGTCCCCGCCGGCCATGCCCCCGCATATGGCGGCGAAGTCGCTCTCCAGCAGGGAGAGGACGTTCATCGCCTCGGGGTCCCCGAACCTCGCGTTGAACTCGATGACCTTCGGCCCGTCCTTCGTGATCATGAACTGCCCGTAGAGGGTCCCCCTGTACTCGGAGCCGTCCTCCCTGAGCGCGGCCAGCGTGTCGGACATGATCGACACGGCCCCGTCGTAGTCCCCCCTCCTGAGGAAGGGCAGGAGGCCGTCGGCCTGCGAGTACGAGCCCATGCCGCCGGTGTTCGGCCCCTTGTCGCCCTCGTAGGCGCGCTTGTGGTCCTGGACGGCGGGCATCGGGACGACCCTCCTCCCGTCGCAGAACGCCTGGACGGTGAACTCCTCCCCCACCAGCTTCTCCTCGATGACCATCTTCGCGCCGCCCCCGATGCGCTTGGAGGCGATCTCGTCCGCGTAGGCGAAGACGTCCTCGCGCGTCATCATGTGCTCGCCGAAGACCTTGACGCCCTTGCCCCCGGTGAGGCCCACGGGCTTGACGACCACCTCTGTCCCAAGCTCGTCCAGGGCCGCCCGGACGTCCTCCTTCGTCTCCGCCTCGCAGAACCTTACGGCGCCCCTCACCCGGTGCCTCTCCATGAGGTTCCTCATGAAGCTCTTGGAGGTCTCGATCCTCGCCGCAGCCCTGCTCGGTGACGCGGTGGGTATCCCGGCCGACTCGAGCCCGTCCGCGAGCCCGGCCTCGAGGGGCGCCTCGGGCCCCACGACGGCCAGCTCGACGCCCCAGCCTCTGGCCTGCCCGACGACCTTGGCGACGTCCGTTTCGTCCACCAGCGCCAGCCCCTTCGCGAGCCTGGCTATGCCTGGGTTGCTGTTCTTCATGCAGACGAACACGTCGGCTCCGGACCTCGACAGCGCGCTGACGATCGCATGCTCGCGCGCCCCTCCCCCTATGGCCAGAACTCTCATCCTATGCTACCGGCCAGGGCATCAGGTTCGGCTCATATGAACATTGCCTCAGAGCCGTCCTCCAGCACCAGGCAAACCATTTAAGACGGCAGACACCTTCTACCGCCCGATGACTCACACTGGCCTCGCGGCGGAGCTGCTGAAGGCGGCTGGCGCGTCGGTCGGCGACACGGTGTCGGTGCAGAGGGGGGACGAGTCGTACGTGGGCGTCCTCATGCCTCGCCACGAGTTCAGCGACGAGTCAATAATCACGCTCAAGCTCGCCAGCGGGTACAACATGGGCGTCCGCGTCACGGAGGGCTCCAAGGTCGCCCTCGTGTCGAGGCGGGAGCCGAAGGACTCGGCCAGGAAGGAGCTTCCAAGGGACAAGGGGAGGAAGGACGTCGCGGTCATATCCACGGGCGGCACGATCGCCTCGTACGTCGACTACAGGACCGGGGCGGTGCACCCGGCGAAGTCGGCTGAGGAGCTGGTGTTCTCGGTCCCGGAGCTCATGGACCTCTGCAACGTGCGCGCGAAGGTGCTGTACTCCATACTGAGCGAGAACATGACGGTCGCGCACTGGCAGGGCCTCGCCCGCGCCGTCGCGGAGGAGCTCAACTCGGGCGCGGTCGGCGTGATAGTGCCCCACGGGACCGACACGATGGGCTTCACCGCCGCGGCCCTCTCCTTCATGCTCAAGAACCTCACGGGCCCCGTGGTGTGCGTCGGCTCGCAGCGCTCGTCGGACCGCCCATCATCGGATGCGACGATGAACCTGCTTGCCGCGACCAGGCTGTGTGTGGACGCGGACCTCGGCGAGGTGGTCGTCGTGATGCATGGTGAGCCCTCGGACAGCTTCTGCCTGGCCCACAGGGGCACGAAGGTCAGGAAGATGCACTCGTCGAGGCGCGACGCCTTCAACAGCATCAACATCCAGCCCATCGCGAGGATCGAGGGGCACGCCGTCGAGCTCAGGGGCCCGCACGCGAAGCGGTCCGCGGGGCCGGTCGAGGTATGGGCCAGGATCGCCGGCCGGGCCAGCCTCCTCTACTTCTACCCGGGCTTCGAGGAGGACCACTTCGACCTCATCGCCAGCCACGTGAAGGGCGTGGTCGTCGCGGGGACCGGCCTCGGGCACGTCTCCGACCCGATCATCAGCTCGATCCGCAAGGCAGTCAAGAACGGCGTCCACGTCGTCGTCACGACCCAGTGCCTCCAGGGGGCCGTGAACCTGAACGTCTACTCCACGGGCAGGGACATGATATCCGCGGGGGCCCTCCCGGTCGGCGACATGCTCCCCGAGACCGCCTATGTCAAGCTCATGTGGGCCATGGGACAGACCGACGACTACGCCGAGGTCAACAAGCTCATGCTCACCAACGTGGCGGGCGAGCTCACGGACCGGAGGGAGCTCTGACATGGACTACGCAACCCTCGGCCTGAAGGTCGGCATCGAGATCCACCAGCAGCTCTCGACGGGCAAGCTCTTCTGCAGCTGCGCCTCGGAGCTCGTCGACGAGCACCACCGCGAGGTGGTCAGGCGGCTGAGGCCGACCCAGAGCGAGCTCGGCGAGATAGACAAGGCCGCGCTGGAGGAGGCCGAGAGGAAGCTCCAATTCAGGTACCAGACTGTCCCGTGCTCGTGCCTGGTCGAGGCCGACGAGGAGCCGCCCCACGACGCCAACAGGCTCGCCATAGAGGCGTCGCTCGAGATGGCCTCGCTGCTCAACATGGTCCCCGTGGACGAGGTCCACTTCATGAGGAAGATCGTCATCGACGGCTCCAACACGGGCGGGTTCCAGAGGACCGCCCTCATCGCCACGAAGGGCGTCCTAGAGCTCGGGGGCAGGCGCTTCGGCGTCGCGACCATATGCCTCGAGGAGGACGCCGCGAGGAAGCTCACGGAGCACCAGACCGAGGTCACGTACAGGCTGGACCGGCTCGGCATACCTCTGGTGGAGATAGCGACGGACCCGGACATGACCTCCCCGGAGGAGGCCAGGGCCGTGGCCGCGAGGCTCGGCTCCCTCCTGAGGGCGACGAAGAAGGTCAGGCGCGGCATCGGCACCATCAGGGAGGACCTGAACATATCCATATCCGGAGGGGCCAGGGTCGAGATCAAGGGCGCCCAGGACCTGAGGCTCATCCCCGTCTACATAGAGGAGGAGGTGAAGCGCCAGCTCGCCCTCCTGGAGGTCAAGGACGTCCTCAGGAGGCGCGGGGCGAAGAGGGCGGAGGCGGACATCAAGGACCTCACACCCCTTCTCAGGGGCACCGCCTGCCGGGTCCTTAAGTCGGCCGTGGACGCGGGCGGGAAGGTGCTCGCGGTCAGGCTCCCCAAGTTCGCAGGCACCCTGGGCAGGACCGAGCAGGGGGTCAAGCGCCTGGGGGCCGAGATGGCGGCGCACGCGCGCGTGTCCGGCGTCAAGGGCCTGTTCCACTCAGACGAGCTGCCCGGCTACGGGATGACCCGGGCCGAGGTCGAGGACATCGCGGCGCACCTGGGCGTCGGCCCGGAGGACGCGTTCGTCCTGGTCTCGGACGAGGAGGGGCGCGCCAGGGCCGCCCTCGCGAGGGCCGTCGAGAGGGCGAACGCCGGCATACTGGGCGTCCAGGAGGAGACCAGGGACCCGCTCCCGGACGGGCAGACGGTCTACAGCAGGCCGCTCCCCGGCAAGGACAGGATGTACCCGGAGACCGATGTCAGGCCCATACTCGTCGACGAGCGGGTGATCGAGGGCGTGAGGCTGAACCTCCCGGAGCTGCCCGAGGCGAAGGTCTCCCGGTTCGTGAAGGACTACGGTGTCAACAGGGAGCAGGCGGAGGCGCTCCTGAACGGCGCATACGAGGACGAGTTCGAGCTCCTCGCGGGGAGCGTCGGCTCGCCCCAGGTCGTCGCGAGGGTGTACCTCAACGTGTTCCCGGAGCTGGAGAAGGCCGGTCACGACACGTCGAGGGTCGGGGTCGAGGCGGTCAAGGAGGTCCTCCTGGCCATGTCCAAGGGGGCCTTCGCGAAGGAGGCCGTCCCCGAAATACTCTCGTGGATGCTCAAGAACGACGTGTGGGATGTCTCCCGCGCGTCCGACTCCCTCGGCGTCGAGTCGGTCGCCGTCGACGACGTCAGGGCCGTGTGCGACAGGGTCGTCAGGGAGCGCGAGGCGTTCATAAGGCAGAGGGGCGAGGGGGCGCTCGGGCCCCTGATGGGGATAGTGATGAAGGAGCTCCGCGGGAAGGTCGACGGGAAGGTCATCAGCGAGGTCTTGAGCGAGAGGATAAGACAGCTCCTTTCGTGACGTCCTTCTTCGAGAGGACCGTGAGGAAGTTCTTGCAGTACTCGAGGGCGGCCCCCTTGTCGGACTCCTGCGCCAGCAGGAAGCTCCTGCAGAGCTCGTCTAGGTCCTCGGGGTTGTTGTACTTCCTCTTCTTGGCGGTCAAGCGGTCCCTTCCAGCGGGGCTAGCGAATCTGACGATGGCCTAATAATACTATTTCCTGACATTCTCAAAGGCTGGACGTCTTCGCGGCCATCCTGTACGCCAATATCGATTCGAAGAACATGTGCCTCTCCTCGACCATCTCGACCTCGTACCTCTCCCTGGCCATCCTCAGGACGGTCCTGATGCTCCCGAAGGACGAGAGGATGATGTAGATCCTCCCCCCGGGCGAGAGGAACCGCCACGCGTCCTCGAGGAAGCGCACCACGACGTCCGAGCCGTCCGCCCCTCCGGACCACGCCCTCTCCATCCAGCTCGAGGGGCCCCCCTCCTCGGGGAGGTAGGGCGGGTTGAAGGTGATCACGTCGTAGAGACCCTCGACCTTCGCGAACAGGTCGCTCTCGACCGCCTCGACCTTGAGCCCGTTCCTGCGCGCGTTGGAGCGCGCGCACGCGACCGCGTTCGGGTTGATGTCCACCGCCGTCACCTTGGC
>ERZ1649853.475-NODE-475-length-17198-cov-5.844543_pt1 | contig 17198 bp, 12 predicted proteins | sample MGYA00575353_ERZ1649853 | MGnify/ENA primary metagenome ERZ1649853 (study PRJEB40853, sample SAMN11349654) | freshwater sediment metagenome | isolation source: river sediment | host: Sediment | place: India: Okhla Barrage, New Delhi | collected 2017-02-21 ...
GATTATGACGTAGATGGGGTAACAGCCACCGCTTTGCTGGTGCAGGTGCTGGAGAGATTTGGAGGGACTGTTACACCGCATATTCCCAACCGTTTTGATGACGGGTATGGGTTGAACACACAATCAATCGAGCGTCTTGCCCAGTCCGGAATCAAGTTAATCCTGACGGTCGACTGCGGCATCCGCTCCCCGCGAGAAGCGGAGTATGCCCGCGAACTGGGAATTGACCTGATCATCAGTGACCATCATTTCCCACAAGATGTGCTGCCGAATGCCTTTGCAATCATCTGCCCGAAACAAACCGGGGACAACTATCCATTCAAGGAATTGGCGGGAGTGGGGATCGCCTACAAAATTGCGCAGGCGTTATTTAAATCCAGAAAGGTCGGTGACTGGACGGCAGATGACTGGCTTGATTTGGTTGCCCTGGGAACCGTTTCGGATCTGGTACCGCTGACGAGCGAGAACCGGGCATTAGTCCTGCAGGGGTTAAAGCAAATCCGGTATGGTCACCGGGCAGGTATTCGAGCCTTATGCGGTGTGGCAGCAAAAGACCTTTCGCGGATCACGGCAGGGGATATCGGTTTCGCGTTAGGTCCTCGTTTGAATGCGGCGGGCAGGATGGAATCCGCTTTAAAATCGTATGATCTGTTAATGACAGACAAAACGGAAATTGCCGGATTGATAGCCCAGGAGCTTGACAACCAGAATTCGCAAAGGCAGTATGCTACGAAAAAAGCGCAGGAAAAAGCTGAAGAAGCCTTCATTGATGGGGTAACCACAAATTTGATCGCTTCCTTTGATCCTGAATATAGCTCAGGGATCGTAGGGCTTGTGGCATCCAAATTATCTGAACGTTATTACCGACCGGCAATCGTTGGTTCAATCGAGGATGACTTTATCAAGGCATCCTGCCGGAGCATATCCGAGTTTCACATAACGAGAGCGCTTGATGAATGTGCCGATCTCCTGCTGCGCCATGGAGGACATTCAATGGCGGCGGGATTTACTGTACATAAGGATTATAAGGACCAGTTGATTGAGCGATTAAATCAGATTGCGGACCGGGAGTTGGAAGGACTTGAACTGCGTCCAACACTGAAGATTGATGTAGAGCTGGCTGTTGATGAAGTGACTCAACGGATCTACCCCGAATTGGAGAAACTTCAACCGACGGGGATGGGAAATCCAGCACCAGTGTTAGCGCTCAGAAATGTGGAGATTGCTGATGTCCAGTTAATCGGGAAGGAAAAAACCCATTTGCGCTTTACAATCCCACAATCTCCGGTCTACCAGGCAATTGCATTCAACCAGGCACAATGGCACAACGAATGGGTACTCAACAGGCCAAAATTCGATATTGCATTTACCATCGAAATCAATTCTTACAATGGCAGGGAAACCCAGCAAATCCAGGTAAGAGATATGAAGCCTGCTGGTACTTAACAATGAAAACACCTCCCTCCCGGATTAAGGCAATTCTTATTGCCCTGCTTGTAACGACCATCTGGGCGACGTCCTGGATATTCATAAAAATTGGACTCGAGGATATTCCAGGTTTAACTTTTGCCGGTCTACGCTATTCACTGGCTACGTTGATACTGTTGCCGTTTCTGCTGCGTAAAAATGTGCGCGTGGAAATGAAGTTCTTATCCAAAAGATCCTGGATAAAATTGATCATCCTGGGTGTAATTCTTTATGCTGTTGCACAAGGAGGGCAGTTCCTGGGATTGTCTTACCTGCCATCAGTAACGGTGGGATTGATCCTGAATCTGTGTTCACTTTTTGTGGCATTCATAGCCTACGCAGCGATCAAAGAGAAACCAACGTGGCTGCAATGGTTTGGAGTTATTCTGAACCTTGGAGGTATCCTTTTCTATTTTTCTCCATTTACTGGATTTGAGGGCAATATTTGGGGTTGGGTTTTCTCCGGAATGAGCCTGGCAGCAAACATTGTCGGGACCGTCTTAGGAAGAAATGTAAACAAGGGCGGAAAAATTAACCCAATAATCACTACGGCGGTCAGTATGGGTATCGGGGCAGCGCTTATGCTGAGTATCGGTATTTTGTGGCAAGGGCTGCCACCGCTAAGTTGGAAAAGCATTGGCATAATCGTCTTGTTGGCATCGGTAAATACTGCATTGAGTTTTACACTTTGGAATTACACTCAACAGACGCTCACTGCTACAGAGTCATCTATCATCAATAACACAATGCTAGTTCAAATTGCCATTCTGGCCTGGATCTTCCTCGGAGAAAAACAGTCGACGAATGGTTTGATCGGTTTAGCACTGGTTACCCTGGGAGCAGTTATTGTGCAACTGAAAATTAACAAATCTGGTAGGGATGAAAAAAGCGGATAAGGCAGTATCCTGCATGCTATAATCATTATTACTATTTAACCCAATTTATTGTTCCGGAGGGAATTATAATGACCGGTCAACCTGTACCTGCTTCAGCACCCGCACAGAAACCCCCATCAGCAGTTGGACAATTCCTACCTCCTCCAATAAATAAGATCGAAGATACCGGATTGGCGACACTTTGGCTGCAGGATCTGGCGTTGAAGATCCTGTACTTCCAGGGTTACCTGACCGGGTATAAGATCGCGGAAGCGATGGCATTGCCTTTTGCAGGGACGGTTGATCAAATTATTGAAGCACTAAAACGGGAAAAAATGATCGAAGTCCGGTCTTCCCAGATGGGATTGGGAGAAGGGGCTTATCTGTATGCCATCACCGGGAATGGAATTATCAAAGCCAGGGAAGCGTTGGAACGAAGTCAGTATGCCGGACCGGCACCCGTTCCCCTTGAAATCTACAACGATTCTGTGCGCCGGCAAAGCCGCGGACGCATCCAGGTTACCAATCGGCATATGCGCCAGGTTATCGGTGAATTAACTTTTGGCGAGAATACTTTCCACCGTCTGGGACCGGCGGTTAACTCAGGCACTTCCATATTTATTTATGGACCTCCAGGAAATGGTAAAACGAGCGTAGCCCGGGCGATTGGTAATCTAATCCTTTCGCAAACAATGTATATTCCATTTGCAATATTTGTGGACGGGCAGGTCATTACACTTTTTGATTCCGTCAATCATCAGCTTGCACCGGAAGAGGACAGCACAACTCAAAGCGGCCGCGGCGGCATGCGTAAAGATGGAAGATGGGTTCGAATCCGGAGACCATTCATCATGGTTGGCGGTGAGTTGACTTTAGCCGGATTGGACCTTGTCTTCGACGACACATTAAAGTTTTATGAAGCCCCGTTCCAGGTAAAGGCAAACGGCGGGATCCTTCTTATCGATGATTTCGGGCGTCAGCAGGTTCGGCCGCGTGATTTGCTTAACCGGTGGATCGTACCATTGGAAAACAGAATTGACTATCTTTCATTGCATACAGGCCGGAAAATTGAAGTTCCATTTGATGTTCTGGTAATGTTTTCGACCAACCTTCCTCCGAGGGACCTAGTGGATGAAGCTTTCCTACGCCGTTTAAGGCACAAGATCGAAATTACGGATCCCAGTTTTGATGAATACCGGGAAATCTTCAAAAAGGTAGCTGCGGGGAAAGGCGTTCTTTTCAATGATGAAGGTTTGGCGTATCTTCTACAGGAATGGTACATCAAACCCGAACGAAAACTAAGGGCGTCACATCCAAGGGATATTTGTGATCAAATCCTGGATATCGCGAGGTATTTAAGTGTCGAACCAACCATGTCCAAGGATTTGATCGATCGGGCTGCTTCCTCCTACTTTGTTGAATTGTAGAAATGTTTGACAAGTTTACAAAACCCGTGATCTTTGCCCATAGAGGGGCTTGTGCTCTTGCGCCTGAAAACACAATCCCTTCGTTTGAATTGGCTGTTGCGCATCAGGCAGATGCAATCGAGTTGGACGCGAAGTTATCAAAGGACGGGGTGGTCATGGTGATCCATGACCAAACGGTGGACCGAACAACCGGAGGAACCGGAAAGGTCATGGAGATGTCCATGTCTGAACTCAAGAACCTTGACGCCGGATCATTTTTTGGATCGCAATTTAGCGGTACCAAAATTCCGACACTCGACGAGGTGTTTGAGGCGGTGGGACAGCAGATTATCGTAAATGTCGAATTAACCAATTACAAATCCAAGATTGATGGATTGGTGGAAAAAGTGGCGGAAGTTGTTAAACGCCACCAAATGGAAAGGCGGGTGCTTTTTTCCTCCTTTTTGCCGATCAATCTAGTTAAGAGCCAAGCCTTACTCCCAGAGACTCCAACAGCATTGTTATGTCTTCCAGGGATTATGGGAATCGTTTCACGATCAGCTTTTAGCCGCCATTTTTCTCCTGAGATCATTCATCCATATTTTTCCGATGTCTCAGCCAAGTACGTGGAAAGGGAGCACTCCAAAGGCAGAAGAGTCCACATCTGGACAGTGAATTCCAAGGCGGATATTGTAAGGATGGAGAAATTTGGAGTGGATGGGATTTTTACGGATAATCCTTTGGAGACTAGAAAGTTATTGGAGAAGGTGTGATCCCGAGCGAGTGGCTTTACGGTGCTTCCCAGCGCATTGAAAGATTCATTACGAAGACCCCTGTGACCTTTGATGAAAACCTGGGGGTCTTTTTCAAATGGGAAAATCAACAGGTAACCGGGTCTTTTAAGATAAGGGGTGCGGCAAACAAGATTTTGTCTCTTCAGGACTGGGAATTGGAAAACGGTATCATAACCTGTTCAGCGGGTAATCATGGACAGGGATGTGCGGTGATCGCCAAACATAAAAAAATCCGCTGCGAAGTGTATTGTTCATCACATGCTGTCTCATCAAAAGTAACTGCTATGAAGGATCTTGGGGCAATCATCCATCCTGTGGAGGGGGGATACTTCGAAGCTGAAAAAACCGCCATGCATCAAGCAGAATTCACAGGAAAAACATTTATTTCTCCTTATAACGATGTTCAGGTAATTGCCGGACAGGGAACCATAGGTCTTGAGATCATGGACCAGATCGAGGTTTTTGAATCAATTCAGTCGATCGTTGTACCTATTGGAGGCGGAGGGTTGCTTTCAGGAATTGGGATCAGTCTGGATCCTTTTAACCGAAAACCAAAATTGATCGGGGCACAATCAAAAGCATCCCCCTTTATGCATTCGGTTTTTTACAGTGGTACTCAAAAGGGAGTTACTGAAACTGATTCACTTGCTGATGGATTGTCCGGCGAAGTAGATCATCAATCTATTACGATACCATTAGTGGATAAGTATGCTGATGAGATTGTCCTGGTATCGGAAAAATCCATCAAGAAAGCCATCGTTTATGCATGGGAAAATCACCATCAAGTCATTGAAGGTTCGGCTGCGACTGCATTGGCTGCCATCCTGGAGGGAAAAGTAATCGAATTTCCGGCTGTTGCGATTATGACCGGCGGGAATATACAACCTTCTGTTTTCGACGCGATTATCGGAGGGCAAGTGTGAAGCATCTCCTAGCCATTGCACTCCTACTGACAATTATTTCTTCATCCCTATCTGTATTTTCAACCGTATCAGCAGAGAGCGCATTTCAGGTTTCTCCTGAGCAAGAAAAAGCTCAGATGTTGTTAAATAAAATGACCCCTGAAGAAAAAGTCGGTCAACTATTTCTGGTAACCTACCAAGGTTCTGAAGTGGGAGAGGGAAGCCAAATTTCCCAGCTGATTGCTTCTCAACACATAGGAGGAGTAATCCTACGGGCAGACAATGATAATTTTGCAACTACAGAGAACCTTCCTGTATTCTCAAAAAATACCATCACAAATTTACAAACGATAAATTGGAAATCAACCATTTCCGGGATTCAAACTGAACCCGGAATGATTCAACCGGGGGGTAATTACATCCCGTTATTTATAGGCATGTCTCAAGAAGGGGATTTGGCCCCATTTGATCAGATCATAAATGGATTAACCCCCCTTCCCAGTGCCATGGCCATCGGAGCTACGTGGAAACCTGCGAATGCAAAAGCGGTTGGAAATATCCTCGGGTCTGAAATGGAGGCAATGGGATTTAACCTTCTACTGGGACCTTCACTCGATGTCCTGGACCTGGTAAAAACGGATATCGGAGATGACCTGGGAACACGCACATTTAGCGGAGATCCTTATTGGGTAGGGCAATTTGGAAAGGCATTCACAGCAGGTGTACATGAGGGAAGCGGCAATAAAGTATTAGTGATCTCGAAACATTTTCCAGGTCGAGGCGGGTCTGATCGGCAACCAGAAGATGAGGTTGCCACTGTCAGGAAATCGCTGGAGCAACTGAAACAAATCGAACTGTATCCGTTCTTCACAGTAACTCAACAAGACGCGGACTCATTGGAGCGAACAGACGGTTTGCTTTTGTCCCACATACGCTACCAGGGATTCCAGGGAAATATTCGCGCAACAACCAGACCAGTATCTTTTGATGAGACTGCGTTAGACGCAATATTAGGACTGGAGCAGTTTGCTGAATGGCGTGAAAATGGCGGAATCATTATCTGTGATGACCTGGGAAGCATTGCGGTTCAGAAGTTTTTTGCACCAACCGGCACCAGTTTTGATGCCAGGCAGGTTGCAAAGACTGCCTTGCTGGCTGGAAATGATCTTTTATACCTGGGAAATATCCAATCAAGCGGTGATTCTGACTCTTATCAGACTACCGTTCGAATCCATGAATACTTTGTTCAAAAATATAAAGAAGATCCGGTATTCCAGCAAAGAGTGGATGAGGCAGTTTTAAGGACATTAACACTCAAGTACACGTTATATCCCTACTTTTCTTTGGGTGTTGTAACCCTCACTAATACGAATCTTAGTGAGGTCGGAAAATCGCAACAGGTCACACTGGATATTGCCAGGCAGGCAGTGACCCTGGTGAGTCCGTCTGTACAAGATCTGAATATTGACCTCCCCAACCCTCCCGGACCTGACGAAAACATTGTTTTTATTTCGGATGAAATTACGCAATTACAATGTTCGGATTGTATAGATCAATCGATCTTCCTCGGGGAAGAGCTAATGAACGCAGTCATCCGTCTCTATGGTCCAAGTACTGGTGACATTGTGCAAACAAATAGATTGAGTTCTTATTCATTTGAAGCGCTAAGAACTTTCCTTGATGGAACCGATAACCAACAAAATATTAGCTCCAATTTAGATCAAGCGGATTGGATCGTCATCGCGTTTTCGCAGTTCAAATTGAATTCAAAAGAATCGATAGCATTTCAGCGGTTGTTTTCTGAGAAACCGGGATTAGTTCGTAATAAAAAGATCATTGGATTTGCATTCAATGCCCCTTATTATCCAGATGCCACTGATATTTCAAAATTCACTGCTTATTATGCGCTCTACAGCAAAATCCCCCAGTTCATTGAAATCGCTGCAAGAACTTTATTCAAAGAAATTTCTCCAGCAGGGTTTTTACCTGTATCCGTTTCGAGCGTTGGCTATGATCTTATCAATGCCACCACACCCAATGCGAATCAAGTGATACCATTGATGGTCATTCAGGAAACAAGCGAATCAGGGGAGACTCAGAGTTCCACATCGACTTTGGATGAAGTGATCGTCATAAATGCGGGTGATAACCTGGTGCTACAAACCGGTGTGGTTAAGGATCAAAACGGCAATCCGGTCCCAGATGGGACTGTGGTCAGGTTTATTGTGAACGACCAGACTTCCGGCGGTTTAACAGAACAAATAGAATCTCAAACTGTTACTGGGATTGCCAGGACTTCGTATCGAATCCCTGAAAAAGGTACTGTGCAGATAACTGTGACCGCCGAACCGGCGATGGTTTCGCAGATCCTCAAACTGGAAATCACTCCGGGAGGCGGAACCATTACATCCATTGATCCTACAATTGCCCCAACGGGAGCGGAAGAGGAAATTGAGGCTACTCCTGAAATTGCCCCTGAGATGAATATTACGGAAATGAGCCATTTACAAGGGTATCCTGGAGCGATTGACTGGTTCATTGCAACATTCGTGATCGGAGTGACAATATCCGCGCTTTATCAATTCGGGGAAGGAAAACGAAAAACACTCTGGAATCCATGGGTTCCAACCTTAACGGGTGTGATGGGGTACATTATGTACCTATTACCCCTTCTTGGAAACATCTATATACAAACCTTAATCAAAAGTTATGGAACAATCGCTTCTGTTGGATCCGCAGTTGCCGGGTGTGTCTTTGGGATATTTCTTGCGCTAATTATGCGGTTGATTTTTCAACAACGACATTTCGCTTAATTTAAAATCGTAAGGATCAACGAAACCAGACTGGTTGCCAAGATTAATAGGAACGAAACTATTTCACGCATGGTAAAGACCCTCTTATTTGATGTGTAAGATGATGAGAGGTTGATGGGAATATTTAACGGCCGGCTGCCTATTAGGGCCTCACGGAAGTCTTCCACATGCTGCGGGCGATCATCCGGATGGAGATTCATCCCCCAAAGAATGGCTTTTTCTGTTCTGATTGATACGGATTGGTTGATCTGCCGGATAGGGAGCAAGACTGAAGGGTTCAAGAAACGCTGCCTGGCTTCAACAGGAGCCTTATTTGTGAGCAGGTGATACAGCGTGGATGCAAACGAAAAAATATCACTTCTGGCATCTGTGTGACCTGCGTCTCCCCCATATTGTTCAAGCGGCGTATAGAGGGCAGTTCCCTGACCTTGAAGGATGGTAATTGTTATTTCTCCCGGTGCCAGGAGTTTTACCAAACCAAAGTCAACAAGTTTTATTACCCCGTTAGGAGTAATTTTCAAATTACTTGGTTTTATATCGCGGTGTAAGACTACAGGGTTCTGTGTATGAAGGTATGCCAAGGCATCTGATAATTGATTTGCCCAGTTGAGGACATCCCTTTCTTGAAGAAAGCGATTGTCATCCCTGGCATCAACCATAAGAGATCGCAGATCCTTACCCGGGATGTAATCCATGACCAGATAGTCGCGCTGATTTATCGAAAAAAAATCCGAAACCTTTGGCAGATTGGGATGATCCAATCTTGCCAGGATTGTCGCTTCCCTTAGAAATTGGTTCCGTGCTTCTTTGGTGATATTTTCAGGTAATGTCTTGTCATGCTCAACTTCCTTGAGGGCACATTGCCGACCCTCAAGACGCAGGTCATCGCACAAGTAGATGCATCCCATCCCACCCTGTCCGATTACCTTCCGGATGCGGTAGCGACCTCGTAGAGTTTCTCCTGTTTTCAACGGGACTGGCATTAATACTCAATCAAAAAGCTTGGTATATTTTTACGTTTTGTAATATTATACCTGATGAGGTATTTCCTAAATGGTCACTGAACGATCAGACAATAACAAGCCTTCATCCCTACCTGCTTTTCAAAACGTCAGTGAAAATCCTGTAATTGTTGGATTACAAGGACCGTTGGAAGGTAAAAAATGGGATGTTATTGGTGAGTTGATCATTGGACGGGAGCAGGATTGTGATATTGCCATCGTGGATCGCCAGGTATCACGATTACATGCCCGTCTTACCAACCTGGGGAATAACCGAATTCAACTGGATGACCTCGGAAGTAAAAACGGGACTTACCTTAAAGGTGAACTCCTTAAAAAAAGCAAGATTCTTGAGGATGGAGATGTAATCCAAATTGCACTCATCCAAAAGTTTACATTTTACTTGTCAGATGCCACAATGCCGCTTGAGGATCTGCTTCCACAGGGTCAACTGAATTTGAAACGAATTATCCTTGATGCAAAATCCCGGAGGGTCTGGATTAAGGGCAAGGAACTGCTACCTCCACTATCTCTACCTCAATTTCGGCTATTGTATGCTTTATCGCAGCAGGCTGGAAAAGTGATTAGTAGAAACGAACTGGTACAGACTGTTTGGCAAGAGGAAGAGAGTGAAGGGATCTCAGAGCAAGCAGTAGATGCATTAATCAGGAGATTGCGGGGACGTTTAGCTGAAGTCGATCCGGGATTTGAATACCTGGTTACAGTACGTGGTCATGGTCTAAGATTAGATGAATAAAAAACTGCCCTGACGGGCAGTTTTTGTTGTTTATGATTTCAGATTCTTTTCCATCACAATGCGAAGCGCTGCTTTATAGATTTGCTTGAGGGATTCAATCAATTCAGGCTGTTGTCCCCGTGTTTCACCTTCAGAGATGATGCCAGATAACGCCTGGATGAACTCATCATTGACCAATTCAGAATTTTCCTGCATTAGTTGAGCTCTAGCTGTTTCATCCCTAACTTCAAGGATTTTTTGGATTAAAGCAATCTCAGGGGGAGGCGCGCTTTCTTTTTCAAGAATGGAGATCACTTTTTGTATTTTTTCGATTTTTGCAAGGTCGTTGTTTTGGCGAGCCGCGTCGAATTCTATCTGAACGGCATGTGAGAAGAATTCGTCAATTTCACCCAAATGCTTCTTTACAGCATCCTCAATATTGGGTTCGGTTATGATCGAGTTTAATAACTTAGTACTTTCATCCACACGTTTTTTTAGTTCGTTGTCAATCTGAGCCGTTAAGGTAAGCAATTTATCACGCAGGTTAATCAATGAAGGTTTCGTGACTGCATCTGCAGTTTCTATCTTTTCGCTTAATATTTGGAAGAACTGATAATCGAGACCGCTGCGAGTGAGGCTGACTATGGTGGTCAGGCTGTTTTCTGATTTGAGACCCAGGAGGATCTCGAGGAGTTTTTCACGTGATAACCCAGACTTGCTTGCTTCCTGAAGAGCTTTTAGTGCTGTTTGTGTTTCCTCGCTTTGAGCTAGTAAATCCTGCCCTACTTTTGTTTCTTTTAGTAATTCCATTTGGATTTCTTTGAGCAATTGGGATGCTTTCTGGTCTCCCTGAGCTACTGCAGATTCAAGGATAGTTCCCAGGATGGCAAAAAACTCGCCGTCTACCAGATCAGTCTCCTGATGAATTATCGCCAATCGATCTTCAGATTTGCCTGTGGTCAGCAAACGCTGAATCAGCCCGACCCGTTTTTGTTGCGCCTCAATCATTTCCTTGGTAATACCATCCGCCTCAAGGATTTTGTCTATGAGTGTCTGATAGGTGAACATAGTTTGAGGTGAAAAAAGGTATCCTTTTCGTTTTTCGGCAGGAAGCGCGTTTACCACCTGATTGATTAATGGGCCAATCTGTTTTTCCTGAGCATTGACAGGAAGACCTAATTCGGGAGGGAAATATGTTAGCAACAATTCCTTTTCAGGATCATGATATACGACAGGCGTTGTCATCAATCCTTCATACCCGCATGCCTGGCAGCGAGCTGTATTCGTAGTATGACTTAGTATTTTTTGTTTGGCAGTTGGATCGGTGGTCAGGTCAAAAAGTTGTTGAACATCAGCCAGAATTGGTTGACGACAACGTGGACAAGCGGTTTGAATTCTCGGCATTGGTATTTCTCTTTTCTAGTAAAAAGTATTGTCAGATTATAACACCCAGCATTTTTGGGGCGGGATCATTCAGCTGCTATAGGAAGGCAAAAGCAGATTTTTGCACCTTTTTTATATTCAGGGTCAACCCAAATCTGTCCCCCATGAGATTCAACAATTGCTTTTGAAAGGTATAGCCCCAGTCCTGCGCCCTTGGTATTTTTAACTGCATCGGTGGCACGGTAAAAACGGTCGAAGACAAACGGGACATCGTTAGGATCAATTCCACGTCCTTCATCCGTAACACAGGTGATAAGGTTCGTATCATTGGTTTTTGCTTTTACCGTGATATTTCCACCGGGAGCATATTTAATTGAATTACTAATCAAATTCGTCAGCAACTGGTTTATTCTGGTTTCATCTGCAAGGATCACTGGCAAGGGAGTGGGAATATCTGCGACGATCGTGTGTTTATGAGTCTGGGTCTGCATGCGATATACTACATGTTTTATCAATTCTTCCATTTGTACATCGGTTTTTTTGATGCTAAATCCATTTGCCTGCAGCCTGGTGGCATCAAGAAGATTTTCAATGTAAATCGACAACCTGTCAGCCTCTTCCTCTATCACCTGCAAACTTTCATCCACAATCTTCCGGTCCCAACGGGCATCATCTCGACGGAGGGTTCCAACATATCCTTTAATTAATGCCACAGGGGTTTTTAACTCATGGCTGACCACTGAGATGAAGGTGGATTTCATTTCATCTGCCTGGCGAAATCGCGTTATGTCGCGAATTGTGGTGATTACGTTGGATAATTGCCCTTCCTTGGATAATAAGGGGGCATAAGTAATTCCCACTGGCAGCGGGGGTTTGTCTTTACCGCGATCCAGATCCCCTTCAACATAAAGGGTGGAATGCTGCGCCAGTGGCCAACCATTTGCTATAGAATCCTCCAGGGTTGGAACGAGGGGGCGCTTACTCCATTTGATTACTTCTTCATGAGGTTGGCTGGTAAAAGTCTCTACAGGTTTTCCATATAGAAAACTGAAAGCCAGATTTGCCCGTTCTATTTTGTAAGTCTTATCAAGGATCAAGATGCCATCGCCGGCAGAATCCAGTAAGGCTGAAAATTTTGCCCTATCGTTGTCGACTTGTGCATAAAGCTGAGCGTTTTGGACAGCAATGGCAGTCTGATTTGCGAAACTAGAGAGCAGTTTCCGATCATTTATTGAGAATTGTGAGTATTCACGAAAAACAAAAATTACCCCGATCACTTTTTGCCCTGTGATTAGAGGTAACCCCACACTACTCAACCTTCCAAGACTTACTGCCTGGGTGAATCGATTGAGTAGCTGGTTAATGATGAATAGTTCAGAATCTTCCGGATCCTCATCTTCCGGGATTTGTTCCAGTTGTGGTTCAAGATACTTCAGGAAGGGCTGAGGTAATCCTGTCGATACCCGGATCTGCCACCCACCGGTTGAGGATCGCAATGCAATTAAACCAGCCTGACCTGCGAGCATCTCGAGCGAAATGGTGAGGATTCTTTCCAGAAGCCTATCGACATCCAATTCCTGGGTGATCGCACGCGAAATCTCCAGCAAATAATCGCGCTGGCGAACCCGAAAATCAGGAAGCATTAGGTGTTATCCTTTTTCAATAAGGATCTTGGATTCAGCGTTATCCAGCACTTCTTTTTCAGCAACATCAATGGCATCTTCGAAGATCTTCAATCCCTCCTCCGCTTCATTCTCTGTTATGCAGAGTGCGGGGGAGATCCTGATAACACTGCGGCCACAACCCAAGGTAAGCAGACCCCGTTCAAAAGCTAAATGTTCAACGCGGTTACGGAGTTCAGTGGCGGGGTTCTTGGTGGTACGATCTGTGACGAACTCGACACCGATCATTAAGCCAATTCCACGAACTTCGCCAATCGAGGGATGGTTTTCTTGAATTTTCTTAAGGCGTTCAAGTATGTATTTCCCGACGATTGCCGCATTGTCGAGGTATTCATCTTCGATCAATTGAAGAGTTGCGAGTGCTGCAACACAAGAAAGAGGATTGCCGCCAAAGGTATTCCCATGTGCGCCTTTAGGCCAGGTAACGATGCTCTTGCGGGCAATCATCGCACCAAGCGGCATGCCAGAGGCGATGCCTTTTGCTGTGGTAACGATATCAGGTTCAACACCAAAGTTCTGGATCGACCACCATTTGCCAGTTCTGCCAATTCCTGCCTGAACTTCATCGGCGATTAAAAGAATACCGTAGCGGTTACAGACATCTCGGAGCTGGATAAAGAAATCAGATGGCGGAACAACATAGCCACCTTCTCCTTGAATCGGCTCGATGACGATTCCAGCAACTTCATCCGCTGGAATCGTACGTCCGAAGATCTCCTCTTCGAGGAATCGTATGGTTGAGCTTCCGACATCTTCCCCCGGTTTCATCGCTATCAAAGGATGGTAAGGATCCGGAAAAGGTAAGTGAGTGACACCATTCATCAACGGGAAGAAACCGCGATGATAATGAGGTTTGCTTGCAGTAAGGGTAACGGCACCCATTGTGCGACCATGAAAACCGCCGAGGAAGCCAATGAATTGGGAACGGCCGGTGTAGAACCTCGCCAGCTTTAAGGCGGCTTCCACACTTTCGGTGCCGGAATTTGTCATAAAGGAGATAGCATCTTCCTGAAAAGGTGCAATGAGATCTAAATATTCTGCAAGTTCTATCCACTTTGGGTGGTAGAAATCAGATGAAATGTGGATAAATTTTTCAGCTTGTTCCTGGATAGCTTTTACTACTTTTGGGTGACTGTGCCCGGTAGAGTTTACGGCAATTCCGGCGGCAAAATCGATGAAACGATTACCATCTACATCCCAAACTTCCACTCCCTTTCCATGATCCATAACGAATGGATACCCTCTTGGATAGGAAGGAGAAATGACAGCCTGATCTCTCTCGATCAAGCGTTTTGCCTTAGGCCCTGGTAAGTTTAGCGGTTTCACAACACACCTCCTGAAAATGGAATGGACGACGGATGCGAAGACTAACTTCAGCAACACTGGTAAAGATCTTTGTGTAAGAAAATTATACCATGTCAGGTTCCCTCAAGTTTTCGATATTGAATTCGTTATTGACTTGAAGATTGTTCAAAGGTATCATTACTTTTTAATGCGTCCAAAACAAATAAAGCGGATAAAGCGATCACTTTCTTCGATTTTGAACAAATTCCGTTGGTTATTACCCGGGATTGGGGTTAAACGCTGGGTATTACTAATTCTTATTGGCACGACCTTGTTAGGATTAGGATTTGCTGTAATCCTGATCAACATTTATCGTACAGTCCCGAATACCTGGTGGCTTCCAATTGTAAAAGTTGTTTCTCTACAATGGATCACTAACCGTGTAATCCGCGCATTGATTTTCCTCATCCTTGGCGTTGGGGCGGTTGCGCTCGGAACCTGGGGGATGAACCAGGCTTTACTGAGACCTTTCCTGCGACCTGGTAAAAATGTCATTGATGCTTTATCCGAATACCGTAGAAGAGAAAAAGGTCCAAGGATTGTGGTGATTGGCGGGGGAACAGGTCTTTCTGCATTGTTGAGAGGCCTAAAGGAGTATTCCCGAAATATAACCGCGGTCGTGGCAGTAGCTGATGATGGCGGCTCTTCAGGAGAAATAAGGAAAACCTTGGGTATATTGCCCCCGGGAGATATTCGGAACTGCCTGGCTGCACTTTCAGACGATGAGGAATTGCTTACCCAGTTGTTCCAATACCGATTTTCTTCCAGTGTTGGCCTGAATGGGCATTCGCTTGGCAATTTACTGATTTCAGCACTAACAGAAATAACCGGGAGTTTTGAGGAAGCAGTTGCTGAGACTGCGCGAGTACTAGCGGTTCAAGGCCAGGTATTGCCATCTACTTTACATGATGTTTCGCTTGTGGCTGATGTGCAGTTACCGGACAAGAAAGTGGAAATTCAAATCCAGGGCGAGAGTCAGATCCCAAAATATGGCGGAAAGATAATCAGAGTATGGCTGGAACCTGGCAACCCCGCGGCGTTTCCACCGACAATCCAGGCAATACTTAACGCCGACCTGATCATCGTTGGTCCGGGGAGTTTGTATTCGAGTATTATTGCGAACCTGCTAGTTCCCGATCTGGTCGATGCGATCAACGCCAGTAAAGCCTATAAATTCTATGTTTGTAATGTAGCCACAGAGCCGGGTGAAACTGATAACCTGAGTTGTGAAGATCATCTGAATGCCATTGAAAAACATACGCGGAGTTCTCTTTTTGATGTAGTTGTTTGCAACAAGAGGTTTGAGGGGATCCTGCCTCAGGATGTTCGTTGGGTGAAATTGGCGGAATCTGCAAACCAAAAACTGTATTATGAAGCTGACACACTGGATCTTGATAATCCGTGGAAACACGATTCTCAAAAACTGGCACGTGCAGTAATGGATCTTTACTTTGAAAAAACAGGACCATTGAGTTCGAAAGAAGAAATATCATCTCTATAAATCAAACCATGTCTAGACATGGTAAAATATCCAAAATTGGGAAGGAGAAATAATATGGTTACAAAAGTCGGCATCAATGGATTTGGTCGGATCGGACGTCAGGTTCTTAAAGCAATGTTGGAATTCCATGGTTCAGAGCTCGAGGTTGTAGCAGTTAATGATCTCTTTGATACAAAAACCAATGCGCATCTTTTCAAATATGATTCCAATTATGGAATTTTCCCCGGAAAAGTTGAAGCAGGTGAGGGAGAGTTAACTGTTGATGGCAAAAAGATTAAAGTATTTGCTGAGAAGGATCCTGCAATGCTGCCCTGGAAAGATCTGGGTGTGGATATCGTAATCGAATCCACGGGGATCTTTACTGATGCAATTGGAGACCCTGCGAAGGGAAAAGCTGGAGCAAATGTTCACATTCAGAAAGGTGGAGCCAAGAAGGTTATCATCACTGCTCCTGCAAAAAATGAAGATATTACTCTGGTCCTTGGAGTGAATGATAAATCCTATGATCCTGCCAAGCATCATATTATCTCTAATGCTTCCTGCACGACCAATTGTCTTGCGCCAGCAGCCAAGGTTGTTCATGAAAAATTTGGAATCATCCATGGCGTAATGACTACCATCCATTCGTATACGAATGACCAGGTCATCCTTGACCAGGGTCATAAAAAAGAAATGCGCCGGTCTCGGGCAGCAGGGTTAAATATTATCCCGACCACAACGGGTGCTGCCAAGGCATTAGCTCTTGTCATTCCAGAGCTAAAGGGAAAATTCGATGGTTACTCTTTGCGCGTTCCGACACCCACGGTTTCGATTGTTGACTTTGTTGCAAACGTTGAAAAAACAACCACGAAAGAAGAATTGAATGCCACTTTTGCGGAAGCCTCAAATGGCGCTCTAAAGGGTATCCTTGGTGTCACTACTGGTGAATATGGTGATCCGTTGGTATCGATGGATTTCAAAGGTGATTCCCGATCCTCGATTGTTGATCTGCCTTCAAACATGGTGATGGGTGGTAATCTTGTAAAGGTTGTAGCCTGGTATGACAATGAATGGGGTTATTCCTGCCGCACAGCTGACCTGGCTGCAATGATGGGGAAGAAACTTTAACTACACAGGAGAATTTATTCCTGAATAGATTACATCATGATGCGTTGCCAATAAATCGGAGACGCATCATGTTGATTAACAACAAGGAGGATGCAATGTTCAATAAGAAAACCATACGGGATATTGATGTCGGCGGGAAAAAGGTACTTGTCCGCGTGGATTTCAACGTGCCGATGAAGGATGGCAT
>ERZ1649853.476-NODE-476-length-17181-cov-5.864825_pt1 | contig 17181 bp, 17 predicted proteins | sample MGYA00575353_ERZ1649853 | MGnify/ENA primary metagenome ERZ1649853 (study PRJEB40853, sample SAMN11349654) | freshwater sediment metagenome | isolation source: river sediment | host: Sediment | place: India: Okhla Barrage, New Delhi | collected 2017-02-21 ...
CGCCATCCTTTCCCGCGGCATCAACCGCTCCCTGCGCTCCGAAGTCACCCCGGAGATGCAGAGGAACGCGGAATATCGCGACGACAAAGACTAACGAAACCCTTTTTCATATGTCCACAGGCCCTGCCTCCGCGCAGGGCCTTTTTTTTCCTTTTCGCGCCGTCTCCCGGCAGGGGCCCTTCCCCTGTCCGTCCGGAAACCGGGCGTGTCCGGAAGAGGCGTCAGACCCGGGGGGAGGATCTCAGGGAAAGGGCTTCGCCGATGAGGGAGCTCAACGCCAGGGCTTCCCTGAACGGGTCGGGGGCGCTGCAGATGGCGGAGACCACGGCGATGCCGTCGGCGCCCGCCCTCACCGCGGCGGCGGCGTTCTGCCGGTTCATGCCCCCGATGGCCACCAGCGGGTGCTTCACATACGCCCGGATGCGGGCCAGCCCCTCCAGTCCCCAGGCGCTCAAGGTGTCGGTCTTGGTGGGGGTGGGGAACACGGGGCTCACCCCGAGGTAATCCACGTCGAGGTCCCTGGCTTCTTCGACGTCCTCCCAGGTTTCCACGGAAAGGCCGATGATGGCGGACCTGCCCATGAGCCTCCGGGCCGTTTCATAGGGCATGTCCCCCTGGCCGATGTGGACCCCCTCGGCCCCCACGGCCAGGGCCACGTCGATCCGGTCGTTGATGACGAGGGGGACCCCCGAAGGCCGGAGGATGCCCTTCACGGCAGCGGCGGTCTCCATGAACTCCCGGGTGGGGAGGTCCTTCTCCCGGAGCTGCACGCAGCTCACCCCGCCCTCTACGGCCAGGCGCACTACCTCTTCGAGGGGGCGGCCGCCGCAGAGCCCCCTGTCGGTGACGAGGTACAGGCCCCGCACCTCACGCCTCCAGCTTCAGGCGGGAGGCGATGTCCCCCTGCGTGAGCGCATAGAGGCTGTCCAGGAACCTCACCTGCAGGGTCCCCGGGCCCGCTGCACCGGCGGCGGCCATTTCCCCGGCGATGCCCATGACCGCCATGGCATGGGCGGCAGCCGTGAGGGGGTCGCCCTCCACCGCGGCGAAGGCGCCGCACAGGGCCGTCGCCGTGCACCCCAGTCCGGTGACGCGCGGCATCAGGGGATGGCCGTTCATGACCTTCACGAGGGCGTTTTTCCCCACGATGTAGTCGATCTCCCCGCTGACGCAGACCACGGATCCGTGGTCTTCGCAGAGCGCGCGGGCGGTGGCCGCCGCGTCGCGGGAGGAATGTGCGCTGTCCACGCCCCGGGTCTGCGCCCCGTCTTCCTTGAGGGCCATGATCTCCGAGGCGTTGCCCCTGATGATCGCGGGCCGGAAGACGCGCACGAAATCCCGGGCGGTCCCGGTGCGGTACGGGGTGGCGCCCGCACCCACGGGGTCGAAGACCAGGGGGATGCCCCGGGTTGCCGCCCTTTCCGCGGCGAGGTACATGGACTTCACCCATTCCCCGCTGAGCGTCCCTATGTTGATCACCAGGGCCGAGGCGATGCCCGCCATGTCCGACGCCTCCTGCGCCGCATGGGCCATGACAGGGGAGGCGCCGAGCGCCAGGAGGGCGTTTGCCGTGGTGTTCATGACCACGTAGTTGGTGATGTTGTGCACGACGGGAGCGTTTCTCCGGATCTTTTCCACGGCCTCCCACACCTGGTCCGCATGGTTCTCTTTCATGGCGCCTTTGCACCCCCTTCGATGATGAACCCCATATAAAACGAAAGCGGCTCCTGTTCAATGCCGTGTTTTCCCTGTGCACACTGTAATCTTGACACTCCGCGGTGCCATGGGATACATTCGCCCCATGGGGACCCAGGGAAACGACACCAGCGGGCACGGCCTGCACACGACTCGCGCCGGCCGGCCGCAAGCCGCGAGGGCTTGATGCAGCCGGTAGCCGTAGGGTCCGTTTCCATAGGCTCCGGGTCCCTGGCGCTCATTGCGGGCCCGTGCGTCATCGAGTCCCGGGACCACGCCCGGTTCATGGCGCGCTCGATCCTCGCAATCACCTCCCGGGTGGGTATCCCCCTGATCTTCAAGGCCTCCTACGACAAGGCCAACCGCTCTTCGGTGGCGGCCTACCGGGGGCCGGGCATGGAAGAGGGGCTCGACATCCTCGCGGGCATCCGTGCCGACCTGAACGTGCCCGTCACCACCGACATCCACGAGCCCTGCCAGGCCGCCCCCGCGGCCGGGGTTGTCGACCTCCTGCAGATCCCCGCCTTTCTCTGCCGCCAGACGGACATGCTCATCGCGGCGGGGCTGACGGGCAAGCCCGTGAACATCAAGAAGGGCCAGTACATGGCCCCCTGGGACATGGAGCACGCGGTGAAGAAGGTCGTGAGCACGGGCAACGGGCAGGTCCTGCTCACGGAGCGCGGCGCCTCCTTCGGCTACAACAACCTCGTCTGCGACCTGAGGAGCGTGGGGATCATGAGGGCATCGGGCAGGCCCGTGGTTCTGGACGTGACCCACAGCCTCCAGCTCCCCGGCGGCATGGGCGACCGTTCCGGCGGCATGGCCGAGTTCATCCCCGCGCTGGCGCGGGCGGGGGTGGCCTTCGGGGTGGACGCCCTCTTCATGGAGGTGCACGACGACCCCGCCCATGCCCTTTCCGACGGGCCCAACTCCCTGCCCCTGGACCGTCTCGAGCCTCTCCTGAAGACCCTGCTCCAGATCCAGAGGGCCGTCTCATGAGGGCGGCCGCCGTCAAGTACCTCGTGCTAGACGCAGACGGCGTGCTCACCGACTCCCGCATCACCTACACGGACGAAGGGCGCGAGATCAAGTCCTTCAACGTCAAGGACGGCCACGGGATCAAGCTCCTCATGAGGGCGGGGATCGGCGTCGCCATCATCACGGGCAGGTTTTCGCCGGCCCTGGAGCACCGGGCGAGAGACCTGGGCATCGAGCACCTCATCCAGGGGGCGAAGGACAAGAAGGAAGCCCTGCTTCAATTCGCGGCCGCCGTGCAGGTGGAGCCCGGCGAGATGGCGTACATGGGCGACGACGTGGTGGACCTGCCGGCCATGTCCCTGTGCGCCCTGAGCTTTGCCCCGAGCGACGCGGTGGCCATGGTGAGGGACCGGGCGGACGTGGTCACCTCGCTTGCCGGCGGGTGCGGCGCCGTGCGGGAGGCCGTGGAAATCCTCCTCGAGCGCCTGGGTCTGCTCGACGGGGTGATGGCGCGATATGTGGGCTAGATTTCTCGTGATCGTCATCGCCGTGCTGGCCATCTCCGCCGGGGCCTGGTTCATGCAGAAGGAGCCTCCCGCGGCCGGGAGGCAAAACCAGGGAAGCGTCGAGGGCCACATGATCAGGATGGCCAGAAACGTCGTGATGTACGAGAAGAGGGCCGACACGGACAAGACCTTCGTCATCAGCGCCGAAAGCGTGACCCAGAGGACGGAAAGCGTGTTTTTCATGGAGGCCTTCCGGATGGACCGTTCGGACGGGATGAAGATCGAGGGCGACCGGGCGCGCTACGACACGGGCGCGAACAGGGTCGACGTGGATGGCCCCATGACCGTGAGCACCGCGGACGGCTGGAGGGCCGAGCTCGCGGACGTTTCCTGGGACCGGAAGAAAAAGCACGCGGCCACAAACAGGCCGGTGGTCGTCCGGGGCGGGAAGGGAACCCTGCGGAGCGACCGGGCAGAGTTCTTCAACGACTTCACCATCATCGAGCTGTCGGGAAATGTGCATGCGCAAGTTGCTCAAAACCTTTTTGCTGATTAGCCTGCTCTGCCTGTGGGCAGCCCCTGCTCCCCGGGCCGCGGAGGCGAAGGCCCCGGAGCTCAAGGGCAAAAAGCCCGCGTCCGAAATGATAGACGTGGAAGCGGACAGGCTCGAGGTGGACAAGGAAAAAGGCGAGGCGGTTTTCAGGGGAAACGTGAAGGCCTCCCAGGACAACGTGATCATCAGGGGCTCGACCCTGAGCCTGCTCATGGACAAGGCCTCCGGCAAGGTCGACACGCTCGTCGTGGACAAGAACGTCTTTATCCGCTGGGAAGACAAGGACGCCACCTGCGACCACGCGGTGTACACCGTGTCGAAGAAACTCCTGGTGCTCACGGGCAATGCGGTCATCGTCCGGGGGCCTGAGCGGGTGTCCGGGCAGAAGATCGTCATCGACATGCTCACGAACAGGCAGGTGGTGGAGAGCGGGCAGGGGAGCAGGGTGAAGATCAGGGTGAAGAGCGGGTCAGCCGGCACCGAGGTGTTCCAGTGGAAGAACTGAAGCTCGTGGCGGAAAGGCTCGAAAAAAGCTTCGGCAAGGCCCGCATCATCAAGGGCCTCGACCTTCAGTGCACCCGGGGCGAGATCATCGGCCTGCTCGGTCCCAACGGCGCGGGCAAGACCACGACCTTTTACATGATCGTGGGCCTCATCCACCCCGACAGGGGAAGGGTCCTGCTGGGGTCTGCCGACATCACCCCCCTGGACCTCTCGGGCAGGGCCAGGATGGGCATCGGGTATCTCCCCCAGGAGCCGTCGGTGTTCCGCGGGCTGTCCGTGGAAGCCAACATCACGGTGCCCCTCGAGGCAAAAGGGATCAAGGGGCCCGAGCAGCGCCGGAAGCGCGACGAGATCATCGCGGGCTTCGGGCTCGAGGGCGTGAGAAGGCACAGGGCCGTCTCGCTGTCCGGGGGGGAGAGGCGCCGGGTGGAGATCGCCCGGGCCATGGCTCTCGACCCCCTGTACCTGCTCCTGGACGAGCCGTTCGCGGGCATCGACCCCATCACGGTCAAGGACATCCAGGACATGATCGTGAACTTGAAAAACAAGGGAATTGGTGTCATTATCACCGATCATAATGTGAAAGAAACCCTGAAAATATGCGACAGGGCTTACATAATCCACCAGGGGCTCGTCATAGAGGAAGGGGCGCCGGAAAAAGTGGTGGAGAACGACCGGGTAAAGCAGATATACGTGGGCAAGGACTTTTCGCTTTCGTAAAGAGGAGCGTTTCATGGCACTCGAGCTCAAGCAGCATTTAAAGCTTTCACAGCAACTCATCATGACGCCTCAGCTCCAGCAGGCGATCAAGCTGCTTCAGCTCTCCCGGCTAGAGCTCCAGGAGTACATCACCGAAGAGCTCCAGTCCAACCCCCTGCTCGAGGCGGAGACCACCGCGTTCAGGGACGCCGAAACCCAGCGTCTGCAGAAAGAGCGCGAAGAGATGCTGAAGTGGAAGTGGGATGCGTACCTCGAAACCTACGGGCAGGACAACATCCCCTACTACGAGGACGAGGACCGCCCGTCCTTCGAATCCTCCGCCACCAGGCCCGACGGGCTCTACGACCATCTTTTCTGGCAGCTCAGGATGAACGATTTCACCGCGGAAGAGCGCGAGGTGGGGGTGTTCATCATCGGGAACCTCGACCACAACGGGTACCTGAGCATGGACCCGGACGCCATCAGCGAGGCCACCGGGTCCTCCGAAGAGGTGGTGAGGTCGGCCGTCGAGAAGGTGCAGATGTTCGACCCCCCGGGCATCGCCGCCCGGGACTTGAAGGACTGCCTGCGCATCCAGGCCAGGATCCTCGAGCTCGAGGACACCCTCGTGTGGAGGATGATCGACGCACACCTCGAAGACCTCCAGACCAAGAACTACGACAAGATCGCCCACGAGCTCGGCGCCACCGTGGACGAGGTCTCCCAGGCCGCCGAGATCATCGTCAACATGGAGCCCAGGCCGGCCCGGGACTACTCCGACGACCCGCCCCAGTATGTCGTGCCCGACATCTACGTGGTGAACATGGAGGGCGAGTACGTGGTGGTGCTCAACGAGGAGGACATCCCGGTGCTCACGCTCAACCGGCAGTACCAGAAGATGATGAACTCCGACTGCATGGGCAAGGTCGCCAAGGGCTACCTCTCCGACTGCCTCAAGTCCGCCCAGTGGCTTTTAAAGAGCATCCAGCAGAGGCAGAACACCCTGTGCAAGGTCACGGAGAGCATCGTGAAGTTCCAGCGCGACTTCCTCGCCGAAGGGATCACCCAGCTCAAGCCGCTCGTGCTGAGGGACGTGGCGGACGACGTGGGCATGCACGAGTCCACCATCAGCCGCGTCACGTCGAACAAGTACGTGCACACCCCCCAGGGGACCTTCGAGCTCAAGTACTTCTTCAACAGCGGGATCTCCCGGAGCGACGGCTCCTTCGTGGCCTCCCAGAGCGTGAAGAACGAGATCGAGGGCATCATCAGGGCCGAAGACACGAAGCACCCCCTGAGCGACCAGGCCATCGCCCAGATGCTCAAGGTGAAGGGGGTGAAGATCGCGCGGCGGACGGTGGCGAAATACCGGGAACTGCTCGGCATCGTCCCTTCCAATAGAAGGAAGAAGCATTACTAAGAGCAGTAGCCGCATATCCGCATATCAAAGGAGGGGCCTTTATGCAGTTAGACATCACCTTCAAGAATATCGAATCCACGGATGCGCTCAAGGAATACGCTTCCAAGAGGCTGTCCAAGCTGGACAAGTACGTGGACAAGCCGTCCGAGATCCACGCCGTGCTGAGCGTGGAAAAGAGGCGCCACACGGCCGACGTGACCCTGAGCGCCGACGGCGTGGTCATCAACGCGGTGGAGATCACGGAAGACATGTACTCGTCCATCGACATGGTGATGGACAAGCTCGAGCGGCAGGTCAAGAAGCACAAGGAAAAGCTCCAGGGCAAGAAGCTCCAGACCAAGAAGGGCCAGGCCCATGCCCAGTTCGAGGAGGCGGAAGAGGCGCCTGCCCCGAAGGCCCCCCGGGGCAGGAAAAAGCCCAAGGTATCCTACCGGCGGGACTATTTCATGAAAACCATGAGCACCGACGAGGCGATCCTCCAGGCGGGCACGGCCGAAGAGGAGTACGTCATTTTCCAGAACGTGGACACCAAGCAGGTCAATCTCGTCATCAGGCGGGCCGACGGGACCTTGAACGTGGTGGAGACCCTGAGCTAGGGGGCACAGGCGCGAAAACGAAAAAGCGTCTTTTTTCCGGATGGCACGGCCCCTGCGGAACCCTTGAACGGGTTCCGCGGGGGTTTTCGTTCTCCCGGAAAGGTCTTTTCCCGGCAGGGGTCGGCCGGCTGCCGATTTTTCCCGGGCTTCCCGGGGCATGGCTGCACCCGGGCAAGAAGCCGGGGAGAGGGTGCGGCGAATGGAACAAAAGGAGGTCTGCTTGCGGGGGGAGTGAAGAAGATCAGTCCCCGAAGATGCGGCTCATGCGTCTTTCTTCGTCTTGTCCTCGATGTCTGCGTTGGCAGGCTTGTCTTCCGGCTTCTCGGTCACGGAGGATTTGAAGTTCTTGATGCCTTTGCCCAGGGCGCTTCCCACCTCGGGCAACTTGCCCGCTCCGAAAATCACGAGCACGATCACCAGGATGATGATCAGTTCCGACATTCCGATTCCACCGAGCATAGCGTTCCTCCTTGCGGTGCGTGAACCGTATCATTAGCACACTTGTCCTTGCGTGGCAACCGGAACAAGGGCGAAGCTCCCCCCGGTGGCGTGAAAACGGCCCGGCGCCCGGGGCGAGAGCCGGAGCTCTGCGAACAGGCTTCGGCCTCCCCCTGACGGCCCTGAAAAAGGACCGGCTCCCCGGGGGCGCTCATCCCTGGCTGAGCAGGGACGAGCGGCCGTTTCTGAGGAAGCCTTCCTTGATCTCCCGGTATTTTTCGGGGGTCAGGCGGGAGTAGGTGGTGTCGCCCTTGGTGCGGTACCAGATCTCCATGCCGGGGCAGGCCTCGAGGTTGAAGTGCTCACGCTTGAAAGGCCGGACGATGATCTTCTGGGTCTCGGTCACCGGGAAGCTCTCGACGACGCGGATGTAGTCCGGCATCCACTTGGGGTCCATGCCCCCGCCCATCTGCTGCTGCGTGAGCCAGGAAAACACCCCGTCCGGGTCGAAGGTCTTGCCGGGCTGGAGCTGCACCGCGACCATGACCTTTTCGTCCGCGACCTCGCAGGGCGCGCCGTAGGCGATGGCGCAGTCCACGCAGGGCATGCCCTGGGCGTACCGCAGCACGTCCTCGGCCGAGAAGTTCTCGCCGTCCTTGCGGATCCAGTCGTCGGTGCGGCCGTTGAAGTACAGGTAGCGCTTTTTCCCCAGGACCCGGATGTGGCCCAGGTCGCCCGAGTGGTAGATGCCGTCCCGGAACTTCTGGTTCGTGGCGCCGGCGTTGCCGTAGTACCCCTCGAACCGCAGGTTGTCCGTGTCCACGGCGCAGCAGATCTCGCCCACCGCCTCGTCGTAGTTTTCGAGCTGGCCCTTGCCGTCCACGATCCCGGGAGGGCATTCCCTGCCCCGGGCGTCGAGGATCTTCACGGATGCGGGCACCCTGCCCACGGACTCGACGGGGTCCCCGGGCTTGTTCGCCGTGGTGATGACCGCCTCGGTGGAGCCGTAGATCTCGTAGATGTGCTCCATGTTCAGGCACTTCATGAGCTTTTTGCGGTCCAGGGCCGTGGCGCCGTTGCCGTAGGCGATGCGGAACCTGTTCCGGGGGTCGCGGGCGAGGGCCTGCTCGACCTGACCGGGCCCCCCGTACTTTTTCTCGAGGGCCTCGAGGATGTAGTGCAGGGGCTGGCCCACGTAGTTGAGGAAGGTCACGCCGTGCTCGAGCATGTCCTCCTCGAAGGCCCGGGCGGAGAACCTGCGCTTGAGCACGAAGCTCCCGCCGGCCACGAGCTGGGGCAGGATGCCGATGTACCAGGCGTTCGAGTGGAACAGCGGCATGGAGATATAGCCCCGGTCGGTCCTCCTGAGCCCGGTGTCGAAGCGCACCTTGAAGCCCGCGCCCACGAGCTTGATGTGGGTGCAGGGAACCCCCTTGGGCATGCCCGTCATGCCCGAGGTGTAGATGACGATGACCGGGCTGAAGTTGTCCACGGGCAGGAGACAGCCCCGGACATCCGCAGCGCCGGCGGAGGACACCGCGTCCTCGAGGGTCCGGAACCCGTTCGCCAGGGCTTTGTCGCCGGCGAAGAGGATGTCCCCGCGGTGAAGTCCGGCGGCGGCCAGATCGATGCGCCCGATCTCCCCGACCGTGCTTTCGTTCACGATGAAGAGGGAGACCTGTGCCTGGGCGATGACCCTGGCCAGGGTCTCCCCCCGGAACCCGGTATTGACGGCAAAGAGGACCGAGTTGCTCAGGCCCGCCCCGAAGGAGGCGAAGAGGAACTCCGGGATGTTGTCGGTGTAGATTCCCAGGGACAGGCGCTCGTTTTCTCCCAGTTTGCCGGCCCGGACGAGCTTCCCCCGCTCCGCCAGGAAGAAGCGTGCATAGCGCTCGGACTGGCGGTACACCTCGCCGTAGGTGTACTCCCTGCCTTCGAAAATGAAGAAGGTCCGGTTGCGCCGGGCGATGAGGCCCCACAGGGAGACCCTGACCATGTTCCTGAAGTTCAGGAAGCCGAACAGCCTGCGGACCAGCTCCTTCCGGTTTATCTTCATGTTCCCTCCTCGCATTGGCATGTGATACGTGCGAACCGCCCCAAAGCCCGTCGTCGGCACGAACGGACCCGGGATGAAAGCACACGGTTTTTACCACGTCACGGGGCTCTCTGTACAGGACTTCCCACCGCGATTGCGGCCAGGGCGGCGGCCCCCGTGCGTTCTTCGTCTGCAACAGGGTTGCAGAAAAGAAAAACACAGGCTATGAGGAGGGAAGCATCTGCGTGAAGGAAGAGGGCCTCAAGCCCCTTCCCCCGACATATCCTTCAACCCGCTGGCGAGGATAGTGCGCAATGGAAAGGCTGAAACACCCGAAGGTGATTGCCGTGTGCCTGCTCGCGGTCGCGGCCGCGGTGGCGCTGGGGGTGTATTTCCGGCCTGCCCCCCGGGACGTACCCATCAATGCGGGCTACATCATCGACAGGAACAGGGACATCGGCCTTGGGGCCCTCCTGAAGGTCATCGGGAAGAGCGATTTCAGCGACGCCGAGATCAACCGGTACTTCTCGAAGGGCGTGGTGAACGACTACACCGTCTGTTTTTTCAAGTCGCTGCAGTGGCGCTTCAGGAGCAGCACCGACCTGGATTCCCACTACGACGAGGTCTGCCGCTACCTGCACTCGCGCAGGCCCCGCGTCAAAAACGCCGATGCCCTGTGCGGGTTGTACAGGAAGTTCACCGAGTACGAGATGGGTCTCGAAAAGACCATGAAGTCCTGGGGCAGCCCCCGGAGCGCCGCCGAGGCCCTGGCCTTCCTCAAGCGGGAGCAGGAGTACCGGAGGACGTTCTTCGGCACGGAGGTGGCGGACGCCCTCTTCCGGGCCGAGATCAAGTCCCAGGAGTACTCCATCCGCAGGTCGGCCGTCGTGAACAACAGCACCCTGTACGGGGACGTGAAGATGCGCATGATCGATGCCCTCAACCGCGAGATGTGGGGAGACGAGGCCGACGGGATAGACCGGGCGACCATCGCGGGCGAGCCCTACAACAGGTACCGCGAAAAGCTCGTGATCTACGACCGGGACCTGGCGGAGATGACCGCCGGAGAAAGGGCGGACTTCATCCGCCGGACCCGGAAGGAGTTCTTCTCCGAGGAGGTGGTCAAGCGGTTCGAGGAGCTCGACGCGGTGAAGGAGCTCGACAAGCAGAAGCTCTCCGAGTACTACCGGAGGGAAAAAGAGATCATGGGCGTCCCCGGGAAATCCCCCGAGGCCCGGGACCGGGCGATACGGCAGCTGCAGGTCGAAATCTTCGGCAGGGAAGGGGCGCAGGCCTTGCGCAAGATGGAAGACCTGCACCGGGCAGGGGGGGAGTAGGGCCCCCGCCTCCACAGGGCCCGGGAAGGCCCGTCTCCGTGCATGTCGGGCACGGTCCTTCCGGGGCACAATCACTTGACCCCGGGACGGAGCTTGTATATGGTGGTCTCGGTTCCAATCCAGGCGGCGTGGTTGAAGACAATCGATGATCAGGACGGACGTTATCATTATCGGGGGCGGGGCGACGGGGTGCGGCATCGCGAGGGACCTCGCCCTGAGGGGCGTGCCCCACTGCCTGGTGGAAAAGGGCGACTTTGCCAACGGGGCCACGGGGGCCTGCCACGGCCTGCTCCACAGCGGCGGCCGGTACGTGGTGAACGACAAGGAGGCCGCCTCCGAGTGCATCTCCGAGAACGCCATCCTCAGGAAGATCGCCCAGAAGTGCGTCGAGAAGACCGGCGGCCTCTTCGTCAGGCTGCCCGGTGACTCGAAACGGTACCGCGACGCCTTCCTGAAGAACTGCGAGGAGGTGGGCATCGCCACCACCGTGCTTTCTCCCACGCGGGCCCTCGACCTCGTGCCCGAGCTCAACCCGGCCATCGAGGAGGCCATCTCCGTGCCGGACTGCTCCATCGACCCCTTCCGGCTCTGCATGCTCAACGCCTACACCTCCCGACGCAAGGGCGGGGACATCCTCATCCACCACCGCGTCATCGGCGTGGTCAGGGAAAAGGGGGTGTGCGTGGGCGTCACCGTCGAGGACCGCTCCAGCTCCGAGGTCAAGGAGATCAGGGGGAAGGTCATCATCAACGCCAGCGGCGCCTGGGGCGACGCGGTCGCCCGCATGGGCGGCAGCGGGGTCCCCATGACGCTCTCGAAAGGGAGCCTCATCATCGCCAACCACCGCCTCACCAACCTCGTGGTCAACCGGCTCAGGCCCCCTTCCGACGGGGACATCATCGTGCCCAACGAGGCGGTCTGCCTCGCCGGCACCACCTCCGTGACCGTCGACGACCCCGACTCCATCGAGGTGGACCCCCGGGAGGTGGACCTGGTGGCCACCCAGGCCGAGCAGATGATCCCCCGCTTCGGCACCACCCGGCTCATCCGCGCCTACACCGGCGTGAGGCCGCTGCTCAAGGCGGATTCGCCGGACTCCCGGAACATATCCCGGGGGTTCCGGATCATCGACCACGAAAACGGCATGATCAGCATCATGGGCGGCAAGCTCTCCACCTACCGCCTCATGGCGGAAAAGACCGTGGACGCGGTCATGGGGAAGTTCGGGACAAAAGCCCGGTGCCGGACCGCGGAACTTCCCCTGGACGGGCAGGACGAGCTCACCGGCTACCCCCTGTCGAAGCGGCTCAAGAGCATCGACAGCATCGTGTGCGAGTGCGAGCTCGTGGACAGGGAGACGGTGGAGAACACCATCAACAGCCTGGGCACCGGGTACATCGGCGACATCCAGCACCGGACCCGCCTGGGCATGGGCCCCTGCCAGGGAGGCTTCTGCACCTACCGGGCCCTGGGCATCATGCAGGAAACCGGAAGGATGAGCCCCACGGAGTCCATCGAGACCCTGAAGTCCTTCCTCCAGCGGAGGTTCCGGGGCATCCGCCCCGCCCTGTGGGGGGATCAGCTCCGGGAAGAGCAGCTCGTGGAAAGCATCTACCTGGGGATCCTGAACATGGGGAACAGACCGTGAGCGCCTACGAGTACGACGTCGTCGTCGTGGGGGGAGGGGTTTCGGGGATCACCGCCGCCCTCACGCTCGCGGAGAAGGGGCTCAAGGTCGCGCTCATCTCGAAGGGCGACCCGGTGTGCTGCCTCTCGACGGGCTGTGTCGACGTCATGACCGGCGAGGGGGACCCCTGGCAGAAAATCGGGGAGCTCCCGGCGGGGCACCCCTACGTGAAGGCCGGGGACGATGCCCTCAGGGACGGGCTGGTCTTCTTTCTCCGGATCATGGAGGAGCAGGGGCTTCCCTACGTGGGCAGCCTCACGGAGAACCGGCCCATCATCACCCCCATCGGCACGGTGAAGCACACCTGCCTCGTGCCCGTCACCATGGCCGCCTCCGACCAGGCGAAGAGCGAGCGCCTCCACGTGGTGTCCTTCAAGGGCATCAAGGACTTCTACCCGAGCTACCTCACGAACGGGATAAGCCGCTCCTCGTTCTCGGTCTTCGACGCCGGGATTTCCACCACCCTGGGGATTGCCTCGAGGTTCGAGGACGAGGGCTTCCTGGGCAGGTTCATCTCCTGGCTCCAGGACACGGAGAACCCCCACGACCGGATCGCGGTCCCGGCGGTGCTGGGCCTGCGCGACCCGGTGAAGGTCATGGAGAGGATCTCGAAAGCCATGGGCAGGCCGGTCTTCGAGATCCCGACGCTGCCGCCGTCCATCCCGGGCCTGAGGCTGTTCCGGGCGCTCAAGGGGGCGCTCCAGGCAAAGGGCGGCCACCTGTACTGGGGCAAGGGCGTCTCGAGCATCGAGCGCCAGGGGAGCGAGATCGAGGCCGTGACGCTGGCCACCGCCGGCAGGGCGGCGCGCGTCCAGGGCAGGGCCTTCATCCTCGCCACGGGCTCCTTCGTCTCCGGGGGGCTCTACGCCGGGAGGGACGCGGTGCGGGAGACCGTGTTCGGGCTGCCCGTCTTTGTGCCAGGCGAGCGCCGGGAGTGGTTCCACGCCCAGTTCTTCACCCCCGGGCACGCCATCGAGAAGGCGGGCATCGTGGTGGACGATTGCTTCAGGCCCGCCGGGGGAAAGCTGAAGAACCTCTACGTCTGCGGGAGCATCCTCGCCGAAAGCGAGGTCATGAAAAACCAGTGCGGCCACGGGCTCGCCATCGCCACCGGGGTGGCGGCCGCGCGGATGTGCGCCCGGGGGCTCGCGTGAAGTTCGAGCACTGCGTTCGCTGCACGCTCTGCGTGGAGAACTGCCCGGTGTTCAAGGTGAACCCTGATTTCCCGGGCCCCAAGCAGGCCGGCCCCGACGCCCAGCGCTTCCGCCTCGACGGCGAGCGCTCCGTGGACGAATGGGTGAAGCTCTGCAGCCAGTGCAAGCGCTGCGAGGTGGCCTGCCCCTACGGCGTGAACGTCGCCGAGATCATCCTCAGGGCGCAGCTCACGTACTCCTCCGAGCACCTGAGCCCCTTTACCGCCCATCTCTTCGCCAACACCCACTACCTCGGAAAGCTCGGCTCCACGGCCGCCTACTTCACCAACGCACTCGCCTCCACCTCGCTGGTGAAGGGGGCCCTGCGCCTGCTCGGCCTCTCCACGACCCTGCCCCTGCCCGAGTACCGCTTCCTCACCCTGAACCGGGGCCGCAAGAGGAAGGGCAGGTTCCGCGCGCCCATGAAAGTGGCCTTTTTCCACGGGTGCTACCTCAACTACAACCGGCCGGACCTCGGCAGGAAGATCAGGGACCTGCTGTCCTACCTGGGCTGCCGGGTGGTCATGCCCCGTCAGACCTGCTGCGGGCTGCCCGCACTGGGCAACGGGGACGTCGACATCGCGGCCAGGTTCGCCCGGGAGAACGTCAAAGAGCTGAGTTCCTGGATCGACAAGGGCTACAAGGTCCTCTACGCCTGCACCTCCTGCGGGCTCACCCTCGCGCACGACTACCCGGAGCTCCTCGGGATCCCCGGCGGCAGGAAGGTGGCGGAGAACACCTACAACGTGCACGAGTTCCTTTCCAACGCCATCGAAGACGGCTCGCTGGCCGTGGACTTCGGCCCAGTGGACATGCACGTCGCCTACCACATCCCCTGCCACCTGAGGGCGCTGGGGATCGGCTACCCCGCGGCCAGGATCTTCGAGAAGATCCCGGGCCTGAAGTTCCGCATCCTCGACGACGACTGCTGCGGGCTCTCGGGGAGCTACGGCTTCAAGAAGAAGAACGAAAAGACCTCAGCCCTGCTCGGGCAGATCGCCGGGGACGCCATCCTGGCCACCGGGGCCCGGGCCCTGGCGAGCGACTGCGGGGCGTGCAAGATGCAGCTGGCCCACTTCACCGGGCTGCCCGCCCTGGACCCCGCGGAGGTCATCATCGAGTCCTTACGACCGGCACCTGCAAAAAAGCATGCATGAAAAGGAGATCACCGTGACAAGCGAACTGACGCCGGAGCTGGAGAAGGAGCTTCAGCTCAAAGCCCGGAAGTCCCGGGGCGACATCGTGGCCATGACCTTCCTCGCCCAGTCGGGCCACCCCGGGGGCTCCCTGTCCTCCATCGACATCTACACCTACCTCTACAACACCCTCGACCTCGGGCAGGACACGGTGGTGGTGTCCCACGGCCACACCTCCCCGGGCGTCTACTCGGCCCTGGCGCGCACGGGGCTCTTCCCGCCCCAGGACGTGGTCAAGGGGTTCCGGCGCGTGGGGAGCCCCTTCGAGGGCCACGTGGAGCCCGGCGTGCCCGGCGTGCCCTGGGGCACGGGCAACCTCGGCCAGGGCCTGTCCGTGGCCTGCGGCTACGCGGTGGCCGCCCGGGTGAAGAACACCCCCGGGAAGGTGTTCGTGGTCATGGGCGACGGCGAGCAGCAGAAGGGCCAGATCGCAGAGGCCAGGCGCTTCATCCGCAAGTACGGGCTCAGCAGCATCACGGTCATCATCGACGACAACGGCCTGCAGATCTCCGGGTCGCGCCACGAGATCATGCCCCAGGACCTCCCGCGGGAGTATGCGGAGGCGGGCTTCACGGTCGTCGAGGTGGACGGCCACGACTTCAAGGCCCTGCACCGGGCGGTCACCCGGGCGTCGCAGGACGAAGGCGCGCCGTACGCCATCATCGCGCACACGGTCATGGGCAAGGGCGTGAGCTTCATGGAAAACAAGGCCGACTACCACGGCAGGCCCCTGAACAGGGCGGAGATGGAGAAGGCCCTGCCCGAGCTTCACCTGGAGTGGCCCCTCGAGACGCTCGCCGCCCTGCGGAAGGAGCCCGTCTCTTCGTGCGCTTCCCGGGCACCCTGGCCTTTTCCCGTGCTCACGGCGATCCCCTCGAAGCTGTATGCGAAGGACGTGCTCACGGACAACCGCTCCGCCCTGGGCGCCGCCCTCCTCGACACGGCCGCGGGCAGCGGGGGCGTCCCCTTCGCGGTGTTCGACTGCGACCTGGCGGGCTCCGTGAAGACCGACGCCTTCATGAAGGCCTTCCCGGGCAACTTTTTCCAGGCCGGCATCTCCGAGCACCACACCGCCGCCATGGCGGGAGCCGCCTCCACCCGGGGGGTCGTCAGCGTGTTCGCCGACTTCGGCATGTTCGGCATCGACGAGACGTACAACCAGCAGCGGCTCAACGCCATCAACAAGGCGAATCTGAAGCTCTTCTGCACCCACCTGGGAATCGACGTGGGCGAGGACGGCAAGACCCACCAGTGCGTCGACTACCTGGGCCTTCTCCGGAACCTCGAGGGCTTCTCCGTGGTCATCCCCATCGACCCCAACGAGGCGTACCTCGCGGCCGCGTGGGCGCTGAGCACGCCGGGCAACGTCATGATCGGGGTGGGGCGCTCGAAGACCCCGGTGCTCCCGGACATCCACGGCCGCGAGATCTTTGCCGACGGGAAGTTCACCTACGGCAGGGCGCACCACCTGAGGCCCGGGGGCATGGCCACCATCTTCGCGCTGGGCGCCATGAGCGCGGCGGCCGTCAAGGCCTGGGAGACGCTGAAGGCAGACGGCATCGAGGTGGAGGTGGTGGGCGTCTCCTGCCCCTTCGCCCTGGACGCAGGCGAGATCAGGGAAGGGGCGGCCAGGGGGCCGGTCTTCGTGGTGGAGGACCACCTGAGCGTCTCGGGGCTCGCCTCCCAGATCGCCTATCTCGCCTCCACGAACGGCCTGGCCGTCGACCTCGTGCCCATGGGCATCCGCGGGTTCCCGCCGTCCGGGCCCTCGGACGTCTGCCTCAAGTGCTTCGAGCTCCACCCCGAAGACCTGGCAAACAGGATGAAAAGGAGGTTAAAGGAAAAGGCATGAAGAAGCTCGTCACCATACTGGCATTCGTCCTCGCGGTCGCCGCGTTCCCCTGCTCCTCCCCGGCGGCCGGGCCCGACAACCCCTCCCTCGACGTCGTGCTCTACGACAGCCTGGTGGGAGCGGGCATCGGGGCGCTGGCGGGAACGGCCACGCTGGCCTTCATGGACCACCCGGGCGACCACATGGAACGGATCGTCCAGGGTGCTGCCATCGGGATGCTCTGCGGCATGGTCTTCGGCTTCTACGAGATCAGGCCGGTGCTTTACAGCTTCACCGACCCCTCGGGCAAGCGGGAGATGGCCTACGGGCTTTCCTTCAACCTGCCCCTGAAATAAGGGCACAAGGGCGTTTTTTCAGGCCGGTGATCGAGGCCGGGCAGGCCAGGATCACCGGTGCGCAAGCCCCTTCGAAACCCCAAACCTCGGGCCGCCCCGTGCCAGGGTACGCCACGTACTCTACGGGTTCCTAGTCACCTTCGAAACCCCGAACCTC
>ERZ1649853.477-NODE-477-length-17176-cov-9.563518_pt1 | contig 17176 bp, 12 predicted proteins | sample MGYA00575353_ERZ1649853 | MGnify/ENA primary metagenome ERZ1649853 (study PRJEB40853, sample SAMN11349654) | freshwater sediment metagenome | isolation source: river sediment | host: Sediment | place: India: Okhla Barrage, New Delhi | collected 2017-02-21 ...
CTATCTTGAACTTGTACCTGCCTGAGATGATGTAGTCCGTGTTGATGTCGTCGTTAGGGACGAACTTGTGGGCCCTTCCTTCGATCTTCATCGAGCCACCTCCCTGGGGTCGGTTATCTCCCCGGTGAGAGCGGAAGCGGCGACCGTTGCGGGCGACGCCAGATATATCCCGACATCTCTGTTGTTCCCCATTCTCCCCTTGAAGTTCCTGTTCGCCGTGGAGATCACGTTCTCGCCGTCCGAAGGGATCCCCGCATGGGTGCCGACGCACGGCCCGCAGCCTGGAGCGACGAAGATCGCCCCTGCCTTCAGAAGCGCGGAGGCGATGCCTTTGTCCATGGCCTCGATCAAGACCGATTTTGAAGCAGGCGCGACAAGCATTCTGACCCCCTTCTTGACGTGTCTCCCGCTGAGGACACTCGCAGCCGCCTCGAGGTCCGCGACCCGCCCGTTGGTGCATGTCCCCAGGAAGGCCTGATGGACCGGGACTCCGGCCAGCTCAGACGCGTCCACGACTCTGTCGACCGAGTGCGGTTTGGCGACCTTAGGGACGATATCGGACGCGTCGAACGTGAACGACTTCTCAACCGACGCATCAGCATCGCCGGAAACAGGGCTCCCTGTCCGCAGGCCGCGAGAGGAAAGCCAGCCCGCGGTCTTGGTGTCGAACCCGAAAGGACAGAACTTCGCGCCCATCTCCACGGCCATGTTCGCTATGGTGAACCGCCCATCCATGTCAAGGGCGTCGATTACCTCGCCCGAGAACTCGACCGACTTGTAGGTGGCGCCATCTGCAGTGACCTTCCCGATCACATGCAGTATGAGGTCCTTTGCAGAGGAACACGGCTGGAGTCTCCCATCAATCCTCATGGAGTAGGTGCTGGGAACCTTGAACCAGAGCTTTCCAGTGAACGCTGCGGCCGCGACGTCGGCGGAGCCCAGGCCCGTCGAACATGCGTTGAGAGCGCCGTACGTGCAAGTGTGCGAGTCCGCGCCGACGACCAGGTCTCCTGGAAGCACTTTACCGCTTTCAGGGACGAGCTGGTGGCACACGCCCTCTCCCACCTCGTGGAGCGGGATGTCTCTGTCGTGGGCGAACGTTCTGATGCTGGAGTGTATCTTCGCGACTTCCACGGACGGGCAAGGCGCGTTGTGGTCTAGCACGATTGCCATACCCCTTGTGGTGTTTGGCCGTTCGAACCCCAGTGACTCCAGCTCCCTCATCATCATCGTCGAGGTCCCGTCCTGGGACATGCAGAAGTCGACTGTGGCGACGACGATGTCCCCGGCCCTGCTGTCGCTGCCAGATCGGGACCCAAGGACCTTCTCGGCTATCGTTCTCCCCATGGGTCACCTCCTCTTGAACCCCGACAGGATGACAGAGTCGACCGCAGCCGAGGACCTGTTCGGCCGGGAGACTGAGTCGTATATCGCCATGAACTCGTCGTCCGTCAAGTTGCCCTTCTTGGACTCTCCGACCCTATTGACCTCCAGGCGCATCGCCTCCATGGACTCCGATGAGGCGTTCAGCCCGAGCTGGTCCAGCTTGTGCTTGATTGACGCTCTGCCCGAATGTTTCCCGAGGGCGAACTTGCGCGTAATCCCGAGCTTGGCCGGGTCGAAGGCCTCGTAGAGCCGCGGGTTCTTGAGTATGCCGTCGACATGTATGCCGGACTTGTGGGTGAACATGTTCTCTCCCACTATCGGGTGGTTGAGGGGAATGTCGAGCCCAGAGGCCTTTTCAACGTGCTTGCACAGCGGGAATAGGTGCTCCGTGCCGTACTTCTCCACGCCGTAGTGGCTGTGGAGGTTCATCACGAACACCTCGAGCGAGACGTTCCCCGCCCTCTCCCCGAGGCCGTTGACGGTGGTGGACACCCAGAGCCTCCTGTCCCCGAACTGGGCGGCCGCTTCCGCCGCCGCCAGCGCGTTCGCAACCGCAAGTCCAAAATCGTTGTGGGCATGGAACTCGACGTCGATATCGACCGAGCCCATGACGGCCCGAATGATCTTCTTCGAAGACGCAGGCGTGAGCACGCCGACTGTGTCGCATATCCGGAACCTGTCCCCGCCCGCGGCCTTGCCCACTTTCGCGAACTCGACCAGGTAGTCGATTGATGTGCGAGTGGCATCCCCAGCGTTGAAGCAACAGTAGGCTCCGTGGTCCTTTGCGAAAGACACGCACTCCGTGAGCTTCTCCAGCTGCTTCTCCCGCGTCATCTTGAGCTTGTGCTCAAGGGCGATGTCCGAGGTGTCTGTCGAGACCGAGACCGCGTCCACGCCTGTAGAGATCGAGGCCGCAACATCTGCCACGACCATCCTGTTCCAGGCCATGATCGATATGTCGCTGGTGACGGCTTTCAGCATCTTCGCGCACTTCTTGTCGCTGTCGTTGTAGGTCGCAAACGTCTCGAGCTGCTCAACCCCCATCTCCTCTAGCCGCCTGGCCATCTCCAGTTTCTCGTCGAGGTTGAAAGACACCCCGGGCATCTGCTCGCCGTCCCTGCAGGTCGTGTCGCAGATGCAGACTTCGCCTATCCCTGGGTTCAGGACGTCAAGGTGCGTCGCGAAGGCGTTCTCTACCGACACGGTCGCCGGACAACCAGCCGTATTCTTCCCTGTCATGTTCTTCGTGCTCACTGAATCACATCCACTACCACATCTCGTTCGACCCGGCCCGGGCAGAGAATGGCCGAGTCGCTACCACGGACCCCTATGCCCCGAGCAAGGCAAGCGCTGGTGGCACACGGTCAGGAAGGAACGGGGACCGACGTGGAGACCTCGAGAACACAACGCGCCGAGGGCATCCGTCTTGCCGATCACCGCACTCACTTCCTGAGTGGCTGATGCCGCGAAAGGATAATCATCATTGTGTCGGCAATTGGACTGCATTATGATTGTATGTCTGATTTCTAACTAATAACTTAGGCGATTGACCACAAGAATCTCGCAGATGTGTTCAAATGCACTTGCCATCACCAAGGGCCTCGCGGTCACCTTGAGAAGGCCTTCCGGCCTGGATATGAGGCCCTGCGCCCGAGTTCCTCCTCGATCCTGAGCAACCTGTTGTACTTGGCAGTCCTCTCGCCCCTCGAAGGAGCGCCTGTCTTGATCTGGCCGGCGTTCGTCGCCACGCTGATGTCGCTTATCGAGGTGTCCTCGGTCTCTCCGGACCTGTGGGAAACCACGCACTTGTACTGCGACTTCGCTGCGAACTTCATCGTATCCATGGTCTCAGTCAAGGTGCCTATCTGGTTGACTTTGATCAGGACGGCGTTAGCCAGGCCCTGCTTCACGCCTTCGGCCAGGATCCTCCTATTGGTCACGAAGAGGTCGTCCCCAACGAGCTGGATCTTCTTTCCGAGCCTCGCCGTAAGGCCCTTCCAGCCGATCCAATCGTCCTCCGCCATCGCGTCCTCTATGGACACTATGGGATAGCTCTTACAGAGGTCCGCGTATAGGTCAACCATCTCATCTGGCCCGAGGCTCTCCATCGAGCTCTTCTTGAAGACGTACTCACCGCCTTCGCAGAACTCGCTGGCTGCCGGGTCCAGTGCAAGGAAGAGGTTCTTCCCGGGACTGAGGCCGGCATCCTCGGCCGATTCGACTATCAGCTCCAGTGCCTGTTCGTGGGAACCGAGCTTCGGGGCGAACCCTCCCTCATCTCCCACGGCCGTGCTGAGGCCCTTCTTCCTGAGGCCCGCCTTCAGTGAGTGGAACACCTCCGCTCCCATCCTCAGAGACTCCCTGAAGTCCCTGCCAGTGGGCACGACCATGAATTCCTGGAAGTCTAGGTTGTTGTCCGCGTGGGCGCCCCCGTTGACTATGTTCATCATCGGGACGGGCAGCATCTTGGCCCCCTGCCCCCCGAGGTACCTGTAGAGGGGCTGCTTGGCGTCGTTGGCCGCTGCGTGTGCGACCGCCAGGGACACTCCCAGGATCGCGTTCGCACCCAGACGCGACTTGTTTGCGGTGCCGTCCAGCTCGATCATGAGACCATCGATGGCGGACTGTGAGGACGGGTTCATTCCCGAGACCTTGGGTGCGATGACGTTGTTGACGTTGCTCACGGCCTTCTGCACCCCCTTGCCAGAGAACCTGGCCTTGTTCCCGTCCCTGAGCTCGACCGCCTCGCGGGAGCCGGTCGACGCGCCTGAGGGGACCGAGGCCCTGCCCACGACGCCGTTCACCAGGGTGACGTCCACCTCAATGGTGGGGTTGCCTCTGGAATCCAGTATCTCGCGCGCCCTGACCGCCTTAATCCTCGACATCTTACCGCGGCGAAGGAATCGCTGTCCAGCACTTAAGGAATTGTGAGAAAAATAGGTAGAGGCCGAGATGGCCTGGGAACATGGCCGGGAAGCATGCTGAAGCCATCTCGACCTTTTCGGTCATATTCCAGCCGGCAGGGCTTCCCGGGTCTGCCGGCCGTCTAACAGGTTTCTCTCGCTCAGGTCTCCTCTTCTGCATCTTCCGTGTATGCCATCGAGAACGCCAGTATGAGCTCGTCCCACTGCGTGTCCGCACAGTAGTCCAGACCGTAGTAGGGCAGCGCGCCCGCGGCCTCCGACTCCTCGTACGTCTCGAAGCTGTAATCCTCGTAGGTGTAGTAGTACGAGACTGGGAAGTACACTGTCAGGCCGTTTGTGTTGATAGTCGGACCGGACATCTCGCCGGACACGTACTTCACATAGAGCACCGCTTCGTCGAGCAGGGCCGATACCTCTGAGGTGATGCCCGCGAGTGCGGGGATCTTCTCACCCAGCAGGGCCGCGAACACGCCTATGTCCACGAACGCGAACTGCTGGCCGTAGGTCTCGATCAAGGGCGTCAACGACTGTATGCTCTGTATGATGAGCCCTCGGCTGCTGTAGTTGCCGATGTAGCCCATCAGGGCCTCGGCCAGGGCGTTCATGCCGCCGTCTCCCTCGGGGCCCAGAGCCAGATCGGGTATCTTGGAGAGGTCCAGCAGGGACAGGCCGGCCCAGTTCATGCCCGCCAGGCCGTTGCCGCTGCAGTAAGAGTAGAACTCGACATATGAATCCACGACCACATGGCCGAGCTCGACCGCGTCCATGTCAGGATTCGTGGTAAGGCTGTCGAGTATGGGCGTGTAGTCCCAGCCGGGACCGGGGATGCTGGTCACCGATGCCAGCATGTAGTCAGATATGTCCCGGCACTCGTAGGCGATCTCGACCATCGAGTTCAGGCACGCGTCGAAACCGATCATGCTTAGCTTCTCGCCGTCCGGGCCCAGACCGGCATCATAGAGGGCGTTGGCCATCTCGTCGACCGTAAGCCTGTCGATCCGTCCGGACTCGGGGAACATCTCCGAGCTGTCGTCCCAGCAAACTCCGTACCAGCCACCGCCGTGGTCCCACAGGACTAGCATGTAGTTCTCAGCCGGTGCGAAGGCCATCGCCTTCTCCACGAAGTAAGTGAGCGTCGGGCCTTCGCCCATGTTGAGCTCGCCTGGGCACTCGGTGCCCGTCACGAGCTCGCAGTCGCAGTGGTGGTACCCTGCTTCCATGTCGACATGCGTGTTGCCTTCGCCAAGGAAGTACCAGTGGGTGCCACCTATGAGAGTCAGTGTGTCCATGAGGATGACGATGTTGACCCCGTTCTTGGAGCCAATCTTCTCCATCTCCTCAAGATCGTCGAGGGCATAGTTCTCGAGGCTGTTGTCGCCGTCCAGGTAGACCATGATGGTCCACTTGGCGTCCGCCTCCGGGGCCTCGTCCAGATGCACGTTGGCGTCGGATTCCGCCGGCGCCGGCTCCGAGACTCTAGGTCCGCCAGCAAGAGCCCCTGCACCGACGACGGAAATCGCCGCGGCCAGTAGGATACCGGCGAGCGCTACTGACATAATGGTTTTGCTCAGGTTTGAGCCCCCCAACTGGCGTGGCCATCCGAGGTTACGCTAAATAGCGGTTTTGGAACAAGCATCAAACAATCGGAAAGCGGGCAAGATAAAGCTTCTTTACTGGCGGCAGGAGTCGACCCTGACCCCGGACTAGACCGCTGGCCGCAATTCAGAAACGTCGTTGGCAAGCTTTATTATGAACTCCCGCCCGTCGGAAGAACGCTATGAATGCGTTTTCCCTCCTGGACCCCAGGCTCCAGGAGCTGCTCGCCCGAAGGGGGATTTCGGACCCGACCGAGCCGCAGAGCAAGGCCATTCCTGCAATACTCTCCGGCCAGCACGTCATCTTGGTGGCGCCGACAGGCATAGGTAAGACGGAGGCGGCGATGCTGCCGGTCCTCCATAGGCTGGCAGAGGGCAGACGAGCCGGTATAAGGTGCATATATGTCACCCCCCTCAGGGCGCTCAACCGCGACCTTCTCAAGAGGTTGAAGGAGTTCGGGGAGGCGATGGGGTTGGAAGTCGCCGTCAGGCACGGCGATACCCCACAGTCCGAACGGACATCCCAGGCGAAGCATCCCCCTGACATCATGATAACCACCCCGGAGACGCTCCAGGTCCTCTTCACCGGGCGGGTCCTCAGGAGTCACCTGGTCCACGTCAAATTCGTGATAATAGACGAGATCCACGAGCTGGCAGGGGACGAACGGGGGGCACAGCTGTCAGTCGGGCTCGAACGGCTCGTGAGCATAGCAGGGGAGTTCCAGAGGATCGGCCTGTCTGCGACGGTGGGCTCCGTGGGCGAGGTCGCGAACTTCCTCACAGGGGCGGGCAGGAACGTCGCCACGCTGAAGGTTTCGGCCGTGAAGGACATGAGGATCACGGTCGAGAGCCCTCCGCCGAACGAGGGCGACAAATCCCTGGCCAACAGGCTCCAGACCGACTCCAAGCACATGGCGTGCATGCGCAGGTGCAGGGAACTGATCGAGCAACATCGGTCAACGCTCTTCTTCGTTAACACGAGGGACCACGCAGAGGCCCTCGGAGTACGATACCATATCTGGGACGAGTCGTTCAAGGTCGGGGTGCACCATGGCTCCCTTTCCAAAGACATCCGCGTGCAGATGGAGGACGACTTCAAGTCGGAGCGGCTGAAGGCGCTCATATGCACGTCTTCACTCGAGCTGGGGATAGACGTCGGCTCCGCGGATTTCGCAATCCAGTTCGACTCGCCCCGACAGGTCACGAGGCTGATACAGCGAATAGGCAGGTCGGGGCACAGAATCGGGGAGGTCTCCAACGGCGCCGTGGTCGCGACGAACCCCCTGGAGATAGCCGAGAGCTTCGTCATCGCGAGGAGGGCGATGATTGAGGAGCTCGAGAGATTCGGAATCAGGCCGAACCCGCTCAGCGTGCTCGCGAACCAGCTCGTGGCCATGACCCTCACAGAGGGAAGGGTGGACAAGGACTGGGCCTACGAGACCGTGAAGCGGGCGTACCCGTTCAGGGACCTGCTCAGGAAGGACTTCGACGATGTGTTGAGGCTGCTCGCAGAGTTGCACATACTGTGGAACGACGAGACAGGTTTCCGGAGGAAGACTTCCGGCATGAAGCACTTCTTCGACAACATATCTATGATTCCAGACGAGAAGACCTACATGATAAGGGACGTCTCCTCGAGGAGCGTCATAGGGACCTTGGACGAAAGCTTCGTGGCCACGTATGCGGAGCCGTACGCGACTTTCGTCACCCGAGGCAGGACATGGCGCGTCGTGGAGGTCGGTGAGGACGAAGTCATCGTCGAGCAGGTAAAGGAGATCGCCGCGACCCCATCATGGGTCGGGGAGGAGATTCCTGTCCCGTTCGAAGTCGCCCAGGAGGTCGGGACCATCCGGAGGCTTCTGGCGATGGACATCTACCCGGGGGACGAAGGCGCGAAGAAGGACCTCGTGTCATGGATCAAGACCCAGGGCGAGCACCCTCTGCCGACCGACAAGCTGGTGACGGTCGAGCAGGGCGACGGCGTCATAGTGATAAACTGCTGTTTCGGGACCAAGGTCAACGAGACAGTGTCAAAACTCATCGCCGGACTTCTAACTGCGAGGTTCGGCGAGAGCATCGGTGTACAGACCGAGGTCTACTCGATCGTGCTCGAGACACCCAGGAACGTGAAAGCCTCGGACGTCGTGAAGGTCCTGAGGGAGACCGACCCCTCGTCCCTCGGTCAGCTGATGAGGCTCCTGGTGAGGAACTCGTCGTACCTGAGATGGCAGTTCGTCCATGTCGCGAAGAAGTTCGGGGCCATCTCGAAGGGTGCGGATTACAAGATGCTGAACCTCTCGAAGCTCGTTGACGTCTTCGAGCACACGCCGATCTTCGAGGAGGCGCTCCAGAAGACGATCTGGGAGAACCTGGACATAGATGCGACTGAGCAGGTGCTGCGAAGGATCCAGGACGGCAGCATCGAGGTCGTCACAGGACCGCTCTCTCACATCGGCAAGGAGGCGATTGGGACCCGCAAGGAACTCATGCAGCCTCAGCGGGCCGACAAGGCGGTGCTGAACGCGCTCAAGGACAGGCTGCTCCAAGAGGAGGTAGTCCTGGTCTGCATGAACTGCAGGACCCAGAAACGCTCCTCCGTGGCACAGCTGCCGGACAAGATGAAGTGCAGCAGGTGCAACGGAGTGCTCCTCGCGGCAATCCAGCCGTATGCGAAATCGCAGCTCCAGGTCCTCAAGAGAGGCGCCTCGGACGAGGAGGGCAAGAAGGAACTGAAACGGATATACAAGAACGCCAACCTGGTGATGGCCCACGGCAAGAAGGCCATCATGGCACTTGTGGGCAGAGGAGTCGGGCCGGATACCGCCGCGCGGATACTGGCCCGGTACCAGACGGAAGAGGACGAGTTCTTGCGAGACATCCTCACTGCGGAGATCACATACGCGAGGACCAAGAGGTTCTGGGACTAGAAAGCTCAGCGGATGAAGTCCAGCCCGACCACATAGACTTCGGAGCTGGAAGACCGAGATGCCCTGGGGTGGTCTATGTGCACCTCGCCGAAGTCCTTCTTGACCTTCGCCACGAAGCCTTTGCTCATGTCTCCGTAGAACATCTTGCAGAGGAAATTGCCCCCGTCCTTCAGCACCTTCTTCGAGAAGCCGAGCGCGTGCTCGCACAGCTCGACCGAGCGGGCGTGGTCGTAAGAGTAGTTGCCGCTGATGTCGGGGGACATGTCGGATATGACGATATCCACCCCCTCTGGGACGAGCTCCAGCAGACGCTCGACTACGCTATCCTTCCGGATGTCTCCCCGGATGAAGCTGACCCCCGGTATGGGGATCATCCTGTCGATGTCCATCGCGACGACCTTCCCGGCCGGGCCGACCAGCTCGGCTGCGACCTGTGACCAGCCGCCTGGGGAGGCGCCCAGGTCGACAACCGTGGACCCCTGCGCTATCAGGTCGTACTTGAAGTCGATCTGCTTCAGCTTGTAGACGGCCCTGCTCCTGTAGTGCTCCTTCTTGGCCTTGCGGTAGTACTTGTCCCTCCTCCGGGCCGCCCTCCACTGTTTGGTCACGTCCGCATTATCCCGCTCCGGACAGATATTGTTTGTCCAAGGCCGAGGCAAAAGGTTTAGGCGGAAGATGCAATCGCCCACTCGCACTGGGGGGACGAAGACGCCCATGAGGATGACTTACGCGAAGGCAGGAGTGGACATAGACAAGAAGTCGAGCAGCATCTCCGCACTCGTCGAGCACCTCAGCTACAAACGCAAGGGCATAGGAAGACCGATCGACCTGCCCGGACATTTCACCGGGCTCATAGACTTCGGGGAATACGCCCTGACCCTCTGCACGGACGGCGTCGGCACGAAACTGCTCGTCGCGGACGCGCTCCAGAAATGGGACACTGTGGGCATCGACTGCATCGCGATGAACGTCAACGACACGATATGCGTTGGCTCCGAGCCCATCGCGTTCGTCGACTACATCGCCATCGACAAGCCGGACGAGCGGGTCACCTCGGAGGTCGGCAAGGGCCTAGAGGAGGGCGCGAAGCAGTCCAACATGACCATCGTAGGCGGAGAGGTAGCAGTGCTTCCGGAACTTGTCAAGGGCTTCGACCTCGCGGGCACCTGCCTCGGGATGGTCAAGAAGAACAGTATCATCACTGGGGACCGCGTCAGGCCTGGAGATGCGCTGATAGGTCTGCCGAGCTCCGGGATTCATTCGAACGGGCTCACGCTCGCGCGGAAGATATTCGAGCAGAACCGCATAGGATACAAGGATCGGATCAAGGGGCTGGGTAGGTCCGTCGGGCTGGAGCTGCTCGAGCCGACCACGATCTACGTCAAGCAGGTCCTGAAGCTCGTCGAAAAGTTCGACGTCCGCGGGATGGCGAACATAACCGGCGGAGGGCTTAGGAACCTCATCAGGCTGAAGAAGGGCGTCGGGTTCGAGGTGACGGATCCGATGAAGCCTCCGCCCGTATTCCACGTGATGCAGGAGCTCGGGAACGTCAGCGACAAGGAGATGTACCAGACGTTCAACATGGGCATGGGCTACTGCCTGGTCGTTCCCGAGAATGAAGCCGCAGCGGCCGCGAAGGTGGCGGGACGCGGCGCGAAGGTGGTCGGGAGGGCGACCAAGGGCGACAGCATCACCGTGCCGGGCCTCGGGCTGAAGTACTCCAAGTACTGACGCGACTTCTGGAGAACCCAATCATCTTCCAAGAAGGCTTCCGACGACTGTGCCCAACGCTGTGCACGTCTCGAGAGAGAGGTTCCGTCCGGTTATGTCGAGATGCTTGTGGCTCATCTCGAAGACCTCCTTCGGGAGGCCCCTCGGGCCCAGCCCAAACACGAGCAGGACCGACCTTCCGGTCTTGAGGGCCGACCTCACGTCGGCTGCCTGTACGAGCTTTTCCTTGACTGGCTTCCTGGTTGTGACGACTACCTCGCCCAGCTGCGGCGGGAAACCTTTCTTCGGGAAGTCGAAGCACGAAAAGCGCCCCTTCTCGGCGAGCTCAATCAGGTACGCGCCGCTCTCACCTATGCTGGTCGTGGTCGAGACCCAGCGCGCGATCTCCACGGGCGTCGAGAGCTCCTTGTCGTAAGGGAACCCGAAGGTCGCAAGGTTGCAGTCGAACGCGAGACAAAGAGGCCCCGCCCTGGCAAGTGCGCGCCTGTGGGACTCGTGGAACTTCACAGGATCGTATGAGTTGTACAGTCCCAATGTGGCTCTTCCTGGCATTGTCCTCCGGATCGTAGGTCGATGCACTGAGAAGTCCGCTCAGTCGGATGCTTTTCTCATCCTTCCGCAGATCGCGTACTGGTCACCGTCGAAGAAGACGTCCATCTCCGGGTGCTGGTCCTGGAGCTCCTTTATCTTGTCGAGCACTTCGCGTAGGGTCAGTTCCGTCTTGTCCTTGTTGATCTTGACTAACACGCGCTTCTCCATCGCGCACCCCTGCGAAACGCCAGGCCAGTGATTCTGATTCTTATTGACCGTCAGCATATAAATATGTTTACACCAGGTGGCCATACACAAAGAACGCGTGCGCGCAGGCGTCAGTGACCTGCGCGCGAAACCTCCGTCTTGCCGGAACCTCTCTGACCGAACACGGGGTCCGTCTTCCTATCCGAAGCCGCGAGCGCCTTCTTGCGCTCATCCTTCTTCAGCTTGCCCAGCTGTTTGATCTTCTTGTCGAAAGTGTCAATGTACTTCGGTAGGACCTTGTAGATCGGGAGCAGCATCGGCACGAATGTGACCCTGTCTTTGCCGATCCCGAGCTCGTCGAGTTCGGCTCCGAGCGCCTTGAGCCTCTGCTCGACGATGTGCGCCACCTCGCCGCCCTCCTCGTCCGAGAGAAGGACGCCGTCTGCGCCATATGCGAACGCTCGGAGTATCTCCCGCCTAGCGACCCTCGCCGCCGAGGGCACCCGCATTATCCTGATAGACGGCGGATATTCCATCCGTGCGGTGCCCGCGCTGTCAGCGGCGACGTATGCGAGCACATCCCCGAACAACCCCAGTATTCTGACATCCTGGCTCTCCCCGTCCAAGAGCCCGCGCATCTCAGCGTCGACCTGCGAATTGGAGTAGTGCGCCAGCTCGAACACGCCCTCCGGACATTCTGACACGCACGCTCCGCAGCCGATACACGCAATCGTGTCGACGCGCGGGAACTCGTCCACCTGTATCGCCCTGACCGGACAGATCGCTTCGCACGCCTTCCACTTGGTGCACTTCATCCCGTCAGTCACGATGGCCTTCACGGGGTCGATGAGCATCCTGCCCGTGCCCAGGAACTCGACGACATGGGCCGCCGTGCTCCTGCCGTCTATGACACTGTCTCGAACGTCCTTCGGCCCGAGGACAACGCCGGCGGCGAATATCCCTGACCTGTGAGTAGCGACCGGGTCGAGCTTCGGGTGCTTCTCCGAGACGAACCCGTCCTCACCGAGAGGGACCTTCAGGAGCTTCGCGAGCTGCTCCGTGCCGCTCGACGGCAACATCGCGGTGCACAGCACGACCATATCGAACTCGTTCTCGATTATCTCGCCGAGGGTGACGTCCTCCGCGGTCACCAATATGCCGCCAGTTCCTCTCTGGATGGACGCCACCTTGCCGTGGATGAACTTGACTCCGAACTCCTCTTGGGCCCTGACGTAGAACTCTTCGAAGCCCCTCCCGGCGGAGCGTATGTCTATGTAGTAGACGTAGACCTGCATGTACGGGAAGGTCTTCCTCAGGATGACGGACTGCTTAATCGCGTAGTTGCAGCATATCTTGCTGCAGTACGGGACGCCGACCTTCCTCGTCCTCGAACCCGCGCAAAGGACGTACGCAACTTTCTTCACGCGATTGCCGTCCTCCTTCCGTTTCAGCACCATTCCCGCGCCGCACTCGTTGATCATCAGGCGCTCCATCTGAGTACCCGTGATGACGTCTGGTATTGACGTGTCGTACTCGTGCAGCTTCTTCACGTCGAACATGTCAAAGCCCGTCGCCATGATGACGGCGCCGACATCGAACTCCTGGAACCTCTCGCCCTCCTCGAGGTCTATCGCGTGCGCAGAGCAGACCTTGACGCACGCCCCGCACTTCTTGCACTTCTCGAAATCGACAATATATGATGCAGGGACCGCCTGCGGGAAGGGCTTGTAGATGGCTTTCCTCTCGTAGAGGCACTCCTCGAACTCGTTCGGGATCTTGGACGGGCAGACCTTCTCGCACTTGGCACATCCAACGCACTTTTTCGGGTCGACACCCTTAGGGCCGATCCTCACCTTGACTTTGTAGTTGCCTGGGAACCCGGTGAATCCGACCACCTCGGTCCCCGTATAAAGGGCGATGTTGGGGTGCGCCCCCGCCTCGACCATCCTGGGGCTCAGGATGCATGGGGCGCAGTCGAGGGTCGGGAATGTCTTGCTCAGCTGGGCCATCCTGCCTCCGATGCTGGCCCGCTTCTCCACGAGATAGACCTTGTATCCTGAGTTGGCAAGCTGAAGCGCCGCTGATATGCCCGCGATGCCGCCCCCGATCACCAGGACATCCTTGGACATCGCAACCTCCTTCGGGTACAGAGCCTCCAGGCGCCCGGCCCTGAAGACTCCGCCCTTCACGAGGTCCTTCGCCTTCTTCGTACCCTCGTCCTTGTCCTTGTGAACCCACGAACACTGCTCCCGCAGGTTCACCATCTCGAGCGAGTAAGGGTTCAGCCCAGCCGACTCGATGGCGCTCCTGAAGGTCTTCTCGTGCATCTTCGGCGAGCATGATGCGACGACGACCTTGGTCAGCCGGTGCTTCCTGATGTCGTCTATGATCTGGGCCTGGCCTGGCTCTGAACAAGTGTAAACGTTGTCGCGGCTGACCACAACATCCTGCAGGCCCTGGGCGTACTCTGAGACCGCCTTGCAGTCGACCGTGGCGCCTATGTTCGTGCCACAGTGGCAGACATAGACGCCTATCCTTTCGCCCTCTCGCCCGCCCTTCCTCTTACTGTCTGGTTCGTCGGCCATCTGGTCTTCCCTTGAGTATGCTTAACAGAGTAATTGTTCCTTTTGACGTGCTTGCGCCGACCGTTTCGCCTCGCGGACGCCCCATGCGCAAGCCGGCGGAGAGACGCATAATAAGATATGCATGCCCCCTCAAATCCAGCATCGATTCCCTCTCGGGTAACTATATATATTTCCGTCAGTCTATTTAGAACAGCTCGGGATGCCCTGACACCGAATTGGTGTCAGGACAGCAACAGGCTTCGGCAAGTCCCGAACCCCCCCACATACGGGTCTAGGAAGAGCAGATGCCCAAGAAGGAGACTCCGGAGAAGACCGTTGCCTGCACGATATGCGGCAGTGAATCACCGGTAGGTTCAAAGAGGTGCGAACACTGTTACAGCAGTCTGGAGCCAGGCCAAGAGGAGATGGCGTTGTCGGAAGGGAACCCGGGCACGGACAGGAACCTTGAGCAGCTGCTCCTGGTGCCAGGGGTCGGGGAGGCAAAGGCGGAAATCCTCTACGAGGCCGGGTATCACACCATAGACGACCTCAAGAAGGCCAGCATCGAGCAGTTGTCGGCGGTCAAAGGGATCGGCGAGAAGCTCGCCAGCAGGATTGTCCAGGAAGTCAACGTCATGGGGAGCCCACAGAGCCAATCCCTCGCCAACTGGCTTTCAGGCGAACAGGAGGGTTTGGATGACTGGCTCTCCGGGAAGGAGAGGTCCGAGCCAGATGTCGCGACTGTCGACAAGGATGTGCCCAGAGATGACTCCCTAGTGAAGTGGCTCTCAGGCGAGGAGAACGATGTGAACTCCTGGTTGGACGAAACGAGGGCGCAGGAAGCTGCCCCGAGAGCCATCGGACCCAACGAAACGCTGGCCCGGGAGGCCGAGCTGATCCAACTCAGGGAGACTCTTAGGGAGAAGCTGAGGGAGTTCGAGTCGGGTGAGTTCGACCCCCAGGCCTTGGTCGAGGAGCTCGCGAAAGCCAAGGGCGAACTTGAGCTCGAGAAGGCCAAGACCAAGCACCTGGAAGAGGAGTCCGAGAACGTCAAGAGAGGGAGCATCGCAGTCATCAAATTCATCAAGAGCCAGCAGGGGTCGGAGGCGGACCACGCAACCCTCACGGACAAGCTGGCCTCAGAGATGGCGAACCGCGAGAACCTCGAGCTCAAGATAATGCAGCTCGAGCAAGTGGTCTCGACGCTCAAGGAGCAGATCGAGAACAAGATCGCTGAGAGGCCGTCGGACGAGCAGGAGGTCAAGAAGATGGAGCTGGCGGCCATCGAGCGCCAGGCACAGCTCGAGGCGCTCGGGAAGCAGCTCCTCGCCAAGGAGGAGGCCCTCAGCAGGGGCGTCTTCGCGGTGCCCAGCGGTCCTGAAGCACCTGCGTCGGCTGAGACAATCCAGAAACTCGAGGAGGCCGCGCGCAGAGAGGCCGAGCTGATGGAGAAGGCCCAGGACCTAGAGGCAAAGCTCGCGGGGGCGCAGGTCGAGGTCAAGCAGAAGGACGAGATGCTCAAGCTCACTGGCGGCAAGGGCCAGATCGCCGACCAGGACATGATGCGCAAGCTCGAGGAGGCTCAGAAGGCCGAACGCACCCTGGCTGTCCGCGAGCAGGAGGCCCAGAGGCTCAGGGACGAGCTGAGGATACGCGATGAGGAGATGCGCAAGCTCAAGGAGCCCATGAAGTACAAGGAAGAGGAGATGCTCAGGCGCGAGGAGGACCTGATGTACCGTGAGAGGCTCCTCCAAGAAGAGCTGAGGAAGGTCAACCAGACGAAGGCGGAGCTGACCTCTCAGGATGAGCTGACCCTGAAGAAGAGGCTAGAGGAGCTTCAGGCAGAGGTGACGGCCAAGGAGGAGGAAATCCGGGCAAAGGAGAAGTACCTCGCCATCAAGGAAGAGGACCTCAGGATGAGGGAACAGGGCGTCATCACCGAGGAGATAGAGAAGCGGGAGCAGGACAGGCTCGTGGAGCTCAAGATGGAGAAGATCAAGTCTGGCACAACGAGGTTGGACGACCTGCTCCTGGGCGGGATCCCGTTCGGCTCGAACATACTGGTCTACGGTCCTCCGTTCACGGGCAAGGAGGTCCTCATGAGCGTCTTCATCGCTGAGGGACTCAAGAAGGGCGTCCCGGCCATCTGGATACTCACCGAGAAGACCCCGAAGGAGATACGCGAGGAGATGCAGTTTGTGGTCTCCGGATACGAGGAGTACGAGAAGTTGGGGCTCGTGAGGTACGTCGACGCGTACTCGCGCAGCATGGGCGACGAGACCCAGGACCCGAACACGGAGTACGTGGAAGCGCCCACGGACTACGAGTCGATCCAGAAGGCCGTCGAGACCGCTGCCAAGAAGTTCAAGGAGAAGCACCAGTACTACAGGGTCGGGTTCAGGTCAATATCCACACTCATCGCCTACCTCGACCCGGGCACCGCATTCAGGTTCCTCAGCCCCGTCGTGGGTAGGAGGAAGAGGGACGGGGCGGTCGCGATGTACACCATCGAGAAGGGTGTCCACGGCGAGCAGGAGATCCAGATGATCGGCTCTCTCATGGATGGCATGATCGAGTTCAAGGTCGAGAACCTGAACACGTTCCTCTCAGTGAGAGGCATATGCGACGTTCAGTCGAGGGCCTTCATCAGGTACACGGCGACGAAGTCGAACGTCACAATCGGTTCGTTCTCTCTCGACCACATCAGATGATTGCGATATCCCAAGTCCTGTCTCAGGCGACTTCCATCGAGTGAGCCGCCTTCGAGCCTCCGGCCTTCGGCTGGTTGGCCATCTTTATCTGGGGCGGGGGTATCGGCGGCGGAAGCCCGAGGTCTCTGGCACACACGACCGCTGCGGGCATGCAGTTGGTGAAGATCGCGCCCAGGACGGGTGTGAACACGTCGTTGGGGAGGGCGTTCGTCTGGGACCACTGGGTCGCGACGGCCTTCGCATCGCCGTCCCATACCACTTTCCCCTCGATCTTGATCACGCCTACTCCCTGGTAGCTGACCGTGAACCTGAAATCGAGCTGCGCCTCCTTCTCCGAGACCGCGGTGACGCTCGTGACGGCCGTGTTGTGGTCGACCCTCAGATGGGGGATTCTCTCCCCCAGCTTTGAGAACCTCTTCGCGTCGATCGCGACAAGCTCGAACGACTTTATAGGCAAGTGCTTCTCCCCCTCTCTCTGCTCTAAGAGCATCGAGCCAATTTAATCTATCTGTCCGTGGGCTGTGGAGGGAAAGAGAATGTCGGTGGTGCCGTGGGCCGGACTTGAACCAGCGACTTCAAGATCTTCAGTCTTGCACTCTC
>ERZ1649853.478-NODE-478-length-17174-cov-16.426894_pt1 | contig 17174 bp, 13 predicted proteins | sample MGYA00575353_ERZ1649853 | MGnify/ENA primary metagenome ERZ1649853 (study PRJEB40853, sample SAMN11349654) | freshwater sediment metagenome | isolation source: river sediment | host: Sediment | place: India: Okhla Barrage, New Delhi | collected 2017-02-21 ...
GGCGCGGGCGCGCCCTCGCCGGCTCCCGTGTCGGGGGCGCCGCGGCCGGCCACCAGCGCCCGGGCGACCGGGATCTCCGCGACCGGGTCCTCGGTCAGGGAGACCCGCACCGTGTCTCCGATCCCCTCCTCGAGCAGAGCGCCGATCCCGATCGCCGAGCGGACCCGGCCGTCCTCCCCCTCTCCCGCCTCGGTCACGCCCAGATGGAGCGGATAGTCCATTCGCTCGGCGTCCATCCGCTCGACGAGGAGGCGGTACGCGCGGAGGGCGACGACCGGATTCGAGGCCTTCATCGACAGGACGAGGTCCCGGAACCCGAGCCGCTCGCAGATGCGGACGAACTCGAGCGCCGACTCGACCATCCCCTCGGGCGTGTCGCCGTGGCGGCTCAGGATCCTCTCGGACAGCGAGCCGTGGTTCGTGCCGATCCGCATCGCGACCCCGAGCTTCATGCATCTCCGGACGAGAGGAGAAAGTGCGCCCTCGATCCTCGCCAGCTCCGCGGCGGGCTCCGGAGCGCCGCGCGCTCCGGCCGGCGGGCTCCCCCTCCCGGCGAAGTTGCCGGGGTTGATCCGGATCTTCTCGACGTGCTCGACCGCCCTCAGCGCGAGGGCGGGGGAGAAGTGGACGTCGGCGACGAGCGGGACGCGCACGCCCCGCGCGGCCAGGGCGTTCCGGATCACGGGCAGCGCGTCGGCGTCGGCCTGCGTCGGCACGGCGAGACGGACGATCTCGCACCCTGCCGCAGCGAGGCGGGCGATCTGGTCGACCGTCGCCGGAACGTCGCTCGGCGCGGTGGTCGTCATCGACTGGATCCGGATCGGGTTGCATCCGCCGATGCCGACATCGCCGACTCGAACCTCTCGCGTGGGCCGTCGTCGGGGGGTCGGCGTCCTCTCCGGATCCTCGCTCACGATTCCGTTCTCACGGCATCCCCTCTGTCCGCATTCTAGCCATCGCGCCCGCCGGGTGCGAGCCGCGTGACCAAAAATGCCAGTAGCGCGACGCGACGGGAGGGCGCATACATAAGACGGGGGGATGCCTCGCTGCGCGAGGCGGGGAGACGAGATGTCGAAGACTCACCGCCGGGTTGCCCTGGTGCTCGCCATCGCGGGGACGGCCGCGTGCCTGGTCGCGCTCGGGGCGTTCTTCCGGGAATTCGTCGGGAACCGGATCCCCTGGCGTCCGCTCCTCAGCGCGCGAGAGCACTACCTGGCGGTCGGAAATGCGTTCAGCCGCGGGTTCACCACCGGCTTCTTCCTCTGCTTCTTCCTCGTGCTGACGGCGATCGTCGTCGGGGCCTCGCGCGACAGCCGGCGCCGGGCGCAGGGCGCCGCCGGCCTCGACTGAGGCGGCCTCCCTCCCTCTCCCTCTGCTACGATTTCCGGGCCGAGATCCGCCCTTGCGGGGCGGGCCGAGGGGTGGAGGGACCGTCATGAGGGGAAGGCTCTGGATCCTGGGTTGCCTGCTCCTGGTGGGGCTGGGGTTCATCGTCGGGGTCGGCTTCGGCCGGGGGGAGACGGGCCGCACCGGCGCGGCGAGCGCCGCCGAGCCCGCGGGAGAGCCGGTCGCCGCGGAGGTCCGCGTCGAGAGCGCCCCCGCGGCCGTCCTCGCGCCGGCGGCCGGGAGCATGCCGGAGATCCTCGGCCCCGAGGAGAGGCGCGACATCGAGGTATTCCGCAAGGCGTCCGGATCGGTGGTCTTCATCACGAGCATCGCGCTGAGGCGCGACTTCTGGTCGTTCGACGTGCTGCAGATCCCGCAGGGCACCGGGAGCGGCTTCGTCTGGGACCGGAAGGGGCACATCGTGACGAACTTCCACGTCCTGGAGTCCGGGGACAAGTTCTCGGTGACGCTCGCGGACCAGTCGGAGTGGCCGGCCGAGATCGTCGGCGTCGCCCCCGAGAAGGACCTTGCCGTGCTCCGGATCGAGGCCCCCGCCGAGAGGCTGTCGCCGCTGATGCTGGGCTCGTCCCGCGACCTCCTCGTAGGGCAGAAGGTCCTGGCGCTCGGCAACCCCTTCGGCCTCGACCACTCCATGACGTCGGGGATCGTCAGCGCGGTCGGGCGCGAGCTCAGGGCTCCCGGCGGGCGCCTGATCCGGGACGTCATCCAGACGGACGCCGCGATCAATCCCGGGAACTCCGGCGGCCCGCTCCTCGACTCGACCGGCCGGGTGGTCGGCGTCAACGCGGCGATCTTCAGCCCGAGCGGCGCGTCGGCGGGCGTCGGCTTCGCCGTGCCGGTGGACATCGTCAAGCGCTACGTACCCCAGCTGGTCCAGCGGGGCCGGGCGATCCGTCCGGACATCGCCGCTCGCTATCTGACCGACACCCAGGCGGAGAGGTTCGGCCTCGACGGGGCAGGCGCCGTCGTGCTGAACGTCGTCGCGGGGGGGCCGGCCGACCGGGCCGGGATCGAGGGGATCGCCCGGACGCGCCACGGCTACGTGCTCGGCGACGTGATCGTCGCCGTGGACGGGAAGCCGGTCCGCTCCGGCGAGGATCTCGCGTACTCGTTCGAGACGGCGGGGATCGGCCGGGAGGTCCGGCTGACGGTGCGGCGCGACGGGAAGGATCGCGACGTCGAGGTCACGCTGGTGGACGCGGAGTGACGGCGGGGCCGCGCCGGACGAGACGCCGGCCTCCGAAGCCGATGGCCGACGCGAGGCAGACCGCGCCCCCCGTCCCGATCGCCGCGGGCGTGCCGAAGTGCTTCGCGAGGAAGCCGAGGAGGAGCGATCCGAAGGGAGCCATGCCGAGGAACATCAGCGTGTAGAGGCTGATCACGCGGCCGCGCAGCGCCGGCGGCGCGGCGAGCTGCAGGAAGCCGTTGCTCACCGCCATCTGGACGATCATGGCGGCGCCGACGACCACCAGGAACGGGAACGACGTCGCGAAGCTCCGGGACAGCGAGAACGCCAGGAGGCCCCCTCCGAAGACGGCCATCCCGAGCGTCGCGGCGCCCTCCGCCCCCTTCGCCGCCCGGCGTCCCGCGACGACGAGCGCCCCCAGGATCGCTCCGGCCCCGGAGGCGCCCATGAGGTACCCGAGCGTCCGCTCGCTTCCGCCAAGGACGTCCCTCGCGACGGCCGGCATCAGCACCGAGTACGGCATCCCGAAGACGCTCGACACGGCGACCAGCGCGAGAAGGCGCCGGACCCGCTCCTCGCGCCACGCGTAGGCGAGGCCGTCGCGGATCCCCGCCAGCCAGGCTCCCTCCTCCGCGTCCTCGCGCGCGGCGGGAGCCACCCGGATCGCCGCGAGGGCCGCGAGCACGGCCACGTACGAGACGGTGTTGATGAGGAAGCAGACCGTCTCGCCGGCGGCGGCGAGGACCAACCCGGCGATCGCGGGGCCGATCAGGCGCGCCGCGTTGAAGGCGAGCGAGTTGAGCGCGATCGCGTTCTGCAGGTCGTCTCGTCCGGTCATCTCGTGGAGGAACGACTGGCGGATCGGAATGTCGAAGGCGTTGATCGTCCCCAGCGCGAAGGCGAGAACGGCCACCTCCCAGGCCTGGATGCGGCCGGTCCAGGTGAGGATGGTGAGGGTCAGGGCCTGCGCGGTCGCGAGCCCCTGCGTCCAGAGAAGAGCTCGGCGGCGCCGGACGCGGTCGGCGGCGAGACCGCCGACGAGCGCGAAGAGAAGGACGGGGAGGAACGCGCAGAATCCGACCAGACCGAGCTGGAAAGGGGAGTTCGTCAGCCGGAGCACCAGCCACCCCTGGGCGAGCGACTGCATCCAGCTCCCCGTCAGCGAGACCAGCTGCCCCAGCCAGAAGAGTCGGAAGTTGCGGTGGGCGAGCGCCCGGAACGTGCCCGGAGCGAGCGGGAGGACCCGGCCCTGGAAGGGGATCGGCACGCCGGCATTCTATGCGCGTCCCGCCTCTCCCGCCCGACGGCGACGCGCCCGGAGCTCGGCCGAATGTTCCTCGGAGCGGCGGGCCCCCCTTGGGGAACTCCGCGCTTGGCCGGGCCCCTGGGCGATGCTATATTCCCCGCATCCCCGAACGGCCGCCCGCGCCGGGCGCGCCATGGAAGGGAGGAGGTGTCGAATCGACGAAAAGGTCCGGGTCAACAACCAGATCCGTTTGAGTCCGGTCCGTCTCGTCGGCGCCGACGGCCAGCAGGTCGGCGTCGTTCCCCTGGAAGAAGCCCGCCGCCTCGCGGAGGAAGCGGGGCTCGATCTCGTCGAGGTGGCCCCCGAAGCGCGGCCGATCGTCGTGCGCATCATGGACTGGGGCAAGCATCGGTTCGAGACCGCGAAGAAGGCCAGGGAAGCCCGGAAGAAAGAGACGCGCATCACCGTCAAGCAGATCAAGCTCCGCCCGAACATCGACGGTCACGACCTCGAGACGAAGGTGGGCCACGTCCGCCGCTTCATCGAGGAAGGGGACAAGGTCAAGGTCACGATCATGTTCCGCGGCCGCGACCTCAGGCGGCCCGAGAACGGCCGCAAGGTCCTCGACCGGGTGATCGAGATGCTCGCGGATACGGCGATCGTCGAGTCCGCTCCCGGGGAGATCGTCAATCGCGACATGAGCATGGTCGTGGCGCCGCGCAAGCATTGACGGCCGCCCGCCGCTCGGCCCGGCGCCCCGGACGGGACGCGGGGGCGGAGCCGTGTCCGCCCGGCCGTCCGGTTGAAAGACGCTGCACGCTCGCGTATGCTCCCCCGTTCGGATCGGAGATCGTCTCCATGGAAGCGACGGGGAACCCCAGGGATGAGGCCGCGGCGGCTCTGCTCGTCGGCGAGTCCGAGGCCCGGGCGCTGCTCGACGGGGACCACTCCGAGCCGCACCGCGTCCTGGGTGCGCACCCGGCCAACGTCGAGGGGCGCGGGGGCGTCGTCGTGCGCGCGATGCACCCGGACGCGATCGGCGCGGAGTGCATCCTCGACGGCGTCGGCAGCCGCGTCATGCGGCGCATCGCGCCCTCGGGGTTCTTCGCGATCTTCCTCCCCGGGGAGAGCCTCCCCGTCCGCTACCGGATCCGGTTCTGGTTCGCGGACGGCGAGACGCTCGAGCGAGAGGACCCCTACCGGTTCCTCCCGACGATCGGCGACCTGGACCTACATCTCTTCAACGAGGGGACGCACAGGAAGCTCTGGCGGTGCCTGGGGGCGCACCCGAGAAGGATGGACGGCGTGGAAGGCGTGGCGTTCGCGGTCTGGGCTCCGGGCGCGCGCCGGGTGAGCGTCGTCGGCGACTTCTGCCGCTGGGACGGGAGACTCCTCCCGATGCGAGTCCTCGGGAGCTCCGGCATCTTCGAGCTGTTCGTTCCGGGGATCGGCCCCGGAACGCTCTACAAGTTCGAGGTGAAGACCGCGGACGGGACGCTGCGTCTCAAGGCCGACCCCCTGGCCTTCGCGATGGAGCTGCCGCCCGGCACGGCGTCCGTCGTGTCGTCCTCGTCCTTCGAGTGGGGAGACCGCGAGTGGATGGAGGCGCGGCCCGGGCGCGACCCGCGCCGAGGGCCGATCGCCTTCTACGAGGTGCACCTCGGCTCCTGGGCGCGGGTCCCCGAGGAGGGGAACCGCTTCCTCACCTACCGGGAACTGGCGCCGAGGCTCGTCGAGCACGTGAAGAGGCTCGGGTTCACCCACGTCGAGCTGCTCCCGATCGCCGAGCACCCGTTCGCGGGGTCGTGGGGGTACCAGGTCTCGGCGTACTACGCTCCGACGGCCCGGCACGGGACTCCGGACGACTTCCGCTTCTTCGTGGACCACTGCCACCGCAACGGGATCGGCGTGGTCCTCGACTGGGTGCCCGCGCACTTCCCGAAGGACGACTTCGCGCTGCGGAGGTTCGACGGCACCGCCCTCTACGAGCACGAGGACCCGCGGCTCGGCGAGCATCCGGACTGGGGGACGCTGATCTTCAACTACGGCCGGAACGAGGTCCGGAGTTTCCTGATCTCGAACGCGCTGTACTGGCTCGAGGAGTTCCACGTGGACGGGCTCCGCGTGGACGCCGTCGCGTCGATGCTCTACCGGGATTACAGCAGGAGCGAGGGGGAGTGGATCCCGAACCGCTGGGGGGGGAGGGAGAACCTCGAGGCGATCGATTTCCTCAAGGCGATGAACGAGGCCGTGCGGACCGACTGCCCCGGAGCCATGACGATCGCCGAGGAGTCCACCGCGTGGGGGGGCGTCTCGCAGCCGGTATCCGAGGGGGGGCTCGGGTTCTCGTTCAAGTGGAACATGGGGTGGATGCACGACACGCTGCTGTACTTCTCCAAGGATCCGGTGCATCGCCGCCACCATCAGAACGACCTGACGTTCGCGATGCTGTACGAGCACTCGGAGCGGTTCGTCAATCCTCTGTCGCACGACGAGGTCGTGCACGGGAAGCGCTCTCTCCTGGACAAGATGCCCGGTGACGTCTGGCAGAAGTTCGCCAACCTCCGTCTACTCCTGGCCTACCAGTACCTGAGGCCCGGCAAGAAACTCCTCTTCATGGGGACCGAGCTCGCCCCGTGGCGGGAGTGGAGCCACGACACGAGCCTCGACTGGCACCTCCTGCACGACCCGCTGCGCCGGTCCTTCGTGCGCTTCCTCGAGGAGCTGGGGAGGCTGTACCGCGAGACGCCGTGCCTCTGGCGGTCGGATCCGGACCCTTCCGGCTTCTCGTGGATCGACTGCAACGACCACGACGCCTCGGTCCTGTCGTTCCTCAGGAGGGACTCGGAGAGCCACGTCGTCGTCGTGATGAACCTGACGCCGGTCCCGCGCCACGACTACCGGGTCGGCGCTCCAGCGGCGGGCGCCTACGCCCTCCGGTTCTCGAGCGACGCCCGCGAGTTCGGCGGGAGCGAGGTCGAGACCGCCACCCGGGTCGAGACGGAGGCCGTCCCCTTCCACGGCCGGCCGCAATCCATCCGCCTCGACCTCCCGCCGCTCGGCCTGCTCGTGTGGGGTCAGACGTTACCTGCGTTGCCGTTTGCCGGCAAACGGTAACGCAGGTAACGTCTGACCCCTACTTCCAGCGGAAGATCCGGAGCGCCAGAGCGAAGCTCGCGGCGGTCCAGACGGCGAGGACGAGCCCCTCGGGCCAGCGGTCGGAGAGCGCCGCCCCGTCGTTGACGACGGCGCGGAGCGCGTCGTTGAGCGCGGTCAGGGGCAGCGCGCGGATCGCGGGCCGGAGCGTCTCGGGGAAACGCTCGTACGAGAAGAAGGTTCCCGACAGCAGCCACATCGGGAGCATCACGAAGTTCATCCAGCCCGAGACCGCCTCGATCGTGCGCGGCCTGGCCGCGACGAGGAGCCCGAGCCCCGCGAACGCGGCGGCTCCGAGGAGCGACACGAGCGAGAGATCGAGGATCGACCCCCGGACCGCGACGCCGAAGGCGAGCCAGCCGAACCCGACGACGGCCGCGACCTCGAGGGCGAGGAAGACGAGGCGGGAGAGGGCGAACGACAGGAGGTAGTGCGATCGCCGCATCGGCGTCGCGGCGAAGCGCTTAAGCAGCTTCCGCGTTCTCGCAACGACGACGGAGAACCCGATCCCCCACATCCCGCTCCCCATCAGGTTCAGGCCGACGAGGCCCGGGATCAGGAAGTCGATATAGCGCGACCCCCTCTCGGTCTCCGGCCTGTCGGCCGTCGGGACCGCGTCGGCGCGGCCCCCTGCCCGCTGGAGCGCGTCGTCCACCGCCAAGCGGGCCGCGCGCCCTTCCGGCCGGGTCGGGTCGAAGCGGTAGGTGACGAGGGCCGCCGGCGGGGAGGCGCCCGAGACCTCGAGCACGACGTCCACGCGCCCCTTCCGGAGCGCTTCCTCCGCCTCGGGTAGATCGAGGAGGCGGACCTCGACGTCCGGCGCGCGCCCCAGCCTCTCCGCCGTCTCGCGGGCCGCCTCGGAGCCCGAGACGACGGCGGCGCGGGCGACCTCCGCCGGCCGGCTGCGGAACGCGATCCCGAGAGCGAGCGCGAGGAGAACCGGGAACACGAACACCCAGAACACCGCCTCCGGCTCCCGCAAGAACTCGAGGACCCGCGCGCGGGTCAGCTCGAGAAGAGGATGCGGCCGGTCAGACATCCCGGAGCTCCCTGCCGGTCAGGTGCACGAAGACGTCCTCGAGGGTCGCCTGGTGCGTTCTCAGACTCTCGAGCCTCGCCCCGCGGGCCCCGACCTCGGCGAGCAGCGCGGGGAGGCCGGAGCCGATGTCGCCGACTGCCAGCATGAACCCGCGCGGGCGCGGGCTCACCGACCGGACGCCGGGGAGCCGGCCGAGCGAGGCCCCGTCGAGCTCTCCGTCCGCCTCGATCTCGACGATCTGGTCCGCTCCGAGCGACGCGACGAGATCGGCGGGCGTCCCGAGGGCGATGCGGCGCCCGTGGTCCATCACCGCCACCCGGTCGCACAGCCTCTCGGCCTCCTCCATGGCGTGCGTGGTCAGGAGCACGGTCCCCCCGCGCGATCGGAACTCCGCGACGATCTCCCAGACCTTGAGCCTCGCCTGCGGGTCCAGCCCCGTCGTCGGCTCGTCCAGGAAGAGCAGCTCGGGGTCGCCGACGAGGGCGCACGCGAGGGCCAGCCGCTGCTTCTGCCCCCCCGAGAGCTTCCCGACGCGCGCGCCGCGCTTCTCGTCGAGGCCGACCATCCCGATGACGCCGTCCGCGTCCCGCCCCCTCGCGTAGAAGCTCCGGAACAGCCGGACGGTCTCCCGCACCGTCAGCTTCTCGGCCAGGAGCGTCTCCTGGAGCTGGACGCCGAGCCGCGCGCGGAGCGCGCGGTCGGCACCGCGCCCCCAGCGCGCGCCCAGCACCTCGACGTCCCCCTCGTCCGGGGCCGAGAGCCCCTCGAGGATCTCGACCGTCGTCGTCTTCCCCGCGCCGTTCGGGCCGAGCAGCCCGAAGCACTCGCCGGAGCGCACCTCGAGGTCGAGACCCGCCACCGCGACGACGTCCTCGAACCGCTTGACGAGACCGGCGCAGCGGACCGCGAGAGGCGGCGCCTCCTCCATCGCGCGCCCGCCCCTCACGTGCCCCGCGCGGTCACGCGCGGCCCGTCCCGCCGCCGTGGCGGCTGAGCACGTTGAGCGCGGACCCGGCCCGGAACCAGCCGATCTGCTCCTCGTTCAGCGTATGGCGGAGCGCGATCCGGTCCTCGGTCCCGTCCTCGTGGTGGAGGACGGCGGCCACCTCCCGGCCCGGGGCCAGCCCGGCGAGGCCGAGGACGCTGATCCGGTCGGTCTCCCGCACCCGGTCGTAGTCGCCGGGGTCCGCGAACGTCAGCGGGAGGATCCCCTGCTTCTTCAGGTTCGACTCGTGGATCCGCGCGAACGAGCGCACGACGACGGCGGCCGCCCCGAGATGCCGCGGAGACATCGCCGCGTGCTCGCGGCTCGACCCCTCGCCGTAGTTCTCGTCGCCGACGACGACCCAGCGCAGCCCCCTCGCCTTGAGCCCCCTCGCGACCGCCGGGACCGCCTTCCCGGCGTCCCCGGTCAGCGGGTCGCGCGTCTTCCCCGCCTCTCCGGAGAACGCGTTGACCGCCCCGACGAACATGTTGTCCGAGATGTTGTCGAGGTGGCCGCGGAACTTGAGCCAGGGGCCGGCCGGCGAGATGTGGTCGGTCGTGCACTTTCCCTTCGCCTTGACGAGGAGCGGCAGCTTCTCGAAGTCCTTCCCGTCCCAGGGCGCGAACGGGGAGAGGAGCTGGAGGCGCTTGCTGTCGGGAGCGACGCGAATCTCCACGCGGCTGCCGTCCTCCGACGGGGCCACGTAGCCCGCGGCGCCGCGCACGAAGCCGGCCGCGGGGAGGTCCGGCGCCTGGGCCGGCGGCTCGAGCCGGAACTCGCTCCCGTCGGAGGCCCGGAGAGGGTCGCGCAGCGGATTCCACGAGAGGCGTCCCGCGAGCGCGTAGGCGGCCACGATCTCCGGGCTGGCGATGAACGCGAGCGTGTCCGGGCTCCCGTCGTTCCTTCGCGGAAAGTTCCGGTTGAACGACGTCACGATCGTGTTCTTGACCCCGGGTTGGAGCCCGTCCCGCTTCCACTGCCCGATGCACGGGCCGCAGGCGTTGGCGAGGACCTCGCCGCCGATCGCGCGCAGCTCCGCCATCTGGCCGTCCCGCTCGATCGTGGCACGGATCTGCTCCGACCCCGGGGTCACGAGGAACGGCGCGACCGCCCGGAGCCCACGCGCCTTCGCCTGGCGCGCGACGTCGGCGACGCGCGCGATGTCCTCGTACGACGAGTTCGTGCAGGAGCCGATCAGGGCGACCGAGACCTTGTCCGGATACCCCTCCGAGGCGACGGCCGCGGCGACCTTCGAGATCGGCCGGGCGAGATCCGGCGTGTGGGGGCCGACGAGGTGCGGCTCGAGCTTCGACAGGTCGATCTCGACGATCCGGGAGAAGTAGCGCTCCGGCTCCTTCTCGACCTCGGGGTCGGCCCGGAGCAGCTCCCGGTTCCGCGCGGCCAGCTCGGCCAGCGCCGCCCGGTCGGTTCCGCGGAGGTACCGGTTCATCGCCTCGTCGAACGGGAAGACCGACGTCGTCGCTCCCAGCTCCGCCCCCATGTTCGTGATCGTGGCCTTTCCTGTGCAGGAGATCGTCTCGGCGCCGGGGCCGAAGTACTCGATGATGGCGTTCGTCCCCCCCTTGACGGTCAGGACCCCGCACAGGAAGAGGATCACGTCCTTGGGCGCTGTCCAGCCCGAGAGGCGCCCCGTGAGGCGGACCCCGACGAGCTTCGGGTACTTGACCTCCCAGGGGAACCCCGCCATGACGTCCACGGCGTCCGCTCCGCCTACGCCCGACGCGAACATGCCGAGCCCCCCGGCATTCGGCGTGTGCGAGTCGGTGCCGATCATCATCCCGCCGGGGAACGCGTAGTTCTCGAGCACGACCTGGTGGATGATCCCCGCGCCGGGTTTCCAGAACCCGATCCCGTACCGGTCGGAGGCGGTGCGGAGGAACTCGTACACCTCGCGGTTCTCGTCGAGGGCGACCGACGTGTCCTTCTCCGCTCCTGCGTGCGCGCGGATCAGGTGGTCGCAGTGGACCGTCGTCGGCACGGCGACGCGGGGGATCCCGGCCTGCCCGAACTGGAGCAGCGCCATCTGGGCGGTCGCGTCCTGCAGCGCCACCCGGTCGGGCCGGAGGCGGAGGTAGCTCTCGCCGGGGCGGAGGTCCGCCCTCTCCGGGTCGGCGAGATGGCCGAGGAGCACCTTTTCGGCGAGCGTCAGCGGCCGGCCGAGCCGCCCGCGGATGACCCGAAGGTTGTGCTCCATCCGGGCGTAGGCGTTCCCGACGAATTCCGGCGTGCTCTCGATGCTGGCCATGGGGGCTCCCTCCTCCGTTCCGCGGCCGAGCGCCCCGTGCCGCGACACGGGGCCGTCGCGCAAGCGACCACTCTATCGGAAACGGGGGAGGGGGTGCAAAGGATCCGGGAGCTACTCCTCCCCGCCCTCCACGACGGGGTCGGCGTCCCCTTACTCGATCCACGGGTTGTCCAGGCCGATTTCCCACATCTGGACGATGTAGAACATCTCCGGGTCGGCCCAGAGACAGGCGATCCGGTCCACGCCCCGGATCACCAGGTTTCACATTCATTCGCAAGCCAGACGGGACCGCCCCGTCAACCCCGGGGGTCGGTCGCTCCGCGGCGAGCCGGTCGAGATCTACCTCACGGCACAGGTGGATTTCAACCCGGATGGACACCCCCGGAGGCGCCGCGCATCCGCAGCACGAGACCGGCGACGAGGATTGACTCGGCCCTCCGGAAGGACTATCGAGGATGCGACCGAAAGGGGGCTTCGCGTGGTTCTCGGGAGAAGGCCCCGAACTCGCCCCGCCCCGGCGAGGCTCGTCGCCGCGGCGTCGCTCGCGGCCCTCCTCGCGATCTCCTGCGTCGGCGCACTGGCGGCCGGAGAGGAGCCCCGCCGGTCCGGCCTGACCGAGACCGTCCGCGTGGACCTCGTGCAGATCGAGGTGACGGTCTGGCCCCAGGTCCCCGGATCGGACGCGTGCCTGGGCCTCACGGAGCAGGACTTCGAGCTTCTCGTGGACGGGAAGACCCGGCCGATCTACGCGGTGGACGCGATCGGGTCCGACGAGGAGGTCTATGCCGTCGAGTCGGAGCCCGAGGCCGATCGATCGGTAGGCGGCATGTCGCTCGTCCTGTTCTTCGACCTGTGGCATTTGGATCTCTTCTGGCGAAACTTCGATGCTTGTCCCAGAACACGGCCGATGGCGTTCGAGGAGGCCCGTCGCCTGGTACGCGAGGAGTTCCGCGAGGGGGACCGCCTGCTCCTCGTGACCTTCGCGGGATGGCCGGTCGTCCACTATGGCTGGATCCGGCGGCCCGAGGAGGCCCTGGCTGCGCTCGACCGTCTCGAGAAGAGCCGGAAGGTGATGTCCCCTCACCGGTACCATCTCCACCACAACAACTGGATCGCAGGCGTCGAGAGCCTGCTCCTCGCTCTCGGCCGCTATCCCGGGCGCAAGGACGTGATCTACCTCGGCGACGACTTTCGGTTCGACGACGTCGCGTTCCGGATGTACGAGATCGCAGCCCGAGCCCAGGCCAACGGCGTCGTGGTGAGCGCCGTGGACCTCATCGACATCTGCAGGAGAGTGCCGGGACCAGGGCAGGGTCCAAACTGCCCCCGCCGAGGCGGGCTCGCATGCACCCAGTTCCGCAGCCCCCTCGCCCTCGGCCCCATCTCCCGCGACACCGGGGGGGAGCTGTTCCGGATGGACCGGATCGTGCCCGCCGTGCGCGAGCTCCGATCGGTGCGCCGGTGCCGGTACCTCGTCTCGTTTCGCGAGAGAGCGGAGGAGCGCAAGCGGACCCCGTGGATGACGGTCCGCCTCAGCGGCAATCGTAAGGACATCGCTCTCCACGCTCCTTCGAGTTTCGTGACGCGCAAGGAAGCGCCCACGAGGAGGGAGAAGGACGAGGCGCTCTTCCTCCTCCCGCGCTTCGGGCGCGGGATCGGCGCGGAGGTCGGGTTCTGGCCCTACCGGCCCGAGGGAAAGAGATGGCAGGCGCTCGCGCTGGCGCGCATCGAGCGCACCGACGAGGAGGCGTGGCCGGAGGAGCTGACGGAGATCGTCGTGAGCCTGATCGTCCGAAAGGACTCCCGGATCTACGCCCAGGTGCGGAAGACGATCTCGGGAGAGGACCTGAAGGAGTTCCGGAGGACGGGGGACGAGAGGCTCCTTGTGCTACCGGTCGAGAAGGTCCGTCCGGGGGAGACGACGCTGGACCTGATCGTCACGGCGGACGCCGAGGGGATCTCGGCCCGCGTGCGGAAGTCCTTCGAGCTTCCCCGACCACCGGCCCCCGGCGAGGCGGGTCCCTGGCTCCTGTCGGACCGCTTCGTCCGGCTCGGGGAAGCGGTCGTGCGGGCCCCCGCGCTCGACGGGTCCGTCTCGCCCGGGGAGGCCGGGGCGGTGATGGCGTACGCGTGCCGCGCGGAGGGGGACGCGTCGGAGTCGTACGAGGGGGATCTCCTCCGGTTCGCTGGAGGCGAGCGCGTGGCGGTGGCGCTCGGCTGGGTGGATCCGCCGCGGCCCGCGGCCGGTGGGTGCGGCTGGCTCGTCGGCGCGCTCCCCGATTCCCTGCCGTCCGGCCTGTGGTCGTTCGAGCCGCCGGAGGAGTTCGAGAGTGGAGCCGGATCGCCTCCGATCGAGTTCGCGGTAGAGTCTGCCGGGCAGGAGATGGAGTCCGGATTGGAGGTCGGCGCCCCCCGGTCGCGATGACGGCGGCGGGGCAGGCGCTCGCGGACGAGACGCCGCGGACCGCGGGCCTTCCACGCCGAATCGGCGGCGGGAAGCGTATCAAGAGCACGGGGGGCCCCCGGGTCCGGCATCGCCGGATCGGAGAGAGCCCGGACCCCGGGTGCCGCGCCGAGCGCGGCAAGGGAGGCGGCCATGAGAAGAGCCCTCGCGGCGTCGGCCCTGTCGCTCGCCGCGATCGTCTTCGCGGCCCAGGCGCCGATCCTGGCGGATTGCAGCACCGAGGCGGGCGACTGCTGCTCGGCGTCGGCGTCCTGCCCCTACGAGTGCACCTGCGCCTGCACGAAGTCGTGCACCGGGAACACGGGGGTCTGCACGTGCTCCTGCTCCTGCGGAGGGACCGAGCCGGTGAAGCTCGGCGCTCTCCTCGACTCCCTCCGTCTGGCCGTCCACTCCAACGACGTCCTGCGCAACGTGCTCTCGCAGATCACGGAGCAGACCGGCGTGAACTTCGACGTGCCGACCGATCTGGCCGAGCGTCCGGTCGTCTTCAAGAATCCCGGCTGCGAGCCGTTCGGCGAGGTGCTGACGAGGCTCCTCAAGACCGTGGACGCGACCTGGGCGATCGCGGCGGCCGACCGGACGATCCTGGTGCGCCGGGCGAAGTAGAGCGGCAGGTCCGGCGGAGGTGCGGGATCGCGGGCACCCGGATTCACGACAGCTTCGATCGGGCGTCGCGCAAGACATCGCCTACGGGGCGCAGGGAAGTCCGGTCCGAGTCCGCGTTGGCGTCGCGCCGGCCGGCTTCCTCGGCCCAGATCGCCTCGTTCTCTTCCTCGCCGAGCTCCTCGAGGCTCCGGAGGAGCTTCTCGGCGAGCCGGGCTCGCGACCTGGGGTCGAGCCTCATCGCTTCGGCTTCGATCTCTTCCATGTCCATGCCTCCGATCGTAGCGCATGCCGGGGGCGCGCCGGCGCCCGAGGGGCGGATTGCGGCGGCCGCCTGCAAGCTAAGGAAGCGATCGGATCGAAGCAAGCCGCGGGCTGCAATCGACTTTCCCGGAGGCAACGACGGGAGCGAAGGAGAGACCCGAGGGCGGACGTTGCTGCGCGCGACCTTCTCGGCCTCCGAAAACAACTGCGCCCGCCGGACTTCGGCGGACCGAACGCGCCGCCAAGACTTCAAAACCGCAAGCGCTTGGAAGACCGGCGGCGCACGTTGCGAATCCGCAACGCGAAATCCGCAGTGGGGCATTGACGGGACCGGCAGAGCGGCGTATCAGGGGGCCAGTAGGTTGCAGTACGGCTCGCGAAGCGTTCGATCGGGGGCGATCGTGGAAGAGGTTCTTGTCGAAGGGGCGGGGAGTAGAGCGATGCTCGGCGCTTCCGCTCTCTCTCCGACGGCCCCGGCTCGTGCCGTGAGGATTCCCTCAGTTACCCGCCCCCCAGAATGGATAGCTCGCGACGCTGACACCGGCTGCCTCGTAGTTCTCGCTGCCGCAGTGTCCCAAGCGCGACGCCGCCCTCGCCACTCAACGTCGCTGCCGGTCAAGACCCAAACAACGAACCCCGTCCAGGCGGAGGCCCTGTCCGGACACCGGCTCATCGTCCACGCACCGCCGCACAGGCGGCACACCCAAGGAGTCGTCATGAAGAAACTTGCTCTCCTCGCGATCCTCGTCCTCGTCTCGGCCTCGGCGGTCGTGGGAGGGGGAGCGAAGACGGAGGCCGAGGGGGCGCCGCCTGCAGGGCCGGTGATTTCGTCTGACGACATGCGCGGGGCGCTCGTCAAGGTCCGGTTCCTGCTGGGTACGACCGAGGAGATTGTGCGGGTTGTGGACATCGAATGGCAAAGGCTAGCGGACGGAACGCTGACGTATCGGAAGCTTGAGGGGAAGAACTCAAGCGGGGAAGACGTCTACGATTTCCAGGAGATGGCGGACACCGTCCCGGTGGACGTGAGGGACGTGGGTCTATTCGTCCGCTCGGACGGCTTTCTCGCGCTGGAGCCAACAGGAGATCCGCTGATCTTGCTGCAGGAGCAGCAATGTGGGATATGGCACCCCATGATTTGTGAAGATCAGTGCTACGGCGAGTGCGACGCGGGCTGCGCAGTCTGCGAAGGGTCCGGATGGTGTCATTTGAACGAAGGCGAGGTTTGCACCGGATCGTGCCCGGAAAACACGATTTGCAACACGGCGTTGAAGGACTGCAAGTGCGTTCCGAATTGGGTTTTTCGCCCTCCCCTTCCGACATCTCCGGGCGATGACGGGATCAACCCACCCGACGACGGCAAGGCAAAGAAGCTTGAGCCGAAGTGATCCGGCGCGGACCGTTGGACAAGCATGTCGACCGTCTCGACTTCGAGGCGACGGCGAAGATCACGGACGACCTGCGGCGGGCGCTGGTCGAGGCGGGGATCGCGGACCGGATCCAGCGGAGGGTGGATACCGAGGTTTCGAAGGAGAGGAGCGGCGAAGCGGACTGACCGCCGCTCGAGCTGCACGGCCTCCGAAAACAACTGCGCCCGCCGGACTTCGGCGGACCGAACGCGCCGCCAAGACTTCAAAACCGCAGGCGCTTGGAAGACCGGCGGCGCACGTTGCGAATCCGCAACGCGCCCTTTGCCGCGGCGGCTCGGCGGGCTGTCCACCAGGTCGGAGGCAACGACTTGAATTCTCGTCAAAGGCTGGCCCGCGCGGTGCTGTACTTCGTGGCGGCGTCTCTTCTGGCTGCCGGTTGTCCGATGAATCGGCGGCCGATATGCACGGACGCGGCCTTCGCTCCGGCCGAGCGCTGGTTGTTCCGCATGGTCTTCACGATGCGGGTCTCGCGACGACCGGACGGCACGACATCCGTCAAACTGACGCCGGGGCACATTCCGCTTCGGGGTTTTCCGGAGGAATCCGATGCCAGGGTCTTCAGTGATTACATGCGGACCCTTTCGACGGCTCATCTCGATCTTCTGAGGGAAGACGAGGCCTTCGCTCGCCGGTTCTCGGAGTTCGAGGGGGACATGATCTCGCGGCTCGGCCTTCGCTCGTCTTTCGCGGAGGGGAGCCGAGTCGTTTACGCCGAGGGGGTGCGACGGGGAATCTTCGAGGCGATTCTGGCGCGCGCGGGTCGCTGCCCGATCGCAACGGTGCCACCTCCGTTCTCGGAGTACGACGAGAACGCGGCCAGGGAAACTCCGTTCGCGTCCGGCGTGGATCTCTTCGGCTCTCCCTCCGACGCCTCGGAGTCGGTTCGTCCGTTTCACTACTGCTCCGGGACGGGCGGGATTACGATCTCCGGAGGGGACGCCGACCCTTACGTTCGCGCGCATCGGTGGCTGCGCCGGCACGAGCGGGAGTACGCCGCGAAGTTCGACGAGGTATTGGCCCCGTTCGTAGAGCAAGCCGAGGAGGTCGACCGATTCGACTTCGAGGCGACCGCCAAGATCACGGACGACCTGCGGCGGGCGCTGGTCGAGTCCGGGATCGCGGACCGGA
>ERZ1649853.479-NODE-479-length-17145-cov-6.411527_pt1 | contig 17145 bp, 13 predicted proteins | sample MGYA00575353_ERZ1649853 | MGnify/ENA primary metagenome ERZ1649853 (study PRJEB40853, sample SAMN11349654) | freshwater sediment metagenome | isolation source: river sediment | host: Sediment | place: India: Okhla Barrage, New Delhi | collected 2017-02-21 ...
GAAGTCGTGGCAGATTCTTTCGCAGATCTGTTCTCGTGTCGATACCAATTATCGCGCTTGAAACCGGATCAATCACCGGGATTTGTCCCCAGCCTGTATTTGCCATCAATTCCTGCACTTCATCCAGTGTCTGATCCGGCCGTAGTGAAACACTTCCAGCATCCATAAGGCTGCCGGCTGTTAACTCAAGTTTATGGCTGGCAGCTTTATCCACCGACCGGCGTGTAAGCAGTCCGACAACGGTTGATCCTTCGACAACCGGGTATCCCTCATACCCATAACGAAGCATTAATTTGAGTGCGTCTCTAATCGAGGTGCCTTTGGTTATTAACAAAGGCTTTTTTGACATGATCCTGGCTACAGTTAGTGAAGGCTTGATGTTTTGCTGCAGGAATTCAACCAGGTTATTAATTGCAATTCCGGCGGGATTTTCATTCTTCAGGAACTCGTCATCTGCATGAATCAATGCAGCTGCTGCCCGCGGGTGTCCACCTCCGCCAAATTGGATTGCTGCCTGGCTTACATCTACCTCGTCTGTTGAAGATCGGGCAACGAGACGAAGACCTTCCTTGCCCCGGACAAATAGAAACAAGGCATCAGGATCCAGGAGGTCACGGATTTTGTGAGCGATACTGGAAACCTCTTCCTCAAGGTCCATATTTACAGCCTGAGAAATGAAGATCTTTTTTCCTTTTATATTAGAGATGATGGAATTCTGCAAAAGTTCATCAGCCAAAGCCATCTGACCGGGAGTGAGGGGAGGATTGAGATATGCATTCAGCATACGCAAATCTGCACCTTTCTCAATAAGAAAGGCAGCGGCGTATACATCCTTGACGGTCGTGGAGGCATAAGTTAATGATCCGGTGTCCTCGTGAATGCCGAGCAGCATGACAGTGGCTTGCAATGGCGTTATGGCAACATTCTGGGCTTTCAACAGCTGGATCAAGATTGTGGTTGTAGCCCCCAATTTTTCAATTGTGCACTTCCAGTCTTCAGGCAGGTCAGCTTTTTGTTTGTGGTGGTCGATGATGTAAACTTTCGCATCCTTGCGGAGGTTCTTAATGGTGACAAGAGATTGGGTATCAACCAAAGTAACAGATTGGATCGGATCACCCGGGATATCTCCCTGGTCCATTAATCCAAGTTCGTTCTGGTACAAATTCACAAATTTACGTACATTCTGGTTCAATTTACGCGGAAGGATAGCAAGCGAGGATGGAATTAACAACCTGGCGGCTACCAAAGCTCCAAGTGCGTCAAAGTCAACCTGTTCATGCGTTAAAATCAAGTGCATAGTGAGATTGTAACATTAAGGAATGAGGAGTTTTCAATATGAGCAGCGAGCTTACTCAGCCTGAAAGGATAAGGTACCTTAAGCAGTTGCAATTACCTGAAATAGGTGAGACCGGGCAGAAACGCTTGAAAGGGGCTTCAGTGCTGATCATTGGAGCGGGCGGGTTGGGATCTCCAGTCTCGCTATACCTGGCTGCTGCAGGTGTGGGCCGGCTGGGCTTGGTAGACAGTGATAAGGTCGAATTAAGTAATCTTCAACGCCAGGTGATTCACTCCACTGAAACCGTTGGTGAATTGAAAACGCGATCGGCAGCCGAGATGATCAGATCGCTAAATCCGGAAATCTTTGTGGAGGAAAAGCACTTAAGACTCTCAAGCGTGAATGCCAATGAAATCGTCGCAGATTACCAAGTGCTGGTTGATTGTACCGATAACCTGTCAACGCGTTTACTAATAAACCGGGCTTGCGTGGACCAGCAAAAGCCAATGATCCATGGGGCGGTTTACCGCTATGAAGGGCAAGTGAGCGTATTTGATAGCAGGAGCGGACCCTGTTATCAGTGTCTTTTCCAAAAAATGCCAGATGAAACGCAAATCCCGGATCCGGCAACGAATGGTCTGATGGCTACATCCCCCGGGGTGATTGGAACCTTGATGGCTAATGAGACTCTCAAATATATCCTGGGGATAGGGACTTTGTTAATCGGCAGATTATTAACGGTCGATCTTTTTTCGATGCATTTCCAGGAATTGCATATCCAAAAAAACCCCCAGTGCCCGGTGTGTTCACATTTGTGAGAATAGCCGTATAATCGAACCCATTGCAGAGACAGGAGCTTTATGACAGATAAAGACCGAGTGTTACTGGCAGTCCTTGCCCACCCTGATGACGAAACCTTCGGTACGGGGGGAACCCTGGCGCATTACGCGCGGTTAGGGGTTAAAGTATACCTTGTGTGTGCCACCCGTGGAGAAGTAGGAGAAGTAGAACTAGAATTATTAGAAGGTTACTCCAGCGTAGCTGAATTACGTGAAAATGAACTCCGGTGCGCGGCTCAGACTCTTGGATTGGCAGGTGTGCATTTTCTTGACTACCGTGATTCCGGGATGCCTGGAACCATTGATAATACCCATCCGGATGCATTATTTGCAGCAAAGCTGGATAAGGTGACGGCAGATGTAGTCCATTTCATCCGACTTCTCAAACCTCAAGTGGTGATTACATTTGATCCCATTGGTGGATACCGGCACCCGGATCATATCACCATCCACAACGCAACTGTTGAAGCGTTCAGGTTGGCTGGGGATGAAACATATGCAAAAGGAGACTTACCGGCTTTTCGGCCTGATAAGCTTTACTTTCACACCTTCCCGCGGGGTTTCCTGAGATTTTCAGTGTTTTTCATGAAACTCTTTGGAAAGGATCCACGAAAGTTTGGGAAGAATGGGGATATTGACCTGCAGTCCATTGCGGAGGTGCGTTTCCCGATCGATGCCAGAGTGGACTACAGGGAAGTATCGGATATCCGGGACAAGGCATCTGCTTGCCATGCCAGCCAGGGCGGGGCAAGGATCACCAGTGGTGCAATGGGGTTCGTTCGGAAAATTTTCGGAATCAGTGATCAATATATGCGGGCATACCCGCCCCCGGGAAAAAAAGAAAAAGACCTGTTTGAAGGAATATAAAAAAAAGGAGTTCATGACTGAACTCCTTTTATTGTGACTGCTTAGATTTCTATATGCGGATCACTTCGCCACAAAAATCACATTTAATCGTATCTTGGCCACGTAATACCGGTTTGGTTATCGCGCCGCCACAACTGGGGCATTTGGTAGGCGCAGAGCGGGCTTTTTCGACAGCTTCCTGATCTACAGCCAAGGCGCGTTCCGATGCAATATCACCGGTTTTCACTCGGTTAATCAATTGCTGCCAGAGGTTGCAATCCTGTCCATCCAGATGGAGTCTCACCTCGCGGGCAAAAGCGCCACTGGGCAATTGAAATTCAAGCCAATCTTCATTTTTGAACACCCCCTGCTTGGTGGCTTTGATCGCATCAATGGATACCACCGGTGTTTCAAACTGCAGTTTCTGGACTTTCTCCCGTTCTGTCGTGACGAAGAGGACCTTCTTCTTGGCAATTTCCTGCCGTTGTTCAAAGAGTAGACGCTGGTCAGTAAGGAATAAGATTCCTTCGGGATCTTCCTTGTCTTCCTTGTTGTCACGAGTCCATACAGCCTTGGTGGTCATGTAAACCGCTTCACCTGGTAGAAACCCGAAACTGGCAGATTCGCTATGGTCCAGGGCTTTTTCGATCAGGTCAGCCTGGCGTGAGGATTTATCAAATTCCTGTTCAAGGCTGTTAAATAATTCCTGGATGGCGTCTTCTGCGGAGTCAACCCGGTTCTTAAAACTCTCGATCTCGTTCTTTACAGTCTTCACAACCAGCGCGGGGGTTGATCCCAGGCTTAGGGCAGAAATCCTTGATTCGAGGGGTCTTAACTGTGCCTGGAGACTGGTGGCTTGGATGCTGATCTGGTTTTGTACGAGAGCGCGTTTGGTGTTCCACTGGGTTTGAAATTCAATGGCTTGCGCTTCCAGTGTCTTATTAAAGGCATACTTTCGCTCCCGAATTTTCTGAAGACGCATCGGGAAATTGGCGATCTTCGTTTCCAATTCGGCTGCTTCATCCCTGACTGAGGCAAAACTCACTTTCTTGACAACATCACTCAGGTCGCTTCGTATTGCATCAATATCTCTCTTCAGTTGGTCTGCTACTTTTGTTTCACCGGGTTGCATCGTTAACTCCTTAGGTCGTCCAATTAGAACAATTAGTCCAGATGTTTCTTCTCCACTTCAAGTTCACCCAATTCACCGGTAGCAACAAAAACTGTCCGTTCACAGATATTGCTGACCCGGTCTGCCATACGTTCAAGATTGTGCGCCACCCACATGAAGAGGTTTACGGAATCAATAACTTTGGCTTCTTTTGCCATTTCCTGGATGACTGCTTTTTGCACCTGCTGATACAGCTTGTCTACCTTATCATCCTCAGCCGGGATCTTCCGGGCGGTGAGCGGATCTTCGGCGATGAAAGCGCTGAGTGACCGGTGAAGCATATCTACCGCCAGCGATGCCATTTCCTCAACTTCACGCATAGGAAGTGGAATGTCAGCATCACCTAATTTGACCACCACCTTGGCAATGCCTTTAGCGTAGTCACCCATGCGTTCAATTTCGGCAGAAATCTCAAGGAGAGCTGCCAACAAGCGAAGGTCGTGGGCGAGGGGCTGCTGAGTGGCTATGAGGATAAGGATGGAATTTTCAATGGCATATCTTTTTTCGTTGATCACATTATCAGCGTTGTAAATAGCCTTTGCTCCTTCAATGTCCTTTTTCTTGAGGCACTCAATGGATTTCAGGGTCGCTTGTTCAACCATGCTTCCCATGAGCAGAAGCTCATCCTGTACCTGGTGAATGTGGAGGAGTAAATTATCTCGTGACATTGATTACCTCTTTTGGATTATCCAAATCTTCCGGAAATATAGTCTTCAGTCGATTTATTTTGCGGTCTGGTGAAAACCTGGCTGGTTTCGCCATATTCCACCATTGTTCCTGCCCGATCTGCGTCCATAGTAAAGTAGGCGGTAAAATCAGATGCGCGCCCGGCTTGCTGCATGTTGTGAGTAACGATAATAATTGTATAGTTATTTGATAATTCTCGCATTAAATCTTCAATTTTCAAGGTTGCAATTGGATCCAATGCGGAACAGGGTTCATCCATCAGGATGATATCAGGAGTCACGGCCAGTGCGCGGGCTATGCAGAGCCGCTGCTGCTGCCCGCCGGAAAGCGCAAGAGCAGGCTTTTGAAGTTGGTCTTTGACTTCATCCCATAATGCCGCTTTTTGGAGGCAGGTTTCAACAAGTTCAGGAATATCTCCCTGATAGTGATTTATCCTGGCTCCCCAGGCTACATTATCAAATATTGACTTGGGGAATGGGTTGGGTTTTTGAAAGACCATTCCAATCCGCTGGCGGACCAGTACCGGATCCACATCCTGATCGTAAAGATTCTTACCTTGAAAAAGGACTTTGCCTGTTGTGTGCGCTGAAGGAATAAAATCATTCATCCGGTTGAACGCACGTAAAACAGTGCTTTTTCCACATCCTGAAGGTCCGATGATCGATGTTATCTTTTTAGGTTCGATCTGAAGATTGACATGCTTGACGGCTCTAAAATCGCCATAAAAAATGTCCAGCTCTTGTGTTTCAATTGCCCATTGTTTTTCCATATTGATTGATCGAATCCTTTTTTTCTTATTGTCTACTATTATTTTTGCGGACGAAGTTCCAGGGCAATCTTTTCAAACTTTTCTGCCAATACAGTACGGTGAAAATGGTTCTTTACATAGTTTTTTCCATTTTCACCCATTGAAACCGCCTGGTTTGAGTTCTGCAGGACCCACAGGGCGGCCTCTGCCAATGATCCAGGTTTGCCTGGCTCGACAAAAACACCGGCTTTGGCTTTTTCCACCACCTCCCGGATCACACCGTCAATGGCGAGCAGCACCGGTTTTCCGGCTGCCATGTAATCGAACACTTTGTTGGGGTAAGTGGTCTTGTAGAGTTCAAGGGGTTTCAGTATTGCCAGGCAGGCATCAGCCCCGGCGATGACCTCAGCCATTTCACTCTTGGGTACCGATGGCAGAAACAGGGTATTGGTTAATCCTTTTTCCCGTGCCAATTGCAGGAGTGCAGGCTTTTCCTTGCCATCTCCGACAAAAACGAATTTGATCCTTTTTTCATTTTTAAGGATTTCTGCAGCTTGAAGAACTACCGTCAGGTCATTGGAAATCCCGTGAGCCCCGGCATACAGGATGACACAGTTTTGCTGAAGATTGTTAGTTTCGCGGAAATTTTTTCCTGCGGCGGCTGAAATGAACATGGCGGGGTCAACCCCGTTTTCAACGAGGCGGATATCCTTCCCACCATGCTCGCGAATATGGTCAATGAAACCCGGTGAATTGACAACGATGGTGTCCGCATGTTTATAGAGGAATTTTTCCAGAGCGAGAGAAAGCCAGATGAGGGTTTTATGCTGAAGTACTCCGATGGCGATGGCAAAAGCCGGCCATAAATCGCGAACCTCAAAAAGAAAGGGCACCCTCTTAAGCCTAGCCAGCAGCCAGGCAGTCCAGCCTTGAAAAATGGGGGGGGATGTGCCCCAGACAAGGTCAACATCTTTCACTGCCAGACCAACAAAAAATGAAGAGAACATGAAGCTAAAAAAACTGATCACCCGGTGGAAAAAACTCTTGTGAAGAGCTGGGTAAGTGTACACCCGCAGGATGCGAATTTGCGGTGAAACCTGTTCTGTCATTCGCCAGCGAGTGGCAGCACGTCTGGATTTTCCGGTTAGATAACTGATCGGGCTGGTAATGATGGTGACCTGATGTCCTTTTTCAGCCAACACCCTGGCAATTTCAATATGCCGGGTACCACCGGGCTCATCTAGAGCGGCAAATGCCTGGTGAATTAACAAAATGTGCATGGTCATTTAACTTTCTCGAATCGCCAATGAGAGCTGATATTCAGTGATTTGTCAGACCACCAACTAACCGAATAAGCTAATGCAGGATTTTTAATACCATATGTTGGTGATACCCATCCCATGATCTCATCAGAGGTGTTTCCCAAAAGAGATTCACCAGCCCGGGTAAGGGAAATATCAGTAGGTGGGAGATATTCTTTCGACGAGGTTCCCCAACATTGTATGAAGAGCTCCACGCGCATCTTTTTATTAGAAATGACAAACGCATCGTTCTCCTGAGTCCATTGCCAATCTGGCAACAACCAATGTAGGGAAACCAATCGGGAGGAACTTGTTTTTTTGAACTCGATAAAATCCTCAACAGAAAACTCTGAATCCTTGGGGATTGTAATGGTCCTGGAGTGGACAATGCCTAATCGGCGGTATCCATTGTGCGAAGCGGATAGGGTTCCAGAGTTGGAGGTTGATTTTTGAACCCCCTGCGCCTTATCCAGCCAGAGGAATTTGCCGGCACGGAACATCTGATCCCTAAAATCAATTGTGATGGTATTGTGAACTCGGGTGGCCATAAGGTTATTCTGCCAAGGGGGATCGTCGTTATATGCATAAGTGCCGGCATCCCGGGCGATATTCTGACCTTGCCACCATATCTCTGTGTGCAGCTGGTCCGCGTGACCCGGTCTTCCGCTGATCTGAACCGCACGCAGGCTTGCCCAGAGTTCTTCACTGCCAAGGCGATTGCCCAGATTAATGCTTGTTACAACATGATCATCATTTGAGTGGACAGGTTCCAATTTCAAAACCGAAGGCAATTCATCCCAGGATCCTGCAGGCAACGCCGGGCAGCCAAGGAACGCCAGGCTGGCAGCCTGGAGGGTAGGGCGGTAATCTCCATATCCCTGGCATCCGAACGGGAGTAACAAGGTCCCATCATTGTGGCCCAGGTTAGGGACCCCGCCGCTAAGAGGGTCTATGATTCCCTGAAGCCAAAGGGTTGCCATGGCAAGTCTCTGCCTTATAATTTCAGGGAGGTTTCGGTTAACCTGCCGCATACTCGCATCATAGAGCAACGCCAGGTGCAGGAGCATACGATGGTAGTTGGCACTTTGCTGGCAGTAAGTGCCGTCCGGGTCAATCTGGCGGAGCAAAGTTTTCTCAAAAAGTGCCTGTCCGCGAACCTTCCATTTTTCAGCCAGGGGAGAGAGAGGAGCAAAAAACGAACCAAGAAGATGTAAAGCGAGGGCTTCACTAAGAAGATGATTATTGTCTTGTGACTTCGCATAGGCAATAGTAATCGGGAGTCGGAGGAAATGCTGCCATAGCGAGGTCACAAGTTCATTGAGATGCTCAACAGGCAGATTGGCTTTTTTTAATGCAGGGAGTATCAACAACCAGTTGATCGCGCGCAGGGCAACTTCCTGAGCTGAAACCCAATTGGCTCCGAGGTAAGGAGGATTATAAGAACTAAACTGTTTGAAGTACTTCCAGAAGGCATCGACGGGTTCCTTTTCCCCGGTTGTTTCGAATTCCCGCATAAGTTCAAGACACCAGCTGAATCTAGCCGGCTCCCAGATCTTTTTGATGTCAACTTTCTCCACCTGGTCGGAATATGTAGTCCAATCAGCGAGAGATATTTGGGTAGAAAAATTGAGCTGGGAGACATCTCCACCAAACGGGTGAAAGAGACCTGATTCAATCTCATCTGCATTTCCAAGAGGTGAATCGATATAACTCGAATTAACTCCAAAATCCAGTAAGGAGGGCTGGATGAACCTGGCAGAATCAATTTTTCGGTAAAATTTATTATTGCGAAGAAGAGTATCTGAACTCAACCCCCCCGATTTTTTTTGTATGGCATACGATGCATAAGCCAAGAGGGATGAGATTCCAATCTCGCGCAGTAGAAGGTAGGTCTTTCGGAAAGTATTCAAGAATGTGTTCCGTCACACCTTTTCAGATGAGAGGTAATACCTGACCATTATTTGCAGATTCAACAGCAGCAAAACTTGCCCGGGTCACTGCTATTAGCTCCTCATAAGGGATAGGCAGTGTTCCTCCCGTAGTAATGGTTTGTAAAAATCTGGACCAGGATGCCTGATGACCCTTATCCTGTGCCAGGCGCGATTTTTTAATCATTCTTCTGGATTCAGTAGTTAATTCAAGTGAACGGAAATCGTCCAGAACTCCAATTCTGCCGGCGCCGAAAACTTCCATGCGTTCCTTCGGGAAATTTTTATTACCGTTGGAAAGATAATGGATTGTTGCCAGAGATCCATCAGGATAATCGATGGTAATCAAACATGAATCCTGGCGGTGATTTCCAACAGCGGGAAGGCATTGCATCCTGACCGACTTTGGAAGGTGCCCGGTAAGAAAGGTGCAGAAATCAATAAAATGGCAGGCTTCACCGATGATGCGTCCGCCGCCTTGATCGGGATCCTGAGTCCAATGATTTGGAGGGAGATACCCGGCATTTACCCGATAATCGATGGCAAACGCAGAGGAGGGTTCTGTGAAAAATGCTTTTAAAGCCTGGGCTAACGGTGCAAAACGCCGGTTAAACCCGACCGTTAGAATACCCTTTGGGTTGGATCTTAGTGCTTCCTCAATCTTAACCAATTCATCTTCAGAGAGTGCCAGCGGTTTTTCGCAATAGACATTCTTTCCGTTTTGTAAGGCGGTGGTCACCTGCCTGGCATGCTGGTTATGGCGGGTTAGGATAACAACAGTGTTGACATCCGGAGAGTTGAGTATCTCTGATTCATCTGACGAGGCAAAACAAAAACCGAATTTCCTGGCTGCGTGGGAAGCACTCAATCCCTGGCCGGATGCAATGCCAACAAGAGTTGTGTTCCCAGTTTTCTTAATTGCCGGCAGGAATACTGCCTGGGCGTAGTTACCGGCTCCCAATACACCGACTGAGATTTTTCCACTGGTGTTTGCGGTAGTCGGTAGAGTTATCTTTTTGGTATTTTTTGATAGCTGTTCATCAGGATAGGACAGGAGAACCCCGAGGAACGGTTCACCAGACTTTCCCGTTATGAGTTCATAAGCTTGGGCAGCTTTCTCGACAGGAAAACGGTGGGAGATGAGTGGTCTAACATCCACCTTTTCCCGGGCAAGCAGGTCAACGAATGCCTGGATATTCCTCCCTTCAGTCCACCGGACATATCCAGCAGGATAATCGATACCGCCTTCTTCGTATTGTGAATCATAACGCCCAGGACCATAGGAGCGGGAAATTTTGAAAGTCAATTCTTTTTCGTAATATATTTTTCGGGGAATATCCATTCCAAAAGCCCCAATGGCAACCACAGTTCCACGATCGCGCGCGATTGAACCGGCAAGTTCAACCGGATCGTTACTGCGCGTGTCGGCACAAATGAGCACATGATCAAAACCACGGCCACCTGTAAATGCGAGCGCTGAGGATTCACATTCCTGACGTATCACAGCCTGGGAGTTGAACTTACGAGCCAACTCTACTCGACGTGGATCCAGGTCAATCCCGAAGACCTGGCAACCGGCTGCTTGAGCGATCTGAACTGCAAGCAACCCCAGCAAACCAAGGCCTATGATACACACAGATTCCCCAAGTTGAGGATTGGCAAGGCGGAAACCCTGCAGTGAAATTGCGCCCAGGGTGGCAAAAGCACCTGATTCATAATCAACATTTTCAGGCAGGTGGATCAGGAGATTTTGGGGAATCATGCCATATTCTGCATGGACCGCGTAACCTCCTCCAGCACAGGCTACTCTATCACCGGGTTGAAAACCAACGAGATCACGACCTGTTTCAACAATAATACCGGCAGACGAGTAGCCTAGGGGCATCGGCTGATCCAGTTTGTTAAAGGCAGCTTCAATAGTGGGAACCAACCCTTCACGGCGAGCTTTGGAGATGACCTGCCTAACCAGGTCAGGACGGGAAGTGGCTTTGGCTACAAGACTCTTTTCAGCGAACTCCACCAACATCCGCTCAGTTCCAGCGGAGAGGAGAGAGGCTTTGGTTTCTACAAGAGCACCATTTCTCTTGACTGAAGGAATGGGAACTTCCTGTACAGTAGTCTTGCCGTCCCGCATATTTTGCAGAATCTGTCTCATGGGGTCACCTTTCTCAGATTATATTCTACATTGATATTGAGGATTTTTAAAAACAAGATAACCATATCTTGGCATAATTCCTGCACCAAGAAGGAGGATCACTTTTTGGAGGCAGGTATGTTAAAGAAACTATTTTGGGCATTAGTAATGGTAACGATAGCGGCATGCACGGTAATCCTGGGAGAAGGATTCTCAATCCCTGGAACGACTCCGACTGCGACAGTTGTAATTACCGAAACTGAAATTCCATTTCCGACTGAGATCGTCGTGGACCCAACTGCGACTGAAATCATAGTTCCTACTGCGGAAGAGACGCAGATCGTTCCTACCGCAACGGAATTCGTTGAGGTTCCAACTGAAACGCTAGTTCCACCAACGCCAACGGTTGTGCCTCCAACCCCTACGTCAATCCCGCCAACTGCAACATTCACTCCTACCGCAGTACCTCCCACGGCAACTCTTGCCCCCACAGCAATTACGGAGAAGTTCACCATCCAGGCAGCTACGCCGATTTTCATGGCAAATTTTGCTCATTTGGCTGCGGGATGCAATTGGCAAGGTGTAGCTGGGCAGGTGTTTGATGCTTCCGGAAAACCGGTGATGAATTATGTTGTAAAAGTTGTCGGGACTTTCAATGGTCAACCATTCAGCCAGATCGCTGTTACGGGAATGGTATCCGGAAATCCATATGGAGTGGGCGGTTATGAAATTGTCCTAGGAACCGCTGCAGTTAATTCAGTCGACTTATTGACGATACAGTTATTCGACAACCTGGGAGTTGCTGTCACCAACCCGCTGCCCTTCAGCACTTCAGCAAATTGCAGCCAAAACCTGGTACTGATCAACTTTAAATCCAAGTAATTTTTATTGAAAACAGCTAGAGACCTGGAGTGATCCAGGTCTTTTTCGTCCAGAGTATAATTACCTGAACAGGATAGGGTGACCGATGGAAAGCGATCTGGTGTTATCTGATCTACTAGCGAAAGTAATAAAAAAATGGTGGCTAATCGCTGCCCTGATGATCATGGGTGGATTGGGGGGGATGGTAGTCACCCGGGTTCACAAACCAGTTTATCAATCTATTGCAATTATTACTACGGCAGTGGATTATGCCTACGCAGGCAGGCTCGAGGATTATGAATTGGATCATATTCTACAAGCAGTGGGAGATATCATCGATTCCACTTCGGTACACCAACAGGTTCTGATCAATTCGCAGGAGCAAATTCCTGAGCTAACTGCAGATGAAGTTAGGAAGAGCCTTGTGGCTGTCCGTAAAGGGTATGACTGGATCCTGACTGCAAGAACATTCGACCCTTTAGCTGCTCAGGTGTTAGCCCGTGCCTGGGCGGATAATGCCATGGTTGCTCTATATAAGATGAACCAGCGAGCCCTGGAGGATTTTCATACGCAAACTGTACTTCTTTCCATTGAGAATTGTTTCAGCAAATCGGTGGTAATTGAAAATGCAACCATAGGTTGCGGTAGCGAAGAATTATCAAGTTTGCTGACGAATTTGAGCTCTGATAATGGGAGTTACTCTGTACTCCGGGAATCGATCCTTTTGTCAAATTTGAGTTTTCAGGTCACAACTATACCCGACTTGCCTTCAGCCCCCGTTCTTTTCAGGCAGAATCTTAATGTTGCAGCCGGGGCATTAATCGGATTGATCTTGGGTTTTAGCTGGTTTCTTGCCCGGAGAAAATAGATCAATGAGATTCAGCAAGTCACGGTTACTGGATTACTGGGAGAAGGTCTGTTTTTGGTTATGGATAGGTCTGGTGATCGCCCTGCCCATTTCCAGCTTTCCATTTTTTGCCAAAGTTCTGCATACAAGCTCGGTGGCTCCGGCAGCTGGAATATTTGTCCTGCTGCTTACAGCCATTTGGCTACCTGTGTATATTTTCAAAAAAGGCTTTTTTCCCTTCCAGGTTAAACCCTTCTTATTTTTTACCCTTTATTGCATCTTAACCATCGCCCTGGCATTTTTCAGGAAGTCTCCATATTATCCCGGAAGTTCATTGATTTCCAACAGTGTCGAAGCACTGGCAACGTTGGGAATGGGATTCCTGTTCTTCCTGATCTCATCAAGCCTCCCAAGAGATGCTAAAGCTATAAAAACAACCTTGCGGGTACTAAACTGGAGTGGAGCAGCGATGCTCGGATGGTCGCTATTCCAATTCATCATCTGGCTGCCGGCGAATGACTTTCCTCAATGGATGCGGGATATTCAAGGGGTTTTCTCGACTACCGTCTTGTTTGATAAGCGAACGACCGGTTTTGCTTCTGAACCCTCCTGGCTGGCGCATATGTTAAACCTGGTTTATCTTCCTTACTGGTTGGCTGCGACGATTAAACGATTTTCTGTGAATAAATCAAGGATATGGTTTCTGACGGTTGAAAACATCCTGCTTTTTCTAGGAATCATTGTTCTCTTTCTCACTTTTTCACGGGGCGGACTCGTGGCATTCATGCTTGTACTTGCATTCCTTTTCATCCGGTTAAATTTTCAATTCGTCCGCTGGATCGTAAAAAAATGGAAAATAAAAAGAACAGCGCTGGTTGGTGCGTCTATCGGAATGATCATGTTGGTGTTATATGTGGGGATTGGCGTAGCGGGGTTGTTTGTCTTGAGCAAAATTGATCCCCGGATGGAGACAGTTTTCCAATTTTCATCTTCGGAAGATAACCCAATCATCAAATATGTGGACAATTTACAGTTTGGAGAACGGGTTGCATACTGGCAGACAGGATGGAATCTATTCAACGATTATCCACTCGTGGGGGTTGGTCTCAATTTTTCCGGTGCTTATTTCCCGCAGTACCTGCCGGCGTATGCCTGGCAATTATCTGAGACACGAGAACTGCTTTTTAGGACCGGAAACCTGTTGAATATTAAAAATCTATGGACACGCTTACTCGGAGAAACAGGTTTGATCGGTATTTCGCTGTTCGTGGCAGCTTTATTTGTTATCCTTATGACCGCAATTGACCTGACTAAAGGGAAGGAAAAACAGGGAATAACTGTTGGTTGGATGGGCATACTGATGTTAATAGCCTTTATTGGCGAGGGTTTCAGCGTGGACAGCCTGGCGTTACCTTATTACTGGTTTACACTTGGACTGGTCGTTGCAACCTGGCGATGGAATCAATCAAATTGGAGTGAAAATAAAAATGGATAAATCGGAAAAAACAATACTGGTCGTTTTCGTTGGATTGATAGGAGGCTGCCTGATCTTATCACTCCTTTGTGGTGGTGTCTTTTTACTGGCGAATCGTTTTCTGTCAGAGAAAACAGAAGTAACTCAGGTGGTTACCGAAGTACCGCCGACCTATGAGCCTTCACAAACATTAACCCCTTCATTTTTCGAGATTGACCCCGACGAGCTGGCAAAAGCGGTCAGCATTCTTGATTCTCTGGAAAAAACACTAATTCCTTCAGGAGACCTTAATCAAATTGCTGAGAAATTCAAAGGGATAGAGAATATTCCAACTCAAATTACAACAACGCCCATTGATTACAATGTGGGAGATACGCTGAATTTCTTTGTAAATAATACTGATACCGATGAGACACGCACGGCAAAAGCAACTTTGCAATATGAAACCGACGTGATTTACTTTTGGATCGAAAATGGCGTCAGTTTCGATAAACGTGATCTGAAGACCTTTGTTGACCGGTTTGAAAACAATATTTATCCGATAAACCAGGAGTTCTTCGGAAAAGAATGGATCCCTGGTGTCGATAATGATCCGCATCTGTACATTTTCTATGGGAAGGGACTGGGAGAACAGATAGCCGGATATTCCTCTTCTACCGACGTGGTATTACCGATTGCACATGAATACTCCAATGCACATGAAATGTTCTACATCAATGCGGATGGGCAAGACCTCACTGATGCCTATACTATGAGCGTAATGGCGCATGAATTCCAGCATCTCATTCACGGTTATCATGATGCCAATGAGGAACTCTGGCTGAATGAAGGGTTTTCTGAACTGGCTACATTATTAAATGGCTATGATGCCGGTGGATTTGATTACCTCTTCAGTTATGAACCCGACATGCAATTAACCTATTGGCCCAGTGATCCTAATGAATCGGATGCACATTATGGTGCCAGTTTTCTGTTTGTCACCTACATGCTTGACCGTTTTGGTGAAGAGTTCACCCGTGCAGTCGTGGCGGATGTGGATAATGGTATGGTGAGTATTGATAAAATTCTCAAGGAACAACAGGTGAAAGACCCAATCACCGGATCTCAAATAACCGCAAATGACCTTTTTGGCGACTGGGTAATTACGAATTACCTAAAGGATGAAAGCGTCCTTGACGGCAGATTTGAATACAATAATTACTCCGAAGGCCCCCAAATGACGGCGACGGAAACCATTTATGATTGCAGTAATACCAAGAAAAATGGGACTGTGCATCAGTATGGTGCAGACTATATCGAACTCAGCTGCAGCGGGGAGATTGACCTGACCTTCAATGGTCAGCCAGTAGTTAAATTGTTACCCCTGCCTGATGAAGATCATGGTAGATTCTGGTGGTCTAACCGAGGAGATTCTTCGGATATTCTTTTGAGCCGCACATTCGATTTTTCGAACACCAATTCACCGATTCTGATGACCTATGATACCTGGTATGACATTGAGGAAGATTACGATTATCTCTACCTGATGGCATCAGTGGATGGCGGAAGGTGGCAAATCGTAGACACACCATCCTGTACCTTATATAACCCAACAGGCAATTCATATGGGTGTGCATACAATGGACAAAGTGATGGTTGGATCACAGAGACGGTTGACTTATCGGAATATGCCGGTCATAAGGTAGAATTGCGATTCGATTATGTCACTGATGGTGCCGTGGTTGGAGAAGGTCTCGCATTTGACAATGTGTCCATCCCAGCCGTTGACTATGTTTCCGATTTCGACACGGACGACGGCGGCTGGTTACCTTCGGGGTTTGCACTCATCGAAAATGTAGTTCCTCAGTCCTTCATTATTTCGGTGATCAACACAGGAAATAGCTCAGAACCTGTGAAGACATTCCAGGTCGATGCAGGTGAAACTGTGACCTACACTTTTAATACAGGTACTAGAGAGGGCGAAGTAGCAATAGTCATCAGCGGGTCCAACCGGTTTACCCGTCAGACTACTGATTATGTATTGTTAGTTACGGAAAAATAAAAACCAGCCTGGCGTTGGCTGGTTTTTATCGCCTTCTAAATCCAGTTTATTCTGGAACAACCTTTTTTTGCAGGCGAGCCAGTTCAGCTTTGAGGTCATTGGCTTTAGTCACAGCAGCTTCTTTAACCTCATTGCGAATATGGGTCATCGATTCCTGCAGTCTTGCCCGCGTATCATCCCCTGATGAAGGGGCGAGTAACAAGGCAATTCCACCCCCAACAATGGCACCGGTTAACAAACCGAGTAAAAAATTACCAAAACTTCTCATCATTTCCTCCTAGTATATATTTCTTTAATATTATACGATTATCTATATTAAAAAGTTATTATAAATTTACCTTCTTGAAGATGAACGGAGCTCCCGCAGAAACCCAAACCCCCACTAACGAGTATCGAATGTAACGAAAGATCAATCCCAAATACTCTGGTTCAATTGGGAATAGTAATTTTAAACCGACATAGAGAATTGCCACGCCAACCATGCCAACCAGGTACCGCAAGATCAGTTTCGCGGATTTTTTCCCGACCTGAGGAGTTCCAAATTTCTTAATCCACCAGGCCAGACCCCCCAGAAAACCAAAAGCAACTCCAGCCAGTGTTACGGATCCATCCAGATTTAGAGGGTCGGGCAAGGTTTCGCTGACGATAAAAGAATTTTGGGACCATTCGGCCGGAATCTCCCAACCACTGATCAATGCACGAGCCAATAGCGCTAAGGCTATGAGAAATAATGAAAAAGTGAAGGCATATATGACCTGAAGCGAGAAAGGTTTCTTGTTTAACCATGTTGAAATCGGTTTTTCTATGGCCAGGTATCCCCACAAGAGCAAACCGCCGACAAGCCAACCGCTCACAACATCATGGAGGAAATGCACACCCAGGTAGATTCGCGACAATCCAATAAGGAAGATCAAGAGAATTGCCAGCCAGGTTACCCAGCGGCGTTTTTGGCTGGCGGCAATGATGCCCCAGATACTGGCCGCGTCCATCGA
>ERZ1649853.481-NODE-481-length-17126-cov-7.289028_pt1 | contig 17126 bp, 14 predicted proteins | sample MGYA00575353_ERZ1649853 | MGnify/ENA primary metagenome ERZ1649853 (study PRJEB40853, sample SAMN11349654) | freshwater sediment metagenome | isolation source: river sediment | host: Sediment | place: India: Okhla Barrage, New Delhi | collected 2017-02-21 ...
GGTGAGTGAGGCAGCCTGGCGCTTGGCCATCTGGATAAGTGGCAGCAACCGCGCCGGGTCTGATGAAATACAGCCCAAAGCAATCCGGCGCGCGCCGGAAAAACCTGTAAAACCATGACCAAGGACTCCGCGCAACTCAAGCTCGGTGCCCGGAAGCCAGGTGTCTGGCAAGGGTGCTGCTGCCCAAAAACCCGTACCAGGCAACTCACAAGGGAACAGGGGAGTTGCCAGAGGAGTCGCATGGTCTTCCAGCGAACGGGCTGAGGCATATTGCCCTGCTGCGGGAATCAAGGATTCGGGACACTCGATCCAGGCTTGCACCCGTCCGCGAGCATCCAAACGGATTTGCTTGATCCTGCCTTGTGCGATGTGCATGCCCGCATGGTATCACATTTCTTATGTTTACGTGCTGTTTCAATTACAACTTCGCAGGGTATAATTCGTAAGCAATTACAAAACAGGAGGATGACCCCATGAATGTTGCTTCTGTAATCCAGTTCATCGCCGGGCTTGCCTGGCTGGCACTTGTTATTGTTGTTGTGGCTGTAGTCCTGCGCGCCTCACGCAACAAGCCGGTCAAGGGTGCATTGACCATCTTATTGATCACCGCGGCTGTGGCAATCGTGCTATCCTCTGTGAGCGCCGGGTTGGTGTTTATCCAGCCGGAAAGACGGGGTGTGGTCATCTCCGCGTTGGCGCCCAAAGGGTATCGAGAAGAGCCATTGCAGCCGGGCTTGCGCTGGATCATTCCTTTCTTCGAGAATGTCATTACCTATCCGATCTCACGACAGACCTACACTATGTCCATCGCGCCGAACGAGGGCGATATCCAGGGTGATGATTCGATCACTGCTCGCACTTCGGATGGGCAAGAAATTTGGGTGGACGCCTCAGTGATCTATGCCATCGATCCCGACCAAGTGGTGAAGGTGCACATCGATTGGCAAGATCGCTATGCGGACGATCTGGTGCGACCCCTGACGCGTGGTGTCATCCGGGATGTGGTTTCTCAATATGGCGTGGAAGAGGTGGTCACTTCACAGCGTGTGGTCATGGTCCAGGATATCTCGGACCAGATGTCAAAGAAATTGAATGAGAACGGTCTGGTTCTGGTCGATTTCATCCTGCGCAACATCACCTTCTCGACGGAATACGCTGCCTCGGTGGAGCAGAAACAGGTTGCCGAACAGCTTGCCCAACAGGCGGTATTCGTAGTCGAGCAGCGCAAGCAGGAAGCCGAGCAGGCACGCCAGACCGCCCAAGGGCTGGCAGATGCGGCAGTTATCCGCGCCCAGGGCGATGCGGATGCCTTGATCATCCAAGCCGGTGCCGAGGCTGAGGCGCGCGTGATCCAGGCTGAGGCTGAATCTCAAGCGCTGGAATTGATCGCAACCGCCCTGGAAGGCAACGATAACTTACTGCTGTACCAATACATTTCCAAGATTGCGCCCGGGTTGCAGGTCATGCTGTTGCCGAGTGACAATCCCTTCTTACTAAATCTGCCTACCATGAGCCTGCTGGACCAATCGTATGACGTCCCGCAGACCGAGCCAACCACAACACCTTAGTTGGAGTTCTATGTATGAGTGAGATTGCTGAAACCGGCAAACACATCCGGCTGACCAGCCTGTCTAGCTGCGCGGGCTGAGCGTCCAAGCTCAACGCGGAGACGCTGGCGCAGGTGCTGCGCCCCCTGCAAGGGCTGTTCGATCCAGGCGATTACCCCGACCTGCTGGTTGGGTTGGGCGATCCGGATGACGCGGCGGTGTGGAAGCTGGATGAAAACCGTGCTCTGGTGATGACTACTGATTTCTTTACACCAGTGGTAGATGATGCTTATGATTATGGCGCTATCGCTGCGGCGAATGCACTGTCGGATGTGTACGCGATGGGCGGGCACCCATTTTTGGCTCTGAACATCGCCGCCATGCCGCCTGGACTGCCAAGCGAGACGATCGGTGATATCCTGCGCGGCGGAGCAGAAATTGCGCGCCAGGCGGGGGTGGTGATCGCCGGCGGGCACACCATTCAAGACAAGGAACCGAAATACGGATTGGTGGTGGTGGGATTCGTTGATCCAGTGCGCATGCTGACCAAGGGCGGGGCAAAAGTGGGTGATAAGCTGGTGCTGACCAAACCGCTCGGTTTTGGCACGACCACCACGGCGTTGAAGCGCGGGCAGGCTGCCCAGGAAGATGTTGCTGAGGTAGTAGGTTGGATGAAACGCTTGAATAAAACGGCCTCCGACCTGGCGGTGGAGTTTGGTGTGCGCGGCGCCACGGATATCACTGGCTTCAGCCTGTTGGGGCATGCGTTAGAGATGGCGCAGGCATCGGGGGTGGGGATGCGGCTGGATTTCGAGCATATTCCCTTCGTGAGTAATGCCCGGCGTTATGCAGCCGAGTTCGTTTTTCCGGGCGGCGCTTATGATAACCGCCTATATTTTGGCCCCGAGGTCCGCTTTGCCAGCGGTATCGATGAACCATCGCAATTATTGCTGTTTGATCCCCAGACCAGCGGCGGATTGCTGCTCTCGCTTCCCGCAGATAAACTGGAGGCGTTCCTGCGCCGCGCTGAAGAGGCTGGCCAACCAGCTGCGGTGATCGGTGAGGTGGTTGAGGGTGAAGGAATTGAAGTTGCCTGATTAAGATGTGGGCTTCTCTCGCGCTCCCCTGGCAAGTCTGTATGGAAGAAGCCTGGACCGCCTATTGCGCCGGCTCGCTTCCTATCGGTGCATGCGTGACGGATACAGATGGGCAGATTTTATCCCGCGGACGCAACCGCATCGATGAGACCAAAGGCGAAGCGCCCTATGTGTGTGCTAATATCCTGGCGCATGCCGAGCTGAATGCTCTGCTAGCATTACAAATTCCGCACGCGGCGCGTGAAAGTGCGATCTTGTACACCACTACCGAACCTTGTCCCCTATGTATGGGGGCATTTTATATGTCAGGCGTACGGAGGCTACATTATGCGGCGCGCGAGTCGTATGCCGGCAGCACCGACTTGCTGGGGGCGACTCCCTACCTGAGCCGTAAGCCAATCCAGGTGTTTGGACCGCCTGATCCACTTCTGGAAGCGTTGATCACCGCCCTGTCGGTAGTCAGCAGGCTTTCTTCCTGGCGTAGCGCTATGCCCGCAGTGATCCAAAGCTGGCGCGAGACCGTTCCGGACGGTGTGGAGCTGGGTGAGCGACTGTATGAGAACGGCGAACTGCAACACATGCAAGCAGAAGGGTGGAAGGTGGAGCAAGTCGTTGATGCGCTTGCGGGAATGGTTGTTATATGAAGGGTGATTTCACATTTTCGTCGCGACGCGCACCTGTCTACAGTCCAAATGGCATGGTAGCAGCCTCGCAGCCACTTGCAGTGGCTGCTGGGTTGGAGATATTAACGCAGGGAGGCAATGCAGCGGATGCAGCAATCGCGACGGCAGCAGCGCTGAACGTCACCGAACCTACCTCTACCGGCCTCGGAGGCGACTGCTTTGCGTTGTATTATGACGCCAGTAGCGGACAGGTAACGGCGCTCAATGGCTCAGGACGCGCGCCTTCCGGACTGACATTGGAACGCTTGCAGCGTGAGGGCATGGGTAAGGATCTGCCTGCCTACCATGCCTATTCAGTGACCGTGCCGGGAGCCTGCGCTGGCTGGTGCGACCTGGTGGAGCGCTTTGGCAGGCTGCCGTTAACCGTTACCCTGGCACCTGCCATACGACTGGCAGAGCAAGGTTTTCCGGTAGCTGAGATAACTGCCTACTTTTGGGAGCGCAGCACAGAAAGACTGTTGAGTGCGCCGGGTGGCAGCGAAATGCTGTTGAATGGTCATGCTCCGCGAGCAGGGCAGCTCTTTCGCAACCCTGGACTGGCGCGTACGCTGCGGCGGATTTCCGAGGGTGGCAAGACAGCCTATTATCAGGGAGAGATTGGCGAAGCGGTGGCGCGGGCAGTGCAGTCAGCGGGGGGCTGCATGACAGTGGAAGACCTGGCGACGCACCATAGCACCTGGGAAGTGCCCATCAGTACCACCTACCGCGGTTTGCGCGTCTGGGAGTGCCCGCCCAATGGGCAGGGACTGGCGGCACTGCTGGCATTGAACATCCTGGAGGGTTTTGATCTCACTGGCTTGGAGGTGCTCTCTGCAGAACGGCTGCACCTGCTAATCGAAGCCATGCGTCTGGCTTTTGCAGACACGCGCTGGTATGTAGCTGACCCGGCTTTCAACCCCGCGCCGCTGGAATGGCTGCTTTCGAAGACTTATGCTGCTGAGCGGCGTAATTTGATCGACTCGCACAAAGCTGTGCTTGACCAGCAACGCGGCACGCCCACAGCAGGCAGCGATACGGTGTACTTTTGTGTGGTGGACGGCGAAGGAAATGCCTGTTCGTTCATCAACAGCAATTATATGGGTTTTGGCACGGGGATTGTGCCTTCCGGTTGGGGCTTCACGTTGCAAAACCGCGGACACAACTTCAGCCTGGACCCATATCACCCGAACGCGCTGTCGCCTGGCAAGCGCCCGTACCACACCATCATCCCCGGCATGCTCACCACCGACGGCGATCCGGCTTCCGGCTTGCCTGACCAACTCTATGCGCCGTTTGGCGTGATGGGCGGTTTCATGCAACCGCAGGGGCATGTGCAGGTGGTGGTGGGTTTGATAGACGATGGCTTGGACCCGCAGGCGGCGCTGGACCGGCCGCGCTTCTGTATCAGCGATGGCACGGCAGGCGGGCAGGTGGCGCTGGAACAGGGTTTGCCGGAAGAAACGATTGCCAAGCTACAATCAATGGGTCATCCCGTGCAGCGAGTCAGCGGGTACGCACGCGCCTTGTTTGGCCGCGGACAAGTCATCCGCCGCGATCCGGGCAGCGGTGTGTTATGTGGTGGCAGCGACCCGCGCGCAGACGGCTGTGCACTGGGGTTGATCTAGGGGGTTGCCCCGACGAAGTTCATGGCGTAAACGGCGTCGGTGTAATTCGGATTGGCATCCAGTGCCTTGCGCCATTCGTAAATGGCTTCCGGCGTTTTGCCGGTGCGGTACAGTGCCCAGCCGTGCCATAATAAAGCTTCTTCAGAATTATAGGTGATCTTCAACGCATACTCGGTCAGCGCCATCAGATCGTCGGTTTGTCCTGAGTGGAAGTAGGCGAAGAAGGGGCCAAATTGATAGCGCAGCATGCGCTGTGGCAGGCCAATCTCGCGGGCTTTATCGTAGGCGTTGGCGGCGAAGCCGTAGTTCCCAAAGTAGACCTCATTGCTGCCCACGTTGAACCAGGCGAAGGCGTCGTTTGGGTCGGCTTCCGCCTCGGCCTTGGCAACATCCAGGGCGTGCTGGCGGTTGGCATCCGGATCCCAGTTATCCCCCAGGATGGATTTCAGCGTCTCTTCTTGTTCGGGGCGGTAGACGAGGAGGTACACACGGTTAAAGATCTTCCACTCTTTGTCGAATTTCTCATAGCTGATGGTCTGGTTCGGCCCGTGGTAGCTATCCTGCCCGGTGAAAAGCTGCGTGGCGTCGTCATAGCCGGTCAACAGAAAGTAATGTGCGGCCCACTTGTCGTCACCGATCCAATAAGCAGTTATGTCATAGAAGCTTTCCTCGATTTGTACCGGGAAGCCAGCTGCGATTAACTGTTTCATCAGACTCACGTCGCCGCCGACACGGAATTCGGCGTTCAGCCAACCAGCGTGGGTACGCACGTAATAGACCAACTCCTCAGGGTTGACATTGCGGTCATCAGTTTGTGGTTTGAGAACCGTTGCGATTTCTTTCTCACTGCCCTCCCAGCCATAATGACGCAGGTAGATTGCCAGGGTAGCCGGGCCGCAGTTGTTAGGCCCTTGCTTTTCCCATCCAGGAACGGGCAGCGCAAAAGCTGCCGGGATGGGGGTGGGAGTCAGGGTAGGCGTCGCGGTGGGCGTGTCGGTGGGTGTCGGCTGGCTGGGGATGGGTGTGACTGTGGGCGTGGCGGACGGCATGGGGGTAGAGGTAGCAGGCTCGATCGACTCGATGGGAGCGGGCAACTCACCCGCCGGGTCGAACAGGCCGCGCAGATAGGCGCGGGCAATTTCGACGCGCCAATCCAGCCGCACCTTGACGGAGGGGATCTGGTAGACCAGAATGCCAACCACCGCCAGTCCCAGCAAGGCCAGACCTAAAATAGCGGGTAGAGAAAGAGAGCTTCGTTTACGCAGCATAGTGAATAGACCACAAACAGGAAATTATAGATGGGGGCAAGTGGATTATAGATTAAAAGTTCGTGAAAACCTTGAAGGAGGATTTTTAGTTAAGATTATCTGATTATAATACCGGACATGAAATATCACATTTGGACAGAAGGCTGCCAGATGAACGTAGCTGACTCGCAGCGCGTGGCCTCGGCGTTGGAGCGTATCGGATATAAAGCCACTCGCCAGGTGGAGGAGGCTAATGTCATCGTATTGAACACTTGTGTGGTGCGCCAGAGTGCTGAAGACAAGGCGTATGGTAGGCTGACATCTCTGCGCCCGTTGAAAGTACAAAATCCCGGTCTGGTGATCAACCTGATGGGCTGCATGGTGGGGGTGAAAGGGCATGAACATTTACGCAAGCGTTTCCCGTTTGTAGACGTATTTTCGCCGCCATCTGATCCCGCGCCCCTGGTCGAATACTTAACGCATGCCGACAGCCGCGCCCTCGAGCAGGATGAGACGCGCCAGCGTTTTGCCTTGATGGACGAGGAAGTGGAGATGCCCGAGCTGCTCTCGCTGCCCGAAACAGAACGTGGAAAGCTGATTTCAGCCCACGTGCCCGTGGTGCTGGGCTGCTCGCATGCCTGTACCTTTTGCATCATCCCCTACCGGCGCGGGGTGGAGCGTAGCCGCCCGGCAGGCGTTGTAATTGGCGAAGTACGCCGGCTGGTCGAGCAAGGTGTGCGAGAAGTGACCTTCCTGGGGCAGATCGTGGATCGCTACGGTAAGGATATCCCGGAAGGTCCAAACCTGGCGGGCTTGCTACGCATGGCGCACCAAATTGAAGGCTTGGAGCGCATCCGCTTCCTCACTTCTCATCCGAATTGGATGAACGACGAGCTGCTCGACACGGTGGCTGAGCTGCCCAAAGTCATGCCGCACATTGAGGTGCCGGTGCAGGCAGGCGATGATCAGGTGCTGGAGAACATGCGCCGCGGCTACACTGCCGAAGATTACCGTCGTTTGGTGGAGAAAATCCGCCGCAGGTTGGGCGACGGCTTCCCCGGAGTTTCAATCGCCACGGATATCATCGTTGGCTTCACGGGCGAGAGCGAGGTGCAATTCCAGAACACATACGACCTGCTTGAAGAACTCAAGCTGGATGTGGCGCACCTGGCGCGCTATTCACCCCGCCCGGGCACGGTGGCAACTCGGCGCATGGCGGACGATGTGCCGGAGGCGGATAAGATGCACCGTTTTCGACTATTGGAGGCACAGCAAGAGAGGCTGGTTTCAGAGATCAATGCCCGCTATCTGGGAGAGATAGTCGAAGTGCTCTTTGAGGAAAGAGTCAAGGGACGCTGGAAAGGGCGCACTGCTACGAATAAACTGGTGTTTGTTGAAAGCGGGCAGGACTTGCGTGGTACGGTCAAGCCGGTGCACATCACCTGGAGCGGTCCATGGTCGATGATCGGCAGAATTCCCGGTGAGCGATTGCTTGTAACATAAGCCCTGATTTGGTGTATAAATAATTGGTATAGTAGTTGCATGCTTGCAAATGTTCGTGAGGAATTTGCAGGATTCCAGCCTTATTCAGGAACATTTCGGTGCATCCATCGTTAAGGCTGGAGAGAGTTTGTAAGGAGGAGTTTATGTCACAAGATCGAAGTCGTACCATCATTTTTATCGCCCTGGGCGCGTTGTTCTTGATCGCGCTGTGTGTGGTAGTTATCATTGTGGGGCGCCTGTTCCTTCAACCGGCATCGGTGAGCACCCAGGATCCAAACCTGATCTATACGGCTGCCGCACAGACGGTGCAGGCGCAGCTAACCCAGTCCAGTGGCGGTAACACGCCGGCGGCGGTCGTGCCTACCCAGACCAATGCGCCGGTTGTTCAGCCTACCGGTACGCAGGCGGCGGTTGCACCGACCAATACGGCAATCCCGACCAATACCCCTGTGCCGACCAACACCCCGTTGCCACCTACCTCCACGCCTATTCCCATTCCATGCGATCGGGCAGCGTTTGTCAAGGATGTGACCTATCCGGATAACACTGAGGTAGCTGTAGGCACGACCTTTGTTAAGACTTGGCGTATCACCAACAACGGCTCGTGCACCTGGACTTCTGGATATGCGGTCGTGTTCTATAGTGGTGATGCCATGTCGGGACCGGCGTCTTCGCAGTTGACCACCGGCACTGTAGCCCCGGGGAACTACATCGACATTTCTGTTACCTTGAAAGCCCCGGATACAGCCGGTACATACCGCGGCGATTGGATGCTGCGTAACTCGGCTGGAGCACTATTTGGGATCGGCGACCGTGCGGAGAAATCCTTCTGGGTGCAAATCAAAGCCATCGTGCCCGTCACGCCGACTCCAACGCGCACGGTAGGATTTGACTTCATCTCGCAAGGGCCCAACGCTGCCTGGCAAAATGGCAACCAGAACATTGCCTGGGGTGACCCGGGTGAGGATAGCCAGGGAGTAGCGGACGAGGTCTCCAACCGTAAGCTGGAAGATGGCAAGTTGTACGCCGAGTTGCTGGCAACCTTCCCTCAAAAGATTGATGATGGGTTGATCCGGGGTGTTTACCCTGCCTATACGGTGCAATCGGGCGACCACTTCCGCACCATCTTGGGCTTGAAGGACGGTTGTGAAGTTGGGAAAGTACGCTATAGCTTCTCGTATTTATCAGGAGGTTCGGAGGTTGTGCTGTCGGAATGGGTCGAAAAATGCGACGATAAGGTCACGTTGGTAGATATCGACCTGTCTGCGCTCAAGGGTCAATCGTTGCAGTTTGTCCTGACGGTCAAGACGGAAGGCGCTTTCAAAGAAGACTATGCCCACTGGGTCAGTCCACGTATCGAGAGGTAACGAGAAGGATACCTTCCAGAATCAATAATTGAGGTTAAAATAGGGCGGCAGGGCCTCGTGGAACCAATCCCAGGCCTTGCCGTTCAATTAGTTTAGGAGAAAAAATGGGTAAGAAAAACTTAATCATCGCAATCGCGGTCCTGGCAGTGGCAATCATCGCCTTGATCGTCGCATTAGTATTCGCTTTACGTGGATATTCACCTGCAGCTCAAGCAACCCCCACCACGGATGCCAACGTAGTTTTGACTGCCGCGGCTGAGACAGCGAATGCACGCTTGACCGAACTGGTGCTTTCCACACCGTCTGCCACGCCCGAGCCGCCAACACCCACTGCGGACCTGGCGCTGACAGCGGCGGCACAGACACAGGAAGCCCAGCTCACACAGCAGGCGCTGGTGTCGCCTACAACAGCCACAACCGCAGACGCAACCGCAACGGTCACCCCGGCGTCAACGTCCGCCTTGGCGGATCAGGCAGTATATGTGGCGGATGTCACCATCCCCGATGGGACCGACTTTGAGCGCGGTGAGGATTTCACGAAAACCTGGCGCATCAAAAATGCAGGCACCACTACCTGGACCACCTCCTACTCTCTGGTCTTCATCAGTGGGGACAAGATGGGAGACGTCACTTCTGTCGCGCTCAAAGGGAATGTCGCCCCCAATGAGACCGTAGACATTTCGGTTGATCTGGTTGCACCCAGCGATGCCGGCAAGTACAAAGGTTATTGGAAGATGCTCAATGCAGCCGGGCAGTACTTCAACGATTCGGTCTACGTTGAGATCGATGTGGTAACCAATGGCGGGGCAACCGCCGAGCCTTCTGCTACCCCGAAGAGTGGCGGGGGAGAAGATGTGATCACTGATCTGAGCATGGCAGTGGATAGCTCGAGCTTTTCAGGTAGCTGCCCGCATATGTTCACCTTTTCAGCCACGTTCACAGTTCTTAAGACCGCTACCCTGACCTATGGTCTTGAGGCCGGCGCTGACAATCCCAATTTTGACTTCAACCTACCGGGTGCTCAATCAGCCTCCTTCGCACCAGGCACGTATACGCTCAGCTTTCCGCTTGAGTTCGCAGATTCTGTCGATGGTTGGGTGCGATTACACATAACCTCGCCAGTGGATGTCACTTCGGAAAAAGTGCAATTTGCACTGGATTGCGATTAGGAATGAATCTCAAAAGGGCTGCCGCGTGCAGCCCTTTTGTTTTTCCCCAAATGATGATGGAGCTTAAACGAGCCATTCAAGGTGAAGCACGACGCCTGGGGTTTGCCCTGATGGGGGTGACGACACCTGAGCCGCCGCCGCACTATGCGGTCTTCGAAGATTGGATACGCGCCGGGCGGCATGCTGGAATGGCTTACCTGGCAGGTGAGCGTTCACGCAACAGGCGCGCTGACCCCCGACGACTTTTACCCGAGTGCAAGTCAATCCTGGTGCTGGCGGCGCCATATTTTCCACCCATACACGATGAGGATGGCGCAGGCAGAGGGCGGGTGACCGCTTACGCCTGCGGAGACGATTATCACGACGTGCTGCCAGTACGGTTGAAGGCGCTGGTGGATTATATCGAAGCACAGGCAGAAATTCCGGTCTTCAATCGCTATTACACCGACACTGGTCCTCTGCTCGAGCGTGACCTGGCACAGCGCGCCGGTCTGGGTTGGATTGGCAAGAACACCTGCCTGATCAATCCTGGCTTGGGCTCTTATTTCTTCCTGGCAGAGATTCTCCTGGGAATCGAGCTCGAACCTGATCAGCACTTTATTGCAGACCGTTGCGGCTCGTGCAGGCGCTGCATCGATGCCTGCCCAACCCAGTGTATCCTGCCGGACCGAACGCTGGATGCGGGCAGATGCATTGCGTACCTGACGATCGAGCTAAAGGAAGAGACCCCCCAAAATTTGCGTTCTCACATGGGAAACTGGATCTTTGGCTGTGATGTCTGCCAGCAGGTGTGTCCGTGGAACCGCTTTGCGCCGCACGAGGGCGACTTGGCATTTTCACCGCGGAGAGAAGTCTATTCTCCCGACCTGATTAACGAGCTGCGCATGACCGTTGCTGAATTCAACCGCAAGTTCAAACGCAGCCCAATCAAACGGGCAAAGCGGCGTGGTTATCTACGCAACGTGGCGGTGGCACTAGGTAATACAGGCGAGCAGATGTCCATTCCTGCCTTGCAGGACGCCCTGACAAATGAGATGGAACCGCTGGTACGCAGACATGCCGCCTGGGCTTTAGGAAAGATTGGCGGCATTGAATCCCGGCGCGCGCTGGATTTTGCATTGGGAAAAGAAACACAGCCTCAGGTATTGGCAGAAATCCAAGATGCGCTTAAGATTGTGTGATGAAAACCATACCAGCCTGCTTACTCATCTTTATATTGCTTTGTGGCTGTAGCCCGTCCATTGCTGCAGTGCCATCTACATCCACCCCTCAGAGTGCCATGCTGCCGCTGGTCGTGCAGCCGCCAGAGGCCTCTTCCACGCCCATTGTTATTCAAGAGCAACCTACCTCGACCCCGAACCCCACTTCTACACCGACATTAGAGCCTTCTCCCACCTCCGTACCTCACATCACCCTGCTGTTTACCGGTGTGATCGTGCCTGCTCGTTGTGTGCAGGCTGAGATCGATGCGCGCAATGATGCGAACTATGTCTATGACAATGTGCGTGAGATGATCCAGGATGCCGACCTGGCAATAGGTACGCTGAACACGACCTTGAGCGATTATCCGCCACACACCGGTTGCCATTATACCTATGTGCTGGTGAGCGATTCGCGCAGCGCGGTGGCGGCTGCGGAGGCAGGGTTTGATGTGATGAGCGTGGCAACCAACCACATCAAGAATTGCGGTATCGGCGATTGCGGTGACCGGGCATTTCTGGATACCCTGGACAACTTGCGCTCCAACAATATTCTGCCTGTAGGCGCAGGTAACAACCTGGCAGAAGCGATGCAGCCTGTGGTAGTCGAAATCCAGGGCATCCGTTTTGGGATTGTCTCGCTGGGAATGGTCGAGCCGATGACCTTTGCCACGGAAAGCACCCCAGGCATTGCGGTTTTGGATGATGATAATTTGCGCGCTGCCATTGCGGAAGCTCGCAAGCAGGCGGATGTGGTGATCGCTATGCCGCACTGGGGTCCCGAGGACACCGCCAATCCGAATGAATACCAGCTCCATTTTGCTGAGGTGGCCGTGCAAGCGGGCGCTGATTTGGTGGTAGGCAACCATACCCATGTGGTGCAGGCGATCGAGCAGATCAATGGCATCGATGTCTTTTATGGTCTGGGTAACTTTGTTTTCGATCAGGACTGGGATCTGGAACACCAACAGGGTGTGATCTTGCTGGTGCATTTTGAAGGAACGCAATACGTGGGATACGAGCTGGTACCGACCCACGTGGACGGCGATGGAACGGTGCACATCGCCGTCGAAGACGAGGCGGCAGAGATATTGCAGCGGATTGAGAAAGCCAGTCAACGCATCAGGAGGTAAACAACAATGGGTACGACGATCGTCATTTTTGGCGCGTCTGGTGATTTAACCTGGCGGAAACTGATCCCCGCGCTGTATAACAACTTCATCAAGGGACGCCTGGAGGGGTGCGCCAACATTGTTGGATATGCTCGCCGCCCTTATACGGATGCTGCCTTCCGCGAGCGCTTGCGAGAAGGGGTGGCAACCTTCAGCAGCGAGAGCTTCGACGCCGCCAGGTATGACGAGTTCGCCTCCATGCTTTTGTATTTTCAGGGGAACCTGGATGTGCCAGAGGATTTTAACCGCCTGCAAGCTTTTCTGAAAGACAATGAGGAGCCGGGTTCGAATCGCTTATATTACCTGGCGATTGCGCCGGAGCATTATATCCCGGTGGTGACTGCCCTGGGTGGGGCCGGGATGGCGCAACAAAGCCACGGTAAGCGCAGCATTATCATTGAGAAGCCATTTGGTCACGACCTGGAATCGGCGCGGCAGCTTAACCGTGCGGTGCATGCGGTCTTCGATGAGAGTCAGGTTTACCGCATTGACCACTACCTGGGTAAAGAAACAGCCCAGAACATCTTGTTCTTCCGCTTTGCCAACACCATCTTCGAGCCAGTCTGGAACCGGCGCTATGTGGATCATGTGCAGATCACTGTCGCGGAAAGTGTCGACATTGGGCACCGTGCGGATTATTACGATGGTGTAGGTGTGTTACGGGATATGTTCCAAAACCATCTGCTGCAGCTACTGTCGTTGGTAGCGATGGAGCCGCCAGCCTCATTCGAGGCGGATGCGGTGCGCAACGAGGTTTATAAATTGCTGTCCTCGATACGCCCAGCAGCCTTGACGGATACGGTGCGCGCACAATATGAGGGATATTGTGATGTACAAGGAGTGATCGACGGGTCGCAAACGCCAACCTATGCCGCACTCAAGTTTTTTATCGATAACTGGCGCTGGCAGGGAGTGCCTTTTTACTTGAGGTCGGGGAAGGCACTGGCTGACAAGTGTAGTCAGATCATCGTTGAATTCCAGCGCCCGCCGCATTTGATGTTCCACTTAGCAGACGAGAAGCAGTTCACGCCGAATATTTTGTCGCTCTTTATCCAACCCGATGAGGGTATCCATTTACGGTTTCAGGCGAAAGTTCCCGGCTCCGACCAGGAGATGACGGCGGTGGAGATGGATTTTCGCTACAGTGAGGCTTTCTCAGGCACACTGCCTGATGCTTATGAGCGCCTGTTGCAGGATGCTTTGGAAGGTGACGCGTCCCTCTTCACACGCAGCGATTGCATCGAAGCAGCCTGGAAGTTGATCGACCCGATTGTCCAGGGTTGGGAAGCACAGAATGTTCCCGCATTGACCAGCTATATGCCTGGTTCGTGGGGGCCTGCGCAGGCCGATCAAATGCTGGCGCGTGACGGGCGTGTATGGCGCTCTGCTTGATCACTCCGACCAAAGCAAAAGGAATGTATCACCGGGGTTGCTTGACCGCTCCGGCTGCATCGTGATAGACTCAAAGTATGTCGCAAGCCCTATATCGTAAATGGCGTCCGGCTCAATGGGACCAGGTGGTGGGCCAAGAGCACGTTGTGCAAACATTGCGCAATGCCATTGCCGCCGACCGCGTGGCGCATGCCTACTTGTTCGCCGGCCCGCGTGGCACGGGCAAGACGACAACCGCCCGTTTACTGGCAAAAGCCGTCAACTGCCTGAGTGAGAATATCGCTGGGCGGCCTTGTAACGAGTGCGCCCACTGCCAGGCAGTGAATCAGGGGCGCTTCCTCGATTTGATCGAAATCGATGCAGCCTCAAACACTAGCGTCGAAGACGTGCGCGACCTGCGTGATAAGATCAACTTCTCACCTAACCAGGGGCGCTATAAAGTCTATATCATCGACGAAGTGCATATGCTTTCTACAGCAGCTTTCAACGCGCTGCTTAAAACCCTGGAAGAGCCGCCTCCCCATGCCATTTTTATCCTGGCAACCACCGAGGCGCACAAAATTCCGGCGACGGTGCTTTCACGCTGCCAGTTTCATGAATTCCGGCGCATCCCGGTGAATGAGATCGTCGAAAACCTGAAGGTACTGGCGAAGCAGGAGAAGATCAAGATCGATGAGCCTGCATTGCTGCTGATCGCACGCCAGGCGACTGGCGCCATGCGCGATGCAATCTCGCTGCTCGACCAGTTAGCCTCGACCGGCAAACCAGTAACGCTGGAGATGGCTCAGGCGGTCTTGGGCACGGCAACCAGCCAGTCGGTCTTGGGGCTGATGGATGCATTGGTCGCCAGGGATGCAGCGGCTGGTCTGGACGTGATCCATCGTACGTTGGATACAGGCAGTGATCCGCGCCAATTCACCCGGCAGATCGTTGAGTATTTGCGCGGCCTGTTGCTGGTCGCGGTGGGTAACGCCGGGCAGGTGGAGGCCACCCAAGAAGTGCGCAGCCAGATGGCGCGCCATGCACAGGCACTATCGACTTCAGATGTGCTGCAGTTATTGAACGTGTTTAACCAGGCAGTGACGGGGATACGTTCCGGCTGGCAACCAGCCTTGCCGCTCGAAATGGCGTTTATCCAGGCAATTACTCCGTCTGGACAGCCTTCTGCACCAATTTCTACACCGGTTCCAACACCTGTGACAAGCACCAGGACCGCGCCGGAATCAGGCATGGTACGCCCGGCGCATGACACCGGCGCTCCTACCGCGCCGGAAAAGCTGTCCTCGCAAAAGACTGGTAAAGAGTCATTGCCGGCGGAGGAGATCTCACCCCAGGACCGCTCGTTAAACCAACGGCTGCAAGACGAGTGGAAAGGGATTGTCCAGACACTCAAGCAGCACGATCCCACGTTGTACGCGTTGCTCAACTCGGCGGTGGCGCAGAATATCAAGAACAACATCTTGAGGATTGGCTTTAAAGGTGAAATCTTGCATGTCAAGATGAACCAGGCTGAAAACATAAAAGCCTTACAGGAAGTCATCAAACAGGTGTTGGGTGTAGAAGTAGAGATACGTGGTTATGCCGCCGGCAGCAGTAAATCCACCCCTCCCCCGGAAGTTGATGGGGATGGAATGGTGGCTGCTGCGCTGCGTGACCTGGGCGGCGAAATTGTGGATGTACAGTAAATTCAGGAGGATGGTATGGCAAAAGGTTTTAATGCACCCAAGATGAATCAAATGGGCATGATGCAAAAACTGCAGCGCATGCAGGAGCAGCTTGAGCAAGCCCAGCAACAATTGGCAAACGAGACGGTGACCAATTCGGCAGGCGGCGGCGCAGTCAAGGTGGTCGTGACTGGCGACCAACACTTCCTGTCCATCGAGATTGACAAGGCGCTGATGGAAGATGGGGATGTGGAGATGCTGCAAGACCTGATCCTGACCGCGGTTAACGGCGGGCTGGATGCATCACGCAAGCTGCAGGCCGAGCGCATGGGGCCTTTGGCTGGTGGCCTGCCCTTCTAGTCATGATCTTACCTGCTCCCATCCAAGACTTGATCAACGCACTCTCGCGCCTGCCGGGTATTGGTCCGAAGACCGCCTCCCGGCTGGCGTTTTATCTGTTGAATGCGCCGGAGGAGACTTCGCAGGACCTGGCGGAGGCTTTGATCGCCCTCAAGTCGAAGATCGCTGACTGCCCGGTGTGCTTTAATATCATGGCAGCCGAGCGCGAAACATGCGAGGTGTGCTCTAACCCACAGCGCGATCCCGGCGTGGTATGCGTGGTGGAAGAGCCGCTGGATGTGGTGGCAGTGGAACGGACAGGGGGCTACCAGGGCGTCTATCATGTGCTGCGCGGTGCACTTTCACCGATCGAGGGCATCGGCCCGGAGGATTTGCGCATGCGCGAGCTGGTTGTGCGGGTGCGCGGCGGGCAGGTGCGCGAGCTGATCCTGGCGACCAACCCGAGCATGGAAGGGGATGCCACAGCGATGTACATCCAACAGCAACTGGGAAGTCTGGGAGTGCGTATCACGCGCCTGGCGCGCGGTTTGCCGATCGGGGGCGACCTGGAATATGCTGATCAGAACACATTGTTACGGGCGATCATGGGGCGGCAGGAGATGGGGTAGATTCGTAAACTAACCCCTTGACAAAGCGGGCGAGAAGCATATAATCCACAAGCTTTCTGAGATGTAGGACATTTCCAATTGGTGGTTGTATCAAGCGAGTAAGTTGAGGGTGAACTTGAGGAAAAGCTCAGAAAACCCTTGACAAAACAAGCGAACAGCCTATAATTGACTACGCTCAATTAACACTCAGCGTTTTCGCCTATCGAGGCAAAACGGTTACAACTGAATAGGGACGCTCTGCGTCAGAGACACCGGTGCAAGCACCTGGCAGTCTGACCAGCCGATGTTGAAAAACATCGGGTTTTTTGTCTCTAAACAGGCCTTGACAGGCTCGGGGGCTGATGATAAAATCCAGCCCGCTCGAAAAAATGGACCTTAACAACTGAATAGTGATAGGAATCACAACTCGTCAATTTTTTAGCGCTTCTACGCAAACTTTAAATATCGAAAGATATATAGTTTTTGCGGAGAGTTTGATCCTGGCTCAGGATAAACGCTGGCGGCGTGCCTAATA
>ERZ1649853.482-NODE-482-length-17105-cov-6.589267_pt1 | contig 17105 bp, 17 predicted proteins | sample MGYA00575353_ERZ1649853 | MGnify/ENA primary metagenome ERZ1649853 (study PRJEB40853, sample SAMN11349654) | freshwater sediment metagenome | isolation source: river sediment | host: Sediment | place: India: Okhla Barrage, New Delhi | collected 2017-02-21 ...
GCCAGATCGGATATCTCCTCCGACTTCACGACGAATCCTGGGGTGAACGGACCGATTACGATGCCCGCGACCAACATGCCGACCACCCTTGGCATCTTGAGGTAACGGAATGCGGTGCCGCCAACTACTGCAGCTATCAATACGATCGCGAAATCGAGCAGGAGAACGGGCGTGTCCATCTAAGGGAGGTCATTGTGTCATCTCAAATAAAACCCTCGCCGGCCAGGAACATCCACCAGCAGCGGCCTGCGTGTGCCACCCAAAGGGGTGAAGCCCCCCAGGGAGAGAAGAGGGCGGTCTGCATCCCTGAGCCCGCCAGGGAGCATGTGTTGCACTTCCTGATGGCACGAGAGCAGATGGTCTACGGATGTGGACTGCGAGGAGTTGAACCCTTTGTCTCCAGCTTCTCTTCCAGAGGAAGAGCGACATTCCACACCCCAGGGAATAGGGTCAGTCAAACGTGCGGCGGAGAAGAGGTCCGGCGTGAGGTCCGAGGTCCGGACCTTGAGGCGTACCTACGGGCAGCTCCTGCTCAACAGGGGGACGTCCATTGACGCGGCCTCGAAGAGCATGGGGCATTCGTCGACGAGAACCACGGAGACCTACTACTGTCGAAAATCGGACACCATGGTGCGGGAGGAGATTGACCGGGCCTGGGGCGCGCCCGCCCCCTCCCGCGGAGCCCGAGAGCCGGCCCCGGGTCAAAGAAAATTAATTGAATCCAAAGAATACTTGTCTGGCTGTGCGTGAGTGTGGACCGGGCGAGATTTGAACTCGCGACCTCTCGCATGCCAAGCGAGCGATCTTCCGCTGATCTACCGGCCCATGCTGGGTGTCGATGAATAGGGTAGGCCTAATTAAACCTTCCCGAGGTCGATGGCGCATGCGCGCACGCGCTGTATGGCGTCCGCGCGCTCAGGCGAAGGAGTCGAGCTTCTTCTGGTACCTGACCTTCTCGCCCGGCACCGCTAGCGGGTACTCCTCCGTGAGGCAGGCGAGGCAGAGGTCCCCCGCGGGCAGGCCGATGGCGTCCACCAGCCCTTCGATGGAGATGTATCCGAGGCTGTCCGCGGTGATCATCTTCCCGATCTCCTCGACGGTCCTGCCCGTCGCGGCGAACTGCTCCCTGGTCTTCATGTCGATGCCGAAGTAGCAGGGGGCGATGATCGGCGGGGAGCCGACCCTGACATGGACCTCCTTCGCCCCCGCGTTCCTGACCAGCTGGACGATCTTCCTCATGGTGGTGCCCCTGACGATGGAGTCGTCGACGAGCACGACCCTCTTGTCCTTGATTATGCTCTTGAGGGGGTTGAGCTTCAGCATCACCCCGGTGGTCCTCTCCGACTGCTCCGGCATGATGAACGTGCGCTCGACGTACCTGTTCTTCATCAGCCCCTCGGAGTACCTGATCCCCGAGCCCTCGGCGTACCCCATCGCGTGGGACCTCCCCGAATCGGGTATCGGGACCACCACGTCCGCCTGCACCGGCTGCTCCTTGGCGAGACGCTCCCCGATGCGCCTCCTGACCTCGTACACGAGCTTCTGCTCTATGACGGAGTCGGCCCTGGCGATGTAGACCCACTCGAACATGCAGTGGGCCCTGCCCTTCGCGAGGCCGGTCTTCGAGGACCTGATCTCCCCTGGCAGCAGCTCGATGATCTCCCCCGGCTCCACGTCCCTGATGAACTCCCCGCCGAGGGTGTCGAATACGACGCTCTCGGAGGCCGCTGCGTAGCCCGTCTTGGTCCTGCCGACGCAGAGCGGGCGGAAGCCGAAGGGGTCCCTGACGGCGAATACCCTGTTGTCGGCGAGGATGGTCATCGAGTAGGCGCCCTGTATCAGGCCCATGACGTTCTTGATCGACCTGACCGGGTCCCCCGTGCTCGATATCTCGTTCGCGAGGAGCCTCACAATGATCTCGGAGTCGGAGGAGGTGATGAACGCCCAGCCCTTCTTCTTCAGCTCCTCCATGATCTTGTCCGAGTTGACTATCTCCCCGTTGTGCGCGAGGGCGATGTCGCCGTAGTTGGTCGACACCACGAAAGGCTGCGCGTTGCCGATGTTCGATGAGCCGACGGTGGAGTACCTGACGTGCCCTATGCCCCTGTCGCCCCTAAGGCCCTGCACCTCGTCCGGCTTCAGGGCCTGGTGCGCGAGGCCCATGCCCTTGATGCACTTGACGCCCTCGCCGCCGTGGACCGCGATGCCCGCCGACTCCTGGCCGCGGTGCTGGAGGACCCTCAGCGCATAGAATACGTCTATAGACACGTTCGCAACGGACGCCGTTGCGAAGACGCCGCACTCCTCCCTCGGGTGCTCAGGCTCCGTTGACCTCAACCCCCAGTCCAAAGGAAAGCGTTTCATCAGTGCTGCTTCGCCCAGTTGTAGGTCCTGATCTTCGCGGTCGCGCCGAAGCCGCAGGAGGCGCAGACCTTCTTCCGCACGTGGTAGGCCCTCTTCCCGCACCGTCTGCATATGATGTGGGTCTTCTTGGAGCTCCTCTTGCCCATCGACGGGGTTCCCTTGGTCATCCTGTCCTACCTCACGGGGAAATGTAGATGACGTTGTCGCCGCGGACGATTATCGCGTCCATCTTGCGGGTGACCTTGGCGTCCAGTATCTCCTCGGCGTTCCTCAGCACGAGGTTCATGTGAGGGTCGTATCCGTCGAGGGTGCCGCGGTAACCCCTCTTCCCCTTGAGCTCCACGATAACCTGCTGGTTGATCGCCTTGTTCAGAACCGCCAGGGGTTTCAGCAATTAAATCACCTGAATCCCCATAAACAGGTACTGTACTTAAACCTTTCCGGGTCGCGCCGGCGCTCATCCGACCGACTGGCACCCCGTCCCGGCGGGCCGGGGAGGCCACCTCAGCGTCCGCTGGCCGGCCCGTCGCGGGCAGGCGCGCGCCCGCCCGCGGCACCCGCTCCGCGGCATCGTTATCACATCCGAGACTATCATGGAAACCTATTTCACCGTTCTACCCGATGACGCACTATGCAGTCCTCCCTCCGCCAATGCAGAGAGAGGGCTTTGTCCCCTATTCACGCGGTGGGTCAATGAGCGCGACACCTAGCGACCGGAAGGCCCCGGATCCGACGGAGATCGACCTTGCCAACTACGCGAGGACCTACCTGAACGCCTACGTGAGCGCCGTACAGCAGGAGGGGCCCGAACACCCGCCGGCTTTCTTCAAGAACCAGCCCTACGCGATCGAGGCGTGCCTCATGCCCAACGAGAGCGTGTGCATCCTCTTCGAGAGGTCCCCGCTGCCCAAGCTCAACGTCTCCAAGCGCGACTGGGACTACGTCATGGGCAAGGCGATGTCCGGCGTGGTCTACATGGCCACCGTGTACCCTCACGAGGGTGTCACCCAGGACGACGCCACAGCGAGAGGCCGGAAGGACGCCATCAGGGACATCCGAGCCATGGAGAGCTCGAGCATGGCCGACGCCGCCCTGCAGCTGGAGAAGGCGGTCAGCGAGCTCAACAACATCAGCGAGTGGATGAAGAACCCGGTGAAGATGGCCGAGACGACCACGGCGAAGCTGGAGCCGCTGAGGCAGCTCCTGGCCCGGGGCGGCCCGAACGTCGACATGCTCGCGCTCGTCGACGCCGTCCGCAGGTGCCGCGTCGAGGCGGCTCCCGCGCCGATCAACCAGAAGGACCAGGCGGCGATCGCGAACGCCACCAACATCATGGCCGACCTCACGAACATGCTCAGGGACGTCAAGGTCCAGGGGGAGAAGCTCGAGGAGGTCGAGCAGACGCTCAGGACCGAGCTCCACGAGTTCAAGACCGAGCTGGACAAGAAGGTCGTCAAGGGCCTGGGCGTCATACTCGCGACGACGGACAGGAAGATCGACAAGGCCATGGCCGCCTTCCAGTCCCCCGCGAAGGACCCGCGGCTCCAGACGGCCATGGACAACCTGGGGAAGGACGTCGCCAACCTCAGGATGACGGTCTCCGCCCTCCAGGCCTCCCTCAGCGATCAGGAGGACAAGGACCTCAACGTGCAGCTCGAGGCCCTCGCGCACGAGGTGGGCCAGGTCAGGGCCCTTGCCGAGGGGATAAAGATGCCGGAGCTGCCCCCGACCGTCGAGCCGAGGGTGGTGGACGAGGTCGTCCTCAAGATGGAGGCGATGTCCCTGGATGTAGCCAGGGTCTCGATCCGCATAAAGCACATAGAGGACTTCCTCGCGGCTTTCGCGGCCCCGAGGCACTCGGACAAATAGGCCCTACAGCTGGACCGTGATGTCTTCCTTGATCCTGTCCAGGATGAGGTAGGTGTTGCTGCGCTCAACCTCGTCTATCTTGATGAACGAGTCGACGATGTCCTTCAGCTCCTCCCTCGAGGACGCCCTGAGCAGGACTGCGAAGTCGATGTTGCCCAGCAGGAAGTAGGTCGCCCACACGCCGGGGATCTTCGAGATCCTCTCCCCGATCTTCTTGGAGTAGTCCGGCCCGTACCTGCCGGTGATGAGGGATATGGCCAGGATCTCCTTGCCGACCTTCAGCGGGTTGACGCACGCCTTGAACCCGGTTATGACGCCCTCTTCGATCAGCCTGTTGACCCTGTAGTGGACGGTGGACGAGGAGAGGCCGGTCTTCTCGCCGATCTTCTTCAGGCTGATGTTGCAGTCCTCTTGAAGCATTTTCAAGATGATCCTGTCGCTCTTGTCCAGCGTGACCGGGTCCAGTTTATCCAAGTGAGGTCCCCCTCCAAAACGTTCGAAAAGGTAACATGAAATTCGGATAGATAACGCTTTCGTCGGGGCGGGCGTCGAACGGAACGCCAATCGAACGGCGGTCCGCCAATCATGCCGCAGGGATGTACAGACCTGTCCATCGGCCCGGTCAGAGGAACGCCCCTATCGTGGGCTGGTCCAGGAGGTCCATGTCGAAGAAGACGACCCCCTCCCTGACGCGCCCCTCGTCCAGCCGCGCCGCGCCTCCGAGGTGCGCCAGGAAGGACGCCCGCCACCAGAGGTCGACGGCCGTGTTCGCCAGGGCCCCCAGGTAAGCCTGGGCGAAGTTGAACGAGTACCCGTCGTCGTCGAGCAGGTGCGCCGCGTGGCCGACGAAGCAGTCCCTCCTGTTGACCACGTCCAGGTAGGCCGCGAAGGCCTTCCTGCCCCCTGGCGTCATGGGGAGCATGGCCACCTCGGACGGGCTGGTCCTCGATGACTCCTGCGTGCCGCCCCCCTCGTCGAGGACATAGCCCACGACCTCGTCCCCCTGGAGCCTGAATATCCTCCACCGGAGGTCCTCGCCGACGTAGATGGGGAGGTAGCTGAGGTCCTCGAGGTCGAAGAGCTCTGTCCCGATGGAGACCCCGAGCTCGCCGACGTCCGCCTCCGGGTGCGTGTCCCTCGCCCTCCTGGCGATCTCCTGGGCGGAGGAGTTCTGCCTCGTCCTCCCCGACTCCGCGTAGGTCAGCACACGGGCGAGCCCCAGCTCGTCCGTCATGTCCTCCATCAGCGCGGCCGCGGCGCCCCTCAAGGAGGACACCGACTGCGCGACCTTGGCGTCCCTCGTGTTCCGGGAGAACTCCACGAACACCTCCCGCGAGCTGTTAAGCTCCTTGGCGACCTCGTCCGCGCCGATGCCGCCCAGGAGCGCCCTCCCGGAAGCCGCGAGGCCCTCCCCGGGCAGGCCGATGCCCCTGCAGGACAGGTTGGCGTTCACCTGGACCCTCCACCCGGAGAACACGCTCAACGGGAAGGCCCTGCAGTAGTGCGGGCGCCTCTGGTAGATGGAGCACCTCCTCTGCCTCAGGAAGTGGCACGCGCCGTGGGCGCCCTGGAGCCTTATCGCCGCCCCCTGAACGTCGGGGGAGATGTGCTGGTCCGATACGCCGTCCCTGAGGGCCGGGTCGCCCCTGAACGCCCTCTCCTCGTCAGGGAGCAGCTCCGGCTGGCAGAGGCAGCAGAGCGCGCAGCCGTCGATGCACGCGTACGTGAGCCCCTCGACCTCGGAGAGGTCGGCCCCCTCCCCTTCAACCGCCATCGGATACGACGTCCCTTCCACGAAGCTCACCGACCCGCTCCCCGTCCCTCATCATCAGCTCCCCCCTGAGGATGACCGCCCTGGGGAACACGGCTGGCATGCCCTCGTAGGCCGTCCAGCCGCACTTGGAGTACATGTCGTCCGCCTTGACCTCGCGCCCTTCCATGAAGTCCACGACGACGAGGTCCGCGTCGTACCCGGTGTCTATCCTGCCCTTCCTGATCCCGAAGATCTCCCCCGGCCTCTCGCAGAGGGCCCTGACCACCGTGGCGAGCGCAAGGTGGCGGTCCCTCACGTGCTGCATCATTATGGGGAGCATGGTCTCCACACCGGGCATGCCGCTCGGGGCGAAGTCGAAGTCCTCCTTCTTCTCGTCGATCGTGTGCGGGGCGTGGTCCGACGCCATCGTGTCGAACCTCCCCTCCTTGAACGCCAGGAAGAGCGCCTGCCTGTCCGCCCTGGTCCTCAGCGGCGGGTTGACCTTGCCGTAGGTCCCCAGGGGCCTGTCCCTGTCGAGGAGCATGTGGTGCGGCGTGACCTCCGAGGTCACCCCCTTCTGCCCAAGCACCAATGGCAGCGAGTCCTTCGACGAGACGTGGCATATGTGGAGGCGGCACCCGCTCGCCGCCCTCGAGACCTTCCTTATGGCGCTGGCCTCGCACTCGCCGTTCCTGTTCCTCATGTGGCCGTCCAGGCCCTCCGCCGGCTCCTTGCGCCTGAGCGACTCGTCCTCCGCGTGCACGGCGAGGGGCTTCCCGGAGCGGGCGACCTCCGCGAGCTCCGCCTCGACAGAGGCCAGGGAGGGGACGAGGAGGTCTCCGGTCGTCCCGGCCATGTAGAGCTTGAAGCCGACGGCCCTCCCCGACATGGCCCGGACATCGGCCCCCGGCATCAGCGCAGCGAAGAGCCCGAAGTCGACCAGGGACTTGGCCGCCGCGGCCTCGGCCTTCTCGGCCAGCGCCGACGGAGTGGATGTGGGCGGCACGGTGTTGGGCATGTCCAGCACGCACGTGACGCCCCCGTGGAGAGCGGCCAGGGACCCCGTCGCGAAGTCCTCCTTGTGGGTCATCCCCGGCTCCCTGAAGTGGACGTGGGAGTCTATCGCGGCGGGCAGGATCTTCCTGCTGCCGAAGTCGAGGCGCCGCTCGCCCTCCAGGTTCCTGGCGATGGCGACGATGCGGCCCCCGTCGATCCCGATGCAGGCCCTCTCGAACCTGCCGGAGATGTAGCACTCGCCCTCAACGACAAGCTCCGTGCTCCTCATCCAGACTCCTTCTCCTTACCTCTCCGCGGGGTCCGTCCTCGGAGAAGACCTCCGCCTGGAACTTGAACACCTTGGTCTCCGGGTCGAGCCACGCGTCTGGAGGGAGACCGGCCTTGAGGCACGTCTGCGTGAGGAAGTCCTCCGAGTCCCACCCCCACTCGACGGGCACCTGCGGGAGCAGGAGGCCGCGGCCCCAGCTGCGCTGGACTATGAGCCCGTCCTCGCCGACCTTCACGTGCTTGGCCAGCTCGGACGGCCTCTTGACCTTGATCTCCGAGGGCGGCGTCAGGAGGCTGACCTCGACCCTGATGCCGTCGAGCTCCGCCGCCCTCACCGGGGGGAACCTCGGGTCCCGTGAGCACGCGCTCACGGCCGAGTCCCTCAGTGCGTCCTCCAGGGCGATCAGCGGCTCGGGGTATCCTATGCACCCCCTCAGGTCCCCCGCGGGGTGCGTCGTGAGGGTCACGAAGACCCCCGACTTGTTCTTGAAACCGGCGGGGAGGGTGAGCCTCGGTGGCGGCTCCTTCCGCACATGGGCCTCAATGACGGCCCTCGCGGCCTTCACCGCCAGACGGCCGTCCTCGTCGGAAAACATGGTCTCCTTGTGGCTCAATCGAATCCCATGCATAAAGACTTTTCAACGGCGCTATCGCGCCCCGCCGCTCCCGCATATCTGGCTCGAGTCTCTGGAACCAAACATTAAATATCATCAATACGAATCCGAGAACGGTTCTTATGAAGTTCGTCAAGCTCTCCCAGTCAGAGTACGAGGAGATACGCAAGCTCTACGAGGGCGTGATGTCCCAGGCCTGCTACGGACTCTTCTTCAGGGAGGGCATGATCCTCGGCGACGAGATCTCCAAGATCGCCATGCAGGAGCCCGACAAGTACTTCGAGATATGCGCCAACCTCCTGAGGGCCCGGGGATGGGTGGACAACATCGTCTTCGAGGAGTCGGACGCGGTGGCGGAGGGGTCGATCGAGTCCTGCCAGTCCGACGTCCCGACGTGCCACAGGCTGAGGGGCATCGTCAAGAGGGTGTACGAGTCCAAGAACCACAAGCGCCTCCACTGCGAGGAGGTCGAGTGCGTGAGCAAGGGCGACAAGCACTGCGTGTTCAGGGTCGAACTCCTGGGGGGGAGCTGACTTGGAGCTGAAGCCGGCCCTCAGGGCGCTCAGGCAGAGCTGCGGGTCGATCGCCTCGGCCATAATCAGCAGGGACGGCCTCGTCATAGCCGCGGACCTCCCTGACGGGGTGTCCATGGACACGTTCTCGATCATGTGCGCAACGCTGATCGGCGCCGCCTCCACGGCGAACTCGGAGCTCAGGGTCGGGACCCCGCAGAGCGTCCTGGTCGAGAGCGAGGACGCGAGGATGCTTGTCGTCGGCGCGGGCAGGAAGGCGCTCATTGTGACGGTCCTCCCGATGAGGGCGGACCCCGGCCTCGCGAAGAAGGAGCTCCTCAAGCTGGCCGACACGATCAAGATGATCTGAGCCGGCCCGCGCGGTAAACGACGGCAAAGGGGTTTGCGCGAAGGTGTTTGCCGAACGGCCTAGGCTATGTCGAGCTCCTTGAGCTTCTCCGGGCTCGGGACGCCCTCGTGGCTCCACTTCCTGAAGGCCATGTAGTCGTCGAGCATCCTGTTCATCTCCTCGACGCTGATCTTGGAGCCCTTGGACGGCCCGTCCGCGATCGGGTCCTCGAGTATCCTGGGCGGCAGGAGCCAGTCCTTCCTCGTGACGCCCTGGAGGACGTTGAAGTTGCCCTTCATGGTGTGGACGCGCTCGCCGATCCTCAGGAGTTCCTCCTCGGTGTACTCCATGCCGGTGATGGCCCTGATGACCTCCCTCAGCTTGTCTATGAGGAAGAAGCCCCTCGAGAACTTGCACAGGCCTATGGAGTCGTAGACGCACAGGAAGTTCTCCATGGTCGCGACCTTCTCGCCCTTGCCCTCTATGGAGAACCGGTCTATGCCCTCCCAGCGCCAGAACTTGCCCACGAGCTCGGGGGCGTAGAACCCGGCCCTCAGGTGGCACGCGCCCCTCGTCGACGTCATGTAGGCGAGGCCGTGCCCCTTCATGCCCCTGACGTCGTACGCGGGCGGCTCGAGCCCCTTGGTGTGTATCGCGTACCTGGCGGAGCCCTTGCCTATCCTCTCGGCGGCCCTCTTGACCCCGTCGGCCAGGACGTCGCCGAACCCCTCGCGCCTCCCCATCAGCCCGCACATCGCGGGGACGGCGTCGGTGGCGTTGTCCCAGGTGAGCCTCATGCCGACCTCCTTCTCCGTCAGGATGCCCCTCTGGACGAGCTCCATGGCGAAGCCGATCGTGACCCCGGCGGATATTGTGTCGATGCCGACGAGGTCGCAGACCTCGTTCGCCTTGGCGACCGACTCGATGCTGGCGTTGCCGCACTGCCCGCCCAGCGAGTACAGCGTCTCGTACTCGAGACCGTCTATCGCGACGCCGGTGAACTTCCCGTCCTTGACCTGGAAGAGCTTCCCGCAGGGCTTGGTGCACGAGAAGCAGGCCTTGTTCTTGGTCACGTACCTGGTCGCCCAGTAGTACGGGTCGATCTGCTCCCTCTCCTTGAAGACGCTCTCCTGCCAGTTCCTGGTCGGGAAGACGCCCTTCTCCTTGTTGATCCAGCCCAGGAACTCGCCCGTGCCGTACTTCGTGTCCTCGACGAACGAGGGGGCGGCCTCCATGACCTTCTGGTACCTGAGGGCTATCTCGAGGAGCGCCCCCGGGTCCGCCGGGACGAGGTCCTTCGTCCCCCTGACGGCGATGGCCTTGAGGTTCTTCGAACCCATGACGGCCCCGAGCCCGGCCCTGCCGGACTGCCTGTCGTCGCAGTCGATGCAGGCCATGCGGACGAGCTTCTCCCCCGCCACGCCTATGCACGCGACCTTGACGTCCCAGCCGAGGCGCCTCTTGAGCGCATCGGGGGTCTGCCTCGTGTCCTTGCCCCAGAGGTCCTCGGCCTCCCGGACCTCGACGGTGTCGTCCTCGATGAAGATGTAGACGGGCTTCTCGGCCCTCCCGTGGACCTCGAGCGCGTCGTAGCCGGCGTGCCTCAGCTCCGCCCCGATCGACCCGCCCATGATGCTCTCGGCGAGGGTGTTCGTGGCGGGCGACTTCCCAGCGAAGGCGGTCTTCCCGCCCGTGGGGACCGGGAACCCGGCGAAGAGCCCTGGCGCCATGGCGAGGACGTTCTCCGGGGAGAAGGCGTCAGCGCCCGCGGGCACCCCGTGGTAGACGAGCTCCACCGCGAAGCCCTGCCCGCCGAGGTACTTCCTGGCGTACCTCTCGTCTATGGTCCTGACGGAGCTCTTCCCCGTCGTGAGGTCGACCTTGAGTATCCTTCCAGCGTAGCCCTTCATCTCACTCCTCCTCCTTCAGGAGCTCCTTGACGAGCTCGTACTGCTCCGGCTTGGGCTCCTCGTACTTGATGGCCCCCATGGGGCAGAACTTGACGCAGGTCGGGTCCCCGCCGCACAGGTCGCACTTGAAGGCGACGTCCTCCATGCGCATGACCCCGAACGGGCACACCTCCACGCACGTGCCGCACGCGGTGCACTCGCTCTCCTCTACCCTGACTATGCCATCCTCGTTCTTGATCGCCTCTACGGGGCAGTGGAGGACGCAGCACTCCTCGCCGCAGGAGACGCAGTGCGTGCACACCGCGGGGAAGTCGGTCTTGACGTCCCTCCTGTGCACCTGCAGCCGCGCGTCCGCGTGGTTGACCTTGCCTTCATGGTACAGGGAGCAGGCCATCTCGCAGAACCTGCACCCCGTGCACTTGTCCGGGTACGGGACCAACATCTTTACCATACGGTAATACACCCCTGGTTTGACGTTGCTCGGTAACGGGCTACGTGTAAAAAAGTTGTGCGTCGCGACGCTCAGGATATCGGAGCGTCACTTCGATTTCCGCTTGATCTCGACCCTCTTCAGCTCGGCCCTCTTCTGGGGCATCTCCTTCTCGAGCTCGACGAGTACGGCGTCTATGAAGCTCCTCGCGGCGAGGAGGACCTCCTTCTCCGCCATGTGGATCCTGACCTTGGTCTCCTCGGGGACCTCCATGTGCTTGAGCGCGGAGTTCGCGGCCTGGACCACGTCCATGCCCGCGTTCACGAAGTGAGTCATGGTCTCCTTCGTGGTCACTTCGGACACTATCTCCTCAAGGTGCCTTTCGAGGCGCTTTGCGGCCTCCTTTCCCCTTTCCCTTCTTCCTGACAACTCCATCACCTTCGAACCGCACGGTCAGCCAGGGCCCCTCCAGGTCCGCCCCGAGTATCTCCTTCCCCGCGAGGGCGTAGGGCAGCAGTATGGACTTCTTGAACGCCCCGAGCTGCAGTACGAGAACATCCTTGCGCGTATATAGCTCTAGTTTCTGGTCCATGAGGAAGGGGAGCTTGACGGCCAGCCTGTTCTCGCCGTCCCCCGAGGATATGCGGAGGGGCGACTCCAGCGAGAACGCCTTCGTCGGGTCATCTGCCCCGAAGAGCTCGTCGGCGAGCTTCTCGAGCGCGGCCCTGCCCAGCACCTCCCTGGGCATCATGCGGGCGGTGAACGTCTTGAGAGGGGAGAACATCTCGTCGATGGTCTTCAGGTGCCGCCTCTGCTCCTCGAGCTTGTCCGCGAAGAACGGGTCGGCTATGTCGTCCGAGAGGACCCGGTTGACAACGATGCTCTCTACAGTGTAGCCGTACATGCAGAGGTAGGTGTAGGCCCTCTGCGTCTCGGAGATGACCATCTTCTCCGGGTTCACGACCAGCCTGACGGACGTGACCTCCGGGTCGGTCAGGAGGTCCCTGACATACCTCATCCTCTCCCTGAGCTCCTCCAGGTCCTCTAGGAACCGGTCGGAGGGGAGCGGGGTTGAGACGAACCTCCCCACGGTCGCCCTGGCGATCTTGAGGACGTTCCTGACCATGTGGAACAGGTGGTCGAAGTACCAGTTGGCTATGTCGGGGAACGCCAGCAGCCTGAGGGTGTCGGCGGTCGGGGCGGTGTCCATGACCACGACGTCGTACTTCTTCGACTTGTGGAACTCCTCCACGTAGAAGAGTGCGGACATCAGCTCCATCCCGGGGAACACGGCCATCTCCTTCGCGGAGACGCTGTCCATCCCCTGCGACGCCAGGAAGTCGGAGAAGTAGCTCTGGATCTCCTTCCACCTCGTCTCCAGCTCGTGCTGGATGTCGACCTCGATGGCGTCGAGGTTCTTCGACACCCGCTGGACGGTCCCGGACAGCGGCACCTCCAGCGAGTCGGCGAGGCTGTGGGCGGCGTCCGTGCTCATGACGACGGTCCTGTGGCCCATGGCGGCGGACCTGAGCGCGGTCGCAGCGGAGACCGAGGTCTTGCCGACGCCGCCCTTGCCAGTGTAGATGATGACCCTCATTCCGCTCACGCGGGCGAGGGAACGCCCTCTCCTCTGATAATGGTGTCGGGGACGGGAATCGAACCCGCGGCCTTCGGATGTCCTAGGAGCATCTGGTCAGAAGAACTCCCTATGAGTCCGACGCTCTACCAGGCTGAGCCACCCCGACATGTTGCCACCCCTCGGAGCAGGCGCGGCCCGGCCGGCTCACTGCCCCCTCTCTTCGGGTGGGATCTCTTCCTCGGCCGGAGCTTCGGCCTGCTCGGGCTTCGGCGGCTCCTCCGCGGGCGCCGCCACTGGCGCCTGGACGGGTTCCGGCTCCGGCTCGGGCGCGGGCTGCTCCGGCGCCACAATGGGCTCCTCGCCCGGCTCCGGTGGCCTGCCAGCCTTGATGACCTCGCTCTTGCCGATCTCTATCCTCTTGACAGGGACTATGACCTTGGACGCGTCGGATATCGCCTTGGCCATGTCCCCCATGATCATCTTGCGGACGAGCTCGCCTATGGTCGACTCTGAAGCGACCTTGACGACGGAGTCCTTCATGATGTTCCTGATGGCGGTCTCCTGCGACGCCTGGATGCGCTGCTCGGACACGGCCATGGGCTTGATCCTGACCTCCCAGCCGTCCTTGGTCGTGACGTCCACGACCGCGTCGGTCTTGGTCCTCTTCCTCCTCGTGAGGCGCCTGACGTAGTCGCTGGTCAGGGTGTGCCCGTCGTAGAGGGTGAAGGCGTCGAGCCCCCTGACGTCGTGCACCTTGAACTTGAGCTTGATGTGCATCTTGGAGAAGTCGCCCGTGAGGTCCTGCACCGTCGCCTCGGCTATCCTGCCCATCACATGCTCGGGCAGGTCCGAGGGGGTCTCCCCCAGCTGCATCTTGCTGAACATGTCGGGAGCGTGGACCTTGTACCACTCCTTCGCGCGCCACTTGTCCTTGACCTTCTTGGCCGCGGCCCTTGCCTTCTGTGCCATCTGATACCTCTGGTTGGATAGATAGGGTGGCTCGATAACAGGTTGCCGTATTAAAAGATTGCTGTGGTTTCGGGAAAGGGGTTTCGCCCCGCCAGGGGGGCTGTCAGCGCTTCCTGAGCTTCGGGTTCAGCACCTCGTCCATGGCGTACCCGACGAAGGTGAAGCCCAGGACCACCACGACGATGCACAGGCCCGGCATGAGGATGAAGGCGTACGGGCCGTTCGTGGCCGCGCCGGCCACGTAGGCGTCCTCCAGGATCCTCCCCCACGTCTCGACGTTCTGTGGCCCCAGCTTCAGGAAGCTGAGCGTGCTCTCGGAGAGGATGGATATCGCCACTGTGAGGATGGCGTTCGCGAATATCAGCGGCACCACGTTGGGGAAGATGTGCTTCCTCACGATGTGGAGCTCGCTGGAGCCTATCGCCTTCGCCCTCTCGACGAACTGCCTGGTCTTGAGGGAGAGCACCTGCGACCTGACTATCCTCGCGGTGGTGGACCACCCTGTCAGCCCGATGACCAGGATGACGGCCCCTAACGTGCGGGCCTCGAAGACGGACGCTATCACCATCATCAGCACCAGCCACGGGATGGAGAGGAACACGTCGTTGACCCTCATTATGACCTCGTCCCTCCATCCGCCCCAGTACCCGGACACGAGCCCGACTCCAGTGCCGATTCCCATGGAGATGGCCATCGCCGTGAAACCGACATACATCGACGCCTTGGTGCCGTGCAGGGTCCTGGTGAACACGTCCCTCCCGAGGACGTCGGTACCGAACGGGTGCTCCCACGAAGACGGGAGGCGCGCGTCGGGGGTTGTGTAGAACGGGTTGTACGGGACGAAGAGCTCCGCGTACACTATCACGAACAGGAAGAACAGGATGATGATCAGGCCGATCTTCCCCATCCAGGTGGCCAGGAACAGGTCGGTGGTCTTCCCGAACCCCCTGGCCGCCAGGCCTACCTTGTCAGCCAGGTGCGGGTTTCCTCTGAAGATCCGGTGAGCCCCATTCTCCAGCGCCTTCTCGAACTTGACCATGCTTCGCCCCTCCTAAGATATCGTCACCCTCGGGTCCAGCAGGACGAGGACAATGTCGGCTATCAGGTTGGCGAAGACGACCCCCACCCCTCCGATGAGGAAGATGAACTGCAGGACGGGGAAGTCGTAGTTCCATATAGCGTCCACGGTCGCCATGCCGATGCCCCTGTAGCTGAAGACCACCTCGATCTGGAACGCCCCGCCAAGGATGAATGCGATGTCCATCGCGATCGTGGTGACGACGGGCAGCCTCGCGTTAGGGGTCGCGTGCCTCTTCATCACTTCCTTCTCGGACAGCCCCTTCGCGTAGGCCGTCACGATGTACTCCTCGGTCATGACGTCGACGAGCGAGTTGCGCTGGATGAGGATGATGCCCGCCAGGGACCCGATGGACAGGGTGGCCACGGGCAGGATCATGTGCGTGAGGATGTCGACCACCTTGTCCAAGGTGAGCGGGAACGGGGAGACGCCGCTGGTGATGTATCCCGCCGGGGGCAGGAGCGGCCAGATGCTGCAGAAGATGATCATGAGCACTATGCCGAACCAGAATATCGGCATGCCGTAGAAGAAGAGGCCGAAGCCGGTGATGGCGACGTCTGCGGACTTGCCCCGGCGCTTGGCCGCGAGCTTGCCAAGCCAGATGCCGACCAGGAATGTGATCACAGACGAGGTCCCTAACAGCAGTATGGTCCACACTATGGCATTGCCCAGGACCTCTGTCACAGGCAGTTCGTGGACGTAAGAAGTCCCCCAGTCCCCGGTGAAGGTCGTGAGGAAGTACTTGTAGAGCTGGACGTACACCGGTTGGTCCAGGCCCATGAGCTCGACGTACCTCTCGTAGATGGCGTCGGAGTTCGACGAGGGGACCCTGGGCACGTAGAGGAGGGCCGGGTCGCCAGGCATGACTCTGAAGAGCAGGAAGTTGACTAGCATTATCAGAAGGATCGTGATGAACGCGTTCAGCGACCGCTTTGCCAGCACTCTTCGAAACGAGGCCACAGGAGCACCGTCCTCTCCGCCATAGGAGTATCTGATTTAACTCTTGCGTCTTAACCTGTCCAGGTGTCTGCATGGAGGCTACGTTGGAGGGTTAAATGGGTAATGGGTTTCGTGGGGTTTGGGTCCGTCCTCCGCCTACTGCGCCGGCGGGGGTTCCTCTGCGGGAGCCATGCCTTCCATGCCGCCGAGCTCTCCCTTGGCGCCCTTCTTCCTCTTCATGAGGATGAGGGCCACGACCGCAACGACCACTATCAGGAGCAGCGCGATCCCGATGTAGAGCGCCCAATTGGTGGCATCGGCAGCCACCGTCACGTCGGCCGTCTTCTCGCTCAGGGCCGAGTCGGCGTGCTCCAGGCCGTCGTCCGCCGTCGCGTTGACGGTGAACTCGCCGTCCGCCTCGTAGGCGTGCGTGAACTCGACGGTGGAGTCCTCCCCTGGAGCCAGGTCGACGGTCTCCTCGTCCGTGGCCCCGTCGCCGAACTCTATCACGACGGTGACCTCGTCGCCCTCAAGGTCGCTCACCCTGACGGTGAAGGTCAGCTCCTCTCCGATGGCGTACTCGTCCTTGTCCGGCGAGATCGTCATCGCCTCGAGGATGGCCTTGTAGTTCGCCTCCGAGACCGAGACGGTAGCAGTTGCGGTCTCGTTGTGCCCGTTGCCGTCGTCGACATACAGCGAGAGGGTGAACGTCCCGGTGTCGGTGTACGTGTGGTTGGCAGCGTACATCTCGTCCGGGTCGCCCATGGTCATGCTGGTCCCGTCGCCCCAGTTGTACCACGCGGTGAGCTCGTCGCCGTCCGCGTCAGTCACCGAGAGAGGCGCGAATGCCATCTCCACGTTGTACTTGGCCGAGAACGAGCTCGGGAACTGGATCTCCGGCGGGTCGTTCGTTATCTCGGAGACCGTCAGGCTGAAAGTCCCGGAGATGTTGTGGTCGACCTCGCCGTCGTCCGCCCAGACCGTCACGGTGTATGTGTCTGGCAGCTCGTAGGTGTGCGTGAACTCGACGTACTGCCTGGTGGTGACGCCTCCGGCCGTGGTGGCGCTCGACGCGTTGCCGTCGCCGAAGGCCACCGTGATGACCAGGTCGTCGCCGTCAGAGTCTATGGCGCTGACGTTGAAGGTGGTCTCGACGTCTATGTACACGGGGCTGGGCGTCGCAACGAGGCTGAACGAGCCCGGCGGGGTGTTCTCCAGCGATATCACCGCATCGGCTGTCGCAGACACGTTGTGTCCTGGCTGGCCGTCATCGACGAAGAGCTCCACGGTGTACGTCCCCTCGGCGTCCCACGTGTGGGCCACCTCTGAGGTCAGAGTCTCACCGGCCACGGTCGGGGTGAGCTTCTCGACCGTGAAGGTGCCGTCGTCCCATGCCCAGGTGAAGGTCAGTTCCTCCAGGTCCGGGTCCGAGGAGCTCGCTATGCAGATCGTCTC
>ERZ1649853.483-NODE-483-length-17098-cov-12.785660_pt1 | contig 17098 bp, 13 predicted proteins | sample MGYA00575353_ERZ1649853 | MGnify/ENA primary metagenome ERZ1649853 (study PRJEB40853, sample SAMN11349654) | freshwater sediment metagenome | isolation source: river sediment | host: Sediment | place: India: Okhla Barrage, New Delhi | collected 2017-02-21 ...
GCGGGCAGTTGAGGGAGACCACCTGCCAGGAGCCCATGGAGAAGTGCTTGCCGTCATTGAACTGCAGCTTCTCCTCGAACTGGCTGTCGCTGTCCGCCGTGGCGGCGAACTGATAGGCGCAGCACTGGTAACAGGATATGCCCTCGCCGGCGCCGCGGTAGGCGGGGAGCTGGTTGTCGAAGTAGGGCGTGCCGTATTCGGCGGCCAGCCGGAAGGTCAGGAGGTACAGGTCGTGGTAAGTGGGCAGGTCGGGGTGGGCGGAATTGAAGGCCTCGTCCTCCTTCATGAAGTCCGGCTCGATGCTGATCTCAGGCTTGGGGAAGTTGAAGGGCTTGCCCCAGTAGTCGCCGGCAAGCATCACCTCCATGAGGGCTTTGAAGGCCAGCCGGACCTCGCGCTCGAAGCTGCCGTAGGTCTTGAGGGGCGCGTCTTCTGCCGAGCCGTTCCAGACCCGACCGGCGTAGACGGCAGGCTTGTCGCGCCAGAGTTTGGGGACGCCCGGTGTCAGTTGCACCGACGAGAAGACGAGCTGGCCGCCCCGGGCCACCATCATCTGGGTCATCTCGTAGACGAACATCTGCATGAGCTGCAGTATCTCCGGGTAGCTTTTGCCCTCGAAGTAGGGGGCGATGAATGTCAGGAAGTTGTAGAAACCCTGGCCGCCCGCGAAGTTGGTCTGGGCGGAGCCGAGGGCTTTCACAGCGTGCAGCATGGCAACCTCAGGCTTCTTGGCCGGGCCGGCCACGCTGGCCTTGGTGCCGAGGCCGTCCGGCATCAGGCCGTAGTAGAAGAAGTAGCGCAGGTCCCAGTCCTGGCAGAAGGGGCGGGTGCCGAAGTACTCCAGGTCGTGGATGTGCAGGTCGCCGGCCAGGTGGCGGTCGGCGAGGTAGGGAGGCAGGAGAAGCAGGTACTGCTCTTTGCTGATCTTGTCTGCCTTCTTCTTGTGGGAGGTCTCGGCGTTCTCCTGGAGGTTGGCGTTCTCCTTGGACTCGAAGCCCGTGCCTATGTCTATCAGGTGGGCGTCGAAGACAGGGGTGCCGACGCGGGTGCAGATGTTGCGCCATTCGGTGTGGTGCCGCTCCAGGAGGACCACGTTCATGATCTCGCGCACGAGGGGGCCGCTAAGGTAGCGGACGTTCATCCACCGCACCCGACGCTCCACCTCGCGGGCTATATCCTCGGCCTCCTCGGCACTGATGCCCGGAGCATTATAAAACTGTTCGGACAGCTTGGTCTCCTTGAGAAGCTGCTTGGCTATGGCCTCCCGGTTCCAGTCCAGAAGGTGGCCGTCTGTGGTGCGAACCCTGGGCATGACCGACGCCGCCAGCCCCTCTAAAGTCTGCTGAATGACTCTGCTGCTCAAAGTCCATTCCCCCTACCATAAGAAGACATTGTTATTTAGATTGCATATCTTTATTTAACAGTAATTATTAGCTAATAATCACTATGATTAACCCTGAAAATCTGGAGTCGACCATCATCAAGACCTTTCGCAATTGCGGATATAGAGCCACACCTCAGAGAATAGCCATAAGCAAGTACATCCTCAGAAACCATGAGCATCCCACGGCTCAGAAGGCCTATCAAGAGGTGAAGAAGACATATCCGACGGTCAGCCTCGCCACAATATATACTACTATTAGGATTTTAAGAGATACGGGATTGATTTTGGAGCTGAACATGCCGCAGGGTCAAACCAGATTTGATCCCAATACTGAGCCTCACGCCCACCTGCTATGTCTCCAATGCGGCAGCATCAGCGATTGGACGGACCCCATAATGCCGAAATTGATTGAAAGGGTCTCTGCCGATGCAAATTTCACTGTCACCGGATCGAGCCTGGATTTAAAGGGCATCTGCCAGAGATGCTACAGGAATGGCATGGGTGGCGCCGCAAAGGTCCCGGAAAACAAGACCTCGTTGGCAAAGGCTGCTGCCACCTGATCATCTCCGCAGGATTGAGCCGGTCTGCGGCTCATATTACGGGTATGTGGGCGTTGCCATGCTGGCGGTGCCGGGAAGCCCGGTGCTGGGGATGGCAGCGGTTGAGCTGCTGCCTGCTATTCCGGATGGTTTGCGAATGCTGGATGTGGCCGGTGTCCCGCTGCTGCCGGCGGCAGGGATGGATTTGGTGGCATTGGACGGGGTGGTGTTGCCGGCAGCGAAAACCTCGACCCTGGGAATGCTGGCTGGCACGTCCCTGGAGACTGCTATCATGGACATCTCCTGCCTCCCTCCATTCTTCCTGGTGATGGAAATTGATGGCATCCCCGCTTCTCCTGGGGAGCCAGCCAGGCCCACGGATATGCTATCATCAGCCCGCAGAATCAGATCGAGGCTCTTGTATGTGGACGAGGTTCCTCTCTGTGGGTCCAGAGATGTCTGGAGCAGTTGCAGAGTTCCTGGATTGAGATTTCCCAGGGTGCTCATATCCAGCGTTCCCAGCAAGGGATTGGTGGAGAGGTTGATCATGCCTGCCGGATCGAGCTGCAGGCCGGAGAGGACCGCTCTGGAAAGATCGGTTTCGATGGTGATGGTAGGTAAGAGGGTGCTATCGGCCATGAGGGAGACATTGTAGGCCCGGCCAAATGAAGTGAGGTTCATGCTCTGCCTCTGTCCGGCCTTCAGGTCGGATACCGTGGCGGATAAGGCAAAGCCTGGGGCTATGATGGCCGTATTGGCAGCATTGGCCTCAGCGCCGCTGGATGTGCTGTTGACCTTCACCGCCAGGTGAGAGCCTTCTATCAGGGCGAGCGGGAGCAGTATGACTGGCGCATGGTCTATGCCATCCGGGCCGAACTTCAGAGCCCTTACTTCCGCACCTGGGATCTCATTTACAATCCGGCCCGACTCCAGCAAGCCAGCCCTCCTGCCGCTCCCGTCCGCAACCAGAAGGCTGGCCCTTCCGCTCTGCCAGATCTCGATGTTCTTGGTTGTGCCATTGTTGCCGTCTGATGCATTATCATCCCGGCAGAAATCGCACTGCTGAGTGCCGAGGCGCGAGGAGAGAGATACTACCTCAAGATTTTTGGTGCTGGAGTTGCCGGTGTAAAGGCCCTCCGGCTCATCGGGATTGCTCGATGCCAGGTATTGCCAGGTGCCATTGGCCAGATCCAGCTCTACATACCGGATCTCCTTGGGCCAGTTATTGTCGTAGACGAGTATGCGAGCGGTTCTGTTTCCACTCTCCTCCACAGCAAAGGGAGTGATGGCATGTCCGCCGCTGCCGTCGGGCAGGTAGATTCCCATGACCCACCACTCATCAGCCTCCTTTCCCCCGGCAAAGGCCGCGGCCAGTGTATCCAGGACTGCCTGGGGAGAGTCCCTCACCTTTTGCGATCCTCCGGGGCTGGTGACTTGAGTGGTCCACCAGTAGCCGATCTCTCGCTGGAGCAGGGAATTTTGCAGGGAGAGATTGATGGTGCTGTTGCCCTGGAAGAGGTTGGGGCTGGACTGGCTGTAATACATGAGGCTGGACAGGACGGCAATTCCCTCGCAGTGGCCCAATTTCATGGCGGATATGGCCTGGTTCATCCATCGCTCGGCGGGATAGGTGAGGATGCAATTTCCGTCTACCTGGCTGGCGCAGACATCATCGCCAAACATGCGCCGCATCTCGACAGCCGTCAGGTCCAGAGTATCGGGATGCTCACCGTAATTTTCAAAGCCAAAGCCGTCAACATCGGGACGAAAGCCGCTATCGCTTACGTTTCCTGTATCGAGAAATATGCTGGTGTTATTCACCGCGCCCATTGAACCGAACAAAATTGCATTCAGAGATAATAATGCCATTGCCGCCAGAAATCCTCGTCTCATAATTCTCCCTCCGAGGCGGCATGGCCACGATAACTTATACATCTTTTGCCGCAATGGTTCGCACCGGACGGCAAAATTTAAATTTCAGGCCGGATGTATGCCAGGAAAAATGGAGAGTGTGGAATATGAATAAACTGGCACTGGTAATTCTGATTGCACTGACAGCTTCCGGCTTGAGCTTTGCAGTTGCAGCAGATGAGGATGCAGCAAATGATTCGATCAATGCTACTGGGCTGAACAACACCCTCGAAAATGCAACTCTTAATGCGACACTCGAGAATGCAACGCTCAATGCAACCCTTGAGAATGCAACGCTCAATGCAACCCTGGATAGCGGGACAAATTCCAGCGAATCCGATCCATTTGCATCGGCAAAGAACCGCCAGCCAAAGCGCAAATAGGCGGCCATCAAACTTTTTTTGTCTACTCGCTATTTAATGTGAGTGGTGAAGTGGTTGGCTCTTCGCTATTTCATATGGATAGCCTAAAGTGACTCTACCTTTGGCATCTTCCACCGTCTCTGTGCGTACTCTGTGTCCTCTGTGCCTCTGTGGTGAAAACGTCGTTACCCACTGGTTATAGCTGATGATTGCCCGCGGACTGCCGCCAAAGAGTTGCAGAGCTCTGACTTCTGGTCCACCCCGATCTCATCCGATCATCACTTTGCCCAGGGTCACCAGAAATAAGGCCATGAGCAGCCACCCGATGATTCCCTCACTGATCCCCAGATATTTGAATCTCCCTCGCAGGGGAAGGCCCTTGGAATTGGCGGTAAAGGCTATGATGCTGTAGAAGAGGGAGGCTATTATGAGCTGATGGCCGTGAATATCGTGAAAGCCCTCCACGCCTCTGCCCGCCCAGTAGATGAAGGCGAATATGAGAATTACCACCAATCCGCAGAAGAGCGCATAATGAGGCCTTACGCCGTAGCCGCAGGACAGCCAGGCCACGGTATCCAGGAGCCTGGAAAAGCCCAGCGGCTTGCTGGCCTGATTCAAATGTCTGTACTCATAATAGCAATTATTGGCATCATTGCTCTGGCCCAGCTCCTTATAATTCTTTATCAAAGACAGGTAGGCTGATGTATCAAAGCTGATTATGTCCCTGATCTGATCCCAGCTCACCATCATCCGGCTGATATCCGCTTTGGCCAGGTATAATCGAGATCTCTGGTCGAACTTCGAGCCATCGAATACCATTCTGGCGATCTTGGTGCTATTCATCATCAGGTCGCCGCCAAAAGCGGCATTAGACATGTCAGTAAGAGCCAGAAACTGGGCGTTGTCAAAATTGGCGCTGCTATTGAATGCGCTGTCGTTAAAGAATGCAGGACCATCGAATTTGGCATTGGGAAAATCAGCAGTGCCGTTGAATCGGGCCCTGGAGAATATGCAGTCTTCAATGAAATGAGATCGAACAAAATTGGCGCTGCCCAGAGATTGCAGATCGTAGAAGTCAGCTCCGCTCTGAAACTTGGTGGCGTGAAAATCGGCATTATCCTCCAGAAGAGCACCGGCAAACGTGGTGTATGAATTGAAGCGGCTGCCGGAGAAATCAAGGGCTCCAGCACATCGCGCCGATTCGAAGTTTGCATAGGCGCCATTGAATTCCGAGAGCGAAAACAGGATATCTCCCCCGAAGCTGGCATTATAAAATGTTGCGTATTTATCAAACCAAGCATTGGCAAAATCGGCCAGGCCGGAGAACTGCGCAAAATCAAAGTTCCCGCCATCCGGAAAGCTTGACATATTGAAACTCGCGTCCCCCTGGAATCTGCTGCTATTGAAGTTCGCTGCCGTCCCAAATTTTGTCTCATTAAATATGACATTTTTCTGAAAGGTGGTGTTTTCAAAATCCACTGCTTCCTGAAATGTGGCTCCATTGCAGATTACGTCATCCCTGAAGACGGAATTTGTTATGCTTATGGGATTCTTTTGAATGCCGCTTAAGATCAGGTCCCCGGTGACGAATGCTCTGTCGCAGGATACTGAGCTGTTATTCACATCGGCCATGACCTGCTGGGCGGATACCTGCTTATATGCAAAAGAATGCGTTAAGGGCGCGGCGTCACTTGATGCGCCCCCACAGGCAAAAGCCATAACCAAAGCCAGCATCAGGCATATCCTCGAGATCATTGCCTCCCTCGAGGCCCATTTCAGCCCTCAAAGTATCTAAATGTTTCATCCCTCGAAGTCCATCTCTCCGCTTCTCCAGGCCTCCTCAATCTCATCTATGACTTCATCATCTGCGGAGATGGTAAGCTGCCTCAGGAAAAGCCTGGTCCTATCCGACATCCTGGGGAATTTCTTGGCATTGAACTCCACGGCAACTGTGTGATTGCCGGCGGTCAGTTCTACGGTTCTGTCGAAGGTGCTCACCTCCCATCCCCCTTCCATCTCCAGGTCGGCGGATACAGAGTAGTTGCCCGGTTTTATTACGTAGACACCTACTCCCACCACAACTTTGGAGATGGATTCCCTCTTGACCTCGGAGAGATTTTGGAAGCTGCCGTTGAAGCAGACGAGAGGGGCCTGGAAGTCTTGCGGCTCCTTCTCCACCAATTTGCTGGCGTTGTACATCTCCACCATCTCTCCCTGAGGGTTGTAGAGGAAGATGTCTTCTACAATCAGAGGCCCGCAGCCAGCCCTCTTCCAGATCTCTCTCCCGTCCACGTCCAGGTCGATTTCCCCGGATTTATCGATCTCCGATGAGTTGGTGATCCAGGCGATCATGCGCCCCGAACAGTCATTGAGTGCGCCCCTGACCTCGTAGACTCCGGGAACGCTTGCCAGAACATTCACGGAGAGCGTCAAATTATTGATATAGCCGTCGCTGTCGCTATCATTGAAATGAGGATCTGCAATACCTTTGATCGCAGCTCCCGCCACCACATATGTCACAGGAACGCGAATGGTATAGTTATTTGAATTCAGCTCGATGTAGCCCCGCATCTCCTGGCCATCCGACAAGGTGGGCACTTTTACAGTCACATCAATGGATCCCACCTCTTCAGGGGCTACCTTTGAGGGACCCTTTACCTCCACACCGGGATTGAAAGCCATGCTGTAGCCGGTCACATATAGATCAAAGGGCTGGCTGACATCCCTGGGGACGCTGTCGCCCTTCACCTTCAGCTCCCACTTCCCTGCAGAAGGATTATGGACCTCCAGAAACTCGGAGGAGCCAATGGCAGAAGAGCTTCCGCTCGAATACCCGGAGGGATCATAGGCGTAGAGGTCCAGGTCCCGCTCTTTATCGTTCCAGATGAGGCTTATAGAGAGGCGGGTGACATTCGCATTCAGGGTAATCGTCTTCTCCCAGATCTCATCTCTGTCCACAGATCCTGAGTAATGGGTGGAGGTCTTGCTCTCCATATTGGCGGTAAATGTCAGATCATCCAGAGGAAGGCCGCCATTTACCAGCTTCATCTCCGCCTTTTTAGTTTTGCCGGGCGGGATGCTTCCCAGGTTCAGGCTGCTGGGCCACACCTCGATTACCGACTCCTCGATCTTCAGTGTATAATTTTGAGGAGAGGAGATCTCCCGGGCATGGACCGCCAGGATATAGCGCCCTGAGATCGGGTCCATTATGGTTACCTTCTCCGCCTTCTTGGATCGCTCTGTGTAGTGGCAATTGCCGGCAGGGTCCAGCAAAAACACATCCAGGTTCGATGAGCCCGCCCAGCTCAGTTGGGCCGTCAGATTGCGCGTTGCCACCGGGACATCGACGTAGTAGTAATGCCACTGGCTCTTTTTTATGGTCTCATTTACAGTGTGACTGCCCATAGTGACGGCCAGTGCCCTGGCAACCTCTACAATCACCGGCACTGATGTGATCTGCCGCCCCTCATCCCTGATTGATATAAAGCCGCTGTACCTTCCGGCAGAGGTGCCATTGGGCACCTTTATGGTAGCTGAAAAGATGATCTGCTGGTTGGCGGAGATCTCTATGGGCAGAGGCATAACCGTCAGCCAGCCGACCACATCTCCCGCTACGTCGACGCTGACGTTCTTTCTCTTGCTATTGGTGTAGAAGACAAATTTGGTCGTCCAGTCGTCGTCGTTCGGAGCCATGGCATAGATCCTCTTCTGCTCCAAATCGGCTCCCACATCAATTCCAGGATAGGACGCATCCTCTGAGAAAGCCCATCTTCCCACCATCCACCGGTCCGGAGTAACACCGCACAGATCTGCAGATAAAATGCGATAGGATCCGACGGCATCAATCAGGCCCGCCCCCTGGTAAAACGACTCATAACTCTCCCCGATGGTGTTGTTCAGCTTTTTCGCCCCTCCTGTCAGAGCCGCCTTAATGCCTGCCGGTGTCATCTCCGGGTTCTTTTGCAGCAGAAGGGCAGCCACACCCGCGGCGGCTGGTGTGGAGAAGGATGTTCCCGACTCTTTGGCATAGACCGAATCGACATATTTGAGCCTCAGGCCGCTGGGTGCGGCAGAGATCACATTCATTCCCGGAGCCACCACCTCGGGCTTGACCCTTCCATCCCTCAGCGGACCGGAACCGCTGAAATCTGCAATATGCCCGTAGAAGTCGGATGCTCCCACGGTTATGACCTTGACTCCATCTCCTGGGGCGTCGATGCAGCCGGAAAGAAGCATAACCATGAGCATAAAGATCAATGCCGCGAACAGACCCGCTGGATAGCAAGACCCAGCAGGCGAACCGGATTTAACCGGAATTGCCTGAGGCAACACAGACCACAACTCCTGCATCCATGGCTTTATCAGCGGCGGTGGTCACCGGAAGATCCGTCTCCCCCAGATCCATTCCGCCCAGGCTCATGCTGATGACATCGGCACCATTATTCATGGCCCATTCTATTCCGGAGATGATATCCGAATCCTTGCCGCGGCCATCGCTATCGATGACCCTGACATTCAGCAGGCTGGCTCCGGGGGCTATTCCCCGGTATTTTCCGCCCGACGCCTTGCCCGATCCCGCAATGATTGCAGCGCACATGGTTCCATGGCCGAGAAGGTCGTTTGTCGTCTCCTCATTCTTGATGTAATTGACCTCCCCTATGACCTTTCCAATCAAATCGGGGTGGTTTTTGTCAATTCCTGAGTCCATAACGGCCACAACCACACCAGAGCCGTTTATTCCATCCTCCCACAATGCAGAGGCATTGACCATCCTGGCCGGCGATGTGACTGTAAAATTGTCATCGGCTCGGATCGGGCCGGCGGCTTGAACTGTGCCATCCAGATATATTGCCTCCACCCACTGCTGATCAGCCAGATCCCGGATGGCACGGGATGATCCCACTCCCGCAGCCCCTTCGATTATGTGATATATATGCTCGGAAGTTACGCCCGCGCGGCTGAGCTGCTCTTCATCCGCTGTCTGGAAGGGCTTGAACATCACAATAAATGGTATCTCTTCGCCTCCGCAGGACATCGTCTGCTGCAGAGACGAATCGATCTTCGATATGCTTGATCCTTCTGCAAAAAAAAGCACTCCCGAATTATAGGAGAGAGCCATAGCCAAAACTGCCAGGCTTGCCGATACAGCCAGAAGGCAGACCGTCTTCTTCATTGTTTTCCATCCTGACCGGAGAATTGGGGAGGCCAATCTCCTAAATGACAAATCCTTACTACCCCCATTACCATCATATTTTCTTAAACTTGTCGGTCAAATGTCCTTCCTCTAATTTGAACAAAGACGGAGAGTGGCAGCCAAAATATTGCCGTGCTCCTTCATCAGTCAAGTCTATAAACCTTAAGCGCCAGACAAATCAGGCATGGAGCCGAATATAATCGTCTACATCATCCTCTTTGCCCTAGCCTTCATGATTGCCCGGGTCATAGTCAAGCTCATGCGTGGATACTAGGCGACAGGCTTAAAATTTATCCATACATAAATGACGGCCATGTTTCCTCAGGTATTAGCTACCGTGGGCGGCTCAGGAACACGCCTTTATCCCCTTACTTTAGAGCAGCCCAAGCCGCTGGTGGAGTTGTGCGACACGGCCATCATCGCCAACCTCTTTCGGGTTCTGGCCAGCCAGGGCTGCCGCAGGTTTATTCTGGGCAGCAAGGGGGCGGGCAATACCTTAAACCTGAGCAATTATTTTAAGGCAGGAGAGGGCTTCTTCAAGCGCCTGGGCATAAGCGACCACCAGGACTTCAGCTACCAGCCCCTCTATGACGACAAGGGCAGCGCCGATTCCCTTCGCTACTGCATGAACTACTTTGACATCGAAGACGACCTGCTGGTGGTATCAGGCGACAATCTCATAGACATAGACCTGCAGAGCTTCGTGAATTTTCACAGGGAGCACAGGCCGGTTCTCACCGTGGCCTTGAAAGAGCTGGGCAGAGATGAAAGCATCTCCCAGTACGGAGTGGCCCGGGTCGATGAAGACATGCGCATCGCCGGCTTTGTTGAGAAGCCCAAAGCTGGCAGCGAGCCCAGCCGCATGATCAACACCGCCTTCTATCTCTTCTCCCCCCAGATCAGAAAGATCCTGGCAGACATGGGTGACAGCGCTCGCGACATCGGAGGAGACCTCATTCCCTATCTCACCAAAGAGGGCTATCCCGTCTATGGCTATCCTGTCACTGGCTACTGGATTGACATAGGCACTCCGGAAAGGCTGCACCAGGCGGCCATGGACTGCCTCTCCGGTGCTGTCCGCCACTTCGACCGCAAGTACCACTACAAACCCAATCAGTGGATCCATCCCAGCACATTGGCCAAGATCGCACCCCTCCTGGAATCTAGAGATATCCAGCTCCTGGGAAATGTGTCCATAGGCAGGAACTGCCGCATCGAAAGGGGCGTGACCATCGAGAACTCCCACATCGGCCACACCAGCATCATCGAAAGGGATGTGGAGATAAAGGAGAGCATGATCATGAGCTTTGCTTACATCCAGCACATGGTCAGCATAAAAAGGAGCATCGTTGGGCGTCATACCACCATAGAGGAGCACAGCATTCTCGGCGCGAACGGCGAAGGCGAAGGCCATATCGCAGTCATAGGTGAGAACGCCATACTTCCGCCTGAATCTGTGGTTGCGCCGGGGGTGCGCGCCGCTCCCCTAAAGCACAGCCACAGCATTCTGGCCACGGGAAGGTTTGTAGAACTGGGAATTGATGATAGGAATATATATTTTGCAGAAAAAGGATCGCCAAAGCGCTAGTAGTAGCGCTCCCAGACGCCCTCCACCTTTCTGATCTTATATTTTGCCCCATTGTCCAGAAGATAGCGATTCAGATCCTGGGCATCGGTAAAGAAGCGCTTGTCCCTCAGATTATTGTAGATGTCCTCGGTGGAGAAGCCCTTAAGCTCGCCCTTGCCGTAAACGATCCTCTCAATGGTATAATATATGTCGTCAAACTTTCTCAGGGGATAAGTCCATTCTGCAAACTGCATCTCTTGCCCTCCTCCCATGCTAGCAGGTTTTGAGCAGATAAGAACCTTTCGTTTTTGGGGGAGAAGGATTATCTGGCAAAGGTTCAATGGCGGTAGCATGAATGCGGAGCTGTCCCAACTTCATCAGCAGATCAGCCGGTGCCGGATGTGCCCTCTCGCCCAGAGCCGAAACCTCACTGTTCCGGGCAGCGGCCCCCAGCCATCACGATTGCTTCTGGTGGGCGAAGCTCCCGGCCGGGAGGAGGACAGAAAGGGGCTGCCCTTCGTAGGCAGGGCCGGGAAAATCCTGGATGAGGCACTGGGGCTGGCGGGCCTGGCCCGTGAGGAGGTCTTCATCACCAGCGTCATCAAATGCCGCCCTCCCCAGAACCGCAAGCCAACGAAGGCTGAGATCGACCTGTGCAGGCCCTATCTGCAGCATCAGATCGAATTTATCGGCCCGCGCATCATCTGCCTTATGGGAAATACGGCTAGCCTTGCCCTTCTGGGCAGGCAGGGCATCGCCTCCCTGCGCGGCAGGATCTGGCAGGACCGCTTTCTTGTGACCTACCATCCCGCCGCGGTGCTGAGAAACAGAAATCTCATGAATGAGTTCGTATCCGACCTGCGCCTGGCAGGAGCTGCTGCTGAATTGAATGGCTGAATTTGAGGTGAGACTTGTTCGACCTGAATTTTGATCTTTGGAAGGATATCATATCTGATATTGCCTCCGCTCATGAATCGCTCTTCTCTGCCATGCACCAGGCAGCGGAGGAGGTTCAGCTCACAAAGGAACTTGTGGGCGAGCTGAGGAGGAAGGGGGAATTGGCGGTGGCGAGCCATCCCTGGCAGATCTCTCTGCGCATGGATCTCCTGGAGGATGAGATCGGGAGTCTGATCATCTACCTGGCGGCAGAGGAAGAGCTCTCCGTCATGGAGCAGATCAAGGCCGACGTAGCATCTGATCACGGCTTTTCCCTGGAGGCTATCGAAGCATTTGAGATGGACGGCGGGCTGGACATGCAGGAGGCGATACTGGAGGAGCTGGAGGAGAGTTACGGCGTCAGCGCCGAGGTGACCGATGACACAAAGATCGTTTATGAGCTGTTGATCTTTGACAGCCAGGACATCGACGACAGCCTGTATAACGACCTCATCTGGCAGGAGGATGTCCATAATTAGACTTCATCTTGCCGGGCATATGTGCGGGCTCTCTCATACGCCTCTTCGTAGGACACGGCAAGAAGCATCCAGACCACCTCATCCTCCAGAATTTTGCGGATGACTGCCGCCCTTTCCTTCTGGTTATTAATGAGAAGTTTATTCTCCCTCCGGACCTGGGATAGCAGCCGGGCCATATCCTCGTATCTCTCCGGCAAAGCCGCTTCCAGATGCTGCCGCATGTATCTGGTGAGGCCGGGAACCTCTGTGGATATGGCAATGGAGATGGAGCCCCTGCGAATGATTGAGGGAACCACCACATCGCCTACACCATCTACTCTGTTGACCAAAATGCCCAGACGCCCGGCAGCCTCCTCGATGAGCGCGTTCAGCCGGGAGTCGCTGGTAGCAGGAACTATTATGAAAGCGCCCTGCAGATATGCAGATAGATCCTGGGATGCCTGGGCGAAGAGGTGGCACTCTACCAGCTCCAGCCTGCGACCGGGCTGCCCTGCCATCTCCTGGAGGCCAGCAGAAAAATCGCGGGACAGGACTCTCACCGGAGCATAAGACGAGAACAGCCCGGCCTTTCGCTCTGCTACGGGCCCGCCCCCAAAGATCAGCACGGGCCTGTCCCTGATGTCCAGAAAGAGGGGCAGAAGTCTATGGCCCTCCGCCTCCTGGATGTTGCCTGGATCTTCCTCCTCACTCATATGGATTCGCTCATTTCTCATATCCTGGCAGATGTCTTCTTGTACTCCCGCACGCTGAAGAGGACTCTGTAGTCTTTGATTTCAGACTGCCTGGAGAGACGCTCTGCTATCTTCAGGCAGTCCTCCCGGTTCTTGGAGTGCACCATGGTATAGAGGTTATAGGGCCAGTCCGGGCAATCCGCCCTTTCGTAGCAGTGAGTGACCTCCTCTGCGGCAGCGAAGAGTTCGCCCGCCCTCACCAGACACTGCTGATCGGCCTTCCAGGCGATCATGGCATTGGCCACAATGCCCAGGGCCCTGTGGCCTATGGTGGCGGCAAAGCGGCGCACAACTCCCCCCTCCTGCATGGCCAGGAGCCGGTCTATGACCTCCTCTTCGGTTAGATTCAGAGCCTGGGCCATCTTTTGGTAGGGGCGAGCTGTCAGCTCCACTCCGTCCTGGGCCAGCTTGAGAAGCTCAATGTCCTTTTCGTCCATCACAACCACCCCCACGCATCGCGGAAGGGATAGCGGTCCACGCCCCCGCCGGAAATCTGGCGCGGCTCTTCTGCCGGATTGCCTGTGGCTGCGTGGTCGCTCCAGTAATTGCCGCCGGTGTCAGGGCCGCCGTCCCACTGGTTGTCTCCATTGTCGGCGGCATTGATCAGGCCATTGCTCACGAAGATGTTATGGTAGACTACATTGGAGGAGCAGTCCACCAGATTGGCTCCGGCCAGGCTATTGTCGAAAATACGATTTCCTGTGATGTTGCCGTCCCGGCTGAGGCTCATGCGCAGACCGTAGCGGCTGTTTTTGCCCAGTATATTGCCCTGCAGGCGGAAGTTTTGGCAGGACTGGATGTAGATCCCCTGGGCGTTTCCTGTGGCAGTGTTATTGAAGACCTCAGAGCTGTCCAGTTGCTGCAGAGATATGCCGTCTCTCTCATTGCCGCTGGCATTATTGGCCTGGATGTAGCAGGAGTTGCTGGCTATCAGAGAAATGCCGTTTTCATTGAAGAGAGCCTCATTTGCCAGTAAGGAGCAATTGTGGGATTTGAGGAGGGCAAGTCCATCCCCCTTGCTATAGAGGATGCTGCAGTCATGAACTTTGCACAGACGCGAGCTTCGAAGGAACACTCCTGCGGCGCTGTCCTGTATCCGGCATTGCAGCAGGCCCAGGCCGGAGCAGTCCTCTGCCAAAATGCCCTGGACTGAGCAGTTCACGGCAGAGACTGCCGTCATCTGGCAGGCCAAGGATTCATCTGCTGCAAATCCCGTCTGGCAGCTCTCTGCCCGGCTCTGATCTATGGTGCAGCCCCGGCTGCCGGCCAGCAGGTATCCGCTCTCAGAGTTGCTCACGCTGGCGTTATGGATACTGCAGCCACTGCTGTTGACCAGCAGAATCCCTGCGCTGCTGTTGGCCAGGTTAAGATTCTGGACCCTAATATCCCGGCAGGAGACCAGACCCAAAAAGCCGCAGTCATAGGGCACCTGGATGCAGGAGGCCCCCACCAGATAGCAGACCGGCCTGCCGTCCACCAAATTGCTGGCGTCGATGTCATGGTCAAAGTGGAGGGGGATGTATGAGCCCGCCTGGCTATCGCCGGAGGTCAGGCGCAGGTTGTAGCTGTTATTATGCATGAGGTTGTCGCGGAGGAGATCTCTGAAAGAGCCTCTCAGGGAGATGCCGTAGGTATTGTGAGATGCCTGGTTATAGATGAGGCTGTTGTAATTGGAGCTTTGCAGGAGAATTCCGTTGCCGCTCTTTGAGAGCCGGTTGCTTTGCAGCAGGTTTTGAGTTGATTCGTCCAGGAATATCGCCGCCCGCTCGACACTCTCAATGGAATTGCCCCATACCAGGCAGTCAGTTGATCCGCGCAGGCTCACTCCGACCTTTCCCCCTGATATGCGGTTTTCTGTGAGGTTATTTCCCCGGCTGCCCTCTATATCCAGAGCGCTGATATATGTTCCGGAGATATCATTTCCTGCCACGGAATTGTCATGCGAGCCACTGAGCACCACTGCAAATCCGTTCCCTGTGAACGAATTATTGACAATGCTGCAATTGCCGGACTCTTCCACCATCACGCCCCGCAGAGAATTGACCTCGCAGCCTGATATGCGGCAGCGTCCCGTGCGGTTTATCCTGGCGGCTGTATCGGCCTTTATGCTGCAGTCTGCCACAGCGCTCGCCGCGGCAAAGATCTCCAGTCCGGTGGGAGAGTCGATCCTGCAGCCTTGCAGGGTGCAGTTCTCGCCAAAGATGCGCCCGGCGGTGGCAGGGCCGATGATGCTGCAGTTATAGACAGCCGCGTCTCTGCCATCGACTACCATGGCCGGATCTTCGCCGCCGGCCTTCAGGTTAAGGCCAGAGAGCTTGCAGCCGGGCGCAGAGACGGTTGTGGTGCCCTCCAGTACCACATCTCCTGTGCCAGAGATCTCCAGGCTCCTGTCCAGGGTGGGTGCGGAGTAATTGCCGGGCATGACCCATATAGAGTCGCCCGGATCTGCCTGGATGATAGCTGCGTTTATGGTGGTGGCGTCTCCTCTGCCGGAAGGATCGACCTCTATGTTACGGGCATGGCAGCAGGCAATGCAGAGCAAGAGGAAGAGAAGAGAGGCAGCTTTCATATATCTCTCTTTATGCAGCGGTCTTAATAAAGCTATGCCGGTGATAATTGGTATACATGTCATAAAATAAATTATTTTAATGTCATATGTGATTCATGTTTCATGCCATTGACTGACAATCAATGATCAACCATCAATGATCGACAAAGACTTAAAAGGCTAACGTCATGTCCCCTCCTTAGGAATTTAACTACTTAATTTTTATTTAATTTTTTAAGCAGAAAGCTGAAATATGCAAATACATATGTTATCACTTAGCAGGGCGGTATTTGATGTCTGGGCCATTTCGCATTCTCATCATAGAAGACGATCCGGAACATGCCGATCTTATCAGAATAGGCTTTCGCAGGCATGACGAATTCTTCCTGGACTTTGCCGCATCGGGCGAGGAGGGGCTGGAGATGATATCTGCCGGCACATACGACCTGATATCTGTGGACCTGGTGCTGCCCGGCATCGGCGGCCTGGATGTGCTGGTCAGGATCAGAAAGCTCGATCCCGACATCCCTGTGGTCATGGTCTCAGGCCACGGCACCACTGAGATGGCGGTGGTGGCCTTCGAGAACCGGGCCACAAAATATGTGGTAAAGAGCCTGGAGAGCTTCAAGAGCCTCCCTTATATATTCGAAAACCTGATTCAGGAGGCCAGGTTCAGGGCCAATGAAAGGTCCATGAGAGAACAGATCGAGCGTTCGGAGAGGATACACAGGAACATCGTGGAGAACGCCCTGGCCGGAATTTATATTCTTCAGGATGGAGCCTTCCGCCTGGTCAATCCCAAGCTGGGAGAGATATTCGGCTGCTCGGCGGAGAGCCTGGTAGGCATGCCCTTCTGGCAACTGGTAGAGCCTGACGATATGCATTGCGTAAGCCGTCTGGAGACGAGCCGCTCCAATGTGCCCGTCTATGAGTCCAAGGTGGTGCGCAAGGATGGAAGCCATCGCTGGATTGAGTTCCGGACCATTCCCATAGAGTACGAAGGCAAGAGGGCAATCCTCGGCAACCTGCTGGATATCACTCCGCGAAAGGAGCTGGAGATTGAGATGCTGCGGTCGGTTCGGGAGCTATCGGCCATCGACGGCATAATGCAGAGCGTCCAGATCTCGCCGGACCTGGACGGCAGGCTGGCGGAGGCCCTCAATCACATCATATCCGGGATGGAGGATGTGGAGCTGGGCGGCATATTTCTCAAAGATGAGAGCTGCCTGGTGCTGCGGGCGCTGCACGGCTCAGTGGAGGAGATGATGGAGTTCATCAAGGGCATGCCGTCGGCGGAGCTGCTTGGCCGGGCCAAGGCTCACCAGCCCAAATCTGATGATCCGGGCGCAGCAATCTGGATATCAGCGCCCGTCATCTGCGGCTCCCGGCCGGTGGGTGTGGTGATCATCAGGCGCAAGGGGCCCGTGGAAAAGGAGGCCACGGCCTT
>ERZ1649853.484-NODE-484-length-17079-cov-14.272791_pt1 | contig 17079 bp, 11 predicted proteins | sample MGYA00575353_ERZ1649853 | MGnify/ENA primary metagenome ERZ1649853 (study PRJEB40853, sample SAMN11349654) | freshwater sediment metagenome | isolation source: river sediment | host: Sediment | place: India: Okhla Barrage, New Delhi | collected 2017-02-21 ...
GGACAACGCCACCTCGTACTGGGCACGCACGGTCTTCTCCGCCTCCCGGACGGCGCGGTGTAGAAGACGACGCTCCACATCTCGCCGTCACCGCGACTGCAGTATAATATATATAGAATATCGAGCGGCGCCCACCGAACGCTCGTCTCCCGCCTCTGAAGAAGGCGGCTTCAAGGTCAGGTTGGGCGATGGGGCCTTCGCTCTTGTGGATGAATCGTGCCCGTCCCTGTCTTCGCGGCCCTACACGCGCCCTGAGCCGGCATCTCGTCATGGAAACCGCGGAGGGCGCAGAGAACGCGGAGCACGGTCAGAAGATGTCTTCTGCGTCGATCTCTGCGGCCTCCGCGATCTCGGCGGTTCGATGAGCTGGGTGATGGGCCGCAAATCCCAGGTCGACGAGTGGTCGGTTGGGCGTCCCACTTCTGCGCCGCCTCCGCTTCCGGGCCCGCTTCCGGATTCCTCCGCATTCCCGTTCCCGTTCCCGTCCCGCGGCCTCGCCCACTTCGCTCCTCTCGGGTGCCAGGTGCGGTGATTGCGGCGAACTGCTCGGAATGACGTTGCCCGGCATGCGGGATCCACGCCCCCGTCCCCGCTCCTCCGCCCCGGGGCAGCGCCGGCGGTCGGTGCGCGTGTGGGGGACGAAGGCCGGCTGATCCGGGAACGGGGATCCGGCTGCGCTTCCAGCTTCGCCGTGACAAGCAGGAGCGGGAGGGGGAACGGAGGGTATGACGGAGCCGGTGATCAGTGTCCCGCCTCGGGTGCCGTGCCCCCGCTCACAACCGATATCCAAGCGCCCTTCCAAGCGATGTCCCGGGGTGATACCGTGCCGCGCGATGGCGCGCGTCCGCCTGCACTCGCTCTCGCTGGCCGGGTTCAAGTCGTTCCCGGACAAGGTGGATCTCACCTTCCCGGGCGACATCTCAGCGATCATCGGCCCCAACGGCTGCGGCAAGTCGAACCTGGTCGACGCCATCCTCTGGGTTCTCGGAGAGCAGAGCCCGACCCTGCTCCGGCTCAAGCAGATGGGCGAGGTCGTGTTCTCGGGCGCCACCCGCCGCGCGCCTGCCGGGGCCGCCGAGGTGGTGCTCAACCTGCAGTCCGACGACGGCCACTGGCAGGAGGCCGACGGCCGCCTCGAGATCCGGCGGCGGGTCTACCGGTCGGGGCCATCCGAGTACCGGCTGAACGGCAAGACGGCCCGCCTCAAGGACGTGATGGACGAGCTGCTGTCGGTCGGGCTCGGGATCCGCGACTACTCGATCATCGAGCAGGGCCGGGTCGGGCAGGTGCTGTCGGCGCGGCCCACCGATCGCCGGGTGCTGATCGAGGAGGCGGCGGGCATCACCCGCTACAAGAAGCGCAAGCACGAGTCCGCGCTCAAGCTCGAGCACACCCGCCAGAACCTGCTCCGTCTCGACGACGTCATCTCGGAGGTCGACCGCTCGCTGCGCCAGCTCAAGCGGCAGGCCGGCCAGGCGAAGCGCCACCAGCGGCTGCGCGACGAGCTGCGGGCGGCGCAGCAGACCCTTCTCACCGTCGAGGCCCACGACGCCGACCGTGCCCGCCGCGAGCTGGCGCGTCGTCGTGCCCAGATTCAGAACGAGGTCGCCGCGGCCGCCGCCGCGCTGGCCAGCACCGAGGCCGACCTCGGCCAGGCCAGGTCGCGCCTCGAGGGCACCCGCACCGAGGTCGAGGCGGCGCGCACCGAGGTCGCCGAGCTGCAGGCCTCGCGCGAGCGGCTTGAGGCCTTCCTCGAGCGCTCCGGCGACCTCATCGACCAGCTCCGCGAGTCGCTCGAGCGGGCGCGCCGCGACCGGCTGACGATCAGCTCGACCCGCAGCGACCTCGAGGGGAGGATCGCGGAGGCGACCACCCGGAGGACCACCCTGGAGGAGGCCCTGCAGGCGGTCCGCAGCGCGGTCGGCGAGGCCACCACGGCCGAGAACGAGGGCCGCGTCCGCCTCGGCGAGGCCGAGTCCCATGCCAACGAGCGCCGCCAGGAGCTGCTGCGCACGATCTCGTCGCTGACCACCAGCCGCAACCGCCTCGGCGAGCTCGAGCGGGAGCAGGACCGCGTCGCCTTCGTCCTCAGCCAGCTCGAGCACGAGCGGGTCGCGCTGGTCCGCCGCCTCGACGAGACCGAAGGCCGCTACCGGGCCGCGGCCAACGACAGCCGGAACGCGGCGAGCGCCGCCCGGGAGCTCGACGACCGCCGGCGCGAGCTGGTCGAGCGCCGCAGCGCGCTCCAGGGCGAGGCCAACGCCGCCCGGGACGAGGCCGAGAGCCTGGGCCGGGAGCTGTGGAAGCACCGCCAGAGCCTGGCCGGAATCGAACGCGAGCTCGCCCGCCACGCGGCGGTGCTCGAGCAGCTCGTCGCAGTCCTGTCCGAGGACAGCCTGGCGGGACAGGTGGGTGACTACCTCGACCCGGCGCCGGGGCTGGCGCCGTTGCTCGACCGGGTCTGGTCAGACTGGCTCGAGCTGCCGGTGATCGCGGCCGCCGGTATTGCCGACGAGCAGGTCCGGGCGCTGGCCGAGCTCGAGGGCCGGCTGCGGCTGGCCGTCGCCGGCGGCCCCGCCGCACCGCTGGACGCGCCGGCGCCGGACGGGACAGAGCCGCTGCTCGCGCAGGCCGGCGTCAAGCCCGAGCATCTGCCGTGGCTCAGCAGGGTGCTGCCTCCGGCCTTCCGCTGCCCGGACCGGGAGACCGCCCGGCGGCTCGCCGAGCAGCACCCGCACGCGATCTTCGTCGGGCCGGACGACGTGGTCTGGCGGGGCCGCACGGTCGAGCCGCCGACGTCCGGCTCGCGCCACCACGGCGCGCTCGCCCTGCGCGACGTCCGTCACCGGCTGGCCGCCGACATCGGCCTGACCAGCGAGCGCGAGGGCTCCGCGTCCAGTCGCCACCGCGACACGGCTCGCGCCCTCGCCGACGTCGAGGGCGCCGTGTCGGACCTCGACGGCCGGCTGCTGCGGGCCGAGCAGGAGCGCGCCCGCGCGGCGGCGGTCGAGCAGGCGCTCGGCGAGGAGCTGGCGCGGCTGCGCCGCGAGCTCGAGGGCACCGACGCCGAGACCGGGCGCAGCCGGAAGCTCGCGGAAGAGCTGGTGGGACGCAACGCCACGTTCGAGGGGGAGGTCGCCGCCCTCGAGAACCGCACCGCCGAGCTCGAGCAGGCCGTCGACGGCGCCGCCAGCGCCCTCGCGAGCCGGCGTGACGAGGCGGCGGACGCGCTGCGCCGGCTCGACCGCTGGCAGGCCGAGGCGCGCCTCGCCGAGGAGCGTGCGGCGGCCGCGATCGCGGAGCAGGAGCGGCTCGCCGGCGAGGGCCGGCGCCTCGACGAGCGCGTCGCCAAGCTGCAGGGCGATGTCGACCAGCTGGGCTCCGAGCTCGCCGGCACCGAGGAGGAGGTGGTGCGGTCGCGAGCCCGGCTCGCCGAGGAGCAGGGGCTGCTGAGCTCGGCGCGCGACCGGGAGCGGCGGCTCGGCGAGCTCCTCGCCGAGATCGCGACCTCGGTCGAGGCCCTCGACCACGAGGTCCGCCAGCGCCGCGACGAGCACGACCGCGCCCGCGAGTCGCTCCACGAGGCCGAGGTCGAGCAGACGCGTCTCGAGGCGCAGTGGGAGCGGCTGCGCGATACGGCGGCGGCCGAGCTGGAAACCACCCCGGAGGAGCTGCTCAAGGGGGAGCCCGACGCCGAGGCGGTCCCCGAAGCGCTGCGCGCGACGATTGCCGGCCTGCGCGAGAAGATCGAGGCGCTGGGACCGGTCAACCTGCTGGCGCTCAAGGAGGTGGACGAGCTCGACCAACGGTCGACCTTCCTCGGCGCCCAGCGCAAGGACCTGGTGGAGGCGCTGCACAAGCTCGAGACCACCATCCGCGAGATCGACGCCTTCTGCAGCCAGCGCTTCGTCGAGACCCTGGAGCAGGTCAACGGCCTCTTCCACGAGACCTTCAACCGCCTGTTCGGCGGCGGCAGCGCCACCCTCCAGCTGGTCGACGAGGACGACCCGCTGGAGTCGGGCATCGACATCACCGCCCAGCCCCCGGGCAAGAAAACCCAGTCGGTGCAGCTGCTGTCCGGCGGCGAGAAGGCGCTGACCGCGCTCTCCCTCCTGATCTCCCTGTTCCGGATCAAGCCGTCGCCGTTCTGCATCCTCGACGAGGTCGACGCCCCGCTCGACGACGCCAACGTCGAGCGGCTGGCCGATTTGATCAGCTCGATGAGCGACCACACCCAGTTCGTGCTGATCACCCACAACCGGCGCACCATGGCGCGGGCCGACGTGCTCTACGGCATCACCATGGAGGAGCCGGGGGTGTCCAAGGCGGTGTCGGTCCGGCTCGAGGACCACGGCCCTGTCCCCGCCAAACCGACGGCCAAGGGGCGAGGGGCCAGCTCCCCCGCCGCTCCTCTCCGCATCGAGCTCGACGACCCCTCGCAGTGATCGCCACCCGCTCCGCCTCCCGGTCGGTGTCGCGGGACACGGTGCCCATTGCGCCCAGCTTAGCCGATTCCGGGGAAACCGCGTTGTAGGGCAGGCTTCCAGCCTGCCTTAAAACCGGCCCTGAAGGCTGCCGGCGTAGCCGGTGAGCTCGGCGTAGCCCTCGCCGCTGTGCGAGCCGCTGACCTCGACCGGGCCCTCCCAGTAGACGACGCCGGTCGAGCCGCGGCCGTCGAGCTCGGCTGCCCGCAGCAGGGGCGCGACGGTCAGATCGAGCTTCTCAGTGGGGACCGCGATCCGCCAGCCCGACGGGTAGCGGCCGCCGGTCGCCGGGCTCGTCCACCAGCCGGCCGGCTCGAGCTCGACCTCGCCGACCGCAAGCCGCCGTGTCGAGCCGTCGGCCCGGACCAGGGTGCCCGACGAGTACGGGTCCGGCGAGCCATCCTCGCGCCGCAGCCGGTAGACCATGAGCTCGGAGCCGTCGTCGAGGCGGAGGCTGAACCAGTCCCAGCCGGCCACGCCCTCGCCGAGCTGGGAGCTGCCCCACTCGTGGTCGAACCAGCCCCCGCCCGCCACCGCGAGCTCGCGGCCATCCAGCGTCAGGGTGCCGGTGACCTCGAGCCGGGTCCAGCTCAGGTAGACCGAGGCGTTGCCCGGGTCAGCGCCCTTCCGGGAGTAGCCGCCGACTCCCTGCAGGACCAGCGGCTTGGCCGGCCGGTAGCTGAGCGCGACCGCGATCCCTGCCGCCCGGTCTCCGGCCCGAGCCACCAGGGTGTCATCCGGCCGCCGCTCGAGCTGCCAGTCGCCGAGCCAGGCCAGCAGGTCGCCGGTCGAGAAGCCGGTGAAGCCGCCGTCGGCCCGGCCGACCCGCTCCGCATGGCGGAACGCGCCCCGTTCGACGTCGGCAATCGCCAGGTGGGCCGCGACGGCCTGGCGCGCCCGCAGGGGCGAGCCGCCGGCGGCCGGCGGCCTGGCGTCAAGACCGCTCCGGAAGAAGGTCAGCTGGACGCCGTAGCGATGGCCCGCAGCGTCGCGGAGGTTGGCGGTCAGATACCACCACTCGGTCTGGACCTCGGGGTGGGCGCCGTGGTCCCGCGGCAGCTCGAGCGCGGGCGGGCCGGTGATCCGGTGCCATCCGTCCTCACCGGCAAAAGCGGCCATCGGCAGCGCCGACGAGCCAACCAGTGCGAGCACGGCGAGGAGGCGAGGAGGTGAGAAGGAGTGAAGTCCTTCCGCCTGAAGAGAACCGCAGAGAGCGCGGAGAGGCTTAGCGTTCCTCACGGAGCACCTCCGCGGGCTGCAGCGCCAGCGCCGCCGCGGCCGGCGCCAGACCGGCCAGGACGCAGGCCAGCCCGACCCATGCCGCCAGGGTCGCGACGTCGGACCACGGCAGCACCAGGCTGAGCGACCAGCCGAAGCTCTGCAGGTTGACGACCTCGACCAGGATCACCCCGACCATCAGCCCGGCCACGACCCCCGCCACGGTCGACGCGAGCCCGAGCAGGGCGGCCTCCGCCAGCATCATCGTGCCGACCTGGCGGCGGGACGCGCCGAGCGCCCGCACCGTGGCCAGCTCACGCCGCCGCTCGCCGACCAGGGTCAGCAGCACCGTCACCACCGCGATCACCGCCACCACCGCCGCCACCACCGACAGCGCGGTGGTGATGGCGAAGGTGCGCTCGAAGGCCGCCAGCACCTCGCGCTTGAGCTCGCGGTTCCCAAAGGCCTCGATCAGGAAGCGGCCGCGCACCGCCTCGAGCAGCCGGTCGCGGGCCGCCAGCGGGTCGGCGTCGTCGGGCAGGAAGACCGCCATGTCCAGCGGACCGCGGCCCGGGAAGCGCTCCAGAAACCGCGACCGGTCGACCACCACCAGTCCGTGCGAGCGCGAGTAGTCCTTGAACACACCCACCACCCTCGCGGTGAGCGGACCTCCCGGCGGCTCCAGGGTCACGGTGTCCCCCTCGCGGACCCGGAACCGGTTGGCGAACGGCTCGTTGACCACTGCGCCGCCGACCGCCCAGGCCTCGGCGAAGACCTCGCGCGAGTCGCGGCCCGGAAAGTACACGCTGCCGTGCCGCGAAACCACGTCGAAGGCGGCCCCGGCCAGGGCCACGGGGCGGCCCTGGTACTCGATGTCGACCGTGTAGAAGGGGTCGACCGCGTCGGCCCCGAACATCCCCTTCGCGAGGTCGACGATCGCGGGGTCGAGCTCGCCGGTCGGCACGCCGCGCTCCATGGCCAGCGGCCGCACCCAGACGTCGGCGCGCATCCCGGCCTCGGTCCAGCGCTCGACGGTCTCCCGGAACGAGCTCACCATGGTCAGGATCGCCACCGCCAGCGCCACCGCCACCGAGACCGCGCCGGCCGCCCACGCCGCCCGCCGCCGGCCGGCCGACAGCGCCGCCGCGGCCAGCCGCAGCGAGGGGCCGGCCAGCCGCCGCAGCGGGCTCGCTCCGGCCCGCGCCAGGCCGTCGAGCAGAGGCGCCGCGCCGACCAGCAGCATCGCCATCACCGCCAGGCAGGCGACCAGCGCGGCCACCGGCAGGCCCCGCCACGCGGGCAGGCTGACCAGCCACAGCGCGCCGCCGGCGAGAACAACCAGGGCGGCGGCGTCGAAGAGGATCGTCCGCAGGGAGAGCCGCCGCGGCGCCGCGGCGCTGAGGCCCTGCAGGGGCGGCGTGCGCAGCGCCTCCTCGAGCGGCAGCACGGCCGCGGCCAGCGACACCGCGAGCGCCAGCCCGAATCCGAGCGCCGCGAGCCACGGTTCGAACGCGATGTCGGTGGCCAGGCTCGAGCGCAGCATCGTCACCACCGAGTAGCGGACGCTGACCAGGGCAGCCCGGGCGCCGAGCAGGCCACCGGCGGTGCCGAGCACGCCGCCGGCGAGGCCGATCGCGGCGGCCTCGAGCAGCACCGCGCCCGCGATCTGGCGCCGCGAGGCGCCGAGCGAGCGCAGCAGCGCCACCGTGTAGCGGCGCTGGACCACCGAGGTTGCGAGCGTGGTCGCCACCAGCACCGCGCCGACCAGCACCGAGATCGCCGACAGCGCGGTCAGATTGAAGCGCAGCGAGGCCACCATCTGCTCGGCGGACTCGCGCCGGCGCGACGGCGGCGCCACCGTGACGTCGTCCGCCAGCAGCCCGGACAGCCGATCCCGGAGCACCTGGGCGTCGACCCCGGGCCGCGGAGCGAGCTCGATGCGGTCGACGAGCTCGCCCCGGCCGAACAGCTCGGCCGCCAGCGCAACGTCCATCACCACCACCCGCTCCCACACCGCCGCCAGGTCCTCCGCCGGGAACACCGCCACCACCTCGACCGGTTCGAGCCGGGCCCGGGCCGACAGGGTCACCGTGTCTCCCACCGCCACGCCGAGCCGGCGCGCCAGGGCGTCCGAGAGGAGCACTCCGCGGCCGGTGAGGGCCTCGATCAGCCGCTCGCCCGCCTCGTCGCCCTCGAGCACCGGCCGGACCTGGGCGTCTGCCAGCAGGTCGACCCCGAGCACGCGGACCCCGTCCCCGAGCTCGACCAGCAGCGCCACCTCCTCCACCACCGGCACCACCACCGCGTCGCCGGCCAGCGGCCGCAGGGCGCCGAGCAGCGACGCCGGCAGGCCGCCCGGCCGGGTCACCTCGACCCGGGCCGCGCCCGCCACCTCCTCGACGCCCTCGGCGAAGGCGCGCACCGCCGCCCGGCTCGAAGCGACCGTCGCCACCACCGCGGCGACGCCGGTCGCGACCCCGACCACGGTCACCAGGAACCGCCACGGCCGCCGGGCGAGCGGCCGCCACAGCAGGGCCTTCAGGACCACCAGGCACCGCCCCGTCCCGGGAGCGCGAACCTCGTGCCCCCACGCCGCATCCGCGCGGCCCGTTCACCTCCCCGTTCCCGAACGTCGTCTCGGCTCCTCACGTCACCGGTGCGCCGGATCTTTGGGTGACGTTGACTTCCCAACGATCCGCGTTCACTCGGGAACGGGGACGGGAACGGGAACGGGAACGTCATCACGGCTCCGCTTACCAAGCGATCTTCCCGTCGTGGAGGTGCACGATCCGGCCTGCGGCCGCCGCCAGCGACTCGTCGTGGGTCGCGAGCAGAAGGGCCGCCCCCTCCGACCGCTGCAACTCGGCGAGCAGCTCGAGCACGGCGGTGCCGGTGCGCGAGTCGAGGTTGCCGGTCGGCTCGTCAGCGACCAGCAGCCGCGGCCGGTGGACCAGGGCGCGGGCGAGCGCGGTCCGCTGCTGCTCGCCGCCCGACAGCTCGGATGGGTAGTGGCTGCGCCGGTGGACGAGGCCGACGCGGCGCAGCAGATCCGCCACCCGGCCCGGGTCGCTGCGGCCGGCGAGCGCGAGCGGCAGGGCCACGTTTTCCTCGGCCGTGAGGTGGGGCACCAGGTGGAAGGCCTGGAACACGAGCCCGATGCAGCGCCGGCGCAGACCGAGCAGGTCGTCCTCGGATGCCGTCGCCAGCTCGATGCCGCAGACCTCGACCCGGCCCGCGGTCGGCCGGTCGACCGCGGACACCAGGTTGAGCAGGGTCGACTTGCCCGAGCCCGAGGCCCCGACCAGGGCGATCGACTCGCCGGCCACCACCTCGAGCGAGACGCCGTCGAGCGCGCGCACCACCTCCTCGCCGCGCCGGTAGTGGCGGCAGGCATCGATCATGGTCACGACGTTGCCCGAGCTCACCCGACCTCCCTGCCGGCCAACGCGGCCCGAACGCGCTTCGCTGCCCAGTGTACCGGTCCTTTGGTGGGTGGCCTGGAATTCCGCTGCCGAGCCCGCTTCCGCTTGTCACGGCGTCGTCCGCAGGACGAAGCCGGACCTGTCCCGGCGTCGCCAACGGCGAAGTCGAATCCCAGCCCGTGCCCGGGCCCGGGTTGCGATGCCGCCGGAAGGCGCTAGAGTGCTCGGGATGACGACGTGGCGGCTGATCCGGGACGGCGCGCTCCCCGGCGCCCGCAACATGGCGCGCGACGTGGCCATGCTCGAGGCGGTCGCCCGCGGCGAAGCGCCGCCGACGCTGCGGCTCTACGGCTGGGACCCGCCGTGCCTGTCGCTCGGCCGCCACCAGGGCCCGGAAGCGGCCGACCTCGCGTTCTGCCACGCCAACGGCATCGACGTGGTGCGGCGGCCGACCGGCGGCCGCGCCCTGCTCCACCACCTCGAGCTGACCTACGCGGTGGTGGCGCCGCTCGGCGAGGGGCCGCTGCCGCGCGCCCTGCAAGACGCCTACCGGCGGATCTGCGAGCCGCTGGTGGCGGCGTGCCGCAGCCTCGGCATCGAAGCCGAGCTGACGCCGGGCGAGGTCAACCTCCACCTTCCGGGCCCGGCCTCGACCATCCCCTGCTTCGAGGCGCCGGCCGGCGGCGAGGTCGTGGTCGGCGGCCGCAAGCTGATCGGCTCGGCGATGCGCGCCCACGGCGGCGCGGTGCTCCAGCACGGCGCGATCCTGCTCGACTGGGACGGCCGTCTGCAGGCCGGCTCGATGGGCCTGCCCGACGACCGCGGCCTGCGCGCCAGCGTGACCACCTTCGCCGAGCAGCTCGGCCGCCCCTGCCCGCTCCCCGAGCTCGAGCACGCCCTCCTCGAGGCCTTCAGCCGGAGCTTCGGCGTTACGCTCGCCGAAGCGCCTCTGACCGACGCCGAGTCACTCCAAGAGCACCTGTCCGAGGCGAGCTTCCCGATCGACTGAGGCCACGGCCCGCCGGCGTTCGTTGACACCCGCGCGGCCCGCGGGATATCGTCCGACGAATTTGACCCCTCCCATCCCCATCCGGTCGGAGGGAGTAGAAGGGTGCCGGCCGTGTCGCGTCTCTTCAGCGTGCTGCTCGCCGACGACCGTCCTGCGCTTGCTGGGCGCGAATCGGACGCGGCCGGAGGGTGGGCCAGCCTGCTGCGCCGGGTCACGGTGGGCATCGCGACCCTCTGGCTCGGCGCTACCCAGGCGATCGCCGCCGGCGGCGGCAGGCCAGAGTCGACCGCCGTCAACCACGCCGACACCAGCGCGCTGGCGCCCGGTCTCGCCCGCTCGATCGCCGACCTCTACAACCACAGCCTCTGGCTCTACGGCCTGACCGTGGTGGTCGTGATGGCCGGAATGGGGCTGGTCCTGGGCCTGCTCACCGACCGCGTCATGGCCATGCTCGGCGTCGATCTCGGGCGCGCCGCCCGCCACGAGTGAGGGGCGCCGTTGGAGCTCTTCACCATCTACCTGCCGATCGCCGGGGTCCACTTCAACGTCCTGGTCCTGCTGCTGATCGGCTTCACGGTCGGGGTCAGCGGGGGCTTTTTCGGCATCGGCGGCGCCTGGATCGCCACCCCCGCGCTCAACATCTTCGGGCTGCCGATGCCCTACGCCATCGGCACCGATCTCGCCCACGTCGGCGGCAAGTCGATCGTCTCGACGATGCGCCACGGCAGGTTCGGCCACGTCGACGTTCGCCTCGGCATGGCCATGATCCTGGGCACGACCGTCGGCATGGAAGCGGGCGCCAACCTGGTCCTCGCGCTCGAGCGCGCCGGGCTCGCCGAGTCGGTGATCCGCAAGGCGTACGTCGTCCTCCTCGTGCTGACCGGCACCTTCGTCATGGCCGACTACCTCATCCACCGCCGACGCCAGCGCCGCGCGGCCGCCGGGGACCCGATTCCACCGCCGCGGGCGGCCCTGGCGCACCGGCTGCAGCAGATCCGGATCCCGCCGATGGTCGACTTCGCCGCCTCGGGGATCCGCTGCTCGCTGTGGCTGCCGGTGCTGGTCGGCCTGGCCACCGGCATGGTGGCGAGCGTCTTCGGCGTCGGCGGCGGCTTCATCCGGATGCCGGCGCTCATCTACTTGGTCGGCTGCCCGACCGCGGTGGCGATCGGCACCGACCTGTTCGAGGTCATGATCACCGGCGCCTACGGGGCGTTCACCTACGGGGTCAAGGGCCGGGTCGAGCTGCTGGCGGCGATGTGGATGCTGCTGGCGGCGGCGGTCGGCGCCCAGCTCGGCACGGTAGCCGTCAAGTACGTGCGCGGCTACTCGATCCGCCTGCTGTTCGCGATCACCATCTTCGTCGCCGCCGCGTCGGTGGCGCTCAAGCAGCTCGGGCTCCAGCTCGCCTCCTCGATCACCATCCTGGCCGCCGGCATCGGCATCAGCGGCGTGATCATCGCCCAGCTCGTGCAGGGCGTCCTCGACGAGCGGGCGGGGCGCCACAGCTCATCGACCGCCGGCGCCGGGCCAGGCACATCGCCGCCCGCGTGATCCGGGCCGGCCGGCCGCAGGGCCGCAGACGGGGCTGAGCGTCCGAACCCTCCGGCCACCGGGCGGAGATACCGCGCTACCATGAACGGCGATGGCCGAGGCGACGACCCGCCCCCCGAAGCGCCCGTGGTGGATCCTCTCCACCTACTTCGCCGAGGGGTTCCCGTACGGCCTGGTTCGGCTGATGTCGACCGCCTACTTCAAGGAGCACGGCGCCAGCCTGCAGGCGATCGGACTGACCTCGCTGTTCGGGATCCCGTGGACCATCAAGTTCCTGTGGGGCCCGTTCGTCGACGCCTACGCCACCAAGCGGCGCTGGCTGCTCACCCTCGAGCTCGCCATCGTCGGCGGCCTGATCCTGCTCGGCATCGCCAGCCAGACGCCGGTCCCGCTGGTGGCCGGCGCCGCGATCTTCATGGCGCTGGCATTCCTGGCGGCAACCCACGACATCGCGATCGACGGCTACTACCTCGAGGCGCTGGGCCAGACCGACCGCGCGCGCTACGTCGGCCTGCAGTCGGCGGCCTACCGGGTCGCGTTGATCACCGGCGGCGGCGGCATCGCCTGGGTCTGCGGCCGCTTCTCGTGGCTGGTCGGCTACCTGTTCGCGGCGACCGTGTTCTTTGCCGTGTGGACGCTCAACAGCGCGCGGCTGCCGCGGATCGAGCAGCCGAAGCGGCCGGCGGGCGAGCTGGTCGGCTACCTGGCTCGCCCCCGCCATCTGCTGGTCGTCGTGGCGGCGGCTGCCGCGATCGTCGGCCTGTGGGCGGTCCTGAGGAGCGAGGCTTTGGCGGGCGTCACCGGCCCGCTGCGGAAGGTCTCGGCCCCGATGTGGATCGTCCTCGCCCTGCTGCTGGTGCTGTCGGCGGTGGCGGTCCGGGCGCCCGCGCTCAAGAGGCGCCTCTACGCCTCGAGCTCGACCTACGCGCTCGCCTTCGTGGACTACCTCGACCGGCCCCGGATCGGGCTCGTGCTCGCCTTCATCGCCACCTTCCGGATCGGCGAGGCGCTGCTCCAGAACATGGCCTATCCCTTCCTCAGGGACATCGGCATCACGTTGGCGCAGTTCGGCCTCGCCCACAACACCTTCGGCATCGTCTCGACGATCATCGGCAGCATCGTCGGCGGGCTCCTGATCGCGCGCTTCGGCCTCAAGCGCTGCATCTGGCCGTTCGTGCTGGCGCTCAACAGCCTCAACTTCCTGTACATGCTGCTGGCGCTCAAGTACCGCCACATCCTGGCCGACCCCGATGCCGGCCGGGCCGACTTCCTGCTCGTCTGCCTGCTGATCTCCGCCGAGGCCTTCGGCGCCGGCTTCGGCAACGCCGCCTTCACGGTGTTCATCATGCGGACCACCAAGGCGAGCTTCAAGGCGGCGCACTTCGCGATCGGCACCGGCCTCATGAACATCGCCGGCACGCTCGCCGGCGTCGTGTCGGGGTTCATCGCCTCGGCGGTCGGCTTCCCGATCTACTTCGCGCTGACCTTCCTGCTGGCCCTGCCGAACATGGCGATGATCCCGTGGCTGCCGCACCTCGACGCCCCGCCCGAGGAATGAGCGGGATCTACGGAAAGCGCGCTGACAAGAGGAGGATCCAGGATCTAGGGGATAGGATCTAGGGCAGCCCCCTCCCGGTCAGGAGGAGCCCCACTGCGATGATCCCTAGATCCCAGATCCTTGACCCTAGATCCTCTGCAGCGATCAGCCTTCCACCGGGATCGACGCCACGTCCCTGCGCCGCAGGGCGATCGCCATGCCGACCCCGGCCATCACCAGCAGCGTACCGATCCACACCAGCGAGATCAGCGGCTTGGTGGAGATGTCGATCACCAGGCTCGCCGGATCGGCCTCCCCCGCCGCGATCGTCGGATCGATGACCTGCAGCTCGATCGCCCCGCCCTCGGCGTCGACCCGGCCGATGGCAAGCGTCACCCCGCCGGCCCCGGGCACGGTCGCGGGGGTGACCTCGGCGTCGCCGCCCATGCCGCTCCGGAAGCGGGGCACCACCTCGACGGTCTCGCCGCCACGCTCGACCGAGAACACGACGCCGAAGTTGATCTGGCCGGCGTCGGGGTCGAACTCGGAGAGGTCGAAGTCGTCGAACCGGATCCGCAGCTCCTCGTAGCGCAGGGACTCGCCCTTGCGGAGGACCGCGGTTCGCGCGACCCCGCCGCCGAGCCCGAGCAGCTCGATCCGGATCAGCCCCTGGTCGACGCTCATCCCGGTCGCCCGCAGCTTGCCGCCCGGCACCCCCGGGATCTCGACGGGGACCGCCTGCACCGTGCCGTCGCTCATCGAGATCAACGACGGCTCGATCGTGACCGGCGCCACGCCCGCCCGCTGCAGCTCGACCACCATCCCCACGGTCAGGGCGCCCGGGACCGCGTTCTGGCGCGCCATGTCGAAGCGGCGGAAGGTCAAGGTCCAGTCCTTGAAGGCGGTGGGGCGGTCCTTGGCCAGCATCAGCCGGCCGCTCGGCGGCGCCTCCTCGCCAGGCGTGAACTCGACCGGAGCCACGTACAGATCGGAGGTCAGGAACGACCGGATGTCCGGGTTGGCGACGAGCTGATCCGTCTTCTGGTTGATCCACATCCGCGGCTTGAGCACGAAGTTCCTGCCCCGCGGGTCGGTCACCTCGACCACCATCGCGTCGCGCGCCAGCGGGGTCGGCTTCTCGACGCCGGTGAAGGTCATCGAGTAGCCGAGGACCTCGGTCGCCTCGCCCTGCACGAGCCGCACCTTCTGCTCCCGGCCGAGCCAGCCGGTGGTCAGGAAGGCGAGCATCATCAGCCCGACCCCGACGTGGGCCAGGACGCCGCCGGCGGCGCGCCACTGGCCCTGCCGGAGCTTGCCGAGAAGGGCCCAGCAGTTGGCAGCGAGGCTGAAGGTGACGGCACCGACGTAGAGGTGCGCCTTGACGCCGGTGAGGCCGACGAGGTGGGCGGCGACCAGCAGCACCACGGTGACCGCGAGCACGATCGAGAACCGGCGGCCGGCGCCGTCGTCGGCGCGGCTCCAGCCGAGGAACGGCGTCGCGCCGAGGAACAGGGCGAAGGCCACCGCCAGCCAGTAGCCGACGCCGTTGTAGAAGTCGGGCCCGACCTGGGCCGGCTCGCCCCACAGCCGGGAGAGCAGCGGCGCCGAGGTCCCCAAGCCGACGATCAGCCCGGTCAGGACCAGCATGAGGATGCCGAGCACGAAGAAGATGGTCCGCGACAGGAACGGCTCGGTCCCGACCTCGGTCGGGATCTCCCGCCAGCGCAGCGCCAGCAGGCCGATCGAAACCGCGATGAAGAACACCATGTTGAAGACCAGCCAGCCGGTGATCCCGAGATCGACGAACGAGTGCACCGAGAAGTCGCCGAGCACGCCCGACCGGGTGAGGAAGGTGGCGTACACGACCAACAGGTAGGCGAACACCGCCAGCACCAGGTTGGTCCGGCGGAAGCGCTTGCGGCCGCGCTGCAACAAGATGCCGTGGGTCAGCGCGGCGGTGGCCAGCCACGGCACCAGGGAGGCGTTCTCGACCGGGTCCCAGCCCCAGTAGCCGCCCCAGCCCAGGGTCTCGTACGCCCAGTACCCGCCGAGCATGATCGCGAGGCCGAGGGTGCCGAGCGACAGCAGGACCCACGGCATCGAGGCCTTGGTCCACTCGTCCCAGCGGCGCATCCAGAGGGCCGCCAGCGCGAAGGCGAACGGGATCGCGAGCGACGCGTACCCGATGAACATGATCGGCGGATGGATGACCATCCACGGGTTCTGGAGCAGCGGGTTGAGCCCCTGGCCGTCGAGCGGGGCCATGCCGGTGGCGAGGCCCTCATGAAAGCGGAAGGGGTCCTGCTTGAGCAGGAGCATGATCAACGACAGCAAGGTCAGGTTGTAGAACAGCATCACCCGCGTCTCGTAGGCGCGGGCGAACCGCATCAGGGGCAGGCCGAGCAGCACGCCCCAGAAGATCCAGAGCAGGAAGCTCCCCTCCTGGCCGCCCCAGAACGAGGACACCAGGTACTTGAGCTCGAGCAGGTTGTCCGAGTACGCCCAGACGTAGTGGAGCCGGTAGTCGTGGGTCACCAGGAGGTACATCAGCAGGCCCGAGACCAGCACGATCGCCCCGGTCATCAGCAGGTAGGCCTGGCGGGCGATGGAACGGGCACCGGCACTGCCGCGAATCGCCAGGGCGTAGGCGATCGTCGACACCGCGCCGAGGACGAAGGCCACCCACACGAGCAAGGTCCCGGGTGTGTACATGACAATCCCTCCCTAGAATTCGAGACAGAGGCTCATTTTACACCAGTGCCCAGAGCCCGGTCGGCAGCGGCCTCAGGTCTCGGCGCTGTGCCTGCTCGGGTCCTCGTCGAGCCCCTGGTACTTGGAGGGGCACTTCACCAGCAGCTGGTCGGCGTGGAAGGCGCCCTCGCGGTAGCTGCCGACGGCCACGATCTCGGTGGCCTCCTCGAAGTTCCCCGGCTTGGTTCCTGCGTACAGCACCGGCATGGTGTTGCCCCGATCGTCCGTGAGCCCGAACCGCAGCACCTGCGACGCCTCCACGTACTCCGTGGAGTGCGGCACCAGGCTGCCCTTCACCTGGACCTTGGCAGGCCTCCGCATCGCCTCCTCGATCGAGACGTACGGAGTCAGGTTGCTCTTGAACGAGGTCGCCCCGAAGGCGAGAAAGGCAACAATCAACACGCCGCCGACCGCGTACCAGATGCGACGCTGGCGTCGTGGATCCGTCATCAGTCCTCCAGACGGCGGACCTTCCGGTCCACCCGATAGACGTAACCGAAAAGGCCGACCCAGATGATGAGGGTGACCACCATGATCCCTACCAGATCACTCACAGGGCCTCCTGCTGGCGTCTCCGCCGGATCGTCTCGACCCGGACCGCAACTGAGTATAACCACACGAACAGGCCAGTAAATCCAGCCAACGAGGCCATCAGGACCTGGGTGTGGCGCGAGTCGAACTCGTTGGCGCCGCGGGTGTTGATGATCGAGTCCGGGTGCAGGGACCAGTAGATGCGCGGCACCACGAAAACCAGGAACGGGACCGTGACGAAGGCGAGGATCGCGTACACCGCCGCGAGCGCCGCCCGCCGCTCGGGGTCGGGGACCGCGCCCCGGAGCGCGAAGTAGGAGGCGTAGATCAGCATCAGGATGACGATCGAGGTCTGGCGGGGATCCCAGTTCCAGTACGCCCCCCACATGATCCGCGCGAACACCGCGCCGGTCACGGTGGCGAGGATCGCGAACAGCAGGCCGAGCCCCGCCGCGACCGCCGCCCGGATGTCGTCCTGCGGCTCGCGCCGGCGCAGATAGAGCACCGATGCCACGCACGAGATCAGGAAGGCGACCCCCGACACCCCCCCCGGCGGGCCGAGCAAGAACCCCA
>ERZ1649853.486-NODE-486-length-16908-cov-6.560790_pt1 | contig 16908 bp, 14 predicted proteins | sample MGYA00575353_ERZ1649853 | MGnify/ENA primary metagenome ERZ1649853 (study PRJEB40853, sample SAMN11349654) | freshwater sediment metagenome | isolation source: river sediment | host: Sediment | place: India: Okhla Barrage, New Delhi | collected 2017-02-21 ...
GTGAAGGCGGCGTCCTGTGGGTGTTGGTGTTGCTGGCTTTGCTGTTGACCCTGCTATTGCCTGAGGGATTGCGATGAACGAGCCTGCCTGGAGTTGGCTTCCGCTAGTGTTGATCATTGTGTCGACGCTCACGCTGCTGATCAGCCAGAGTTTGCGCTTCAGCATTATCGCCTTTGCTATTCAGTACATTGGCATGTTCTGGATGATCTCGTGGGAATGGCCGATCGGCCTGGCAGCGGTAAAACTGGTCACCGGTTGGATGGCCGGAGCCGTGTTGGCAATTTCACAACCCGGTACAGCGTTGGCTGAAACCGGTTTTACGCGCATCTCCGGCGGCGGATTCAAGTTGATCACCGCGGCGTTAACCTGGGTAATGGCTTTTGCCATCGCGCCATCGTTGCAAACCTTGTTTCCGGCCGCGAGCGCTTATTTAATGGGCGCGATCATTTTAATCGGCATGGGGCTATTGCAACTGGGCATGTCTCACCAGCCGCTGCGCGTGATCCTGGGACTGTTCACGGTCCTTTCAGGTTTTGAGCTGCTGTATGCTGCCGTGGATCGTTCGGTGCTGGTTGCTGGTCTGATTTCCGGCGTCAATCTTGGCCTGGCATTGGTGGGCGCATTCCTGCTGGTCAACCCTGAACCGGAGGAAACGCTGTGAGCACGGTGATATTTTGGATTTTTGTTCCTTTTGGCGTTTCCATTTTGTTAACCTTGTTCAACCGGTTCATCCGTATCACCCGCTGGATCGCCGCAGGGGTGACGCTTGGGCTTGCCCTGGCCGCGGCTTTTGTAAATTTCGATGAACTGGTCCTGTTAGGCGGGCGGGCGTATGAACTATCCACATCCTTCTCCGTGCTGGGCAGGCAGTTGGTGCTCGATTCCACTGATCGAGTCTTCCTGGTGCTGGTGTACGGGCTGGGCGCTTTCTGGTTTCTGGGCGCGCCGGCCGCAGGAACGCACCGGTTATTTGCGCCGTTGGGGTTGGCAATCATCGCCATCCTTGTGGCCTCCCTGGCAGTTGAGCCGTTTCTGTACGCGGCTCCACTGGTAGAACTGGCCGTTCTGGTCAGCATTCCGATGCTGGTTGCGCCGGGCCGACCGGCAGGTCAGGGCGTGCTGCGATATTTAATCTTTATGACGTTGGGCATGCCATTTATTTTGCTGGGCGGGTGGGCGCTGAACGCCATTGAGATTAACCCGGCAAATGAGACGCTGTTGCTTGAGGCGATGCTCCTGCTCGGCCTGGGATTAGCGTTCTGGTTGGCGATATTCCCGTTTTATACCTGGGTTCCGCTGCTCACCGGCGAGAGCCAACCCTATATTGCCGGGTTCCTGTTCAGCCTGCTTCCCACGGTGGTCTTTTTTCTCATGCTCAACTTCCTGGATGCTTTTGCTTTTCTACGCAATTCGCCTGTTTTCTTCCAGGGGTTGCAGTTGGCCGGAACCATCATGGTGGCAACGGCGGGCATTTGGGCGGCGTTTCAACGCGACCTGACGCGGCTGTTTGGTTACGCAGTCATCCAGGAGACCGGGTTTGCGCTGCTGGCGATCAGCCTGCACTCAGAAACCGGCCTGGCGTTGTTCGCCGCCGGGCTGGTTCCCCGGTTGATCGGATTTGGATTGTTCGCGCTATCCTTATCGGTCATGCAAAGCCGCAACGTTTCATTGCGGTTCGAGGATGAAGGCCTGGCCTTCTGGCAGGTGCCAATTGCATCGCTTGCCAGCCTGGTGGCGATCTTCTCGATCAGCGGGCTGCCATTGCTGGCCGGATTCCCGGTCCGGCAACCGTTGCTGGAAGAGCTGGGCGCCGGTTCCATCGCCGTGGCAATTTGGGCTTTGATCGGCAGCGCGGGGATGATGTATGGCGGTTTACGCTACCTGAGCGCCCTGTTTCGCCGGGAACCAACGACCGGCCAGCCTGGCGAGGGTTGGTATCAGATCGCGTTGCTCTCGGCCGGGGTTGTGATGTTGTTTGTGGCGGGCGTTTTTCCAACGCCGATGATTTCAATGATGCTGAATGTTCTGAGTGGATTTGCCAATTTGTTCTAATCCAAAAACCCGGATGGTATAATCCTTAAAAGAGTTTATTCTCTGAGGTGATGCATGGACCTGGAACAGATCATCAAGCGCCTGGATTGGCTTGACGACGAACGCCGAAAAGATAAATTGACAATTGCGACATTGGAAGAAAAGGTCAACAACCTGGCCGGAAGTATTCCGTCGCTGTTGCAGCAAATCAAGGAACAAAGCCTGGAATTGGCCCGTTTGGCCGGCGCAATGCCGCGCTTTGATCAGTTGGAAACCATGATTGGCCAAATCCGGGTGGAAACCAACCGCACGGTCGAGGCGGCCGAACGCCAGCGGGTCGAGCGCGACCGGGAAATTGAAAAACAGCGTCGGGCGGATGTTGAATCGCTGAATGTTGCCATTGGCGATGTGCGAAAGGGGTTGGACCCCATCCCCGAGTTGAAACGCAGCCTGCAAGCGCGGGTGGAGGAAGATTTTCGCCTGGGGCGGTTGATCGAAGAGCTGGAGCTTAAGCTGTCCGAATCCATGCGGGGTGACGAGGAATATCGCCGTGCGCAAAAATTACTGGAAGATGCCCAGCGGCAGGACACCAAACGCCTGACCGACCTGCAGGGCGAAGTGGCTGCGCTGCGTAAACGCATGGAAGAACAGCGCGGCAAATCAGATTTGAACGCCGAATCGCTGCGCAAGATCGAGATGCGCTTATCGGAATTCCAGGCGGCCGAAGGCGAGCGCCGCCAGGCTCAAACCGCGTTCATTGAAAAACAAAACCTGCTCCAGGTGGAGCGCGACCGCGTATGGAAAGATTGGAAAGTTCGCTTCGAGGTCATCGAAAAATCGGCGCAGAACCTGGACGCCCAGCTTCAAGCCCTGGATGCCACCCACCGCTCGATCAAACGCGCCCAGGAAGGCTTTGAGGAAATCTCGCAGCGCTTTGAACGGCGCATCAATGAAATCACCGAAATGCAACGCTTAACTGAAGATCGCTTCCGGCAGGAATGGGTTTCTTTCAAGGCAGATGACCAGAAACGCTGGACCAACTACACCCTGTCTCAGGAGGAAACTCAGCGCGAGGTGAACCGCCAGTTTGAAAAGATCAATGATCGCCTGGTCACGCTGGAAGATAACGCCCAGGAGATCCGCGATTTGCAGCGCCAAATTGTCGAAGAAACCCAGAAGCGGTTGCAGGCGCTCCTTTCCACCGCGCACGACTGGATGGAGCAGTACGACAAGAACTTTAGCCAGACCCGGTAGGAGGGCGGCGTGCACGTTATTGGCACCGCCGGGCATGTCGATCACGGTAAATCCACGCTGGTAGCAGCGCTCACCGGCATCCATCCTGACCGCCTCAAGGAGGAGCAGGAGCGGGAGATGACCATTGACCTGGGATTCGCCTGGATGAAGCTGCCCGGCGGGGAATCCGTGGGCATTGTGGACGTTCCCGGCCACCGCGATTTCATCGAGAATATGCTGGCCGGCGTGGGCGGGATTGACGCCGCATTGTTCGTGATTGCCGCGGATGAAGGCGTGATGCCGCAAACGCGCGAACACCTGGCCATCCTGGATCTGTTGCAGGTGCAGAGTGGCGTGGTGGCACTGACAAAAACCGATTTGACACCGGACGCCGATTGGGTGGACCTGATGGAGGAGGAAGTGCGCGGCGCGTTGCAGGGTTCGGTGCTGGAAAACGCGCGCGTGGTGCGCGTTTCGGCGCGCCAACGCACCGGGTTGGATGAGCTGCGCCAGGCGCTGGCCGAGTGCCTGGAACGGACCCAACCGCGGCCCGATTACGGCCGGCCGCGGCTGCCAATCGACCGGGTGTTTTCCATCGCCGGATTTGGAACCGTGGTCACCGGCACGCTGATGGATGGGACCTTCAAAGTTGGCGATGAGGTGGAAGTGCTGCCCTTGCGGAAACGGGGCCGCATCCGCGGACTGCAAACGCACAAGCAGAAGGAGGAAGCGGCTGCACCGGGAAGCCGGACGGCCGTCAACGTTTCGGGCATTGACCTCACTGAAGTGATGCGCGGCAACGTTTTGGCGCATCCGGGCAAATACCATCCCACCCAGCGCATTGACCTGCACTTCAGACTCCTCAAGGATGTCGCCGCGCCTTTGTCGCATAACAGCGAAGTGAAATTGTTCCTGGGTGCTTCCGAAACGGTTGGGCGCGTTCGCCTGCTGGGCGTGGAGCAGTTGCAACCGGGCGAACAGGGCTGGTTGCAGTTGGAGCTGCGCGATCCGGTGGTAGCCGTGCGCGGAGACCATTACATTTTGCGGCGGCCGTCGCCGGGCGAAACCCTGGGCGGCGGAATGGTGATCGATCCAAGCCCGAAAAGCCGCCACAAGCGTTTTGACCCTGAAATCCTGCGACAGTTGGAATCCTTACGGCAGGGATCGCCCGCGGACGTGCTCTTGCAGGCTAGCCTGGCGCTGGGGATTGCACCCATTTCCCAGGTGGTCGTGCGGTCGCGCCTGGAAAAAGAGCAAGCCGAGCCGGCGATTGTTGAATTGCTGGAAAGCCGGCAATGGGTGCAGTTGGAAAGCGGCGCGGTCAAAGCGGGCAGCGATTTGCTGGTGGCTCCTGCCGGGCCGTGGGATGCGCTGACGGCGAAGGCGCTGCAAGAACTGGAAGCGTTCCACAAAGTCTATCCGCTGCGCTCCGGGATGCCGCGTGAAGCGCTCAAAAGCCGTTTGAAACTCGTGCCGCGCATATTTTCCGCGGCGGTGCGCCAGTGGGTGGATCAGAATCTGCTGGTGGAGCAGGGGCCGGTCCTGGCTCGAACCGGATTTGCGGTCCAGTTCACACAGCAGCAAAAAGAAAAGGTCGCCGCTTTGATGCAACGGTTTGAATCGTCTCCGGCCGCACCGCCGGCGTTGAAGGATTGCCAGCTTGAGGTGGGCGAGGAGGTGTTGAACGTGTTGATGGAACGCGGCGATCTGGTGCAGGTGGGCGAGGACGTTCTCTTTCGGAAAAGCGATTATGACCGCATGGTTCAGGCCGTGCTTGACCACCTGAAGGCGCACGGCACGTTGACCGTGGCGGAGTTCCGTGATCTATTCCAGACTTCACGCAAATATGCGTTAGCGCTGCTGGAACACCTGGATGCAAAGCGAATCACCATTCGGGACGGCGATTACCGCAAGTTGTTCAAATAGCGCCTGGAATCACGGATTCCAAAACCGCGGCAAAAACGTGTCAAAAACCGTTGACAATGAAGGATGAAGTGGCTATAATTGCCTTCGCTTTGCTCCGGGCATTCTTCCTGGAGTGAAAAATTGCATCCCCAACTTCCCCGTTGATCGGCGTGTTGATGGACGCGGGTTGAACGGCGAAGTGAAGATTGGAGAAAAGAAATGAAGTACGCCATCGTTGAGAGCGGCGGCAAGCAATATCGCGCCGTCGAAGGGTCCACCATCGAGGTGGATCTTCTCCCGGTCGAAACCGGCAAAGAATTTACGCTCAATCAGGTTCTGCTGCTGGTGGACGGTGAGAAAGTAGCTGTTGGAACGCCCGTCGTCAAGGGCGCGCTGGTGAAGGCGACCGTCGCGGATCACTTCAAGGGTCCCAAGCTGGTTGTTTTCAAGTACCAGGCCAAGAAGCGCATCCGGGTCAAGACCGGGCATCGCCAGCCGTACACCCGGCTGATGATTAATAAGATTGAAGTGGAGTAGGTATCATGGCGCATAAAAAAGGTGGTGGTTCCGTACGGAATGGCCGCGACAGCAACGCTCAGCGCCTGGGTGTGAAGCGTTATGCCGGCGAAGCTGTGCTTTCGGGCAACATCCTGGTTCGCCAGCGCGGCACTCGCATCAAGCCCGGTTTGAATGTTGGACGCGGCAGCGATGACACCCTGTTCGCGACCATCAATGGCATTGTGGTCTTCGAGACTTTACCGACCGGTCAGAAGCGCGTCAGCGTTCAGCCGGCCGATGTGACCGAAACCGCGCAAGCGGCTTAGGGCCATTGGCTCTACACCGTCTCCGGTTGCCGTTGACGGAGGTCAGAGCGTCCCTGAGTGGAAGGAAGGATTTTCTCGATGAAGAAGGGTATTCACCCGACTTATTATGCAGATGCGCAGGTGATTTGCGCCTGCGGCAATACCTGGACGACCGGTTCAACGAAGAAAGTCATCCGGACTGAAGTTTGCTCGAAATGCCACCCGTTCTTCACGGGTCAGCAGGCGCGCATTATCGACATCGAAGGCCAGGTTGACCGCTTCTACAAGAAGCTGCAGGCCCGCCAGGATTTCCTGGATCAGAAAAAAGTGCGCCAAACCGAACGCGTTTCTCCGCAGCGCCCGGTGGCCGATCTTGGCCTGGGCGCCCGCCCGACCGATGCTTTGGTAAAAGCCGGTCTGACCACCATTGGTCAGGTACTGGACCGGTTGTCCGGCGGCGACGAGAAGCTGCTGGAAGTTGAAGGCTTTGGCCGCAAGTCGTTGATCGATACCAAGAAGCGCATGCGCCAGCTTGGTTACGACCTGCCCGCCGCCGAAGAAGCGACCGCCTGACCGGTCATTGATCGTTCAAACAAATCAGGCAGAAGTGATGAGCTTCTGCCTGTTGTTTTTAACGCGTTGGCGACCCCCATGTTTTGTTCAAGTTGGGGTAAAATCTGAGCATCTCTGCACGACGAGGCGAATTTATGAAGCATCACACCGGATCGGTTGAAGTGGTGGCAGGTTCAATGTTCAGCGGGAAAACCGAAGAGCTCATCCGGCGGCTTCGTCGGGCAACGATTGCGCGCCAGAAAGTTCAGGTTTTTAAACCGATCATCGATAATCGTTACCAGGTTGAGAAGGTCACTTCTCATTCCGGCTTTGATTTTGCGGCCGTACCGATCGAAAAAATCCATGATTTGTTGGGCCTGCTGGAGAGCGACACGACCGTCGTTGGCATTGATGAAGCGCAATTCTTCGATCATGAGATTGTAGAACTTGTGGCGATGTTGGCCCACCGCGGTTTGAGGGTCATCGTGGCGGGTTTGGATACCGATTTTCGCGGAGAACCGTTCGGCAGCATGCCCGCACTGATGGCACAGGCTGAGCGGGTCGATAAGCTTCAGGCAATCTGCATGGTGTGCGGCGAACCCGCATGCCGCACGCAGCGTTTGGTCAATGGAAAACCGGCGCGCTATAACGACCCCATCATCATCGTGGGCGCGTCAGAGATGTACGAAGCGCGCTGCCGCAAACACCATGAAGTTCCTCGCGACTGAAGGACAAAACGCAATGGTTCAAGATTATCGTGATTTTTTGGCGGAAGTCCTGATCTCAGAAGAGGATTTGCACCGCCGCATCAAAGAAATGGGTGAAGAAATCAGCAAAGATTATCTTGGCGAAGATCAGCTTTTGCTGGTGTGCATCCTGCGCGGCGGGGTGATGTTTCTGACCGATCTGATGCGCGAAATTCGCCATCCGCATGCCATTGAATTCATGGCGGTCTCCTCCTACGGCGTGGGAAAGCGCGAAACCAGCGGACAGACGCGCATCAACCTTGACTTGAATACGGATATCCGGGATAAGAATGTGATCCTGGTTGAAGATATCATTGACAGCGGGCATACGCTGGCTTCGGTGCTTGAAATGCTCTCACTGCGCAAACCCAAGAGCTTGAGCGTTTGCACGCTGCTGGATAAGGCGGAAAGGCGCGAAGTGTACGTGCCGGTCAAGTACACCGGGTTTGTCATTCCAAACAAGTTCGTCTTCGGTTACGGGCTCGATATCGATGATTATTACCGCAATCTGCCATTTGTCGGGGTGGTCGATCTCAACCGGTATAAACCCGGCTGAGATAACGAATTTACCATGACGCTTCCCGCTTTGTTTGAGCCGCTGGATCTGCTGGAAAAAATCCGGCCGCATTTGCAGGCGGGGCAGCAAGCCTACCTGGTGGGCGGCGCGGTGCGCGATCTGCTGCGGCAGAAACCCGTTCATGACCTGGATTTTACAGCCAGCGGAGACGTGCGCCGGCTGGGGCGGCAGGTGGCCAACGCCCTGGGCGGAGATTTCTATGTGATGGACGCGGCGCGCGATACCGTGCGAGTCATATTAACTTCGCCACAGGGCGAGCGCATCTTCCTGGATTTTGCCGCGCTGCGCGGTGAAGATTTGCAGGCGGATCTGCGCGCGCGGGATTTTACCATCAACGCCATTGCGATGGACCTGCGCGCGGATAACCGGATCGTTGATCCAATGGGCGGCGCCGAAGATTTGCGCCGGCGGCAACTGCGCGCCTGCGCCCCCGATAGCTTGGAGCGCGATCCGGTGCGGGTTTTGCGGGCCATCCGGCAATCGCTGGAGATGGAGCTGCGCATGACTCCTGAAACCCTGCGGCAGGCGCGCAACGCGGCGCCTCTGTTGGCAGGTACTTCGGCGGAACGCCAGCGCGACGAATTATTCCGCATGTTGGAAGGCCGCAGCCCCGGCAGCGCGCTGCGCCTGATGGATGCTTTGGGTGTGCTGGCTCAGTTGTTGCCCGAGATCAGGGCCATGCAAGGCGTAACCCAGAGTCAACCGCACACGCTGGATGTTTGGGAACACACGCTAAAGGTGCTGGACTGGCTTGGCCGGTTATTGGCCGTCCTGTCCGGTGATTACGAAGAAGACTCGGCGTCGGACTTGATTTTGGGCATGGCCGTTCTGCGCCTGGGGCGGTACCGCCAGCAACTTGCGGCTCACCTGAACCAAGCCCTGGTTCCAGGCCGCAGGCTGCGCGGTTTGCTGATGCTGGCAGCGCTCTATCACGATGCCGGCAAGCCGGCCACCCGGTCGGTCGAAGCGAACGGCCGCATCCGGTTCCTGGGCCACGAGCAGGTGAGCAGGCGGCTGGTTGAAACCTGCGGCTCACGGCTGGCCTTGAGCAGCGCGGAGATCGACCGGCTCTCTGCGATCATTACAGGCCACATGCGCGTGCATCAACTCGCAGACGGCCGCCAGTCGATCTCTCGAAAAGCCATCTACCGGTATTTTCACAGCCTGGATGCGGCCGGCGTGGACGTTTGCCTGCTCAGCCTGGCGGATACGCTGGCGACTTACGGCGTGACCTTGGAGGCGGAAACATGGCAGCGCGAGCTGGATGCTTGCCGCACTTTGCTGGAGGCCTGGTGGGAGAACCCTGAAGCCGCGGTGCGCCCACCCCGGTTGCTCAACGGCAATGAAATCATGGTACACTTCCAGATGGCTGCCGGCCGGCGCGTAGGCGATCTCCTTGAAGCCATCCGGGAGGCGCAGGCCGAGGGCCAGATCAAAGACCGTGAAGAAGCTCTGGCGTTTGCCGCTGGATGGTTGCGGGCAAATCCTGAAGGAAAAGGAGAGCATTAATGGACCTGGTACCGGTGGAACTCTATTATGAGGAATTCGGGCAAGGTTTTCCGGTGATCCTGATGCATGGATATCCGTTAAACCACACCATCTGGATGCCCGTTGTTGAGCGATTGCAAGCCCACGCGCGCGTGATCACGCCAGATCTGCGCGGGCACGGCAAATCTCCCGTCACGGACGGCGAGTATTCCATGCGCTTGATGGCTGAGGATATCCATGCGCTGATGAACCGGCTGGATATTCCAAAAGCCGTACTGGTCGGCCATTCCATGGCCGGCTACGTCAGTCTGGCATTTGCGCGCGCGTACCCGGGGCGGTTGGCGGGGCTGGCAATGGTTGCCAGCCAGGCTGAAGCTGATTCGTCTGAAAAACGGCAGGGCCGCTACATCACCGCCGAAGAGGTGGGACGCAAAGGCGTGCGGCAGGTAGCCAAAAGCATGCTGCCCAAACTCACTCCGCGCAAGGAGTTGGCTGCCGATCTGATGGAAATTATGTTGAAAACACCGAAAAAAGGCGTGATTGGGACGTTAAAAGGCATGGCCGAGCGGCCAGACGCACTGGAATGGCTTGCCGAGATTGAGGTTCCGGCCGTGGTGATTGCCGGCGAACAGGATGCCATCATCCCCCTGGAACGGGCCCGAACCATGACGCAAATGCTCAGGCGGGGTTGGTTGGTGGAAATCCCGGAGGCGGCTCATATGCCCATGCTGGAGACTCCGCAGGTGGTCGCAGACACGATCCAACAGCTCGTTGACCTGGCTGCGGCTTGAACGAAAAATGCCCATCTGATTGCAGAGGGGCATTTTCTTCGACATGCGCATCGATCAAGGAAAGATTTCGCTCAGCATGGGTTCATAAAAACAGGTACAGCCGTTCGGGCAAGAACAACCTTTGACCGGTAAATCAGGCACCCTGTCCTTCGGATAAGTTCCCTCCACAGCCTGACAGGCCGGGCAGGCATCCGCAGGAATCACCAGGCGGACCAGCAGTACGCGCGGATTTTGGCGCAGGCGTTTTAAGGAGACGGCAGTGGTGGATAATTCCTGCAGATCGGCGCCGCAGTTTGGACAGATTGCGATAGAGTCGCCTGATGGTGTATTACAGCGTGAACAGGTTTGCACGGCTATTTCTCCCCAGACAATTTCACTCATTTTACTACAAATTAACGATCCATGATTTTAGAAAGTAAAAAGCCATCTGCTGCTACCAGGAGATGGCTTATGTTCCGGGCGGATGGGGTCAGGATGGAAGAGTTCTGAGCTTCAGTTGCTCGATGTGCTTTCTGCGCACCAGCTTGTTGATGTGAGCAATCAGCGCTGAGCTGGGTACCGGTTTGATCAGGTAATCATCCGCGCCTGCATCCAACGCGGCCGCGACAAGCCCCGGTGTATCCAAAGCCGATAAAATCACGATGGGCACCGTGCTAAACGTGCGCACCTCTTTGCACACCTGCCAACCGTCCATTTCTGGCATCATCAGATCCAGAAGGACAATGTCAGGGGCGTGTTGCCGGATTTGGGCAATGCCGTCCATGCCAGAGTACGCTGTAAAAACCCTGGAATTTGTGGGTTGCAGCAGCAACTTTAGCAGGTCGGTCATCGCCGGGTCATCATCGATGACAAGGATATTCATTCGTTGCTCCGATGTGGGCTTGATTGGGCATACCCCAATTATCTTACAAGTTACAAAAAACCCACCTTGCAGGTGGTTTACAGTCAAAAAGCGCATACGAACGGCACCAACGGGCCGGTCAGGCGAGCGAAGCGGAGCTGAGATCGGCCGCCTGGCGCGATAAACCGCATGCAGACTGCTAAAAACAAAAATCTGATGGTATAATGTTACCCTTAATGGGTTTATATGACCGATTATCCCTGAAAAGGGGTTAAACTTCGTATTCGTTATTAGGAGGATCTGATGGTGGTCAAAAAGTGGGTTTATTTATTCCACGAGCTCGACCAGGCGGAAAAATATGTTGGCGGCGACTGGGAACGGGTTCGCGGTCTATTGGGTGGAAAGGGTGCCAATCTGGCTGAAATGGCGCGCATCGGCGTGCCTGTTCCTCCGGGCTTTACGGTAACCACCGAAGCTTGCAACGCATTCCAGGAAACCAACAAGTTCCCCGAAGGGCAGTGGGAACAGATGATGGAGGCCCTGAAGGATGTGGAAAAGGCGGCCGGCAAGAAATTCGGCGGCCTGGAAAATCCGCTGCTGGTATCGTGCCGCTCCGGCGCTAAATATTCCATGCCCGGAATGATGGACACGGTTTTAAATATCGGCCTGAATGACAAGACGGCTGAAGCAATGGTCGCGCTGACCAAAAACGAACGCTTCGTGTATGACTCCTACCGCCGCCTGATCCAGATGTTCGGTTCGGTGGTGTTGGGCATGCCGGATGAAGCCTTTGAAGATGTGCTGGATGAACATAAAGCGATTAAGGGCTACAAGCTGGACACCGACCTGAACGCCGAAGACCTGAAAGAACTGGTGGCCGAGTTCAAGAAAGTCACCCGCAAGCACAAAGGCTTTGATTTCCCGCAGGATCCGCTGGAACAGATGCGTTTAGCGACCGAAGCGGTCTTCAAATCCTGGCAGGGCAAGCGCGCCGTGGATTACCGCCGCGCGACCGGCATTCCCGATGACCTGGGCACGGCTGTCAACATCGTGACCATGGTTTTTGGCAACATGGGTAATGATTCCGGCACCGGCGTTGCCTTCACCCGCAATCCGGCGACCGGCGAGAAGAAAATGTATGGCGATTACCTGTTGAATGCCCAGGGAGAAGACGTGGTGGCCGGCATTCGCAACACTGAGAAAATCGAGAACATGGCCAAGGACCTGCCCGAAGCCTATAAGCAGTTCATGGAGATCACAGCCAAGCTCGAGCTGCATTACAAAGACATGCAGGACGTTGAATTTACCGTGGAACGCGGCCGCCTTTGGATGCTGCAAACCCGCAGCGGCAAGCGCACTGCCCGTGCTGCCGTGAAGGTTGCGGTGGACATGGTGAATGAAAAGTTGATTGACAAGCAGGAAGCCATTAACCGCATCAGCCCAGAACAGGTGGACACTCTGCTGCACCCTCAATTCGATGATGCCACCAAGAAGCTGGCCAAGAAGGAAGGTCATTTCTTCGCCAGCGGCGTGAATGCTTCGCCGGGCGCCGCAGTCGGCCGCATCTACTTTGATGCAGATACCGCGGAAAAGATGGCCAAAGAAGAAAAGCAGGACGTGATCATGGTTCGTCCGTTCACCAAGCCGGATGACGTTCACGGTATGTTGGCTGCCAAGGGCATTCTGACCAGCGAAGGCGGCGCGACATCGCACGCCGCGGTTGTAGCCCGCCAGTTCGGCGTGCCCTGCGTTGTTGGCGCTTCGGCTGTCAAGATTGACCAGGACAAGCGCATGATGACCTGCAACGGTGTGGTCGTCAAAGAAGGCGAATGGATTTCGGTGGATGGCGGCAGCGGTGAAGTTTATATCGGTAAACTGACCCTGACGGTGCCTTCGCTGGAAGAACAGACCGACCTTCTTACCCTGCTCAATTGGGCGGATGAAATCTGCGCCCAGCCCGGCATTCGCAAGGGTGCCGGCCCCGGCACCGGTTTGCAGGTGTGGGCAAACGCCGACTACCCGAAAGATGCCCGCCGCGCGCGCTCCTACGGCGCCAAGGGTATTGGCCTTTGCCGCACCGAGCACATGTTCTTTGAAACCGAACGCCTGCCCATCGTGCAGCGCATGATTCTGGCCAGGACCAGTGAAGATCGCACCGCCGCTCTGGATGAACTGCTGCCCATGCAGCGCGCCGATTTCGACGGCCTGTTTGACGCGATGGACGGACTGCCTGTTATCATCCGCCTGATCGATCCGCCCCTGCATGAATTCCTGCCATCGGCAGACGAGTTGAAAGAGAGGATCATCACCGCTCGCCTTCAGAACACGGCCAATTACCTGCTGGGCAAGGGTGAGGAGAAGGAAATCGCAGAACTCGAGAAGTTGCTGGCTGCGGTGGAAGGGCTGCATGAGAGCAACCCAATGATGGGTCTGCGCGGCGTCCGCTTAAGCATTGTGATGCCCGAGATCGTCGAGATGCAGGTGCGCGCGATCTTTGAAGCGGCTGCCGATTGCACGCTGCGCGGCATTAAGGTCAAGCCCGAAGTGATGATTCCGCTGACCGGCCACATCAATGAGCTCAAGTGGATTCAGCCGCGCTTGATTGAAATTGCCAGGAAGGTGATGGAAGAAAAGAAGGTCACCTTTACCTACAAGTTCGGCACTATGATCGAGATCCCGCGCGCTGCGGTGACGGCTGAAGAGATCGCCTCGGTGGCTGAGTTCTTCTCCTTCGGTACCAACGACCTGACCCAGATGACCTTTGGCTACAGCCGCGATGATGCCGAGCGCAGTTTCCTTGTCCAATATGTAGAAACCGGCATTTTACCGAAGAATCCCTTCCAGACTTTGGACCAGGATGGCGTGGGTCGCCTGATGCGCATGGCTGTGGATGATGGCCGCAAGGCTCGCCCCGAATTGGAAGTGGGTATTTGCGGTGAACACGGTGGTGACCCGGCTACAATTGAATTCTGCCATATCATCGGCCAGAATTATGTGAGCTGCTCTCCGTTCCGCGTTCCGATTGCGCGCCTGGCTGCCGCCAAAGCCGCCATCAAGCATGCGTCTGGCAAGATCAATACCGACCTGTAAACGGATCTCTACAAGAAACCATCTTCCCTCTCCGGATTTCGACCGGAGAGGGATTTTGTTTAAGCTTACTAATCTGTTAATTGGACAGTGTATTTTCTGAAAACCGGATCGGGTACAATACATTATTCACGCTTGTATGCCCGGGGAGGACAGCACATGGCACAATCTGAATCAAGCCCAGAAACAAACGTCGCACCCGCAGAACACCGGGTCAGGGCCGGGCTTCAGAAACATCTGGGTTTTCAAACCTCAACTCTTTTAACCCTGGCCGGTTGTTTGGGCCTGGTAGAATTGCTGCCCCTTGGGATTGGCATTGGATTGTGGCCATCCGCCAATTTGATCCATACCATCGCCTTTGCAGTGGGTTCGAATATTGTGTTGGTGCTTCTGTACACCCTGATCGGCGCGGCGGTTCCGCACTCTGGCGCGGATTACGTATTGGCCAGCCGTGTTTTACCGGCGCCGCTTGCTTTTGCTGGAACCTTTTGCATGCTCGTTGCGGCGGCGATGGCGGTTGGCGCGATTGCCGTGCTGGTATCACAGGCTGTGATTTCGCCCTTCTTGCTGTACACCTCCGCAGAATTCCAAAATTCGAACCTTGCCGATTTTGCCGTCACAATGTTGCAGCCGCAGGGTGCCATCATCGCAGGAACGGTGGTTCTTTTCCTGGCTTTTTTGCTCAGCACGCTCTCTCCCAAGACAAATGCCCGGACTACAGCGGGGTTGCTGCTGTTGGCGCTGGCAGGTTGGGCGGCGATCCTCTTTCAATTGTCCAATGCAAACCCTGCCGGTTTTGCCGCGCGCTGGGATAACGTGATCGGCCAGGGCAGCTTTGCCGGTCAGGTTTCCGAGGCCAGGGCGCTTTCCCTGATGTTTACCAGTTCGCCGTCACCATTGTTTCTCATTGGCATCCCGCTGGGCTTCCTGATTTTCTTCGGGGCGCGCTTGCCGGTTCTACACTCCGGCGAAATCAAAGGGCCGCCCGTAAGGTCAACCCTGTGGAGCGGCTGGCTGGCCATTTTGTTGAGCGCCGGGTTGGTGATTGGGTCGATGATCTTACTGAATCGCGCGCTGCCCGCGGATTGGCTGGCTGCCGAAAGTCATTTGTTCCTGTACAATAACCAGTTGCAGAAGCCGGCCTTGCCCTGGCTGCCATTTTATGCAGCTTTGCTTCAACCCAATTACCTGTTATTTTGTTTATCCACGGCTGGCATTCTGGCCGGATTGGTGGCTGCCTTGCAGGCGATGATCCGTGCTTTTGGACGGCTGGTCTATGCTCTGGCAAAGGATGGTTTTTTAGTGGATCTGGCGCGCTTTGTCCACGCCGGAAGCCACAACCCGTTGGTTGCCCACCTGATCTTCACAATTGTTGCGCAAGTGGGTGTTTCTTTGGCGGCGAACGCGGGGGTGGTGAAAACCCTGCATTCGACCCTGTTCGCAATGGTCTGCACGCAATTATTTCCTGCCCTGGCAGCGATTTTCCATCCTTTGGCAAAACGCGGTTGGATTCAGCGCGGAGAATCGAGCGGCGGAAAAGTTAATTCTGCCCTGCTGGTCTTCTTTGGATTTTTGGCGGTGGTTATATTTGGCTGGACCATCGCGGTGTCGCTGCTTTTTCCAGCGCAAGGCGCTGCCATTGGAACGACGGATTTTATTGTCCTGGGAATTGGATTTGTGATTGGCCTGGTGCTCTACTTCTGGCAGGCGATCCTGTCCCGCCGGCGGGGAATGGACCTGCTCAAGCCGTATTCGCACTTCCCTGAAGACTAACCTTGGATGGAATGAAGATTTACCGGACATCTGAAAGCATGTCCGGTTTATTTTTATGGTGAAGCCGGGTTCCAGTTGCGGCTTTGAGAATTATTAGCAGATTCTAATTGTCAAAACTAACTTTGTATGATTAGAGTTATGTAAAATATATATGATTTCCGTGCAATCGAAAATCGATTCTGGTATAATGCCGTAAATCAATAAATAAGATATATATTATCGTAATAATGTTAACTCAATGACATTGTTACGAGGATGAACTCGCATCTCAGCAGGAGGGACTCCGCAATGGAGAAACAAGGTTATCTGGATCTATATCACCAAATGGTTGCCATTCGCAGAATGGAAGAAAGCGCAGCCGAGCTTTACCAGAAAGGTAAGATCGGTGGTTTTTTGCACCTTTACATCGGGCAGGAAGCCGTATCCACCGGCCTGATTGCTCCGCGGACGCCGGATGACCGCGTCATCACCGCCTACCGCGATCACGGCGTGGCCTACAACTGCGGCCTCTCGGCGCGCGAAATCATTGCCGAGCTACTGGGGAAAGCCACCGGGTGTTCCAAGGGCAAGGGCGGCTCGATGCACATGGCGGACGTGAAGAAAAATTACTGGGGCGGGCATGCCATTGTCGGCGCGCATCTGCCGCTGGCAGCCGGCCTGGCGTTGGGGGACCTGTACAGCAAAACACCGGGCGTGACCATCTGCATGTTCGGAGACGGCGCCACCAACATCGGCTACTTCCACGAAGCACTCAACCTTTCGAAGGTTTGGAATTTGCCGGTCTTGTGGGTGTGCGAAAACAACCAGTACGGCATGGGCACGGCAGTCGACCGCGCCTCAGCCGTTTCGGACATCCGAGAAAAGGCCGATGGTTATGCCATCCCGAATGACGAAGTCGATGGCATGGATGTGCTGGCGGTTCAGGCAGCCAGCGCGAAAATGCTGGAAGAGATTCGAGCAGGCGGCGGGCCGCGTTTCCTTGAAATCAACACCTACCGCTTCCGCGGCCATTCGATGGGCGACCCCGAACGCTACCGCAAGGCGGACGAGGTTCACCGCTACCAGGAGAACGATCCGATCG
>ERZ1649853.489-NODE-489-length-16803-cov-5.828218_pt1 | contig 16803 bp, 11 predicted proteins | sample MGYA00575353_ERZ1649853 | MGnify/ENA primary metagenome ERZ1649853 (study PRJEB40853, sample SAMN11349654) | freshwater sediment metagenome | isolation source: river sediment | host: Sediment | place: India: Okhla Barrage, New Delhi | collected 2017-02-21 ...
GCTCGAGGAAGGCCTTGCCCCTGTTGTTCAGGATGAACGGCTGGCTGGGGTCGAGCCTGATCCCCTGGTCGAACGCCTCCGCGGCCTGGGCGGGGTTCCCGAGGCCGAGCTGGACCTGCCCCTTCCTGTTCCAGAGGAAGACGTCCTTCGGGTCGAGGGCCAGCGCACGCTCGTAGTGGTCGAGGGCGTCCTCCGCCTTCCCCATCTTCTCCAGCGCCCCCCCGCAGTCCGCCAGCGCGTACTTGTTGTTGGGCGTGAGCCGGAGTATGTGTTCGCATACGGAGACGACGCCCTTCTGGTCGTCGAGCTCCTTGAGGGTGTTCTTCTTGAATTCCAGGACCTCGAGGTCGTCGCCGTCGAGCTCGAGGGCCTTGTTGAAGCTGGTGAGGGCGTCCCCCGGCCTCTTGAGGGCGAGCAGCGCGCTCCCCCTGTCCACCAGCGTGACGCGGTCCTTCCTGTCTATGGCGAGGATTGCGTCGCTCGTCGACACGACCTCCTCGTGCCTCTTGAGGGCCTTGAGCACCTCGTTCTTGGACCTCAGTATCATGATGTTCTTGGGGGACGCCTTCAGCGCGGCGTTGAAGGCGTCGAGCGCCTCCTCGGTCCGGCCGAGCTTGCTGAGGAGGAGTCCCTCCTTCATGCTGTACTCAGGGCTCCCCTTGTCCCAGTTCATCGCCTCCTTGGCCGCGGCGAGAGCGTCCTCGAACCTCTCGAGCCATTCGAGTGCCAGTGCCTTGAGGAACCAGATGTTCGCGTCGTGCGGGTCCAGCCTGAGGGCGTGCTCGTAGGCGTCCAGGGCCTGCTCGTAGCGCATCAGCTCCACGAAGGCCTGGCCCAGCCTCTTGAAGGAGGACTTGTCCGTCTGGTCGAGTTCCGTGCACTTCCGGTAGGAGTCCACCGCAGTCTCGTACTGCCTCGCGGCGAACGCGGAGTCCCCCCTCACCTTCCAGAGCGGGACGTTCTCGGGGTCGACCGCGAGGCCCTGCCTGGCGTAGTCCATCGCCTCGCTGTGCTTGCCCGCCCTGAGCAGCATCGTCGCGGCGCTGACGTATATGCCAGTGGCCTTGGGGTCGTGCTTCAGCGCGAGCATGTACGCCGCGAGCGCCTCGTCGTACTTGTCCCTCCTGTCGAGGGACATCGCCTTGTCCAGGTGGGCGAGCTTGTTGTCGGGGTCGACGGATGTGATCCTGTCGCAGGTGCGTACGAGGTCCTCCTCCTTGCCCAGGAGCCTGTAGGCGTCCTTCAGCCCCTCCAGCAGGTCCACGCGGTTGGGCTTGGCCTTCAGTCCCTTGTCGAAGGTCTTCACCGCGTCATGGGCCTTCCCGATGGCCATCTGCGCCATCCCCTTGTCGCGCATGGCGTCGAGGTCAGCGGGGTCGGCGGAGAGTATCTTGTTGCACCATGCCACCACGTCGGAGTGCCTTCCGAGCCTGATCAGGCAGTCCTTCTTCAGGTTCATGGCGTCCTTGGACTTGGGGGCCAGGGCGAGGGCGGCGTCGATGAAGGTCATGCACTCGTCGTGGCGGTTGAGCGACCTTAGGGCCCTCGCCTTGTCCAGGAGCGCCTCCGGGTCCTTCGGGTTGAGGAGTATTATCCGGTCGCAGGTTTCGATGACCTCCGCCAACCTGTCCGACTTGATGAGGGTCTTCTTCCTGTTGTTGAGAACGTTGATGTCATTGGGGTCGAGGGCGAGGGCGTTGTCGAGCGACTTCACGGCCTCGTTCAGTTTGCCCAGCTCCTCCTGGACCACGCCCAGCTCGTTCCAGACCACCTTGTTGCTGTTGTCCAGCCTGGCGGCCTTCGAGAAGCTTTTCAGGGCGTCCTCGCGCCTCCCTATCTTGTGCTGGATCCTCCCCAGGTTGTCGTAGACGAACGCGTCGTTGGGCGAGATCTCAAGGGCCTTCTCGAGGGACTCTATGGCCTCCTCCCCCTTTCCGGAGTAGTTCAGCACCGCCGCCTGCCCTATCCAGAGGTCCTTGTCCTCAGGGTCGAGTTCCAGGCCGGTCCGGTATGTCCCCGCCGCTTCGTCGTACCTGCGGAGGCCCGCGAGCGCCTGCGCCTTCTTCTTGATCACCCCTTTGTCCTGGGGCGTGTGCGCGAGTATCTTGTCATAGTGACGTAGGCTGTCCGGCTTGATCTCGATTACCTTCCTGTAGCTATCGAGCGCGGACTCCTTGTCGCCCAGCGTCTCCTGGGCGTCCCCCAGCGTCGACCAGTGTTCGGCGGACTTCGGGGCGGCCTCGACAGCCTTGGTGAGCCAGCTTATTGCGTCTTCCTTCCTGCCCAACCGCAGGGATGCCCGGCCGGCGATCCCCATCGCCCGGGTGTTGCCCTGGTCCAGCTGCATCGACACATGGGCGGCGTCGAGCGCGGCCTGGCCCTTGTCCAGGGCCAGGTACCTGGCGCCGAGTTCGGCGAACGTCCCGGAGAACTCCCTCCGGGCCTTCTTAACGTCCTTCAGGGCCTCTCCCAGCATCGCGCCCGTCTGTTCCAGCAGGGCGAGTGCCTCCGCCTTCGAGCCGCTCTTCTGGAGCGCGTCGACCTTCTCGAGGTTCTTGCTGGCCTTCGCTAAGACCCTCTTCTCAGCGCCCATGAACGAGTCGAACAGACCCAATCAGCATCCACCCTCTGGCTCTGTGAGTCTTAATGATTTGTTTCGTTAAAAGCGTTTGCGCAGAGGCTGCGTTCCTTCTCGCGGACTTGCCGATTCTCTGGAATCTTCGTCTGACGCGGGCCCCATCCTCATCGGCCGTCCCGGCATGCATCAAAGACCATCCATACATAGAAATCTCTAAGAGATTTCTGCAGCCCCTCTGGATTGCTGGTCAGACGATTGAGGCGAGCGGATGCGACATTTGAACAATGATTATATACATCGAAGCGTTATACCGGGAATCAGCTGACAAAATGTCAGACAAAACACCTTAGGATGGGATGCAATGAGACGCGGGAATGCGGCACAGGCAGCGGTCCGGAACGTCCAGGCGATTGAATGGGTCAGGACGCACACGCTCAGAGACCTAGAGGATCTCGCGAACGAGATGTCAGGCCTCGGGCAAGATGTCAACGACATCGTCGAACTCCTGGATGACCTGAAAGAGATCGACCAGAGCCTGCACCACGTTTGGGAGCCAGTTCCTGAGATGTGTGAGAGAGCAGAAATCGCTGGATAGGTGAGCAAGATGTTCAAGACGAGGAGACTGAAGCAGACGACGATCGTGTCCGAAGACGACTTCGAGACATTCGACCACAAGAGAATGACCGAGTTCCACCCCCACTGCTTCGTGCCGCAGTTGGCGCTGGCGGAGGCCAGGCAGTTCGACGAGACTGTCGCCCTCGCGCGCTACCACCCCGCGTATGGAGAAGATGAGTGAGGTATCGGGTCTTGATGCGCAAGAATGCGCTGACATGACCAGGCATCAAACCCATTGGGACCGGAAGTGCAGGTGCCGGGATTCGAACCCGGGCCGTTGGCTTTCGTCCCTCTCCAATTTTGTTTCCTTCTTGGATTAGTTGGAAGGCCAAAATCCTAACCAGACTAGATTACACCTGCCTGCTTCTGAGGAAATGGCTTCCCCGATTAATACGTTTGTCCCCGCGACGGGTAATGCGCAAACTAGATATCCGTCCGCGCCAGTAGTGGCGAGTGCTGAGCACGATGTCGTCTTTCACGAGGGGGGCCTCAGTCGGCGTACTTGCGCTCCTGCTCTCGGTGGCGCTTGCGTCAGGGTCTCTGCTGGGGTCTTCATCCGGAGAACCCTCGGCCGAGACCGCGTCCGAGCGCTCCCCCGCTCCCTCCCTTTCCCTGGTCTCTCACGTTGCCACCACGTACGACGTGGAGGAGATGAAGCAGCGGTTCGGTGTGAGGACCCCTAGGGATGTCTTCGAGCCGGTCGTCGTCGACGGGTTCGGCACCGGCCTGACCCCCCGCACTTCGGACGAGTGGGACCTCCTCGTGGGCAACCTCCTCATGTTCGAAGCCGAGGCGCTGGCCGAGGACCTCCCCTTGACGTTCGACCTCTCGACGGACCCTGAGTTCCCGGCCGTAGGCAACCAGGGCTCCCAGGGATCATGCGCAGCCTGGGCCGCCACCTACTACTCGTACGGGTACATGGAGGCCGTAGACAGGGGCTGGACCGAGGCGTCCTCCGGGAACGCCTCGCAGCTCCTATCGCCCGCCTGGACGTACAACATGGTAAACGGCGGCATGGAGAGGGGCTCCTGGATGGACACCAACATGTTCGTCATAAGGGACTGGGGCGTCTCCTCGCTGGCGATGATGCCCTACGACGACGGCGACTACACGAGCTGGGGGTCGCCCGAGGCGTTCAGGGAGGCGCCCATGCACCGGGCCGCGGAGGTGGGGTACCTAGTGTACGACCCCGCTTCGACGGTCGGCGCGATCAAGGCGCTGGTCGCAGCAGGCACCCCGGTGTCCTTCGCGATGGACGCGAACGAACTCACGTCAAGCTTCGGGGACGGCAACTACATCGTCTCGTCGGCCGAGTACTCGTCCACCAGCCTCAACCACGCCCAGACGATCGTCGGCTTCGACGACTCGGTCGATGACGATTCGGACACGGGGGCGTTCAGGGTCGTCAACTCATGGGGCGACGGGTGGGGCGACTCCGGCTACTACTGGTTCACATATTCGGCCCTCTCGGAGATCGGCTCCCTCGGGCTCCTGACGGCCAACTTCATAGTCGACGTCCCCGACTACGACCCATCGCTGGTCGCGGTATGGCACTTCGATTCCGCTCCGTCGAGGAGCGCCCAGATAACGGTGGGCGTGGGCCCAGCGCCGGACCCGGGGAACACGAAGGTCCCGTTCTTCGACGCCGGCTTCAACTCCAGGTCCTCCTTCCCCACCTTCATGTGCCTGGACATGACCGAGCTCGAGGCCGAGTTCTGGTCCTCCGGGGGCATGCACCTGTCCGTCGGGGAGTCGAGGGACGCCGGCGTGATCTCCTCGTTCAAGGTCGAGGCGTACGAGCTGGCGTTCGCCCCCGGGGAGGCCTCGCAGGCCTCTGGGCAGTCGCCGGACGTTCCGGCCACGACCCCCGCATCCGTGAGCACGGGCCTGGACTACTACGCCCCCATCCCCGCGGGGGAGGCGCTCGACTCGACGTCCGTGGAGTGGTCGTCGTCGGGGCAGGCGGCCTGGGTCGCCGTCGACCACGGTTCGTCCGGGGACGGGGACTCGATGCAGAGCGGGGACGTCTCAGACGGTGCGTACTCCCGCCTCGGGGCGCGTGTCGAAGGCCCCGCCGACATCACGTTCGATTGGATGGTCTCCTCCCAGTCGGGGGCGGACACCCTGACATTCACAGTGGACGGGACGGTGGTGGAGGAGATAAGCGGCAGCATCGCCTGGACCAGCGTCCAGGCGCACCTGACATCGGGGGTCCACGACATCGCCTGGCAGTATGAGAAGGACGGGTCGACGAGCGCCCTGGGGGACGCGGGTTGGGTCGACTCCCTCACAGTGACGCCGTATTCCGTGGAACCCCCCGCAATCAGTCTGGAGGACACCTATTACGCGCTGCTGTACTTGGATACATACTTCGCCCCGTCGTCGCTGGAATACCCTCCTGAGTCGGAAGTGGTCGTCTGGTACGACTGGGGGGACGGGTCGCCGTGGTCGCTGTCCACCTTGGAGGACGACTTCGGCGCCATCCACATGTACACTGAGGGCGGCGTGTACACCCTGTTTGCCTTCGCGGTCGACGACCACGACAACAACGTGAGCGACTTCGCCCAGGTGATCGTCTATCCGCCCGACCCCTACGAGGTGCCCGCAATCACGTCGGTGACCGGCTTCCCGGAGGATGACTACATCCTGCCAGGCAGCGAGGTGACCCTCGTGGTGGAGGTCGTCGACGCGGAGGGCGGGCTCCTGACGGTCGAGTGCGACTTCGGCGACGGGTCGGCCATCAGCACCCTGAGCCGGGACCTCGTGGGGCCGGGCGAGGCAGCGTCCTTCGAGTTCGTCCACGTGTACGCCCTCGGCTCCGACACGGCCTACCCCGTGACTGTGAGGGCGACGGACTATGACGAGCACATCAACCCGTACTGGGACGAATACGCCTCCGAGGTGTTCGTCAACTCCCCGCCCACCGCGTCCATAGAGGCCGACGGGAGCGCCGCGCTCACGGGCGGCCCGGTCGCCTTCGACGCCTCGGGCTCCTCCGATGCGGAGACCGCGGCTCCGTCGCTGCTCTTCAGGTGGGACTGGACGAGCGACGGGGTCTGGGACACGGACTGGTCCCCTGACGCCCTTGCCGAGCACACGTACGATGTGCCCGGCATGTTCGAGGCATCCGTCGAGGTCCTCGACGCCGCGGGCCTTTCGTCGACCGCCTCCGTCACGGTCTACATCGCGGGCGAGGCGATACCCGAGTTCTCCCTCCTCGTGGTGCCGGTGGTGGCCACCCTCCTCGTGCTCCTGGCCATGTCCTCGGCGCGAAGGGGCCGCAGGTGAGCCGCGGGCTCAGTCCGCGACGACCGTCTCGACCGAGTACTCGAGGTAGCAGTCCGGGGTGTCGTCGTCCCCGTTCCCGTCGGACTCCCAGGAGTCGCTCCACGGGAGGGTCCATGTGTGCTCTACCGCCTTCTCGTCCGAGACGGGCGAGTAGTCTATCTCCTCGGAGTCCGTGACGTTGTTGGCGCTGACCTCCCAGACGTCGTAGGCCCTGACGATGAACTTAGCCGAGGCCACATCGTCGTCGACGTCGACGGTGAAGGAGAAGAAGTCTCTGAGAGACCTCGTCGCGTTGAATATCTCGCTCGTCCCGGTCGCATCATACTTGCCGTCGCCGTCCACGTCAACCAGTATCTTGAACCACGCGTTCGGGCTGTACCTGGTCCGCACGTAGTTCTCCTCGTAGCCGATGAACTCGAAGGAGTCGAGGGTTATCCTGAGGACGGCGTCCCCCTGGTCCATGAAGTCCGCGTTGTCCCCTACGCCGTCGCCGTCGGAGTCCTCCGTCTCCTCCTTGTCGTGAGGGAACGTGTCGGCGTTGTCCCCGACCCCGTCTTCGTCGGAGTCGACCCATTCGGACCCGTCCCTGGGGAACGTGTCGCTGTCGTTGGTGTGCCCGTCCCCGTCCCAGTCTCCTATCGACGCGACGGGGGACAGCGAGGGGGAGGCGACGATCGCGAAGAGGACCATCACCATGGCTATGAACACCACGGCAGACACGACCATGATGCTGTGGATTGCCCTGTCCTCCCCGGTCACGGCCTCATACTCTCCTGTGCCAGTGTTCATGATGTCCGCTACCCTCTAAAATACTTGCCACGTCAGAAGTTGACATCCTGCCCGTCCCTGCAACAATATATTACCGGAGATTGACTTTCGGCAACCGTGAAGCAGGCATCGGTGGCAGGGTGGACCGGCGTCCTCGCCGCGACAGTGTCCGCGGCCGTGCTGGCGCTGATGCTGAACAGGGGCCTGGCAGACCCCGTGCCGGGCGATGGCCTGTCCCTCGACCCCCTGGGGTGGGGGCTCCTAGTCGCCTCGTTCGCGTGCCTCGTGATCTCCGTTGTGATGGTGGTCTACACCATGTTCCTCAAGCACTCGGTCGAGGCGGCCGCGGCGCCTGCTGGTCCGACGCCGTCGGACGTTCAGGTACGGCCGGAGGAGGAAGCGCCCGCAGGACCGGACCTGAGCCGCCTCCCCGAGGACGAGAGGCGCCTCTACGAGATCATCGAGGCGGCGGGGGGAGAGATCCTTCAGATGAATCTGGTGTCTTCGGGGGAGTTCTCGAAGTCGAAGGTCACGCGCCTCCTCGACAAGCTCGAGGGGAGGGAGCTTATAAAGAGGGAGCGTCACGGGATGACCAACAAGGTGATGCTCACTAATCGACATTGACAGGTCGTTACCGCGAATTGTGCGTGCCGCCGATAGGTGGATTTCGTCTTCTGAAACCCGTTTCGTGCGAGAGGCTGAGTGCTATTTCATCCTATACCTTCCCAAGGGGCACGTCAGTGGGCGTGCCGAACGGGGGAACCCAAGCCACTAACGGGGCACAGCGTGTCTCCTCCCCAACTCTCCGTGCCAAAGGAGGACAAGCAGCCCCTTCGATGAAACCCTTTACAAACCCCTTAATTCTCTCTAACCTTGTCGCCGCGGCCCGCCCGCCCCGCGTGGCCGGGTAAGGATTCGGGGTCAGGGAGTTTATAAAGGGAAGCTCCAAAGCCCGATGGGGTGGCTTGCCTCCGAAAAGGGCCGCGGCCCTGCAGCAATACGCCGTTATCGCGGCCAGAGTCTCCGGATTTCGTCGGATGAAACCGGTTCCGAGCGATGCATTAGATGCTCTTTCAGACCTCACGGGACAGGCTAGTCAGTACTGACTAGGTTCGGAGGAATTAGGGGGAGACATGATGAGGATGAGGAGCAGACTTGCAGTGGCTGTCATGGCCGCAGCGCTCATGGTGCTGCCCGCGACAGCGCTAGGGTCATCCGGACAGTCCACGAGGGATTGGACCGTCCTGATGTACTTCGGAGCGGACAACGACCTATATCAGGCGACCACCTTCTGCGTCGACCAGACCTTGAAGGCCCTGAATGAGGTAGGTGCGGACAGCGCGGAAGTGGCGGTCGTCCTGCTGATCGACGGCCCAAGCAACGGCGACACCGACGTGTTCGAGCTCACGAAGGACGGGAAGACGGAGCTCACTTCCGCAGCCTTCGGCAGCGGCAACGTCGAGAAGAAGATGACCGACCCGCAGACGATGGTCGAGTTCCTGGAATACGCCATCCCGGCGTATCCCGCGGAGAAGACCATGCTCGTGCTCAAGAACGGGCACGCGTGGTGCGGCATATGTCCCGACGAGACCGAGCAGACCGAGGAGAACGTCCTGATGCCCATCGACGGCTTGAGGGGCGCCATAGAGGCCGTATACACGGACAATCCAGATTTCTGGATAGACGCGCTCGTCTTCGACGGCGACAACATGGGCTCAGTCGAGGTCGCCTACGAGCTGAGGACCGTGACGAGCTACTTCGTGGGCTCGCAGCAGCAGGTCCCCTTGGAGGGGCTGCCGTACTACCTGTTCATGAGGGACCTAGCGGCCGAACCTGCCATGGACGAGGAGACAGCCTGCATCACCTTGACGCAGGACTACATCAAGTACTACAACAACACCCAGGGGAGCAAGCCGAAGTACGACAAGCTGCTGGCCAACTCCCAGATGTACGTGACCGCAGCCGTGTTCCAGATGGGTGAGGGCGGGGAGAAGGTCGACGCTGTAGTCAGAGCCTTCGATGCCTACCTCGACTACCTGCTGGAGGGTGAGCTGTCCGATGAGATAATCGCAGCCGCCGAGGCGGCGGGTGTCGACGTGGCCGCGAAGCTGGACCAGTGGATGTACCCCGACGTGACGACGGGCGAGGACGAGTGGGCGTGGATTCCGCTCAACCGGAACAACATATCCTCGGCCAGGGACTGTTCGCTCATCGGCAAGATGAACGACCAGCAGGGCTATGAGTGGCTGCCGGACGTCTACACATGGCTGTGGAGCATGTCGGCACTGTCGAACTACGAGGCGTACGGCGACGCGGACCCGCCGAGCGAGGACGTCGACCTCACCGACCTGCCAGAGCTGGACGAGCTCAAGGACCCGTTCGTAAGGCTCCTCCTCGAGGACTTCATGGAGGCTTTCGGGTACGAGGAGCCAGGGATCTACCGCGGCGTGTGGGCGTCCCAGTACCTCACCGGCGAGGGCGCCCTCGTGTGGGTGTCCCAGAGCCAGATACTGGACCGCTCCGGCAACTCGTTCCCGCACGGCCTGAACATCTGGTTCCCGCCGTCCTGGCTCCAGTGGGACGAGGACGACGTGTGGACCCTGCTGTTCACGAAGGAGATGACCTACACATACTCCGGGATCGGGGTGTGGCTGGGCGTCGACGAGCAGATACTGATGCCGGCGGAGTACTACTGCATCGACTGCCCGTGGTCCTACGAGGAGATCGGCCTGGACTTCACCAAGGACACCTCCTGGATGGACTTCTTCGGGGTCTACTACGACTCCCGGTGGCTCATCTACGGCGGAGACACGGGAAGCCGCGACGAGAACAAACCCTAGGATTGCGTGCGGGTGCGCCTGCAGGGCGCATCCGCCGCTCCCCTGCCCTCGGCCCGTGGCCGCGCGCAGGGGAGCTCGCGTGTTTTTCAATCAGCTCTTGACCGGCGTAGGCGATGCCGAGAAGGGTGGGCCGTGGTGGGGTAGGTCGGATTTGAACCGACGGTCACGTGGTCCCGAACCACGGATCATACCAAGCTAGACCACTACCCCGTGGCGGCTCTCAGGGATAAGCCGAGGTGTCTTATATAATTGTGATTCCAGCGGCAGCGGCCGTTGTCACAGGACCGCACCAGCCCTCCGAGGTCTCTTCCCCGCGGGTCCGCCCGGACTCATGCCTCGTGTCGAGGGAGGGGCCGTGCGGCGCAGGGTTCAGCCCGCACCAGCATCTCGCGGTTCGTCTATTGCCGTTAACCACATACGGCAAACTATAAGTAGCGACAGACTTCTCCACCAGACATGCGGGACCAGGTCAGGGAGAAGGTCGCCGGGGAGATCTGCCTTTCCGAGGAACCAGGGAAGACGATACGCAAGTGGAGGGAGCAGTTCAACATCTCCCAGCAGGAGCTGTCGAAGCACCTGGGCGTGTCGCCCTCGGTCATAAGCGACTACGAGGCGGGGCGCAGGAAGTCGCCGGGCATAGTCACCATAAGGAAGATCGTGGACGCCTTCCTCGACATAGACGAGAAGACGGGTGGCGGCGTCCTGAAGCAGTATTCTCTGGCGGCGAAGACCGAGTGCATAATCTCGATAAAGGAGTTCGCCCACGAGGTCCTCGCGGACGAGATGGTCGACAGGATCTCGGGGGAGAACCTCACCCCGGCCATCTCCTTGAACAAGCACATCCACGGCTACACCGTCATAGACAGCATCAGGGCCATAACGACCCTGAACTCGTTCGACTACCTCAAGATATACGGGTGGAGCAGCCAGCGCGCGCTCGTCTTCACGGGCGTGAAGTTCGGCCGCTCCCCGATGATAGCGATCAGGGCGCACCCGCTCAAACCGGCGCTCGTGGTCTACCAGAAGCCCGAGCAGGTGGACGAGCTCGCGGTCAGGCTCGCCGAGCTGGAGGGCCTCCCGCTGATAAGGACGGACCTGCCGGCGGGCGAGCTGGTCGAGATACTAAACTCCCTGGGATGAGGGGGCAGAACCGATGGAAACAGGAATCGTAAGCTACGGGGCCTACATCCCCCGCTACAGGATCACTCCTGACGAGATAGGCAAGGTGTGGGGCGTGGATGGAAAGGCGATGGGAAAGGGACTGATGATCTCGAGCAAGTCCGTGCCAGGCCCGGACGAGGACACCATAACCATCTCCGTCGAGGCGGCGCGCAGCATGCTCAAGAGGGTGGACATCGACCCGCAGGACATCGGTGCGATATACGTCGGTTCGGAGTCGCACCCGTACGCGGTGAAGCCCACGGGCACGATCGTCGCGGAGGCCATTGAGGCGTCCCCCCACCTGACGGTCGCGGACTTCGAGTTCGCCTGCAAGGCGGGGACCGCCGCGATACAGACGTGCATGGGGTTGGTGGGCGCCGGCCTCGTGAAGTACGGCGTGGCGATAGGCGCTGACACGTCGCAGGGCGCCCCGGGCGACCCGCTGGAGTACTCGGCGTCTGCCGGGGGGGCGGCCTACCTGATAGGCTCAGAGAAGGTCATCGCCAGGATCAACAGCACCTACTCCTACACCACCGACACGCCCGACTTCTGGAGGCGCGAGGGACAGATGTACCCCTGCCACGGCGGCAGGTTCACCGGGGAGCCAGCGTACTTCAAGCACATCATGAACTGCGCGAAGGGCATGCTCGCCAAGGCCGGCACGGCCCCGAAGGACTATGCCCACGTCGTCTTCCACCAGCCGAACGGGAAGTTCCCGACGAGGGTGGCCAAGCAGCTCGGCTTCTCGGACGAGCAGGTCAAGACCGGCCTCATCGTCCCGCAGATCGGCAACACGTACTCCGGCGCGGTGCCCCTCGGGCTCGCCGCCATCCTCGACGAGGCCAAGCCGGGTGACCGGATCTTCGCCGTGGCCTACGGCTCGGGGGCCGGCTCGGACGCCTTCGACATGACGGTCACGGACGAGATGAAGCACTTCGCGAGGGACAGGGCCCCGACGGTGAAGCAGGTCATCGCGAACCCGAAGTTCCTGGACTACGCCAACTATGCGAAGTTCCGTGGCAAGATCAACCTGGGGAGGGGATGAAGATGAGGCGGGTGGCGGTGATAGGCGTCGGGGACACCAAGTTCGGGGAGCTCTGGGACGCGTCCTTCAGGGACATAGGCATAAGGGCAGGGCTGATGGCGGTCGAGGACGCCAACATCTCGGCAGAGAAGATCGACGCCGTCTACGTGGGCAACATGTCCGCCGGCCGGTTCATCGAGCAGGAGCACATAGGCGCGCTCATAGCGGACTACTCGGGCCTGGCCAGGGACCACATCCCTGCGACGAGGGTCGAGGCCGCGGGCGCCTCCGGAGGGCTGGCGCTCAGGCAGGGCTTCATGGCCATCGCCTCCGGCATGCACGACATAGTCGTCGTGGGCGGCGCGGAGAAGATGATGGACGTGAGCGACATCGCTTCAGCGTTCATACAGTCGTCCGCCGCCGACCAGGAGTGGGAGACGGAGCTGGGCGCCACTTTCCCGAGCCTGCACGCGCTCATAGCGCGTCGGCACATGCACGAGCACGGGACGACCCGTGAACAGCTCGCGGACGTCGCCGTGAAGAACCACAGGCACGGCTCGATGAACCCGAAGGCGCAGTTCCAGAGGGAGATCACCCGGGAGACGGTGACGGGGTCCGCGCTGGTCGCCTCCCCGCTGAGGGTCTTCGACTGCGCCCCAAGCTCGGACGGCGCGGCCGCGGTCGTGCTGTGCCCGCTCGACTCGGCGAAGCAGTACACCGAGACGCCGGTGGAGATAGTCGGCTCCGGACAGGCAAGCGACACCCTGGCGCTGCACCACAGGAGGGACATACTCACGTTCGACGCGACCAGGGTCGCGGCGGAGCGCGCCCTGAAGATGGCGGGGGTGACTCAGGCGGACGTCGACGTCGCCGAGGTGCACGACAACTTCACCATCAGCGAGATACTGGCGATAGAGGACCTCGGCTTCTTCAAGAAGGGCGAGGGGGGTAAGGCGACCGAGGAGGGGAGGACCTCCCTGTCCGGGGACGTCGCCGTGAACACCTCCGGAGGCTTGAAGGCCAGGGGAGACCCCATCGGCGCGACGGGCCTCGCGCAGGCGGTCGAGGTCGTGACGCAGCTGAGGGGCAAGGCCGGCAAGAGGCAGGTCAAGGACGCGACCGTCGGGCTCACGCACAACGTCGGGGGCACGGGCGCCACGGCGGTAGTGCACGTGTTCAGGAGGGTGTGAAATGGCAACGGCACCGAGGTTCTGGAGGCAGAACCCGAGCAGGTACAACATGCAGGGCATACGGTGCGACAGCTGCGGGAGGAACTTCTTCCCCCCGAGGGCGATATGCCCGGTGTGCCACAGGAAGAGCGTCGGCAAGATGGTACCGGTGAAGTTCAAGGGCGAGGGCAAGGTCTTCTCCTTCACGGAGGTCCATGAGGGCCTCGACGAGAGGGCCTCGCTGAAACCCTACATGGTCGCCATGGTCGAGCTAGACGAGGGGCCGAAGGTCACCGGCCAGGTAATAGACTGCGAGGCGTGCGACCTCAAGATCGGGACGCGGGTCAGGGCGGTCCTCAGGAAGCTGAGCGAGGAGGGGTCCGCGGGGGTCATCCACTACGGCTACAAGTTCGTCCCCGTGAAGGAGAAGTAGCCGCCGTTAGTTTAAGGTATGACCAGGCCGATTAGCGCACCCATCACTGGAAGGTCTTTCGCATGTCCGAGCAGGGGTCGAGGAGGAGGTCGTCCGTCGTTGTGGACGGCAACAGCCTCACTGTCGAGCGGGTCGTGAGGGTCGCGAGGGAGTCCGCGGGCGTGGTCCTCGCGGACGAGGCGAAGGGGAGGATGTCCTCGTCCAGGGCCGCCCTGGACAGGCTCCTCGAGAAGGGGGCCACGATCTACGCGGTGAACACCGGGGTCGGCGACCTGGTCAGCTCCAAGGTCCCGAAGAAGGACCTGCGCGCCCTGCAGCTCAACCTTCTCAGGAGCCATGCGTGCGCCGTGGGGGACCCCTACCCGGCGGAGGTGGTCAGGGCCATGATGTTGCTGAGGGCGAACGCCCTGGCGAAGGGCTTCTCGGGCGTCAGGCCCGAGGTGGCCGAGGTGCTGGTCGCGATGCTCAACGCGGAGGTCCACCCGGTCATACCGAGGCAGGGCTCCGTCGGCTCGAGCGGCGACCTCGCGATGCTCGCCCACCTGGGCCTGGTCATGGTCGGCGAGGGCGAGGCCGACGCCGGCTCCGGCGTCGAGCCCGGGGGGGACGCCCTGAAGCGGAGGGGGCTCGAACCGCTCACGCTCGAGCCCAAGGAGGCGATCTCGATCATCAACGGGACCCAGGCGATGACCGCGCTGGGGGTCCTGGCGGTCAGGGACGCTGCGAACCTCGCGGACAACGCCCAGGTCGCCGCGGCGATGTCCCTGGAGGCCCTCAGGGGCACCAACTCGGCGTTCGACCCCCGCGTGTCGAAGGTGAGGGGCCACTCCGGGCAGGTCAGGGTCGCGGCCAACATGATGGCCCTCCTCTCCGGCAGCGAGATACTCCAGTCCCACAAGCACTGCTCGAAGGTCCAGGACGCCTACACCCTGAGGTGCATACCGCAGGTGATTGGCGCGAGCCTGGGGGCCATCTGGTACGCGGAGGACGTGCTGGGCATAGAGATGAACTCCGCCACCGACAACCCGCTCTTCTTCCCCGAGGACTCCTCCGTGGTGTCCGCGGGCAACTTCCACGGCCAGCCGGTCGCGCTGGCGATGGACTTCCTGGGCCTCGCGGTCCACGAGCTGGGGAGCTTCTCGGAGAGGCGCACCGCCAGGATGGTCGACCACAAGCTGAGCGGCCTCCCGGCGTTCCTCACGAAGCACGGGGGCCTCAGCTCCGGCATGATGGTCCCGCAGTACGTCGCGGCCTCCCTGGTCGCCGAGGACATGGTCCTCGTGCACCCCGCGTCCGCGACATCCATACCGACGAGCGCGAACCAGGAGGACCACAACAGCATGGGCACCATCGGCGCATGGAAGGCGCGCCAGATCATAGAGAACGTGACGAAGGTGGTGGCCATCGAGATGATCGCGTCCGTCCAGGCCCTCGACTTCGTATCGGCGTCGTCGAGCACCGCGGTCGAGGAGGTCAGGTCGGCCGTCCGGTCCAGGGTGCAACGGCTGGACAAGGACCGCTCCATGACCAAGGACATAGACGCGGTCGCTGCGATGATACGTTCCGGGGAGCTCGCTCAGGTCGCCGAGAACTCGTGCGATTTCCAGAGGGCCTGAGCTTCGATAGGTTCAACTCGGCGTATGCGATATCCGGCCACATTCAGGGGGAGCACCTTTGGAGGACCTCGCAGTCAAGACCATAGACCACGCAGTGGGCCAGGGCGCGGAGTTCGCGGACCTCAGGCTCGAGTCTTACAGGGGCACGAACATCGTCGTCATGGACGGCAGGACGAAGACCGTCTCCGGGGCTCTCCCGGCGGGCTGCGGCATACGCGCGCTCGTAGGGGGCGCGTGGGGGTTCGCGGTCACGAACGACATATCCTCCCCGTCCCTTTTGGCTGCGGCGGAGTCGGCCGTCAAGATGGCTAGGGTCGCCAAGGACCGGGCGAAGGTGAAGTTCGAGATGTCCCCCGTCAAGGCGGAGCGCGCGACGGACGTCTACAGGTGCGGGGAACGCCCTTCGGACGTGAGGATGGAGGAGAAGGTGTCCCTGGCGTCGTCGCTGGACAGGTCCATGAGGTCCGCGAACGCGAGGATCACAAGCACCAACGCCAGGTATGACGACTTCGAGGGCGAGCGCGTGGTGGCCAACTCGTTCGGCACCATGGTCCAGACCAGCGAGACGTGGACCCTGGCCGCCTGCTCCGCGTGGGCCAAGTCCGACGGGGTCATACAGAGGGGCCACGCGGTGGTGGGCTCCGTCGGCGGATACGAGCTGATGCGGACGGAGGAGACGGAGTCGCTGGGCGAAAGGGCAGCTGCTCAGGCGCTGCGGCTCCTCGACTCCAAGCCGGCCCCCGCGGGGAAGGCGGTCTGCATCCTCGACAACAAGATGACCGGCTTGCTCGCTCACGAGGCGATGGGCCACGCCTGCGAGGCAGACACGATACTGGCGGGGGCGTCCATCCTCGAGGGACGCATAGGTCAGGTGATCGCGGCACCGGAGGTCACCCTGGTCGACGACCCCACCATAGAATCCACCTTCGGCTACTTCCCCCACGATTGGGAGGGCGTGCGCACGCGCAGGCACGTGCTGATAGGCGAGGGGGTCCTGAAGGAGTACCTCCAGAACCTCGAGACGAGCAGCAGGATGGGCATGGAGCCCAACGGGGCGTCGAGGGCGCACACTTACGGCAGCCCGCCGATCGTACGGATGAGCAACACGTTCATAGCCCCGGGTGGGTGGGGCAGGGACGAGCTGATAGAGGACACGAAGGACGGCCTCCTGTTCCAGGGGAGCCAGTACGGCTACGTCGAGCCGTCCAAGGGCCAGTTCATGTTCAAGTGCGACGAGGCCTACGAGATCAAGGACGGCGAGCTCGGCCAGAGGTACAGGGACGCTTCGCTCTCAGGGGTCATCCTGGATGT
>ERZ1649853.490-NODE-490-length-16783-cov-5.005201_pt1 | contig 16783 bp, 12 predicted proteins | sample MGYA00575353_ERZ1649853 | MGnify/ENA primary metagenome ERZ1649853 (study PRJEB40853, sample SAMN11349654) | freshwater sediment metagenome | isolation source: river sediment | host: Sediment | place: India: Okhla Barrage, New Delhi | collected 2017-02-21 ...
GACAAGCAGCAACTACGTCACGTGGTGCAACCATTACGTCTTTGACTTTGATGGGCTCCTTATTATCCAACCCAAGCATATGAAGAGTTTTCAAAACCCCAATGAATTGATCTCCTAAGCCATACTTGAAGGTCACCCGCTTGCACTTAATCCAACGAGGCACTAACAAGACCTCCTCGTGCTCAACATTGACTACCTCAAGCGGGCCAATTCCTTCGGGGAACTCGAAGATTTCCGGTTCGGAGAAAGGAGGCGTTGTGTACCAACCCTTATCCTTCTCCCATATAACTGGCGGATTCAAGCATTCCTCAATGGTTGTCCATATGGAAAAATTTGGGGCAAATTCATAACCGCGCACCTCAAGGTTCGCACCATCCCGCACCCCAATCTCTTCAATTTCATCAAAGAGGTAATCATGTGCATATCGAGCAAAGACATCGGCCATGCCCGGCTCGACGCCTAAGCCGAGTAATGCAAGCAATCCTTTCTTCTCCCATTTTTCAGCGCGTTCAAATTGGTAATCGCCTAACTTGATATGGGTTTTCTGGTGTGGTGCCTCGGGATGAGGTTCAGACAATGTCATCGCCATATCCATATAATTACAGCCGTAATTATACGCAGCTTCAAAGATAGGAACGTTGAATGAAGGATCGCAAGCATTCATGATCAAATCAACTTGATATTTCTTTGCCAGAGCCTCGATCTGATCCTGATGGCTTGCATCGATCCATTCTACCGGGAAACGTTCATCATCTTTTAGTTTAGCTTGAACTTCTTTCGCTCGATCCAGGTTGTAATCAGATAAAACGACCAACTCGACCCATTCGCGGGGTTTGGCAATCGATGCAATCGCTTCCCCTACCCCTCCGACACCTACAAGCAATACTTTCATACATCAACTCCTTCTTCCGGGTAATATCTGGATAGTGCAAGTGGTCAAACGATGTTAGATAGTCTTTGCAACTTCTTTCAAAGTATCCTCGAGACGGTCCAAGACTTGATTAATTTGATCGTACGTGATGACCAGAGGCGGTTCGATACGAATTGTATGGGCGCTCGTAAGTGTACCAGCCACCAAAACTCCGCGCTTGAACAAGCCGGCGGCAACCTTATAGCCAACTTCAGGGTCAATGAAATGCTGGCCGATCAAAAGACCTTTTCCTGTGATCGACTCATAGATCTGTGGGTATTGCTCCGCCAGAGATTTCAACTTTGGAATCAGGTATTCACCCTTGGTTGCTGCCTGTTCCCACAATCGGTCTCGCAAAATCACATTGATCCCGGCAATAGCTGCGCTACACGCCAATGCACCACCACCAGTGGTTGTTGTATGAATGAACGGATTGGGATACATCATGCATTGCCAGATCTCTTCTGTGGAGCAAAAGGCACTTACTGGCATGACACCACCACCCAAGGATTTAGCTACCCCGATGATATCGGGCACCACGTTCCAATGATCAACGCCCCATAGCTTACCAGTGCGCCCGAGACCAGTTTGGACCTCATCGGCGATCAGCAACACACCATAATGTTTGGTAGCCTCGCGCACTCGCGGCCAGAAGTCGTCCGGCGGCACGATGCCGCCAGCTTCCCCCTGTATTGGCTCGAAGAGGCAGGCAGCAATATCTACACCAACTTTGTGACATATTTCTAGCTGGCGTTCCACAGCGTCGGCATCGCCGAATGGGACATGATAGACTGGACCACCATACAACATACCGGGTGGTTGGCGATAGTCGGCCTTACCCATCATACTCAAAGACCCCATGGTTTTTCCATGGAACGCTTTGACTGCCACAATAAAGCCGGTTTTATGGGTATACATTTTGGCTAACTTGATGGTCCCCTCGATGGCTTCTGTACCACTGGCAGCAAAAAAGCTGTACTTTATGTCACCAGGTGTAATTTCTGCCATCAAGCGTGCCAATACACCACGCAAAGGATCGATCAATTCCTGGCTTGGCATTGGAGTTCGCATGAGTTGTGCCTTGACCGACGCTACGACATCCGGATGGCTCCAGCCATGATCCATCATGCCATAACCGCCCAGGCAGTCGATGTATTCGCGTCCAAGGACATCACGGAAGATTGCTCCTGAGCCAGTCCATTCTGTCGCTGCCCAATCGCCGGCTTCGGTCATCGATTTGCGATATTCCAGCCAGTTCTTATTAAAATGCTCGGCAAAGTTATATTTTGATTCTTCGATGATCTGCTTGCCAAGCGTTTCGTCAACTTCGGTGCGTTTGATGATATCTAACCAGCGAGTTGAATATTCAAGAGCTTTATCTAAATGTTGAGGCATAATAATCTCCTTACGAATCTTTCTCTTCGGGGCGCAGTTTGCGAACGGCGTCCTTGAATGGTAGTGTTCCAATATGATGGAATGGATTTGTGTCAAGAGATTTGCCATCAATATCGGTGATTGGCTTGGGTGGATCGGACTTTTGCGTAGCTAACGAGACAACCACCATCAAAATTATAGAGGCAAAAAACGCTGGGAAAGAGGCAATATATGTAGCATCCCAAAAAGCGCAATCCCACCCTTCTGCAGACTTGGCCAGTAAACTAAAATCTGCACCTGTACATACGACCGCCGTTGAGTCTCCACCCAATCCATAGTGGAAGGCGACAAAAATGAAAATCGCCCATGCGAGGAAACCGCCAATAAAAGCGGAGAGTCCACCATAATGATTGGCTTTTTTCCAATACATGCCCAGAGCAAATGGCGTGAATAGACCGACCAGCAAAATTGACCAAGCTACTACACCGAGCTCGTATATTGTGGCGAATGTCAAAGCAATGATCACCGCCACAAATCCGATAATGCCAACCCAAATACGTGTCCACTTAACTTTCTGTGCATCAGTGAGCGGTTTACCCACGATAGGCATCAGATTTTCTGTTACCACCGAAGCGCCAGCTAGTAGAGAGCTATCTGAGGTGCTCATCAACGCTGAGGCCAGAGCTGCCATAAAGACAGCAGTTAATACAGGAGGCAAGTAGTCCAAAGCAGCTTTTACTACAACCCCCTCCCTATTTTCCAGTTCAGGTGCCAGCTGGAACATCATGATGCCAATCAAGGGGGACATGATGCCAAAGAACAGGTATAGGGCACCAGCCATGTAAGTACCCCAAACAGCAGTGGCTTCATTACGAGCAGACATCGACCGCTGGAAAAGGTCTTGCGTGGGCACAGAACCGAGGCCAATCGCCATCCAGGCTGCGACCCAGTACATCCACCCCATTGAGCCGAAGTAACCCAAATAGCCCGCATCGCCACCCATATCTGGCAATAACGTGAAGGGTTTAGGATTGTACAGCGTGGAAGTAATCCCGGTTAAAGCATCCCAGCCGCCAACTTGATTCAAGACGAACAGGAAGATCAGAGTAACCCCGCCGGCGGTAAAGAACATCTGCATAAAATCGAGCAGTGTATCAGCCAGCATGCCGCCCAGCATCGTATAGCCCGTAACCCAAAGGGCGACCAAAACCATACCAACTGCAACAGGGACTTTCGGGAACAATGCATTGATAATTGTGCCTGCAGCGACCATTTGCGCTCCCGTCCAGACAAAGTATGTCGCCAACTGAGCGATGGAGGCTAAAATCGTCATACCTTTACCATAGCGTCTCTGGAAAAAGTCTACTACAGTCAGGTAACGCGCACGACGCATCAGCCGGGTAAAAAAGAACCCTGATAGGAATAAACAAGCAGACGCGCCAAACGGATCAAAGACAACACCCTGGAACCCGTACTGGTACGCTGTTGACGAAGCCCCCATCAATGTTTCAGCAGCAAACCAGGTTGCCATAACCGAAGCGCCAACCATGTATATGGGCAGACGTCGTCCGGCGACAATGTAGTCAGCGGCACTTGATACTTTCTTTGAAGCCCATATGCCAACTGCCATGCGTATTGCAAAAAACACGACAATACCCAGAACAATCAACCAAACATACGGATAACCCTCAAAATCCATATCAGCTTCTCCTCATTATTAGTTTCGTATAGACTCCATAATAATATGTCAGCGATGGCTCTTCAATATCTGTTTATTTTTTGTGCCTCCTTGAGAAATCGTTTTGTCCGATATCCGAGATCTCCTTGTCTTGATCGTATATAAACAATCTGGCAGGTATATCAACTACCTGCCAGATTAAGTTCTTCATCGTTTGGTAATCTTGATGACTTCATCCATTACGCATAGAGTCTCGTCAATATCCTGTTCTGAGTGAGCATAACACAGGAACCAGGGCTCACGTGGATCATGGTCGGGCATAACTCCACGCTCAATAGCTGCCTCTATCAAGCGTAAATAATAATCACGCTCGGAATCATTCCAATCACGTTGCCCCGTTACTTTTTCAAGGCCAACGGCAAACGAAAACATAGCCGGATAACCATTGATGCAAGCTGGTATCCCAGCTTTATCGAAGAGCGACTTAATTCCATCCATTAATCGGCGACCGCGCTGCTCGATCGTCTCTAGGATTGGTTGCTCTTTCAGCAACTTGAGTGTTGCATATGCAGCTGCAACTCCAGGTTTGTTATTGTTGTAAGTACCACCCTGTGCGACGCCATTGCCTATAATGCTCATAATCTCCCGCTTCCCCCCAAAAGCTGCAACTGGAAAGCCATTCCCAAGTGCCTTGGCATAAGTTGCTAAGTCTGGTCGCAAATTATAATATTCCTGCGCACCACCACGAGCAATCCGGAATCCTGTTTTTACTTCGTCGAGGATGAAAACGATTCCATATTCATTGCACTTCTCACGAATAAATTCTAAAAAACCGGGCAATGGTTCAATAGCAGCGCAATTGCCCAAACATGGCTCGGAAATAATCGCCGCCACCTCATAACCCACCCGACGCAGTGCCTTATCAAGTACATCAAAATTATTGAAAGGAAGGGTGATAATAAGTTCGTTCAACGCTTTCGGGATTCCCGAGCTGGAGGGTATAGGCAGAGGGCTATTCCAATTCCCATATACTTCCGCAGGAGCATATGTCGAGAAAAGCGTATAGTCCTGAAATCCGTGATACATACCTTCAAATTTGATAACTTTCTCTCGACCTGTATATGCGCGCGCAACGCGAAGCGCATGCATGGTTGCTTCTGTGCCAGAACATGCCAGGCGGACCATCTCAACAGCGGGGCACATATCTACGATCATTTCAGCGACGTTCAGTTCTAGCTCGCTGGTCATGGCACATAAAACAGCCTTATCGATTTCCTCATGGACTACTGCATTGACCTCATCATTTGCATGCCCGAGTATTATCGGTCCGAAAGCTAGACGGTAATCAATATAGCGGTTGCCATCTATGTCCCAAAGGTATCCACCTTTGGCTGTTTGTACATATGGCGTAATCCCCTCTCCCCAATAACGAAAATTAGAGTTTACACCAAGCGGAATAATCGACTTCGCCTTTTTTTGGAGATCCGCACTTTTTGCTCTGGAATATGACATGAGTCCTCCTAAGGTTATTTATGTAATTAAGGACTATCAGCTACATCTTCACCGCATGATGTCGCGGGTATATGCCATTGGTATACATCTTTTAGAACTTGAGGCACGATCATAGTCGATGTCTTGCGTACCCCAGGTATTTTACCTATTACCTCGGTCACAAATCGATAGACAGCGTTGTTATCGTGTGCGATCACCTGCACACTAAGATCTGTATCCCCGATGGCATAGGCTACATAGCTAACGCATTCATAAGACGCCAATCGTTGCGCGACTTCCCGAATTGAATCAGCCTCTACTTCCAGCATCACATCAGCAACAACATTGAAACCTATTGCCCGCGGATTAACAATAGCACTAATTTGTATTATCCCCTCTTCTATCATCCTATCGATACGGTAGCGAACTGCCCTTTCTGAAATTCCCCCAATTTTCCGGGCAATCACTGCTGCTGAAAGACGTCCGTCTTTCTGTAGCCAATTCACTATTTCCGTATCAATTCTGTCTATTTGATACATAGTAAATAGTATTTATTTCCGTTTCTTACATAAAATTATATAATTATTTCTGAATTAGTCAAGTCAATAATCACATATCACTCTATGATATTCGGCACATTGAAATAACCGCTATGGTATAATCACCAAATATGGATACGGAATACCAAGAATTGCCAGTTGATTCCTCGCCTCCGACTGTCACAGCACCCGCTGCTGAGACCATAAAACGTCAACGTCAGACAATCATTATTTTTATCATCGCAATCTTTATTGCGCTGGCAATTCTTATCGCGAGTTTGATTTTCCTATTTCATCCAAATACAACGCCAGTCACTGTTGCCCGTATTCGGGATGTTTTTATTATTGTCATGGCGGTTGAGTCGCTATTTGTTAGCTTGGCGTTGGTTATCTTGATGATCCAGCTTGCTCGTTTAATCAATTTACTTCAGACCGAAGTTAAGCCTATTCTTAATTCAACAAACGAGACGATCAATAACCTGCGTGGAACAACAGTGTTTTTGAGCACGAACCTTACCGAACCTGTTATTAAATTAAATGAGTATCTAGCTGGATTTCAAAAATTCACTGAGCTTCTTGGCTTGAAACGCAAGAAATAAACCAGTGGCAATACAAACGTTTGTTACTATACGAAAGGAGAAAAATTATGTCTGATAGCGGAAATGAATTTGGTGCATTTTTGGCCGGCTTTGTAATCGGCGGGTTGGTTGGGGCAGCCGTTGCCCTTCTAACAACCCCACAAAGTGGTGAAGAAACTCGCACATTGATCCACGATAAAAGTATTGAACTCAAGGATAAGGCGGTTGAACGCGCAGAAACCGCCCGTGTCAAAGCGGAAGCAGCAGCTGCAGAAGCTCGAGCACGTGCAGATGAAATTGCTCATATGGCCAAAGAACGTGCAACCAGCCTGAAAACCAGCGTACAAAAGAAGACGAATCCGCCAGAGGTGAGTGAAGTACCCGCCGAATAATCTAATCGGAATGTTTCAATGAACATATAAAATAGCGGGACTATACATAGTCCTGCTATTTTTAGTTAAACTTCTGGCATGTACACTTCTTTGAACGCCTCTGCCAAAGCCGGCAATAAATCGCTTGCCAAAACAGAAGCAGTTCCCAAACGTGATTCAGCTTTCAGGCCTGCCATCGCATGAATCCAGGCTCCGGACACCGCTGCATCAAATGGCAATACACCCTGGGCTAACAATCCAACTATTATTCCTGCCAGAACGTCACCGGTGCCCGCCTTCGCCAAGGCCGAAGTTGCTATAGGGATTATTACCGCCTTTCCATCAGGAGAAGCAATCACCGTAAACGCGCCTTTGAGAACAATAACATGCCCCCAAAATGCAGCAAACTTCTGTGCTACACTAATTCGATCGGCTTGGATTTGGTCTACCGACATTCCGCTTAGTATCGCCATTTCACCTGGATGAGGTGTAAGAACTGCTGGTCCTGGCAACAAATGGTACCAATCCGGAACTTTGCTTAGTAATTTCAAACCGTCTGCATCAACTACCATCTTTGGCATCTTAGTAGGATTTTCCCGCAAAGTAAGGATCCGATGAATATACTCCTGTGTAGTCTCCTGCAAACCGAATCCCGGGCCAAGAAGAAGCGCAGTTGCCTTTGGCATATTACTTACAGTTATATTTGCGGCTTCTACTGATATAAAGCCATCACTATGCGGCAGTAACAACCATATCGCCTCGGGGAATTGACCTGCTAAGCAATGATGCAAAACCTCTGGTATTGCCATTTGCACAAGACCTGCACCTACCTTGTAAGCCGCGCTGCCCGCTAATAAGGCTGCACCTGTATAATTCATTGACCCTGCGATCACTAAAGCTGTACCAAAAGTACCTTTGTGAGCATCGCGAGGCCTAAGTGGAATTGTTTGTTTGACATATTCAGAATCACACAACCAGCAACGAACACTTTCCCATGTATTTAGGTCATGTAAATCCCCTATGCTAACCACCTTGAGCGCGCCAACCGAATCGGCGGTTGGAAACGCAAGTAGGCCTCTTTTAATTGCTGCCATGGTAATTGTCAATTCGGCAGGTATAACCTCCCCCGGAGCCTGCCCAGAATCGCAGTCTATGCCTGAAGGGCAATCGACTGCGACGATATGCAGAGTTTTTCGGTGGCTGGAAACGTAATCACAAACAAATTCAAGGCAAGAGGCCACCTCTTCTTGGAGTGGTAAACGTGTGCCCGTTCCCAAAACCCCGTCGATCAAAACTTGGTGAGTCTCGAGTAGATGCTGAAGATTAGAGTAATCGCTATCATCTTCCGCAGACAATACCCTGCCCCGAGATTGCTTCACTCGTTGGACTAAAGGGTCACCGTCTACTCTGGGTCTGACCAGATAGGCGCTAATGTGCCAGCCTCGATTGGCAAGTTCAGCTACAGCAACTAATGCATCCCCGCCATTATTCCCAGATCCAACTAGAGCAATTACAGTCCGATTAGTATTTTGGCTATACGCAATATCTATCTGCTCTGCAACTGCACAACCGGCATTTTCCATCATCTGAGCATAACTCAACCCTTTTAAGTCGGCTTCGTGCTCAATAGCCATCATCTCAGCAATAGAAACAATTTTTTCCATGTCTGTTTTCCATTAACAAGAAGGGCGGCCTCGATCTCATGACAAGGCCGCCCAGAATTAGCTGCTCAATTTCGGGCTAGAAGTGGCAAGAATATCCTATAGAAAATATTCACTGTCCAAAAATCGGTAAACTCTGATTGCCCTCCCTCATTATAGGCGGCAACGCTCCAGGTATGTGGGCCGGGCGTAAGCTCTATTGTGCTAGTAGTAATCGGAGTAGTAAAAGTGATCACAGGCGTTCCGTCCAACATGAAGATATATCCAGTGGGTACACCGCCGGTGCCGCTATCTTCCCACTCGAACGTGACCGGGCTAGAGGTTGTAGCACCATTGGCTGGTGAAATCAACGTTGGAACACCAGGTATAAAGACAATCTCAAATGACCACATGTCGGAATATTCAGATGCACCCAGCTCGTTGTAAGCAAGCACTCTCCAGTTGTGAACTCCTGGATCAAGCGTTACAGCTTTATAAGAGTCCGTTGTAGTATAAACGCTACCATCCAGTTCGAGCTGATAACCTTCAACGTTTCCGCCAACGCCAGCCTGCCAGGTCAAAGTGACCGCAGAACTGCTGAGAATCGCATCATTTTCAGGAGACAGAAGGGTCGGGACGGCAGGAAGCTCTGACAGGTAGGTGCATTCAAACGGAACATATGACAGCGAGACATCATCAATGTACCAGCCATCATCCGTAACGCCCGCGTCTGACTCCAGGCGATAGCGGAAGGCGACACTTGATTGATTATCGACTACAGCGAGGTCATATGTTTCCTCCGTCCATGTTGTTTGCGCACCAGTATAGCCGCTATTCAACTTCATCCAGGTAGCACCGCCGTCCAGCGAATATTCTACATATAGAAAGTCGTATCCGAATTCCATGCTATATTGATGCCAAAAGTCGAGGACGAAACTATCCTTATTCGTTAGATCAAAAATCGGGGATCGTAGCCACGAATTCGTATTATTCAAGTATTGTCCAGCGGGGCTATCTGTCCATGAGTGGGTAGGCGAATTGTACTTAACTGTCGTTAAAGCCCAAGTATTATTTGTACCACCAGTCACCCATCCACCAACGCCGCTCTCCATGTCATCAGCAAACAACGAAGTACGCGGTAAGGGTTTATCCAATTTGATTGAGAAGAGTACCGAGAATTCGCCCTGTCCGGTTGTCAATACCTCCATAAAGTCGGCCCTAGAACCACATGTGACTGTTGGCGCAATACTGATTACAAATGGGAAATCATTGGTTTGCGAGTCATTAACAGCTAGATTCGGATAGGTCGATGTAGGACTAACTACTACCACCCCCGGTGTCAAGGATGCTAATTGCGCTGTAATCGTAGTAGCATCTGTGGCGCCAATATTTGTCACGGTCTCATATAACAGAATGCTACTCTCGCCAGGTTCGACATAGCCATTTCCATTTCCACCCGGGACATTATCGTCTATCAAATTACTCACCCCCACAATCGCAGGATATGGGACTAAGGGGATATCCTGGTTGAGGTGAGCACCAACTTCCAGGTTAACGCCCAAGACAACTGTCGGGTTCGGATAACCAGGTAACGAAGTGCTAGCCGTTAGTGTATACACGTCAGCTGGCAGCGTTACCGTGAAGTAGCCCGAGCTATCTGTCTGAGTAGTCAATGTGGCGCTTATACCTTCGGCTACAACGATCGCATCCGCAATTGGATTGCCTGAAATGCTATCGTAAACAGTCCCACCCAAATAACCCTTTTCTGCACCACAAGATGGGAACTTAAAGGAACCGATCCTTGTCTGCCATGAACTACCATTTAAAGCCAAATATTCCTGAGTGTACCAGAACGTGCAATCATCCACAGGATCGACGGACATAGCGGAATAGTCACCCCATCTAGACTCGCCAACCTGTACTCCCGTACCCTCTATGATTGAATTCTCAGCCTGCGGCAAAGTTCCCAGGATTTCACCGTTCAAACGTCCTGCATAACGGATCGCTGGCTTAACGCTCGTGCTCGAGGCACTATATCCAAGCGCCATATTCCCATCACGATCCACCGCCAAGCTGCCCATCCACCGATAAGTATCGTCAGGCTGGTAGGTGCCTTGTTGATAAACGTATGGTGTCCCCGCCGGGTCGCGCGCCTCGTACCAGCGAACACCCGCAACATCTCCGCTAGCTACGGTGTGATTTACCCATAGCGCTTCGTGATCGCCAAAATTTCGATACTGAAGCTGCATCATAAGACGGTCGCCGAGGCTATCCACGTTACTGCCGGGTGCAGGTTGTGGGATATCCCCAATATAGCCAAAATCAGCAACCTGCAGGTCAAATGGGCCGTCAAAATGCGAATTTGACGGAACATCCCAATCTACGAAGTAGCGCCATAAATGCAATGTTGACAAGAACTCAATCGAGGCGAAGTAACCGGGTGCACCGTCCGGCGGTGTTGGTCCCTCCAGATTGCCAGGCAATAGACTACCATAATTTTGACCTAAGTCTACCGTTTGAGCAGTCATCGGATCGCCGACGAGCATTTTGGCACGGTCAAGCGCCCATACCTTGGCGCCTTCCCAGGGGTCAAACATATTTGCAGTCAAGAAATAGGCATTCGGCCAAACACTGAGCTTTGGATAGTCCTGCCATGATCCCTGCGCGTTCGAGGCAGGAAGGCCATAAAACCACCACCCGCCGCTAACCGGGTCGCCCGTTTTAGAAACGGCAATACATTGATATGTTGGCGTCACCGATAGTTGAAAATCACTAATCAGCCAACGATCCGCTAGGTGATCGTATAAAACGATCACATCACCATTGTGATCCACATTACAAGGAGACGGAGCACTGGCAAAAAAAGAATTAAAACTGATTTTAAGCAAAGCAGCTCCGGTCGTTTTGTCGAATATACCGATGGCCACATTAACAGTCTGTATATAATGATTAGGGCCGACTTCCCCATTGGTGTCAGGGGGAATCCAACCACCGCTATCATTTCGGCTCATTCCCTCGAAGGTGATGCCAGGATCTGGCATTCGCGATTCCCCTTGCCAGGTTTGGGCTACCGGATCAAGAAAACCCGGCTCAACGGGTGGGGTCTTACCATTTGGGACAACTTGATTCGGAACTACTCCACCACCCGATTCTGGCACCTGAGGTAAATCGCGCAAATCACCATCGTATGAAGTCGGAATAAAAGGTCCGATAACTTCTGGAGAATATCTTTGGATGTGTTCGTAAGCATTAACCGTTCTTCCATCAGACGCCTGGCTCAAATGCGTGGTGGACAACATGAGAACAAGCGCCAAGATGAATACAAATGCAATTACGAGAGACTCTCTAAACCATTTTTGAGTTTTCATTTCTACCATCCTTTCGTATCCTTTTTTATATCATCATATTCATAATATTAATAAAACACAATGCGCCAAATTAGATCTGCTTTCGATAAACTCGATGATTCTTGTATGGTTTACCGCCCAGATTCACTAAATCGCTGCGCATTTGCACGGCAGTCTCTGCAACCTGGGTCATATCTGCATGAATATATTGAAAGTTTTGCAGGGTTTTTTCCATTTCGGTGTAAAGAATTGTGTTACCACCACGCCCCTGGTATTCGGGTAATACACCAGCGCCATTCATAGCAACCCATGGCGTTCGCCGCATTTCCAGCATCACATCGAGGATACTCAATGGATTCAAGTGTCCTTTGGCGCGCTGCAGTGCTGCAGAGAGATCGGGAAATCCGAACAAGAAACCGACTGCATCCCCGTTAAAGGTGATCAACTTTATCAATCGAGGATCAGCGACAACTAAAATATTGTCCAAAACTTGCTTGATCTCCTTATCAGTCAAGGGAGCATATTCCCAATTGTTAACAAAAGCGTCGTTATACAATCGACCGATGCGAGTCGCCCAGGCGCGAAGATCACCCTTGGTCTTGAAATCTGATACACCGAATTGCCCGCGCTGACGTACACGATCAGCAATGCGGTGAACGCGCTCGGGCAAATGAAAAACATCGCGGTGCAAGTAGCATGAAATAAAATCGACTTCTTTCTCAAAGCCAACATTTTCAACCAGTCGTTGATAATACGGATAGTTATAATTCATCATCGTCATTAACTGACGATGCTCAAATCCCTCCACCTGTATCCCGTACCCATCCAGCGCGCCAAATCCCTTAGGGCCGATGACCGTGTCAAGATTACGCTTTTTCGCCCATTCGAATACCCGTTCAAACAATGCGTTTGCAACCTCCTGGTCATCTTCGCATTCAAACAGATAGAATGTAGCTTTACGTGTTTTATGATATTCATTGAAACGTGTATATTCCAGTGCAGCGATCCTACCCACATCTCGCCCATCTCGATTAGCAACAAAAAAATCAGCAAACGAATGCTCATAAAATGGATGCTTCTGTTTATTCAATTGCAATTCAGCATCACTAAAAAAGGGTGGTACCCATTGAGGGTGATTGGCATATAGCCGATATGGGATTCTCACGAATCGCCGAACATCCGCCTTTGAATTGGTATCAATTTCTTCAATTTTTATCATGTGATCTCTCCTTATAGTGGAATTATTTAAAAACTTACCGCTAATGAAACTGTAATTTGTAATATAAATCTTACGACCATTTTATTTTTCTGTCCACTGATTCAATATGATACTTATCACTCATCAGCTAATTCTATTTCTTCCGCGGTATACTTTACATCATTAAAACCTAAGATGATTTAGAGGAAAAATCTGATATGAATGAACATGCTGAATACCTACCGTTTCATGCGATCAATGAATTCATGCGCCCAGATTTTCGTCTGAGCGTACTACGCGATACATTAAATGCACTTCCTAATCTTTCGGAGGAACATAATAACCGGATAAATCGTCTAACAAAGAAGCTCGTTAAAATACCCGGGTTTCGCAATAGCGAGAAGGCGCCAGCTTTAATGAAAGTCGTTCCTATTTCCAAGTCATTCGAGAAATCACCGGAGCTCGTTGCAGCGATCCTGTCAGCCTGGTCAGAAGAGCATAATGAACTTCGATCGCAAGTATATGACATCCTCAAAGACATGGGATGGAGATACCTCCCCACAGATCAGCCAATAAACATGGAGTTATTATCACCAGAACAATTAAAGGAATGGCCAATGTTGCCCCCCGAGGTTGACCGGACGAAACTTCCGGGGTTTTTCATTAGGTGGCCAAAAGGTGATGATTTTGAAAAAATATATAGCCAATTTACTAAGACTTTCCCAGGTACCGATGTTAGCATCGACAAAGTTAGCCTAATGGTTGTCTGGCTCACTATGCGCCTACCATACCAAATTGAAGATACTGAGCAAGCCAACATCAACAATGAATCTTAGATAACAATATAGACGAGAGGTTGCCTATGCAGGATATAACTCCATCGCCAAACCAAACATTATCGAGTCCACTGATCAAGTGGATACCAAGCATATTTTATAGACCCCGTCGGATATTCGAAAATCTAACGAACTCTAAACGACGTTATTGGCTAGCACCAATGCTTGTTTTGATGGTGACAATACTCGGCAATGTGCTAGTCTCCGGTTGGTTAAAACAACAAATTGCAACCATGGGACAAGATTCCCTCCCCGCTGATTTCCAATACTATTCGCCAGAACAACAAACTCAATACATGCAAGCCATGCAAGTTACACAAGGTCCGGTATTTGTCTACATTTTACCAGCGTTGGCTGCGTTATCAGGACTATGGTTATCTTGGCTGGCTATTGGTGGATTATTATATCTTACAACCACTCTGTTTGGCGGGAGGGGAGACATGTTGATTTCTCTCAATGTAACCGCCTGGGCAGGTTTGCCAATGGCACTCCGCGATATTATCCGTATCGTCGCCATGCTCGTCTCGAAACAATTGATCAGCCATCCAGGCCTTTCGGGTTTTGCATACACGCCAGATAGCAACTCGAGTATTTTCTGGGGTCAAGTGCTGAGCCAAATCGATATCTATCTCATATGGGTTGTTTTTCTTATCGTTCTGGGATTACGATTGACGTCAAACATTAGTTTGGGAAAAGCGATTAGCTGCGTGGCAATATCTGTTTTAAGCGTCTTTCTTATCCGTGCTTTAATCGGCCTCGCAGTAGCGAAATTCGGTGGGCTGAATGTTGTCCGCCCATTCTTTTTCTAAATCATCCATGACCAATAGAGATCGCCCAATTATTTCCATCAATGGTCTACATAAAGACTTTATTATGGGAGACCAGATAGTTCATGCTATCGCGGGCGTTGATTTAACGATCATGCCTAATACGCTTACAGTGATCATGGGCCCTTCCGGATCGGGCAAAAGCACCCTTTTGTATTTACTAGGGGGACTAGACAGGCCATCATCAGGAGATATTATCGTTAATGATCGTGCAATCCACACACTTGACGAAAACCAGCTCGCTAAATATCGCCGGCAGACAGTTGGATTCATTTTTCAGTCCTTCAACTTGATACCGACGATGGACGCTTTACAAAACGTAGCCTTCCCAATGCGTTTTGCTCGTATCAAGACAAAGCAACGCAATCAACAAGCATCTGAACTGCTCAAACGCGTTGGATTGGATGATCGGGCCCACCATCGACCAACAGAACTCTCTGGGGGGCAGCAACAACGTGTTGCCATCGCACGAGCATTAGTCAATAACCCTCAAATCATTCTTGCGGATGAGCCAACTGGTAACTTAGATACTGCAAGTGGTGGTAGCATCATGCATCTACTATCCGACCTCCATCGAAGTGGAAAGACTGTAATCGTCGTAACGCATGATAGCCGTATGAACCGGTTTGCTACTCACCAGGTGTATCTGCTGGATGGGAAAACCGTTACGGAAGAAGAATATATTTCTGCATCTGTCCTCGAGCTCACGAGTGAATCGCAAACTAATTAATCCAGGGATCTTATGAAAAAATCCATTTACAAATTTGTCGTTCTCTTCACAATTGGGAGCATTCTTTTTATCTTCCCACAAGCTGTCCTTGCAGCTTTAAATGTAACCGGTGTCACACCCAATTCTGTTTCAAATAGCCAGAACACAACACTCGTAATCATGGGTAGTGATTTTCAACCGTTCGCTGCTGTTCGTTTGGATGGTTATGGCTCACTGTCTACATCGTACATGAGTAGCACAACACTTAACGCTCTCCTTCCAGCTGGAGTCCCACAAGGTACATACTCAATTACAGTGACAAATCCGGATAGCACGGCAGCAACACTACAAAGTGCATTGACGGTATTGGACGAAGCACCAACAGCTACGTCAACCACCGAACCTGCATCTAGCTATGAACGACCTGTAATTGTTATCTCTTCATACAATGCTAATCAAGATACGATCCATCCTGGGGACGATTTTAAACTCACAATTAAACTATACAATGCGGGTCAAAAAACTGCGACAAATGTCGTAGCCAACTTTGCAGTCGGAGATCTAATTCCAAGAGAAACAGGCGGGGTTGTGGCAGCTGGCGACATCGAACCCGACCATCGTTCAGGAATTTCTCAGCCATTCACATTAAGCTCTAGCGCATGGGGATTAACCGCAGCATCATTAACCATGACAGTGACTTATACCGATGAAAATGGGAATTCATATTCTGAAGTCTTCACTATATCGGTCCCGGTCACCCAACCTAGTTACTCCGCTGTAACTCCCACTGTGACAGCTACATCTACCCCAACAGCAACACCAACTTTTATTTCTCGCCCTCAATTGATCATTACAACATATAGTACAAATCTAACCCCACTCCAACCCGGAACCCAATTTACATTGAATATCACCGTACAGAATGTCGGAGCGTCGAATGCTAAGGGTATATCAATGATTGTGGGTGGAGGCTCAAATACAGGATCATATGAGGGTACACCAGTCCCGGGTGGCATATCGGGGTCAACCGGAGAATTTACTAATTTCGCACCGTTAGGCACTTCGAATGTTCAATCTCTCGGAGATTTATTGCCGGGTGAAAGCCTTGACGCCAGCCAGTCATTAATCGTCAATGTTAACACTAATCCGGGTGCTTATCCTATGAAAATATCCTTCGTTTATCTGGATGCTGGCAACCGAAGTTACACTGACGATCAGGTGATCACACTACTTGTTTATTTACTTCCTGTCGTTGAAGTCAGTTTTTACCAAGATCCAGGCACCT
>ERZ1649853.493-NODE-493-length-16767-cov-7.178614_pt1 | contig 16767 bp, 12 predicted proteins | sample MGYA00575353_ERZ1649853 | MGnify/ENA primary metagenome ERZ1649853 (study PRJEB40853, sample SAMN11349654) | freshwater sediment metagenome | isolation source: river sediment | host: Sediment | place: India: Okhla Barrage, New Delhi | collected 2017-02-21 ...
GGCTCGAACCAGCCAATCTCTGAGCACTTCTCTGCCTCCTGGATGACCGGCTCACCCCCGACGATGTGGCAAACAAACGACGGTGATACCCAATGCTGTCCCTCCTCCGGCAGCAGGTGATCCACCACATCCAGCAGCTCGCCTACCTCGATCTCGATTCCATATTCTTCCCGCATTTCGCGCTGCAGCGCCTGCGCCAGTGTCTCGCCAAACTCTACCGACCCACCGGGAAACTCCCACAGCCCGCGCTCGTTTTTCGCTTTTGGTCCGCGCCGCGCCAGGAACAGGCGCCCCTGCTGATCGACCAGCACCGCGCCCACGCCTACGCCGATGTAATCGATGCCGCGTCGTGGGGAGGAGGAAGTCTGCATGCATGGATTATAATCGTGTTGGAATCATTCGGGAGAGAACTCAGGAGAACACTATGACAGATGACGGCAAGGAAAAGACCAAGCAAGAATTGATCGACGAGCTTCTCGCGCAGCCGCTGTTGGCGCGCCTGGCAACCACCCATGCAAAGACGCTTCAGCCGCATATCGTTATCGTCTGGTTCCTGTGGGACGGGACGAGCGCCTGGGTCAGCGCCTTCTCCAGCACACGCAAGGTCAAAGACCTGCTGAGCAACCCCCATGCTGCTCTGCTGGTTGAGCCCAAGCAAGAAGGTCATAAGCTGCAAGCTGTGCTGCTCGAAGGTCCCGTAGAGGTGATCAGCCAGCCAGCTGATTTCGTCGCCAGTCAGGCGCTCAAGATTTATGCCCATTACCTCGGACCAGAAGGCGTCCTGGCATCCGAGCCGCAGTCCTGGGCGGTCGATCCGGAAAATCGTCTTATCAAGCTCACGCCTGAGCGGATATTTTCCTGGTAAGGAGGCTTAGATGTCCGACAAGTCCATCGCTGAAAAATTACAGTTCAAGCCGCTACGCAGGGCATAGCAATGGTCTCGGTCGACCAGGATTGGTCGGCGCTGCGCTTGAAAGTGGTCTGATTCTTGCAGGCAGCCTGTACATGGCTACAGCGCAGTTTGTTTTCCATGCTGAATTGAACGATTTCCTACCCGCCTCGCAGCGCGGCTTGCCTTGCGTGCTCGATTATGCCAGCCACCAGACCCTCAAGCACCTGATCGAGTCCCTGGGTGTGCCGCATGTCGAGCTTGGTCGTGTGCTGGTGGAAGGGAAAGATGCCGCGTTTGGCCTGCCACCGCCTGATGGTAGCCGCATCGAGGTCTTCCCCGGTCACTACCTGCCGCCTCAGGGTGCGCGCTTTATATTGGATAACCACCTGGGACGGCTGGCTGCTTACCTGCGCATGCTAGGCCTGGACACACTCTATCGCAATGACTACCAGGATCAAGAGCTGGCTGAGGTCGCCAGTCAGCAAGGGCGCCTGCTGCTCACCCGCGACCGGCGTTTGTTGATGCGTAAGGTGCTGCTGTATGGCTATTGCCTGCGAAGCCTGGAGCCCCTCGAGCAGCTCGCCGAAGTATTGAGCCGTTACCAGATCCTCCCGTCGGTGGGCGAGCCCCAGCATAGCTTCCAGCGCTGCCTGCGTTGCAACACCCCGCTCCAGCCGGTCAGCAAGCAGTCTGTTTTGGAGCACTTGCAGCCCCTGACAAAGCTGTACTATGAAGAATTCTACCTCTGCCCCACTTGCGACCAGGTCTATTGGAAAGGCTCGCACGTCGAGCACATGCAAGCCATGTTACGCAGCCTGCGTAACGACGGGGCAGAGTATAATTAAGCCATGTCCGATATCCTCCCCGTGCCGGCTGAAGATGAACCCAGGCGCCTCACCATTGGTCTGTTGATCGCCCACCTGGGGCGTTCCTGGGGTCAGGAGTTCATGCAGGGTGTCACCGACGCGGCGCGTGCCTCGGACGTCAACCTGCTCTGCTTTGTGGGGGGAGTGCTCAACGGTGATTACCCCACTGGCAGAAGCCTCTACGACCTGGCGACAGCCGAAATCCTGGACGGGCTGATCTTATCGCCCGACCTGGGTCAATCCTCCAGCTCCGAATCTCTGCAGCTTCTTTGCCAGCGTTTATCTCCCCTGCCGCTGGTAGCGGCTGGACTGGAGATCCCTGATGTGCCCGCCATTTATGTGGACAATAAAAACGGCATGCGCCAGGCAGTTGAACACCTGGTTGGCGAGCATCACTGCACTCGCATCGCTTTTGTCCAGGGACCGCCGGGTTATCTCGAATCCGAACAGCGCTACCAGGCTTACACCGCCGTTCTTCAGGCACATGGCATCCCCTTCGACCCCGCACTGGTCGTCAGTGGAGATTTTAGCCAGGAGAGCGGGCGCACCGCGGTGCAGACCCTCTTGGATGAGCGCAAGGTGGATTTCCAGGCGCTGGTGGCAGCCAATGACCGCATGGCTTTTGGCGCCATGGACGCGCTGGAGGCGCGTGGTCGCCAGGTGCCGGGTGATGTAGCCCTGGTGGGCTTTGACGACATCCAAGAAGCTCAGACTCTGGGCGTGCCCCTCACCACCGTGCGCCAGCCGTTCTATGCTTTGGGTCAGCGCGTCGTGGAATTGCTGGTGAAAATGCTGCATGGTAAGTCTGCTGTCAAACAGCCTCTGATGCCCACCGAGTTGGTCCTGCGCTGGTCTTGTGGCTGCCTGCCGCCCGCTTTACGCCAGGTAACGAGCCCTACTCCCGAAGTTCCCACCCAGCCTAGAGATCCCAGCCTGATCGGGGTTCGCCTGGGTGTGCTGCAATCTCGCCAGCAGATTATCCTTGCTTCCCTCCAGCGCACATTTTCCCGGGCTGCGCCTTCTGTGGATGCAGATAGCCAGATTCGCTTCGCAACCACCCTGCGCATCTTGTGGGACCAGTTCCTGGGTGACCTGGACGCTAAGAGCGAGAACCAATTCCCTAAGTTCTTCTCCCAGGCGGTCACCGCTGCCTTCAGACTTGCGATTCCTGGTCAGGATGCAACTCTCTGGCATTCATTGCTCTCTGAGTTCCGTCATCAAGTGTTGCCCTGCTTGCCTGACCGCCGGTATATCTTGCGCGCTGAAAACCTGCTTGAGCAGGCGCGCATCTTGATCGGCGAAGCTGCCCAACGCGCCCAGGCTCTTGCACGTCTCGCTGGAGAACAGCAAGAGGAGTTGTTGCAAAGTCTTGGGCACAGCCTGGCTTCCCTGGTCAGCCTGCGCGATATGTGTGAGGCCACGGTGCGCCATTTCCCCGACCTGGGTGTCGAACATTGTCATATTGCTCTTTACGATCGCCAGGACGCTGCCAATGCGCAGCTTTTGCTTGAATATGACCGGGGATTGCAGGAATGTAGCCTGTCCGGTACAGCATTTCAACGCCGGCAATTAGCGCCTGTCGAGAAGCTGCCGCACGACCGCCGTTATAGCGCCATCATCAACGAATTGTCTTTCTCGCAAAATCAGATGGGCTTTTTGTGGACCGAGGTCGGCCCGAAGGACTGGGAGATTTATACCCGCCTGGCGAACCTGCTTAGTAGCGGCTTGTTTCGCGCTCTGTTGATCAAAGAGCGTGAAGATGCCATGCAGGAGGTCGGTAAGCTGCTGGTGAATTCCGAGCAGCATTCCATCGAGCTGGCAATTGCCAGGGATTCTTCCGAAAAAGCCGCCCAGCGCATGCGCCTGGCGCTGCAAGAAACCGAGGGTCTATTCGAGGCTGCGCGTGCCATCCTGGGTGCGACAGAAGTCGCCGATATCTGTTCCCACCTGAGCCAATACATCAAAAAGCTGGTCAAGCCGGAGCAGGTTAATATCTATCTCGTTGACCAGGGGCGTGAAGAGGTTATCTACAGCCTGATCGACGAGCAATCGGATTCTCTCCAGGCGCTTAGCTTTGCCGAGTTGGATAGCGGCCCCAGTCGCATCGTCTTGCGCACCGCTTTGCCTGTGCTCTCGATCGATGCCGACGACGGCACCGAGACTCCTGAAGGCGCCGCTCGTCGCCGGCAAGCGGGTATTGGTCCCTTGCTTGTGGCTCCCTTCCACGCCAAAGACCAGGTGATTGGTGTGGTCATTGCCCTCAATCGTCTCGACCAGCGTATTTTCAACCAGCATGACATGGATCTGCTGATCTCGCTCACCACCCAGGCGACGGCTGCGATCGAAAATGCCAGGCTGTACCAGGCTGAGCAAAAACGCCGCCAGGTGACTGAATCGCTGGTGCAGGCGGGACGTAAGCTGACCAGCAGCTTGCAATTGAACGAAGTGCCTGGGCAGATCCTGGAGCAGCTCGCCCTGGTGGTGCCATACGAGCGCGCTTCCCTGATGCTACAGGAGACCGAAAGCTTGCGCATCGTTGCCCAGCGCGGTTTCCCTGTTGATGAGCGTGTTTCACAATTGCACGTTTCCATCCGCGAAGGGGATGTGTACAAGCAGGTATGCGATGCCGGTCGCCCTGTGATCGTGGATGATGTGACTCGCATCAATGGCTGGCAGCAGGTCGATTGGCTACCGCTCAATCACTCCTGGATGGGTGTGCCCCTGTTTGCCAAGGAGCAGGTGATTGGTATGCTCTCCATCACCCGCCGTGACCCGCTGGCCTTCAGCCAGGATGACGCCATCCTTGTCTCTACCTTTGCATTGCAGGCTGCCATTGCCCTGGAAAATGCCGGGTTGTATGACCGCATCACCCGCTTCAATGAGCAGCTCGAAGACATGGTTCGCCAGCGCACCGAGGAGTTGAAACAGGCCTACCAGACCCTCGAAAAACTCGATCAAAACAAGACGGATTTCATCAACGTGGCTGCACATGAGCTGCGCACGCCTTTAACAGTCATCAAAGGATATATGGATATGCTGGCAGGCGACCAGGCGGTGCGTTCGAACGCCTACCTGAAGGAAGTGGTCAAAGGCGTGCTGAAGGGCACCGAGCGCCTGCACGGCATCATCAACAGTATGTTGGACGTTGCCCGCATCGACAGCCAGCTGCTCGACATGCACATGGAGCATACCTCCATGCAGGTAACCATGCGTCGCATCCAGGCTGACTTCGAGCAAGCTGCCGCTGAGCGTAACTTGACTGTCCAGTTGGAAAACCTGGAGGATTTGCCATTTGTCAACGCCGACCCGAACATGCTGGTCAAGGTCTACCAAAACCTGGTGGGTAATGCCATAAAATATACGCCTGATGGTGGTACGATCACCATCTCCGGTCAGCTGGTCAACGATCATAAGTTGGGCGAGTGTGTCGAGATGCTTGTCCACGACACGGGCATCGGTATCGACTCGGAATACCAGGAGTTGATCTTCGAGAAATTCTACCAGACCGGCACCGTCGCACTACACTCGTCTGGCGAGACCAAGTTTAAGGGCGGTGGCCCGGGATTGGGCTTGGCCATCGTGCGCGGCATTATCAATGCCCATGGCGGGCGCATCTGGGTCGAGAGCCCCGGATACGATGAAATCAACTGCCCGGGCAGCACCTTTCATATTCTTTTACCTGTGGGGTAACTATGCCATCCCGAAGCCTTAAAAAATCTGCAATTGCTGTACACAAATTCCCTTCGCGCATGCACATCCGCTGCATCGGGAAGAATACCGATTCTTTGCGTGATCAGGTGTTGGCCATCGTGCGCCGGCATGTCTCCGCTGTGCCAGAGAAAGCCGTCTCCCAGCGCTTGAGTAATGGCGGCAAGTACCTGTCGGTCACCATCACCGTCATGGTCGAAAACCAGAGCCAATATGAGTCGCTCTTCCGCGATCTGCGTAAAAACCCCGACATCGTCTCTGTGTTATAGGGGCACAGGGTGAGTCTTCAGGGTTTGGCTGTTTGATCTAACCCTATTCCCCTACAAGGGCATTAACACCTCAGTCGTCTCCACAATCTCCCCCTGTACTGTACCATTCGTCAGCTCGCTTAGTGCGTTCTGAAACGCATCTAAATGTTCTACCGCAAAACGCGCCGTCAACGTCACGTCTGCTCCAAAATCCTCGTCTAAAATTTGCCCATGCTGCGCTGCCACCAATAGTCGGGCGCGCTCCAGTAGCCGGTACGGAAGGGCGATCATGACCGTATGCGTTAGCACCTTCTCAGCGCGCCGCGCCGCCTCCACCACCATGCGCACTGCCTCGGCATAGGCGCGCACCAGCCCGCCTGTGCCTAGCTTGGTGCCGCCAAAGTAGCGCGTCACTACCACCGCCACGTCACCCAACCCGCTGCCGCGCAGCACTGCTAGCGCCGGCTGCCCGGCTGTCCCTGAAGGCTCGCCTGCATCTGAGCAATGTGCCGTCACGCTGTTGCCATATCCAATAAGATACGCCGGTACGTTGTGCGAGGCATCTGCAAACTCCTCTAGCACGCGGGCTACGAACGCTTTGGCCTCCTCCACGCTGAAAACCGGCGCAAGCGTGGCGATGAAGCGCGAGTTCGAAACCATCATCTCGTACCGGATTTCTTCGGCAGGCACGGGGTAGCGTTTCATATCTGGGATTTTACCCTATTTCCCAAAGGAGCGAAAAATAGGATAAAATCAATCTGGGAATTTATTGTTACATTCTTTGTTGAGGAGCTGTTTATGAAGCGATCCGTATCCCGCCGTGAATTTATCCGCCTGGCTGCCCTCTCGGCTGCCGGTGCCATCCTGGCAAGCTGTTCACCCGAAGCGACGCAATTGGCTGATCCCACAGCCATTCCCGCAACCCTCACAACTCAGCCAGCCACCGAAGCAAATGATGCCCCTCCCGCGACATCTACAGGCGCAACTGAGGCGTCTACCAGTCGCCCCGAGCCTACCCAACCCAGAGCAAGTGAAGCTTACCTGTCTGTGGTGCATGGCTCTGACCCGGCTGCTATCACCAAGGCCGCCCTTGACGCCTTGGGCGGTATCGAGCGCTTTGTCAAATCAGGCGCGGATGTGATCATCAAGCCCAACATCTGCACCGATTATCACCCACCTGAATATGCGATCACCACCAACCCAATCGTGGTCGCCACATTGGTCACCCTGGCGTTTGGTGCGGGTGCAAAACGGGTGCGTGTCATGGATTACCCCTTTGGCGGTTCGCCTGAGTCGGCTTATGCTATCTCTGGCATAGCGGATGCTGTTAAGGCTGCCGGTGGCGAAATGCACGTAATGAGCCAGCCCAAATATAAGAATTACACCATCCAGGGCGCCAAGAGCATGAAATCTACCCAGGTCTATCCCGATATCATCGATGCAGATGTGCTCATCAATGTACCCATCGCCAAGCATCACGGTTCTGGTCGTCTGACCCTGGGTGCCAAGAATTTGATGGGGGTGGTGCTTGACCGCAATACCATGCACATGAGCCTGCACAAGCGGATTGCCGACCTGAACCTCCTGGTACGCCCGACCTTAACCTTGATCGATGGGGTGCGCATTCTGATGGAGAACGGACCTACCGGTGGCAACCTGAATGATGTCAAACAGATGAATACCGTCATCGCCAGTCATGATACGGTGTGCGCTGACGCCTATGCCACCGGCTGGTTTAGTCTTGAGCCGCGTGACGTTCCCTACATCGAAGCCTGCGCTGATCTTGGTCTGGGCACGTTGGACTGGCAGGGCGTCAAGCTGGAGGAGATCAGCCTCTGACATGAAATGGTCTCATTGGGTGCGGCTGCGTAAGCTTGTCCAGCTTCTATCCTTCGCCTTTTTTGTTTACCTGAGTTTTGCCGTGGTGGAGCGCCGTGTTGCCCCGCCCCTGGCGGATATTTTCTTCCGTTTTGATCCCCTCTCCGCCTTGGGTAGCATGCTCGCTACCCGCCAGTGGATTCCTCGCCTCGCTCTGGCGATCATCACCGTACTGCTCACTTTGCTGGTCGGGCGCGCCTGGTGCGGCTGGATCTGCCCGCTTGGCACGCTGCTCGAATGGGTTTCGTTCAAGCGTGCCCGCGATATCCTGCTCAAAGGCGTCAAAGCGGAGAGCTCAGGTATTAAGGGCGTTTCGATCATGCGTCCCTACGACCGCTTGCGCAAGCTTAAGTACTTTCTGCTGGTTGTCGCTCTGCTGATGGCGCTGCTGGGTAGTCTTTTCTTATTGTCGCTTGATCCGCTGGCGATCTTCACCCGCACCATGACCACCTCCATCCTGCCTGCCATCTTCTACGGCATCAATAGCCTGGAAAGGCTGCTCTACCAGGTAAGCTTCTTGACCCCCGCCCTGGATTGGTTCGAAGGCGTGGTGCGCGGCACTGTCCTGCCTGCTGCGCAGCCACTTTTTTTGCAAAACTTGGGTATAGCTCTTGTATTCATCGGTATTTTAGCCTTGAATTTACTGGCGCACCGCTTCTGGTGCCGTTACCTCTGCCCGCTGGGCGCATTGCTTGGGTTTTTTGCTAAGTTTTCCATCTTCCGCCCCATGATCGGTAGCGCCTGCACGAGCTGTTCTCGCTGTGCCCAGGTGTGTCGACCTGGCGCCATCCAGGTGCAGTCAGGCGTGCTGCACATCCAGCCCTCCGAATGTACCATGTGCCTGGACTGCCTGGCAAGCTGCCAGCCCGGCGATATGCACCTGCGACCCCACTACCGCCCTGCGCCTAAAGAAGATTTCGACCTGTCTCGCCGTGAAACATTGGGCGCGCTTGCCACAGGCACTGCCGCTGTTTTGCTGCTTGGCAGCCAGCTGCACCGCCACCAGCCCAACTCCTGGCGCATCCGACCGCCCGGTGTGGAAGATGAAGATACATTCCTTTCCACTTGCTTGCGTTGCTCGCAGTGCATGAAAATCTGTCCTACCACCGCCTTGCAGCCTGCCCTCAACGAAGCTGGCTTGGAAGGTTTGTGGACCCCCATTGTGGTTCCACGCCAGGGTTACTGCGATTACGGATGCACCGCCTGCGGGCAGGTCTGCCCTTCGGGCGCTATCCCTAAGCTCTCCCTGGAAGAGAAGCGTCTGGCAGTGCTGGGTACCGCTCGCATCGACCGTGACCGCTGCCTGCCCTGGGCAAGCGCCACCACCTGCGTTGTCTGCGAGGAAATGTGCCCCACTCCTGATAAATCCATTATCCTGGAAGAGGCTACGGTCATCGATGCCTATGGGATGGAGTTGGTCGTGCAACGCCCCACGGTGCTACGAGAGACGTGCATCGGTTGTGGCATTTGTGAGCAGCATTGCCCCTTGTCAGGCGAGGCTGCCATCCGGGTTTATGCTGCCTGACGGAAGTCTGTAAAAATGGCATATATTGTGCAACTCAAGGCCTATCGTCACACTTAATTTTGACAAATGATGTAAAATCATTGTGAGAAGGTCAGGTTTCAAACGCATCGTTTCTCTGCTGGCCTCTTCTCAAGGAGTGGATTATGAAGAAGACCTTTATCCTAGCTCTGGTTATACTGCTGGCATTGGCTCTAGCAATCAGCGCCTGCGAGATGCCCGCTCCAGGCGGCACGCCTGCCACCGCAACCACCCAATCCGATACGGCGGAAAAGCCCACTGTTGAGGCGACCACTGCCCCTCAGGATACCAGTGGGGAAAAGACGACCGAAGTCCCGCCTACTGCCACCCCGTTACCTGCCGAGCCGACCGCCACCACCGAGCCGACGGCTGTGCCACCTACCGCCACGCCAGTGCCTGTGGTGGTCGCCACCAGCGCCGTTCCTGTGAACGCTCAGCGCGTCCAGTTTGTCACCGGCGCTACCTCCGCGACAGTATCTGGTGAGCTGACTAGCGGAGCCTCGGTCAGCTACGTGTTGAATATCGCTGCGGGACAGACCTTAAATGTCCAGGTCTGGTCGCCCAATTCAGATGTTTACCTTTCTGTGCTGGGCAGTGATAGTGCTTCGCTATTGGATGCGACAAGCAAGCAGACCCAATGGGTTGGGGTTGTCCCCGCGGCTGGCGATTACTATGTGACCGCCCTCGCCTCCGATGGTCGCACCAGCTATTCCATCACGGTGGTCATCCCGGCAATCGCATCCACGCAGCCCACTGCCACGCTTGCTGCTACCAGTAGCGCTGGCCCGATGGATCCCTATAAGAACTATGGCACGCCTGACTTCGAAGATACGATGGATAAAAGCAGCATCCTCGATTGGGCTAAACCGGATGGAACCCTCCCAGATACCCGTGATATTCGCATGTTTGTTGATGGCGATAAGTTCCTGGTCACCGGCAAGCAACCTCAATTCAGCACCTGGTGGTTTAATTGGGCCAGCTTGCAGAATTTTTATATAGAATTGACCGCCGACGCTCGCAACTGTTCCAATCGCGACGCCTATGGCTTGATCCTGCGCGGCCCGGCTCATGGGGCAGGCATTTCCTACGGCTATGTTGTCTCCTTCACCTGTGATGGCAGGCTGTGGGTCTATCGCCTCGATGGCGTGAAACCCTGGAACTCTACCGACTTATACAGCCCCACCGTCAGCCCTTATATTGCCCAGGGTCCAAATGCTCGCAATGTGATTGGGGTCAAAGCCGATGGTGATACGATAACGGTTTATGCCAATGGTTACCAGGTGTTCCAATTTGTCGACGACTATTACCTGTCTGGGCGCTATGGCTTATTTGTCCGTTCGGATAAGACCGAGTTCTATACGTATGAAGCTGTAAAGATCGCTTATTGGTCCTTTGACGATTAGCCCTCGTATTGATTGACAGCAGGCTCTCAGCTAATCTTCCTACTGGGAGCCTGTTTTTTTGGATTTTATCTAAGTGATACTTGCGATACCCTATACTGACCTAACAGAAGTATAATTTCTAGGATATTGCGCTATCACTCATATTAAGATACTATAGGATTGGTAGAAATACCTTAAAGCATAGGATACAGGGGAGATATGGCACACGAGACCATCTTGGTTGTCGACGATAATCGCCAGATTGCAGACTTCCTGGCGGGTACCGCGCTGCCTGGGATGGGTTTCAAAACGACAGTAATGTATGATGGGCGCTCGGGCTTGAAGTACGTACGTGAGAATCAAGACAACGTCGACTTATTATTGCTCGATCTCCAGCTTCCCGATATGAGTGGGTTAGATTTTTTACATCGCATGAATGACCAGGGCTTCACCGTCCCAACCATTCTATGCACAGCGCATGGCTCGGAGCAGGTAGCCGCGGAGGCTTTCCGCCTCGGCGTGCAGGACTATCTTACCAAGCCGATCGATCTGGACCAGCTCAAAAATGCCATCAACCGTGCCTTGACCGGAACCCGTTTGCGCCGGGAAAAAGCCACCCTGACTGACCAGTTACAAGAACAGGTTGCCTGGTTGACTGCGCTTTCTCAGGTTGGCCGTACAGTCACCTCAACGCTCGACAGAGATGAGGTGTTGCGGCGCATTGTGGATGCCGGGGTCTTTTTGACTAAAGCTGAAGAGGGCTTTTTGGCCTTGCTGGACGAAGGGAACGGTCAACTCTATCTGCAAGCTGCCAAGAATATTGATGCCAACAAAGTCACCACCATGCGTCTGCCCGTTACCGACTCGAACGTCGGGCAAGTCCTGCGCACCCAGCATCCCTTGCGGGTAGTAAAGTCACAAAATTCTCTTCCGCTCAAGGTCAGTACAGGATATCTTGTTCATAGTATGATCATTGTCCCGATCCTCTCACATGGTATCCCTTTGGGCGTGCTCACCGTGGATAATCGCACCGTGAGGCGGGCTTTCCTTGAAAAAGACGAGACTGTGCTCATGTCTCTGGCAGATTATGCCGGTGTGGCATTGGAAAATGCGAAGTTATATGACCAGGCGCAGCAGGAGATCGCTGAGCGCACACGCATCGAAAATGCCCTGCGTGTTAGCGAGGAACGCTACGCCCTGGCGGTGTCTGGGGCGAAAGACGGCCTCTGGGATTGGGACATGCGTGCTAACCAGATCTATTATTCGCCGCGTTGGAAGGAGATGCTCGGCTATACGGAGCAGGAGCTCAGTAGTAGCCCAACCGAATGGTTGCAGCGCGTCCATCCGGATGACATTGCTGGTCTGAAATCCAGTCTCTCCAACCATCTGAAAAAGCTTTCTTCCCACTTCGAGTGTGAGCATCGTGTCCAGCATAAAGACGGGAATTATCGCTGGTTCCATAGTCGCGGTATCGCTGTTTGGGACGCCCAGGGAAACGTCTCGCGCATGGCTGGCTCTCAGACTGATATCACACAACGCAAGCAGGCAGAATCGAAGCTGCTGCGGGATGCCTTATATGACTCGCTTACCGGTCTTCCCAACCGCACCCTATTCATTGACCGTTTGAAACATGCCATCGATTACTCGCGGCGCAGCCAGAATTATATGTATGCTGTGCTCTTCATGGATCTGGACCGCTTCAAGGATGTCAACGACAGCCTGGGACATGCCATGGGAGATAAGCTGCTGATTAACATGGCGCGCCTGTTAGAGAGCATCCTGCGCCCTAACGACACGCTCGCCCGCTTGGGCGGTGATGAATTTGTCATCTTGCTCGATGGTATCAGCAATATCAGCGATGCCACCATCGTTGCCGACCGGTTGCAGGAAAGGTTGCGTTCCACCTCGTTGCTCGAAGAACACTCACTGTTTGTAACTGCCAGTATTGGCATCGTGTTGAGCCTGTCCGGTCTGGACCGACCGGAGGATGTGCTGCGCGATGCGGATATTGCCATGTATCGTGCCAAAGCGAACGGTCGGGCGCGTTATGAAATTTATGATGCCATCATGCGCCAGCGTATCCTGGATCGCATTTCCCTGGAAGGCGACCTTCGCAAAGCCTTGAATACAGAAGACCTCCTGGTGCATTACCAGCCGATTATTGAGATATCGAGCGGTCAGGTCACCGGCTTTGAAGCCCTGGCGCGCTGGAACCACCCTCGGTTGGGGATGATGTTCCCGGGTCAATTCTTGCCCCTGGCTGAGGAAACCGGTTTGATCATCTCGGTCGACCGCTGGATCCTGCGCCGCGCCTGCAAGCAGACTGTCGAATGGCAGAAGCAATTCCCTGACATGCCCTTGCTCTCCATAAGCGTCAATATCTCCAGCCGCCAGATCGCCCAGCCCGACTTTATTCCCTTTCTCAAAGAGGTCCTGCAAGAGACCAAATTGGAGGTTGGCTGTTTGCTCCTGGAGATCACCGAAAACACCATCATGGAGAACTTCGACCAGACAGCCATAATTTTGCAGGAATTACGACAATTGGGCGTGAAAATTCACATCGATGATTTTGGCGTGGGCTATTCCTCGTTGAATTACCTGTCCCGGTTCCCGATCAATTCGCTGAAGATCGATCGCTCCTTTATTCAATTGATGACTGAGGATAGCAGCTATCTAAAGATCGTCCAGGCCATCATCCGTCTGACTCACAGTCTGGGCTTGAGCGTCACTGCCGAGGGGGTTGAAACGCAGGAACAGCTTAGCCAGTTGCGTGAATTGAATTGCGAATACATCCAGGGTTATCTCATTTCGAAACCCATCAGCAGCCAGGATGCCGGTAAGCTGCTTTCCAGTCACACACATTGGTAATCGCGTCGCAGGCTTGAAAGCAGTGTACAATTAAGGGGTTTGATTCTGCACGTCACCAGGATCGGGAGGTAGTTCTATGAGTGTTGCGATTGTGGCTGGGGCTCAATGGGGGGATGAGGCCAAAGGGAAAATTGTTGACCTGCTATCGCAGGAAGCGGAGATCACTGCCCGTTATAACGGCGGGGACAATGCCGGGCATACGGTCGTTAATCAGTATGGCACCTTCAAGCTGCGCCTGACGCCGAATGGCTTTTCCAATCCCAACACCACCTGCGTGATTGGGCCGGGGGTGGTCGTCAACATGGCCACCCTGATCGAGGAAATCAAAATGATCCAACAGGCTGGCATCGATTTGAGCGGGCGCTTGTGGCTCTCGCCGCGCTGTCATGTGGTCATGCCCTACCATCCAATGGTAGAGGGGATCTACGAGAATGCCAAAGGCGCTGCCCAGACGGGCACCACTCGCCGGGGGATGGGTCCGGTGTATGCCGACAAGGTCAGCTACAACGGCATCCGCCTGGCGGACCTCTTCGATGCCCAGGTTTTTTCTGAGAAGCTGGAAGTCCAGCTAAAGGTGAAGAACGCCCTCTTCCAGGCGTTCGGGCTTGCTCCACTTGATCTGCAAGCTGTGCTGGATGAAAAATTGGCTCAGTTTGCCCAGGTCCGTTCATTGGTGCGCGACCCCTTTGGGTTGTTGCAGTCTGCCCTGCGCCGCGACGCTCCAATTCTGCTCGAAGGCGCCCAGGGGTCATTGTTGGACAACGATTGGGGCACTTATCCATATTGTACCGCTTCCACTACCATCGCCGGTGGCGCCTGCGCCGGGTTGGGGATTGCCCCGCGCTGGATCAAGCGCGTCATCGGCGTTGCCAAGGCTTACACCACGCGCGTCGGGAGCGGACCTTTCCCCAGCGAATTGCTGGACGAGACTGGTGAGTCAATCCGCAAAGCCGGCGCCGAGTATGGCACCGTCACCGGGCGTCCGCGCCGCTGCGGCTGGTTCGACGCCGAGTTGCTGCGTTTCAGCTCCCAGTTGAGCGGCTTTACCGAGATCGCCCTGACCAAGCTGGACGTCCTGGACAACTTGCCCAGGATCAAGATTGGCGTTGGTTACAAGCCGCGCCACACCGCAGACGATACGATGCTTTCCCATTACTGGGAGGGCGATGCCCGCTGGTTGGAAGGGTATGAGCCGGTTTATATCGAGGTGGATGGCTGGATGCAGTCGACAAAAAACGTGCGTCAGTTCGATCGCCTGCCTCGCCAGGCACAAGCTTATGTACGCAAAGTGGAAGAGTTAGTCGAAACTCCCATTCGTATGGTCTCTACCGGACCAGGTCGAGAAGAAATAATTCCCGTTCCCATTGCCGTCTAGCGCAGAGGAAAGCCATCCTCTCCATTAAACCATTACACCGCCCGGTGATGTTCTACCGGGCGGCGCTTAATTTCCTTGGCATCCTGCTACTTTGCTTAAAGATTTCACTCTATCACTTGCCGTACATCTTCTGCCAGTTTCAAGGCGCGCTGCGGCGCATTCCCCAGGTGCATACCTGCTTTCATTAAGTTTTTCAAGCTCGTGTCGGGTAGAAAATGCAACATCTGCTCGTCTGAGACAATCAATTCTTCCAAAGGGTTCGGTTGCCCCGTTTGCACCGCGCTCCAGGCTTGCATAGCATGCTGACGCAGGCGCTCATGCATCTCCTGCCGGTCGGCGCCCTCTTTAGCCAGCGCCATCAGCACCCTTTCGATTGCCGCAAAGGGTCCGTAGGCTGCCAGGTTGCGTCGCATCGCATCTTCGTTCACCTGCAGGCCGCTCAGCAGACGCTGCGCAACCCGCAGCAGCTCGTCGGTGATCAGGAATGCCTCTGGCAGCAGCGAGCGACGGTTGGCTGAATCGTCCAGCGTGCGCTCTAGGAGCGAGTGTGCCGCATTGTCCCACGCCACTCTTGGCATCTGCGCCAGGCTGCGCGCCAGTGAATCAATTTTCTCGGCGCTGATTGGGTTGCGCTTGAACGGCATTGCCGATGAGCCCACCTGTCGTTTGCCGAAAGGTTCGCTCAGCTCGCCCAACGGCGGCGATTGCAGGATGCGCAGGTCGAAAGCAAACTTATATAACGATGCACCTAGTCCAGCTAGCGCGCACAACACCCGGTAATCCTGCTTGCGCGGGTATACTTGCGTTGCCACCGGGTAGAATGGCAGGTCCAATTTCTCGCATAAGCGCTGCTCGAAATCTGCCAGGTGTTCAGCGCCGATCAGCTCGGCATATGCCGCGCCTGTGCCTACTGCCCCCTTGAACCCCTTGCCACGCAAATTCTTTCGCTCTTCCTGCAATAAGCGCCAATCTTCCAGTAAATCCTGCGTATAGGTTGCCAGCCGGTAGCCCAGCGTGGACGGTTCTGCCGGTTGCAGGTGGGTCAGGGCGATCAACGGTAGGTTCGCCGTTGTTTCGATTTTTCCCGTAAAGGTGATCAGCAGCGTTTTCAGCCCCTCTAGAATCGTGTCTAGCGCATCCCGTATGCGTAGTACATCTGCATTATCCTCGATATCCATTGAGGTTGCCCCCAGGTGCAGGATGCCTCCGCCCAGCTTGGCCTGTTCGGCAAAGGTTTTTAATTCCGCCATCAGGTCATGCTGGATGTCTGCTTCGATTTGCAAGGCGCGCCGCACGTCTATCTTGGACATATGCGCCTCCAAATCAGCAATCTGCTCGCTGCTCACCAGCCCATATTCAGCCTGCACCGCTGCCAGCGCCACCCACAGCCTGCGCCAGGTGCGCCGTTTCTCGGCCTCGCTCCACAGGGCGCGCATTTTAGCGCTGCCGTAGCGCCAGGTATAAGGGGATAGATAGGTTTCTTAATCAAGGGTCATGCGCTAATTATATCCCTCCGGACTGTCACTGCGAACCACCAGTGGTCTTCTGGCGGTGAAGCAGTCCTCTCCCTTATATTAAAAAATCACCGGAGCAATTCCTTATACCAGCATACTGGTGTCCGATTGTTCTGGCATTTTATTCAGCGTCCATTGCTGTCTAGCATATGCTAGTTTATTGCCAGCGATTCGTTTTGGAATTGCTCCGGCTATTCAGTTGTCTGATATCATATTAGCAAGATTATTCTTTGATTACACCTGACAAAAATCACATCTGACCCCTGACGAATGTCATAGTAGTCTATCCGCATAACGCTAGAACAAACATGCTTCATTCACTCCCATAAGTCTCGTAAATTCCCAATACTTTGTCTGCATACGCATAACCCATGCCTGAAGGTCCGTAGGCAAACAACGCTTCGCGCAGGCTGCCGCGTTTTGCAACCAATCCTGCTAGAAAACGCGTCCCATAGTCGATATTGAATGCAGGATCTTGCAGCTCCGCGATGCT
>ERZ1649853.496-NODE-496-length-16725-cov-6.244991_pt1 | contig 16725 bp, 8 predicted proteins | sample MGYA00575353_ERZ1649853 | MGnify/ENA primary metagenome ERZ1649853 (study PRJEB40853, sample SAMN11349654) | freshwater sediment metagenome | isolation source: river sediment | host: Sediment | place: India: Okhla Barrage, New Delhi | collected 2017-02-21 ...
CGCTCCCACCTGGATCTACTCGCTTCCCTGGTAGAGAAGAACAGGCTTGGCGAACAATATGAGCGGGCAATCCAATATGCAAAACGTTATCTAGAGGTGGATGACCTGTCTGAGGAGATCCACAGTCGCCTGATGTCCCTCTACGCCCTGACAGGGGACCGGACGGCAGCCCTGCACCAGTTTGATATTTGCAAAAAAATCCTTAAAGCCGATTTGGGTGTCGCACCGCTACCAGAAACGATCACTATCTACCAGTCAGTGCTGCAAGGCTCGCTGCCTCCTGATAAAGTATCTGCCCCTGCCTGGCCCAGGTTGCAAGGTCTGGACCTACCCCTGGTCGGGAGAAAGATCCCCCTGGAGCGGTTAAGCCTGTACTTCAACGAGCATCATACTGATCACGGCAAAATCATCTTCCTGACTGGAGAAAGCGGGGTGGGCAAGACCCGGCTGATGCGCGACTTTGCTTCCAGTTGCCAGGGTAAAGCCTGTATCCTTTTTGGCGCAGGGTACCCTGGCGAGCATGTGATCCCATACCAGCCCATCGCCGACACCTTACGCTCGAGCAACCTGCTCCAATTCAAGATCGACCTGAAACCGGTCTGGCTGGCAGAGGTTTCCCGCCTTTTGCCTGAGCTGCGCACCGTTTATCCTGATCTACCCCTGCCAATGCCCTCCGAACCGGAGGCTGCCCGCAGCCGCCTGTTCGAAGCCCTGGTACGCTACTTCCATGCTCAGATCGCATTTCACGGGAGAATGCTGCTCTGCCTGGACGATCTGCATTGGGCAGACCAAACCACCATCGATTGGCTGGCCTATTTCGGACGGAGCATCGCCAATATACAATCTGGACGCGTGCTCGTCCTGGCAACCAGCAGCGACGACAGCCTGGAAAGTATACAAAACCTACGTCATTCGCTCCAGCGCCTGGGGGTGTTCCACGAGATACAGCTCCAAGGGCTGGAGTATGCCTCCGTAGAAGAGCTTCTGCATCTCGGCCATCTCAACCTGCCAGACGACCCCAAGTTTATCGATCGGCTGCACAAAGCCACCGGTGGCAACCCGCTGTTCATCCTGGAAATCTTACGCTCTGCCCTTGAACAGCACAATGCGGTCGATCTAAATATCAATATGAACAACCTGCCTTTGCCTTCCAGCGTGCGCAGTGTTATTGAGAGCCGCTTGCAGCGCCTCAACCCGCACTCGATGCAGGTGCTCGAGGCTGCAGCAATTCTTGCTCCGCTACGCACATTTGACCTGATCCGCTTAACTGCTGGGCGGTCTGAAGCAGAGACAGCGGAGGGGTTGGATGAGCTCCTCGCCCGTCATGTGCTGATCGACCGCGGGAGCGAATATCATTTTGTACATGATCTCACCCGGCGGGTAGTCGAGAGCAGGCTGAACCATGTGCGCAAGCAGTTGCTGCACCGGCGCGCCGCCCTAGCAATCCAGAAGACTGACCCCGAAGCCGTCAGCCTGCTCGCTTACCATTTCGATGCCGCGGGGAATCCTGTGCAAGCCGTGCACTACCACGCGCTGTCAGCCCAACGCGCCTCCGCTCTGTTTGCCTGGCAGGAAGCTGAATATCACCAGAGCCGCGAATTGGCACTCCTGGAGCTACTCGACCCACACACTCAAGACCTGGTATATCCATCCCGCCGTGGAGAGTTGCTCGCCGAGCGGGCACATTTGCGTTTCATCCAGGGCCGCCTGCAAGCGCGCGATGCCGATCTGCAGGCGATGAGTCAACTGGCAGAAACTGCGAACGATGCGCCCCTCAAGCTGCAAGCACTCATCCACCGTACTCGCTACATGAACCTCGATGGGCAATATCAGCAGGCAATCAGCCTCTCTGAAGAAGGCAGCCAATTAGCTGCGCAGCTACACGAGACTGCCACACAATCCCGTTTCCTGGTGCATATAGGTTTCGCCTACTATTTCCTCGGGCAACCCTGCCACTCACTGTCTGCTCTGGAAACGGCTGCTTCGCTGCTCGGTGAATCTCCCTCCCCCGAGTCTTACGGACGCCTGGCGCATACGCTTGGGTATGTACACTTTCACCTGGGCAATTACGCTGCCTCGCTTGACTACCAGCAGCAGGCGCTCAACTGCCACCGCACCGTTGGCGAATTCAACCGCATCGCCTGGGACATGCTCGACATCGGCTCAGTCTATCTGCAAATGGGCCAGTTCGCCGAAGCCAGGCGCTTTATGGAAGACGGTCTCGCCCAGGCGCGGCGCTTCGGCGCCCAACCTGCCGAGGCTTACGGTTTGTACCAGTTGGGCTATTGGGAGCTTTATCAAGGGGCATACCAGGCTTCCGTCGATTTATTCCACCAGGCGTTAATCATCCAGGAATCCTGGCCCACCCAGCATCTCACTCTGGGCATCAAGATCGGTTTAGGCCAGTCCCATTATCACCTCGGCAGCCTCGACACGGCCAGAGAATGGCTGGAGGATACCGTGCCACAATCGCGCTCCTTGAGCCTCCCCAGGAGACTGACCGATGCACTCCTCTGCTTAGGGTTGGTCGAAAGCGCCGCCGGGCATCTTGCGCTGGCTCAACAATATGCGAGGGAGGCAGTCATCGTTGCTCGCGCCTGTGAATACCTAGATGGCTTGACTCGCAGCCTTGCCGCACAGGCACAGACTGGCAGGTTGATAGGCGATTATTCCCAGGCTTTGCCCGCTGCCCGCGAAGCGCTACAACTTGCTCTGAGCCTGCGCCTGCCAACTTATGAAATGTGGGCGCAGTTCGAGATCGGCCTCATCCTGCTTTCTAACGGTGATACAACCCGCGCCAGGGAACACCTGGGCCGTGCGATTTCCCTGGCACCTGGTGCCAACCAGGCTTGGATCCGCCCAGACGAAGTCCGTCAAGCATCTTCATCCGCGTTTCTGCGTTTGTAGCCATTTTGTAGCATTGCTCATGATACGCTGTTGTTGGTCAAACATCAGCATATTTTTATTTAAACGAAAGGAAGGTTATTACCTATGGACGAAAGAGTTGCAAAAATGATTGGCGCACTCATCATAATGGCCGCGTTCATCCTCTTCACAGCACCTATCTCAGCCCCGGCGGGCTTGGCGATGACCGGCGAGAGTTGGACCGTTACTACCACGACGGATGATACCGGCGAATGCACCGCAGAGTTTTGCACGCTCCGCGCCGCCATCCTCGCAGCCGAGGCCGACCCGGAGATGAACGGCATCACGTTCGACATCCCGCAGGATGATCCCGGCTACGACCCTTCCACCGGGCAGTGGACCATCTCGCTATCCAGTGCGTTGCCTCCGATCACCGAGGACGGCTTGTTCATCGACGCCAACAGCCAGCCCGGCGGCATGCTACAAGCCAACCCCTATGCCCTGAGCTGCCCGGCGCCCAAGATCGTCATCGATGCCAGCAGCGTCCCGGTTGGACTGGAGATCACTGCAAAGCAGACAGAAATTACCGGTTTGGTGATCCAAAATGCCCAATCGCATGGCATCTCAATCCATGACAGCACGGTCGAGCAGATAGGTTTAATCTGCAATCAGGTCATCAACAACGGCGAGGATGGCATACACATCGCTGACGATGCCCATGGGGTCGGTGTAGGGCTGGCTGGTGGCTATGGTAACCTCATCTCCGGCAACGCCGGGGACGGCATCGAGATCGACCAGTCCGATGACAATCACGTTATTGCGAATTATATCGGTACGAACACCTACGGCGACTCCCTGCTACCAAACGGATCGTATGGGATTTATATCCACGATTGCATCTCAAACACAATCGGCGGTGGGGGAGGAGACGGTAATCTGATCAGCGGTAACGCCACCGGCGGCATCCTGATCGCCTCCACGGGTACAGCCACCTACGGCCATCTGGTCATGGGCAACACCATCGGCACCAATGCCATGCAGGATGCTGCCCTACCCAATTATGATGGTGTGATCATCGCCGAGGCCTTCGAGAATATGATCGAACAAAACCTGATCGCCGGAAATACTCGCTATGGAATCGATATCCAGGGCTATGATGCTTCGAATAACACCATCGCAGAGAACTATATCGGCGAAGATGCTCATGGAAACTTACAAACAGGCAACGGACAGTTCGGCATCGTTCTCCGCAACGAATCCGGTCCCAGCACGATCATTCACAACGCCATCCGTCATAATGGGTATGACGGGGATTATGCAACAACCGCCGGTGTCGCCATCCTCACCTCCAGCAGCACCAACTTACTCCAGGATAATACCATCGCCGACAATGGCGGAGATGGCGTCTTCATCAGCGGCGCTGCATACAACCGCCTGGACCAGAACTCCATCTACGGTAACCTTCTGTTGGGCATTAACAATAACGGAGGCAGCGGAAATATGGGAATAAACCCGCCAAAGATCCTCAGCTATTCGCTCAACGGCTCCTATGTCACCCTGCAGGCGATGACCTCTGTTCCGGATAGAGAAGTTCAAATCTATTCTGATAATGACGGTGAAGGGCGCTTTTTCGAGGGGTCGGTAGTGGCAGACTCAAACGGGCTGGTGAACTGGAGTGGTACTCCCACTGCTGGCGCATTCACCTTGATTGCCTTCGATACCTACGGTGACACCTCCGAATTCTCGCCTTCCCCCGTGGACCTGAACCTGTCCATTGACGGCGCACTGCCCGGCACGATCGTGAACAAGGTGGCTGGCGATGCAGATGGGTACACGGGCAATACGATGGTTGAGTTCACCGCCTATATCGTAGGGTATGATCCTACCTTGACCCAGGACCTGGACCTGGAATTCATCATCCCTGGAGACGTGCTCAGCTCTCCGACCAGTGTGTTCTACCGAGACAATATCAGCTACCTGGATGGCACCGGCGCGGTGACCTGGTCATCCCCGTATGCCGGGTCATACCAGGTCACCGGCATTGACCTGCTGCCAAACTCAAAGAACACGCAGTGGACGCGCCGCATCGTCTTCCGCTTTGACATACCCGGGAACCTGGCTGCCAACACATATACAGCAGATGCTTATCTCACTGTCACCGGTCGCACGATGCGCCAAGACAGCGCCAGCGCCAGCATGCAGTTGCTCAGCAAGGCAGAGGGTATCATCCTCACCAACTACACCCGCCTATACGACAACACTTACCAAAATAATGATGATCTGCAGGTACAGCAGCTCTTACAGAGCGTCTATACCCTCGCTCAGGGCACTCCATATAATAACAGCCCTAAGATGGTGGTGTACTATGTAGATGCCTACAACACCGACGTATATAACTGGGATAATACCCAGCTCATTTACTCGGTCGGCGAGCTAAATCTTAACCAGGTGTCCTTCGCGATTGACTCCTTGCTGGAAGATTGGGTCGAAGACTCAACCTCTGCATGGACGATTGATCTTGAAGATCAATGTCTGGCACCGGTCGACAACCCGGTCTGGCTGATCATCCTGGGTGACGATGACGTTATCCCTTACTACCGCCGTGATGATCCCACCGACAAAGAAAATGAACATGACATCACCTCTGACACCGTGCTCCACGATCTCGTATCTAATGACTATATGTTCACGGACAACCTGTACGCCGATTTTTCTCAGAACACCTGCGATATCAACTGTCCCTGGGATGAGGGATGCGTGGAGCTCTATACAGGGCGCATCGTAGGCGGAAGCCCTGCCGAGATGCAAAAGCTGATCTCCAATGGGATTGCAGGCACTTCCATCACTGGCTACACCCTTGCCTCCAGCTACGATGGCAACAACATCAACCGCATCGCAGATGCCATGACCGGACGAGGCTTTGATGTGTTTAATGATGATGAAGAACCCAATACCCTGGAAAACGATGACTGGACGTACAACGATATTATCGCCCTCCTGGGCCGCGCAGGTGGCTTCTCGGCTTATGCCCACATGGGACATGCCAACAACGGAAGCTGGTGCACACCACCTGCGGATGGCGGCTCCTGCCTGACGCCATACTGCCTGACCGGGTCAATTCTCACCAACATCACCACCTATCACCCCTTCTTCACTTCCAACGGCTGCCGCTCAGGCTTAGCCCTGGGAACCGGCTCGAAGAGCAGCATGATCTATGGCCTGGTTGACGCCGGAGCTTCCGGTATCCTGGGTTCAACCGCTATTTCACAATTCTGGAAGTATTACGATTGGGGACTGGCTAACAATGAAAACTGGGGTGAGGAGCTGGTCCAGGATTATTGGGAGTTCCTGCTGACCACCAATCCCGGGAATGTCTCCTCAGGCTATGCGCTGCAGCTTGCCAAGCGGTATTATAGCGACGGGTTGACAGTAGAAGATGCAGAAAGAAAGATGTGGATGGAGTTCACTCTGTTCGGGCTACCCTGGGTGGGCATCTACGGCAACGTCAACAACCCAAACCTCAACCCAGCAGATATCCTATCCATAAAAGACACTGCCGCCTGGCCTATGACCGGGCCATTTTCCAGCATCGACGATATCTATACGGTCACCTTCGCCGTGGATGCCTCGGACTACTCCGTCTCTTCTATCGAGGGATATGATCTGGTCAGTGTCTCAGGCATGGATATCGACGCCGAGCAGGGCTCACCAGCGGTCCCAGGCGCCTTGCTCAGCCTGCACTTGCCGCCCGGTTCGGCGATCAGCAGCGTGAACATTTTCCTGGAAAATGCGACCAATCTGGGAACGCTGAATCTTCCTATGGTCATTCCCTCCATCCCTATGCCTGGCGGAGATCCCGGAGGACTGGTCGAAACGCCCGACTCGGTCGGCATCTACCCAACTTCCCCATATACGGTTTCGCTGCAGCGAGAGGAGAGCAGCTTACTTGCCCGGCTGCGCGTCATTCCACTGGAATATGACGCCGTGACCGACCAGGCTACCCTTTATAGCTCGATCACCGTCCGGGTTGCCTACCAGTTATCCAACCGGGTGGGATTGTTGAGTTTCTCAACCAGCCCAGATGAATTTGCGCCTGCCGAGGCGATGCTCCTGCACGCCAGCCTGGTGAACGCCAGCGACGAGCCTGCTATCCTGACCGGCACACTCACAATGAAGAACTCTCAAGGTGATGTGGTAGGCACGCAGGAAATCGCCCCCTTCGAGGCTCCTGCAGCTGAAACAGACACCTGGGAAGGAAGCTGGAATGCCCCCAGCCAGGCGGGTAGTTATGACCTGTACCTGGAAATGTGGGAAGACGGATCCCAGGTTGGCATGCAACACCAGGTCATCGTGGTTGTCAATGGATGGTTGAGCGGTCCTGTCGTTCCCGCAGCTATCCTACCGGGACAAGCTGTCGAGTTGGGCATGAGCTATGAAAACCTGGGTGAAGACATCTATATTGGAGTTGCCCAACTAGCAATCTATGACGCCAGGGGCAGCTTGGTTGGGACGCAGGAGGAAGAGCTATCCGTTCCCGGTCACGGCATTAGTACATTTTCCATGACCTGGAATACCTTGGGCGTTGCTTCCGGTTCCTATTCAGTTGTAGTCACCATCCAAGATGAAAGTAGGAACATCTCATTGAGCACACAGCCCGCATCACTCCGCATCTTGTATACCATTTTCATTCCAATGACCGGGAAAAATTAAATTCTCTTCTTTAACAATCACAATGCAAAAAAGAACGGGCGCCATGTCCGTTCTTTTTTATTTACCCAGGTGCCCGGGGCCGAAAGCCCCAGGTAGCAAATCCGCAACCGTCAGTTCCTGTGCTAGGTGCCCCTCCGCATCCGCAATATACACCACCGTGTTCAACCCAAATTCTGCCATCACCTGCCGGCACGAGCCGCAAGGTGAGCCTGCATTTGCCGTGACAACCGCCACGGCCAGGAACTTACGCTCCCCCTCTGAGACAGCCTTATAGATTGCCACTCGCTCTGCACACATCGTGGTCGGATAGGCCGCGTTTTCCACGTTACATCCTGTATAACGCTTGCCCGAGGCGGTCAGCAGCGCTGCCCCTACCGGGTATTGCGAGTAAGGCACATAGGCATATTCGCGCGCCTGCCGCGCCATCTCGATCAGCTCATTACGTACTGTATCATTCAATTCAATCGTCGCTTTTGTCATCATCTTCCGCATCCTGCTCTTTATCGATGCCGTGTTCTGCCTGGATTTTCTTCGCCCGCACCTTGCGGATGCGCCGCCCGCTGACCTGTTCCACGGTCAGCTGCACGCCATCCACGCGCATCTGGTCCCCATTGGATGGCACGCGCCCCATCTCACTGTAAATATAGCCGCCCAGAGTTTCTGCCTCATCCATGGGCAGCTCGCACGCCAGCAGCTCATTGAAATCCTTCAGGTCAATCCTTCCCTGGAAAATATATTCGCCCTCTCCAACCTGCACGTAGGGCAGCTCCTCGCTTTGGTCATACTCATCCTGGATTTCGCCAACGATTTCCTCGACGATATCCTCCATCGTCACCAAACCGGCAATCCCGCCGTACTCGTCCACCACGATTGCCATATGCACGCGCTCCGCCTGCATTTCCGCCAGCAGCACGTCCACCTTCTTGGCTTCCGGGATGAAATAGGCTGGTCGCAACAGCGGGCGCAGGGAAGCGACCTCGCCTCCCTCGCTCCATGCGCGCAGCAGATCTTTAGCATACAGCAGGCCAATGATATTATCCACCGTGTCTTCATACACCGGGGCGCGCGAGTGACCTGATTGCAATAGCGCATCCACCGCTTGCGCGGTTGTGCTGGACACGTCCAGCGCGGTAATGTAAATGCGCGGCACCATGATCTCGCGCGCCAGCGTGTCTCCAAGGGCAAAGATCGAGTAGATCATCTGCCGCTCGTCTTGCTCCAGCACGCCCCCCTCGTGGCTGGCGTCCACCATGCTTTTCAGCTCGTCCTCCGTGACCGTACTGGCAGACTCTTGCTCGTCTTGCTTACGCGTGAAGACCAGCGGCACGATCATGACCGGCGTCAGCACGGCGATGATCACGCGTGCGTAAGGCGCCAACCGCAGCGCCCACGTCTCCGCTTGCCGCGAGATGGCCAACTCGATCAGCCACTCGACCAGGAAGATCACCAACGCCGCCAACATTAAAAACCCCACCCCTCGCCAGATGTGCTGGTTGATTGTGCCTGAAGCCGAAAACACCAGCAGCAAGATCAGCCCTGCCGACAAAAAGCGCGTCAAGAGTTGCGTTAAATTCAGGCTGGCTTGTAGCACATGCGGTGACCCTAAAATATCCAGTACACGGTTGACCGGCTGTGTGTTTTCATCCCTCGTCGCCAGCAGCCGCGCCAGGCTGGCGTTTAATAATGCCGCCCGGATCGCGATCGCCAGTAAATCGATTGCCAGCGCCAGGATCAACCCTGCCAGGGTCAGTGTACGCTCGTCCATGCCTACTCTAATTTTCGTATCTCGCGCGCCGGCACACCCACCACCAGCGATTTGGGGGCCACATCCTTCGTCACTACCGCGCCCGCGCCCGTCTTGGCGCCTTCGCCGATATTGACCGGTGCCACCAGCATGGTATCGCTCCCGATGAAAGCCCCCGCCCCGATTTTGGTGGGGTTTTTATGCTGCCCGTCATAATTGCAGGTGATTGTACCCGCCCCAATATTGACATCTTCACCGATCGTCGCATCTCCCAGGTAGGAGAAGTGCCCCATCTTCGTGCCAGGTCCAAGATAGGAATTCTTCACCTCGCCAAAGTTGCCCATGTGCACATGCTGCGCCAGGTGCGCTCCCTTGCGCAAATGCCCGAACGGGCCGATCTCCACATCGTCTTCCAACACCGCCTTCTCCATCACCGACGCCAGCACTGTGCAGCGGTTGCCGATCTGCGTATCCTGGATAATGGCGTTTGGTCCAATGTCACACGCCTCACCGATCTGTGTCTTCCCGTGCAGATAAGTGCCCGGCCACAGCACAGTATCCTTGCCAATCGTCACCTCCGGCTCGATATACACCGCTTCAGGGTCGATCATCGTTACCCCTTCCAGCATCCAGCGCTCGTTGATCCGCTTGCGCATCAGCCCCGTCGCTTCCGCCAGGTGCACGCGTGTGTTGATGCCGATCATTTCTAGCGGGTCCGGCATGCTCAAAGCCTGCACCGTCAACCCGTCTGCATGGGCAATCGCTGCCAGGTCGGTCAGGTAATATTCTCCCTTGCGCGAGATAGGGATGCGCGGCAGCGCCTTCCACAGCCATGCCGCATTGAAGCAGTAAACGCCTACATTTAACTCGTTAATTGCCAGTTGCTCAGGGGTAGCCTGGGCTTCCTCGACGATCTCGAGCACCGTTCCACCCGCCCCGCGCACCACCCGCCCGAATCCATGCGGGTCGTCCAGTTCCACCGTCAACATGGTGAACGCCCCGCCTTTCTCGCACTGGGTGTCCACCATGCATTGTAAAGTATTCGCCGTTAGCAGCGGCATATCCGCATAGGTCAGCAGCACCAAATCAGCCTCACCGCGCAAGCTGGTTTCCGCCTGCATCAGCGCATGCCCCGTGCCGAGTTGTTGCTCCTGCACCACGTAACGCGCCGCATCACCAAAAGCGCTGCGCACCTGCTCCGCCCCGTGCCCCACCACCATCATCGGCGGAGTCGAGACCACCTGTTTTGCCGCTTGCAAACCATACCACGCCATCGGCTTGCCCAGGATGGGATGTAGAATCTTGGGCAGCGCCGACTTCATCCGTGTGCCCTGCCCGGCAGCCAAGATAACAGAAGTGATGTTCATAAGTCCTCCTGACTAAAAATGCGGGGTATCACAAAGACCGCAGCCTTTGTGATACCCCGCATCTCGTTAAATATACTGGGGCATCTGGATTCGAACCAAAATATACGGCTCCAAAGGCCGCTGTGCTACCATTGCACCATGCCCCAATAGAGACACCCGGTCAGCCGGGCGTCCAGTATTTTATCATAAACTTGGGCTTGGAGACAGGTCTGTATGACCGGAATCAGCCGCATGTCAAGCTTTAAAAAAGCGGTGTAAACCGGCTGTCTAGGTCTCATCCTCCGGTGCGATTCCTAACCGTCGTGCTTGCTCGTAGGTCAGCGCGTCCGCGTTCTCGGAGCCATCCAGCTCGCTCTGTTCGGATAGCGCATCCCAAAAGGCGTCCACATCCTGTTCTTTGACGCTCTTGCTGCCCGAGAACAGCGCATCCAGCCCTGCCAGCGTCTGTGAATCGAGGGGGACCTCTACGATCTCTGGCGGTGGGGGTGGCGGCGCCTCACGCGCCGGTTCCAACTCCACGCCCATGTTCGCCAGGATTTTGCCCACCTCGCGCCCAGTTTGATGGATTGCCTGGCGGATCACCGATAACTGTGCCGCATGAAAGCCATCCTCAGACACCACCAACAAAGCGCATGCCCCCACCGGCGCCAGGCATAAATGCTGTTTCGTCCCCGCAAAGAACATCAGGTTATCCGGCGTCTCCATCCCCAAGCCATGCGAAATCTTCAGGCTTGCACTCAAAGTCGCCATGATCGCCGCCATCAGCGCCTGGTCGCTGTGCAGTTCACGCATGTCGCCTGCCTCCGCCAGCACATGGCCGCTGTCATCCACCAGCAGCGCAGACCTGGCTTTCAGCTCCTGGCGTAGTTTCGAAAGGTGATCAGCCAGCGTCAGCGCCGGCTTCTCCTGCACGCTTTCCCTCGTCACACCGGGCGGCATCTGCTTGGAAGACTGGGCGATCGGCTCATCCGCCACCGGTGGCAGCGGGAAGGCATCCTTCACCAGCCCCAGCAGCCTCTCAGCCGTATCCAGAAAATCAGCCATTTCTACAGGCTTATAAAAGAAAGCGTCCGCACCGGCTTCTGCTACCTCGCGTCGCGTTTTCGAATCGATCGCCCCCGTCACCAGGATCACTTTCAAGTTTGGGCTGCGCTTGCGGATGCGCGCCAGCATATCCAGCCCTGACATCCCCGGCAGCCGCACGTCAGCCACCATTAAATCGAAAGGCAGGCGCGACCCAATTAACAGCGCCTCCTCTGCGGAAGGCACCTCGAGTACGTCGAACTCTGGCCCCAGCATTCTCAAGCTGGCAGCCAGCATCCGCCGCACATCCAGCGAATCATCAACGATCAAAACCCTGCGCATAACGCTCCCGCGCTTACTCGATACGCCAGCAAGCCGCCCAGTGATCTGGGCTTGCCTCCCGGAAGGGCGGTTCCTCCTGGCTGCATCGCTCCATCACCACCGGGCAGCGAGGATGGAAACGGCAGCCGCCGGGCGGGTTGAGCGGGCTTGGCACATCCCCTTGCAAAATGATCCGCTCACGCTTCAGCGTCGGGTCGGGAATCGGTATTGCCGACATCAATGCCTGCGTATAAGGCTGCAAGGGGTTTCGGAACAGCTCATCCCTTGCCGCTAATTCTACCATCTTTCCCAGATACATGACCGCTACTCGGTCAGAAATGTGCTCCACCACGCTCAAGTTATGCGCAATGAACAGGTATGTCAGCCCAAACTCGCGCTGCAAGTCTTTCAAGATATTCAACACCTGCGACTGGATTGACACGTCCAGCGCCGAGACCGGCTCGTCGGCTACAATGAACTTCGGGCGCAGTGCCAGGGCGCGCGCAATTCCGATGCGCTGGCGCTGACCACCCGAGAATTCGTGCGGGTAGCGGCGGGCATGGTAATCTTCCATCCCCACCTTGCGCAGCATCGCGATGGCCGCATCATAACGCTCGCGCGGCGTCCCGATATTGTGGATCTTCAAGCCCTCGGCAATCGATTCGCCGATCGGCATGCGCGGGTCCAGTGACGCATACGGGTCCTGGAAGATGATTTGCATATCCCGGCGAATTGCCTTGAGCTCTTGTCCCTTTAGTTTAAGGATGTCTACGCCGTCGATCGAGATCGAGCCGCTGGTTGGTTCGATCAACCGCAGCATCGTCCTGCCCACCGTGGTCTTCCCGCAGCCCGACTCTCCCACCAACCCCAGCGTTTCCCCCTGGCGGATATTAAAGCTGACATTGTCCACTGCCTGCACCCAGGCTACCACGCGTTGCATCAACCCGCCGCGCACTGGGAAATACTTGACCAATTCCTTGATCTCGATCAGATTTTTCTTGCCGTTCTTTGTGATAGGTTGATCTGTCATGGTTACCTGTCTCTCGTGAATCGTTCATGCCTTGAGCGGTGCTTTGTGACCATCATAGTCCTGGTACAGCCAGCAACGTGCAATGTGTTCTTTTCCCACGCCGATCAGGTCTGGCTCGACCCGCGTGCAAATCTCCAGGTTATGCTCCATGCGCGGCCGGCAACGTGGCGCAAACTGGCAGCCGGGAGGCAGGTTCACCAGGTTGGGCACTGAGCCGGGGATGACATCCAATACCTCTTTAACCTGCCCCAGCACCGGGATGGAAGCCATCAAGCCTTGCGTATAAGGGTGCATGGGCTTCGCAAATAGCGTGCGCACATCCGTCTGCTCGACGATGCGCCCGGCATACATCACCGCCACCCGGTCCGCCATCTCGGAGATCACGCCCAGATCATGCGTGATCAAGATCACTGCCGTATCCAATCTGCTGCGCAGGTCGCGCATCAAATCCAGGATCTGCGCCTGGATGGTCACATCCAACGCCGTGGTTGGCTCATCTGCGATCAACAATTGCGGGCTGAGCGCCAGCGCCATGGCGATCATCACGCGTTGCGCCTGCCCGCCGGACATTTCGTGTGGATAGGCATGCGCCTTGGCTTCCGGGTCAGGAATGCCCACCAAGCGCAGCAGGTCGACCGCTTTCTTCCACGAATCTTCCTTGTTCATATCCTGGTGAATTTGCAGCACCTCTGCCACCTGGTCAGCCACCTTAAAGACCGGATTCAGGCTGGATTGAGGCTGCTGGAAGATCATCGAGATGCGGTTACCGCGCATGTGGATCATCTCGGCTTCGGTGAGCTTTAACAGATCTCGCCCCTCGAACAAAATCTCCCCATTCACCACCTTTCCGGGAATCCCGATCAGGCGCATGATGGATAGCGAGGTCACGCTCTTCCCACAGCCTGACTCACCTACCAATCCCAGCACTTCACCGCGCCCGACGCTGAAATCAACCCCATCCACAGCCTTGACTACGCCATCTTCAGTGAAGAAGTAGGTCTTTAGATTGCGCACCTCTAGCAAAGTATCAAATTTTTTATCATCCATGGGCTTTCTCTGTTTCGTCTCCAGTCAATATGTCGAGAAATCCGATCCGCCATCGCACAACTCAAGTTGCGATGATAGTATTTTACTATGTCATCGCTACGAAAGTGTACGAAAACCCAAAGGGTTTGTTTAATATACTACACAACCCTGGATTTGGTTGCAGTTCATCCACCCTGTTATGGGCCCTTGCGGCGTTGGCGGTAATACGTCGCCACACCGACCACGCCAAATAGCAGACCAGTAAATGTGGCCGCGTAGGAGGTAAAAGACAAGAAAAAGTTCGCTTCCAAGATTTGCAGAACCATCAGCCAGGGGATCACCATGCCATAGGTGACCAATAAAAAGCCCAATACCAGGAATTGTGTTGGAGTGAGTTTCATTGTCCACCTCTCATAAGGTCCGCAAGCGTGGGTTGAGGATCCGGTCCAGCGCAAGACCCACCAGAGCAAAGGCGATCCCGGTCAGCATGAGCAGCACCAGCGGCTCCAGGACCCAGTAATAATACCCGCGCAACGCTCCGTTGATCATTGCATCATATATTATCTTACCCCAAGTGGGTAAATAACGATCAGTAACCCCCAACATTGCTAATGTCGCCTCTAAGAAGATAAAACCTGGCACGGTGGCCACCAATTGAGGCACCAGCACCGGCAGGATGCGCGGCATCAGGTAGCTTTGAATGATGCGCCCATTTCCCGCTCCGTAGGCTTGCGCCGCCTCCACATACGGCAGTTGCTTCACTTGTAAGAAAGCCGCCCGGTAGGTCTTCAACGGGCTACCGAAGACCGTGAACACCACGATCACCATCAAGATCACCCAGATATTCTTCGAATATAAATAGTAAACCATGATCCCGATCGGCAGCATCGGCAGAGTCATGTTGATCTCCGCCAGCCGCTGCACCAGCCCGTCCACCCAACCACCAAACCACACACCCATCGCCGCCAACAGCATTGACGCCAGGGAGGTGATCACCGCGCCCGCCAGACCCACTCCTAGCGCCATCGGCGCTCCCCATAAAAGTCCCAGCCACAGGTCCCGCCGCTGGAAATCCGTTCCCCCCATGCCATAAACCTGCCCATACAGCACGAAGTGCCCATCGATATCTGAGTCCGCTTCGAATAGTTTTGCCGTAACCCGTAGCTCATACCGGCCGGCTCCCGCCTTCACCAGCGAGTATGCCGGGTCAATAAACAGTTCCTGCAGCGTCTCCTCGCTCTTCAGCACATGGCGCAGCTTTTTATCCAGCGAAAACACATAGCGTGTCTCGGAAGTAGTGGAAAAAGCAGCCAGTTGCGTCTGGCGCCCGTTGGGTTTGATCCAGTTCAGGATGACGAAGGGCTTCTTTTCCTTGAACACAGAATCGAACTCGATCGCGATTTCTTGCGGGAAGCCTCCATAAGGATAATCGAAGGCATACGTCATCGTCACTTCTTTCATCCCGTCCACGAACTCCGTGGTGGTCCTGGATGCCGTCCCATCCTGGCTGTCCAGGATGATCGTCTCGGGCAGCTTCGTCCTGCGGAAGAGGTTTATCCAGGCGGGCATCGCTTTCTGGGGTATATCCAGAACGGTACTCTGCCTCCAATGAGCCACCACTTCATCATAAGGGACAAAAATGATCGCATAGAAAGACACTGCCAGCATCACCAGGATGATGAGAATGCCCATCACCGCCGAAGGATAACGTCTCAATTCCTTCAGGCTGGCCCCCAGGTTGCGCAGGCTTTTCCCCACCTCTTCGAACCAGCCCGAGACGTCCAGTTCCAACCTCGGCAATCGCACGCTTGCCAGCTGCCTGGAGAGTCCCTCCCAGGTGAAGCGTCTTCCTCGCCACGGGTTCATGGATATCCGCATCTGCTCCTTTTCCGCGCCCACGCGCGGGTCGATCAGCAGGTATGCGAAATCCAGCAAGAAGAACGACACCGCCAGCAGATAGGCAAATAGCGTCATCAGGCTCATCACCATCCCCTGTTGGTAACTGCGCATTCCCACCGCCTGCATGTACAGCCTCCCGATCCCCGGCCAGTCGAAATACACCTCCAGGGCGATGGAGGTCTGCCAGAATGCCAGCACCAACAACGAAAAATTGGTAATGACGAAAGGTAAAGTCGGGCGCAGGATATAACGTTGCTCGATCAGGCGTTGGGGCAGGCCTTTGGCTTGCGCCACTTCCACGTAATCTTCTTCAGAATGGATGAGAAAGAACGTGCGCCAGGTATAAACCAGGGTAAAGAAAGCGCTCAGGAAGATCGCCCCTACCGGTAGAACCAGGTGCTTGGCGACCATCAACAGGTAGCCAACCCGTGTTTCGGGTATTTCAGCGTCATACACTCCTCCCCAAGGCAACCAATGCAATCCGGCCGCAAAAATGACGATCAGGATGATGCCGTGCACCCAGCTCGGCGCCGCCGATACCGGCGAGAGCACCACCATCAAGCGGTCCAGCTTGCTGTTGTAACGTGATGTGAGCGCCAGTGACATGCCCAGGCTGGCAAGCAAGAGCACGATCACCGCCGCGCCAAACAACAGCAGCGTGTACGGCAAGGCATCCCATACATCCTGGCTCGCCCATTGGAAAGTCAATGCTTGGTAAGTCCAGCGCAAGCAGCGCAGCA
>ERZ1649853.499-NODE-499-length-16666-cov-8.319005_pt1 | contig 16666 bp, 19 predicted proteins | sample MGYA00575353_ERZ1649853 | MGnify/ENA primary metagenome ERZ1649853 (study PRJEB40853, sample SAMN11349654) | freshwater sediment metagenome | isolation source: river sediment | host: Sediment | place: India: Okhla Barrage, New Delhi | collected 2017-02-21 ...
CTCTCTAGTGGTATACCCACTCTGAATTGGAAGCCGTCTGGAGCCCTTGTAGCAGCTACTGTTAGATTTGCTGCAACTAGTTCATCCGCTAACTCCTGATCCTTACTAGGATTGATGTATATCCAAGCCTTCTTAATCCCTTTCCATCGTTGTTTACGTACACTATCTAGTCCACCTGACCACTTTAGGAACTTCTCTGCCTGAGCTTCCATAGGACGGTAAATGTAATTGCGCTCTTTAAGCACCTCTATACCATTTACTGTAGTCTTACCCCAATTCTTGATGAATTTGTTGATGTATTGAACCTTGGAGCTATACTCCGACAACTGCCTTTCTTTTACATCAACTAACGGCTTCTTCATTACGGAGTCGGTACACTAATCAATTTATTAACCCCATTAACTAACGAACTAGCTAGGCTTGCTGCTTCGTCCGCTAAGCTAGCTTCTTCTGCACTTAGCAACATACTCACCGCAGTAGAGCTAGCATTTACTGCATTCGCCCATGCATTGTACGCATAACCCCTAGCTTGTTGAGTAGCGATATGTTTCTGCCAGTACGCCAAACTATCTTCCGCACCTGTTAAACTAATCGTAGCTGCTGTATCACTCAAACTAATCGTAGCATTACCGAAGTTAGCTCTAGTATCCGCCACAATCTTATACACTGCAGCTTGACTCTCTCTCACCTTACCCTTCAGTACATTCTCTTCTGCTTGTGCATTACGCACCTGTTGTTGCATTAGCTCGATCTCGTGGTACACTTTACCATCGTTACTCAAGCTAGTCACCGCACCCGTAGCTGTATCTACTGTAGCTGCACCATACATACGTCTAGCCTGGCTACTAGTAGCAATTCGCTCTGCATCTACTTTCTTTTTGTTAGCTTCTTCTGTTTCTACTTGTTTACGCAGTAAATCTAACTTCTCTTCTAGTTCTCTTTTCTGGAACTCTGCATCCTTCTCTGCCTTACTCCATTGTAGCGCTGTCTGCAAACTAGCGTTAACTATACTCGTATTTAATTGCCCTAGTACCTCACTAATTACCTTAGCCTTATCTGCACTAGCTAGATCACCAGCCGTAATCAACGCCTCTAGTTTCTCAATCGTATGGATATATACCGACTGATCATCCTGAACTAGTTTAGTTACTAGGTCTTGGTACTTAGTTGTTACATCCAAGCTCTTATCGATTGCTACTGTTGCCATTACACTACTTCCTCATATTGTGGTGTATATACCATCGTACTATTAGTAGCTCTTTCTGCTTCTGCATTTTTAACTACGTTATCTAGTCCCATCTTAGCTACTTCTTTATCCTTACCGATTCGCTCCACATAGGCACTGATTGCTTGCTGTCTAGCTATATCAATCTGAGCTTCTGTTAAATCCTTCCGTAGTAGGAACTCTACTGCCTGTTGCAGTGTAGCCTGTAGTGACTGTACGTACACTTGAGCATAATCACTACCTGTGATTCTACCCTTCTGGTACTGTATCTCTATATTCTTATTTACAGCAGACATGAGCTTATCGAACACCCCAGTGCCTTGCCACTCTTGGTTTACGTTATACCCGTTAGTTAGGTCTGTTATTTCAATTTGTGTCATTTATTCGTCCTTATCTTACAAAAACAATCTAACTACTATGCTTAGTTTGCATGTACTCTTTAACAATATTTTGTTCAATCATAACAACCATTTGTAGTAGATCCTTTAGGTCTTCAACTGATAGTATTAATACCCGACCTTCTAGTGTATACCATTCTACAGGAGTAGCGGCGGTGATTAAAGGTACTAAATCACTGCTTTTAGTTTTTATGTTATGCTCTTTAAATGTTACCACAATATTACTTAATTTATTGTTTTTTAGTAGTTTACTTTCAGCTGTTATAGCTTTATGTATATCATCTTCTGACGCGGCTTCAGTAAACATCTCAACTACCTTATCTGAGTATATTTGTAGTTCCCTCTTCGGTTTAATGAATTTACGTATATCACAACTATAAAATACATACTCTAACCATAAACCCTCTACCCCATCTATTATATCTGTACTGGGACTAGTAACTACTTTGTCGTTTTGAACTAACACATAATATTTCATAATTAACCTACCGTTGATAAAATAAACCCGCCACCGCCAGAAGTAATGCCGTCGTTAAATACGTAGCTATAGACTTGTACTTGTACCAGTACAGGACCTGCGTAAGTGCCAGTGAGGCCACCAGATACAGTGACTGTATTAGTAGCAGAACCGCCCGAGCAAGCTTGTACTACTGCCACACCATTAAACAACAACCTAGCGCATAGATCTAGATATTGTCCCTCATATCTATTTGCTGACACGGTTACGCAAGCAGTTACATATCTAGCCACTCCTGGGTCGGGAGCGTACGTACTTACTACATCATTCCATGAGTTAGTAACCCATACACCAGAAGCTACAGCAATTGTAGTAGATTTACTCAAATTACCAACTTTTCCATAACCTGCAAGTATTACATCCATAAACTCAGCAGTTCCGTTTTTTCTAATTACCCAACCACTGGTGTTGCTACTGTAATTATCACTTTGCAAAGTACTTGCAATATTAATCGACCCTACTGCACCTGCTGCAATACTATTAGTAGTAACACTATTCGCAGCTAATTTATCTGCAGTAATCGCCTCTGCTGCAATCGCCCCTGCTTGTATAGTCCCTGTAGTAATCTTACTACCATCAATTGTAGTAATATTGTTATTAATCGCAGCTGCTACCTCTGATGGCAGTACGAATCCACTACCTGCTAGAGCATTAGCAGTAGTATTATCTACATACTCTTGTGTAGCTACTTCTTTAGCTTTGAGTACTGCAGGTGTAATTGTTGATATGTTTAAGGGCATTGTTTGTTACCTTAATTCACTTCTTTAGTTTGTGTCATTTGTTTATCCTTAGGGTACTTTTCTTTAACGGCTAGTATTTGTTGCTTCATTTGTTCTAACGACTCACCACCTTTCCACAAAGCATCTAATTGATCTACTATTGGAGGATACTCTTGTCTACGACGGTCAGCGTACGTTATAAAATAGTGCTCTTTAATGGTATATCTATGAGGTGTTATATCGACAGTAGTTATTTTTGGAGTATTTTCCACGTAAGGCAATGTATCTACAACATACTCTAACCAACTATCATCTGGTCGGTATGGTAAAGGGCCTTCAACTATGTTACCATTTTCTAGTTTCACGTAGTTCATACTTTACACCAAATAGCTTAAAGCCGTTAAATTAAATCTTCTTTTGAGACTGTTGTGGCCAGCGTTGAATAAAGTTATTCGTACAGAAAAATTACCTACCGGTATCGGAGAACTTACACCAAGAGCAGTTGCTGTAGTAAGGTAAGCCCCCATACCAATACCAGTACCTACGTAATCCTCATTAACGTACAAGTTTATTCTTACTCCCTGATTATATACTCCATCATAGCTATACCACTCACTTTCAGCAGTAGCTATCACAATGACCACCATATGCCTTCCTCTAATACCTTCTGATGGATGATTAAAACTATACTCATAGCTAGGTTCTCCGTAAGTAGATATTACTTGTTCTCCTACAATATGAGGTTTTAATACCGCCCCTGTTAAATTGTTTACATCTACATTACCTCTAAAAGCCACGTTAGAATTAAATTCACTTAATATGTCAGGAACTTTACTAAGTCTCCATCCACTATTACCTGCCACGTAATTATCGCTCTGCAAAGTACTTGCAATATTGATGGATCCAACTGCACCTGCAGCAATTTTATTAGCAGTTACACTATCTGCACTCAACTTATCAGCAGTAATCGCCTCTGCTGCAATCCTATCGGCACTAATGTACCCTGTGATAATCCTACCACCATCAATTACTGTAGTTCCTGTAGCACCTAAGTCTTCTGGTACTACATATCCTTTTCCTTCTACATAATCCACAGTAGCAACACTACCTGTAAACGTATCAGCAGTAATCTTAGCCAACTTCATCCTACTAATTGTACACGAACCAACCCAACCTAGCAACACTTTAGTAGTTCCTGCTACCATATTGAAGTTACTAATCGTAGCTACTTTTTCCAATGCAGGTGTTAGTATTCTGCCACTAGTACCTGTACCAGCACCTACTGGATTAATTATCCCATCTACTATGTACCAATTATTAGCATACAGTGTCATTCCCGGCTCTAGCGTAACTACTACGTTGTGGTAGCTAACCACGCCTGTATCACTAATCAACGTAACATAGAACTTATTCGTCAATGTTGTAATACCTTTTATACCAAACCTGTAGTAGTACGGCATAGTTACTTCGTCTACGTACGGACTATATACTTCGTCTACCGCACCAGCATCGCCGTCCAACGTCAGCTGTACTTCCGCAAATGTATCTATACCAGCAACCAACCCTTTTACAGGATCACCTACAAATTGGTAACCTGCGTTATTCACATCTGTAACTAACGAAGTAGTAGGAATTAGATTATCTGTAATGTTGATGTTTTTATCACCAACCACTACTGATTCGATACCAGCTGCAATTGCTTCATCGATAGTGCCGGTCTGGTTATTACCAAATACTACTTTACCGTTGAACGTTATACTACCGTTAGTACCATCTACCGTAAACGGACTATACTTAGGTCCTGTATACCCTGTAGTAGTCATCTTGAACTTATCAGCATTGATCCAAAACTCGCTAGCTCCTGTAGGCAAGCCACTGCCAGGCGTTAAACTAGTAGCTAGTCCAAACCCACTGTTATAAGTAGCACCGTTTAATTTCAAGCTACTATTATACTCAAATTTACTTTCAACCCCCGTAGCAGCTGCTGTTACTTGATTTACTAATGTGTTAGTACCTCCAGTAGTGTAGTTTGTACCTTCCAGGTATACATTTAAATCTTGGTAGAATTTACTACTAGCAATTACAGGAGCGTTAGTACCAGGGGCATTTTTTCCTACAAAAGTCTCTAACCCACTTGTGGCGTTAGCGTACCCTTCTACTCCTAGCTCTAGATCCTCGAACGTACTCTCCAGTACATCCATTCTTTGAGCCATAGTTCCGTACTGATTAGACATCGTACTAGCTAGTTGTCCTAAGCTACTCTTGATTGCACCACCATTCAAGCTAGCTTCTAGTGTCTGTGCAACCGTAGTTACTGCAAAGTCTTTAGTAGCATATGTTTGCTTGATCCCTACAATCTCTGCTTCTGCGTTCTGCACTGTACTATTCAACGTTTCTACTGCTTGTACAAACGCTTCCTGATCTGTAACCCTTGTATTGATTGTCTGTTGGTATTTATTCTCTGCTACCTGTAGCGCAATCATAGCATTGTACAAGTTATAATTGAATCCAGCCATAGCATTGTATGTATTAGCAGTAGCACTCTTAGCCAAGTCCCCTACTAGCTCTCTCATCCATCCAGGAACTTCTTCCTTGGTAGTAGCAAACAGTCCATCACCGACTACAGCAAACTCATTACTCTTTACGCTAATCGTGTTAGGGTACTCATTAACCACCGTATTAGTAACTAGTTCATTAGCTACTTCTACTTCTTGTGATGCAGTAACTGTTATATTATTATCTACTACATTAACGGACATACACCTTCCCTACTGATGCTACAAAGTTACCATTATACTGTGTATCTGCCTCTAATCGCAATTCGTATACAGGTTTTAAGTAGTACCCGTGTTCTGCTGGACCCTTCAAACTAGTCAACCCAACCGTATCTGCAGCAGTAACTACCAACTTAACTTTACCATTGATTGAGTCTGTTACCGTAACCCCTGTACCCATACCCCAAGTCTTAACTACGGTATTAGTATCTGTTAGTGGTCTCAACGTAAACGTAAACGAATCTGTACCACTGTAGGTATAGCTACAAGTAACTACTACCTGTGGTGGTATCGTATAGTACTCTGTAGTACTCAACCCTGTCACAGTAACCGTGCTCGGAAATACTCCATTTGTTTTTGTTACAGTATCTATCACACTACCTAATGAAGTAGTTAGCAATACTGTATCTGTAGGTATGTTCATCCTATTCAGGATACTAGTATCCACTGTATGAGTACTATACCTAATTCTGTAACCACCCGCACTACCGTTAACTGCAGTTACACCTACTTGTGTTACTCTGCTTCTGGTGTATATACCTTCTACTACTGTGAAGTCTGTACTTCTAGCGATTTCGATATAATCGTCTTCTACTGTCAGTACCAAACTAGTGTCTAGTGCTATCTGCGATCTTAGTGCTTGTAACAACGTATTCTTGTTACTATGAATAGTATAGTCGAAGTTAACTGACCTAGTTGTACCGTTAACTACTACACTAACTACTGGAACTACCCAAGCACTACCATTCCACTCTTTTGTTACACTATCATCGTTAATCCATAGGTGATTAGCTGTTACGTAGTGCACTCCAAGAATTCCTGGATAACTACCATTAACTATACTAAACTCATTCGATCCTGTAACTGTTAGTACTCCACCTGCACTAGCTTTCTTACTGATGTAGATCTTACTATCGTGTATATTGACCAAGTAGTTACTACCTAACGACAATTGGTTTCTTACCGCTGTTAGTAGCTGATCGTCTGTGCTATCTAGATCTACTGTAACCCCAGTAGTAGTTACACCATCTACCGTTAGTTGTAATGTCCTAGCACTACCCCAAGCATAGGTCGTTGCAGTACCTGATGTAGTAGCTGTAATGTTATATACAACCCCATCTAGCTTTACCCCATAACTAGCTGCTCCTGCAATATCATTACGGATTAACCCTCTGTAGGTACTTAGATTTAAATCTACTGTGATTGTAGCAGAGTATTCCGTATCTAACGGTAGTTGTGTAGCACCGAAGTAGGTAGGTTTATTATATAACTTACTTACGTCTGTATACACCCTAGTCTTCCATAACTGGGCATCTGTACCCGTTACTGGAGGAACGTAATCTGCTGCTGGATATTCTGTGATTGTAGTAGCTACTACTGTATTACTACCTGTTGCGATAGGCATTGGCAGTAAACTATTATTTGCTTTGATTGTAAAGGTGTACTCGTTATCTACGCCCTTAATTACCGTAAATTTATCTACTGCCATATTTACCTCTAATAACTATAATTGAGTACCCCATTCCTGAGGTACTCTATATAATTACTTAACGTCTTCGTAACTAATTGTGTAACGCTTACGTGTAATTACCTTGCTCATACCTGTCTTAGGATCATGTACGTGCTGAGGAATCATTACATCCTTCAGTACATCGATATGTCCTTGCATTACTTCCACTGGCTCATTCAACGGTACAAACACAGTACCTAGATCGAAGTAACGATTTGAACAATTCACCGGTGCTGTAGTAGTATGATTATTTTCACGATTATCGTTATCGATCACAACCACTACTCGTGTCTTCATTGCCGCTTCTTTCGCTTTGCGGACTTTTTCACCCCAACTAATCGCTTTAGTTTCTGCTTCCGTAGGAGCTTCCTTCTTAGTAGCTACACTAACTACTACAGGCTCTTCTGGTAGCTCTACATCTACTACTCGTTGTGGTTCTGCCGTTGCCTCAGTAGCCGTAGCTGCTTTAATCAACGCCTCTAATTCTTTTGCTGTAACTCCATCTGCGAAGTCCAGTCCAATCTCAATTGCTTCTGCTTTTAACGCAGCTAATGATTTTGCCATTTTCTAAATCCTTTCGGTTGTTTAGTTGTTATTAATTAAGTCTATATTATACATAAAGTAAAGGCTCCCCGCAAGAGGAGCCCTACCTCAACTATTAGTTACTAGCAGCAACTTCCAGTTTCAACAATTTCTCTGCTTCGAGGATAATACCCGCGTAGAAGAAGTTGTAGCTGAAGAAGCCTTTAGTACCGTATGGGTTGTTCAATTCAACTTCACCAGGTCCTTTAGCATGGAACACGATCTTACCTTTACCTTTCAAACCTACAGTAGCAAATGCACCTTCAGTTGGGAATAGGATTGGGAATACGTCGAACTTAGCACCTGAACCGATAGTACCAGTATACTGTAGGTTACCTGCATAACCAGCAGGAACTGTAGCACCAGCACCACGATACACTACTGCAGACTCTGATTCGATGAAACGTACTTCATGAACTGAACCTACTTCGCCTTCTGCCAATGAACCAGCATCCGCATATTTATGCACTGGAGTGAATACGAACTCTTTCTCATAGTTAACACCACGAGTTAAAGTCTCTAAATCCGCTTTAACATCAGCACCGATAACCGCATAGTACGATTTAGCTACTGTACGAGTATCGATCTTAGTAGAACCAGATACTACAGAAGTATTTTTCTTAGCACGGTTAGCAACCAGTTTACGTACCGCAGCACGAATCAAGTCATAGCTAACTTTAGCTTCATGATCATCAGAACCATCCGCTTGAACCGAACCACCTACTGTAGCACGACTAGTAGCAATACCAGAGAACATTACAGTTGGAGTAGCCAACATATCTAATTGCAACAAGTCTTCCCAACGTTGGTTAGCTAAGTTACCTAACTCTTCGCGGTAGCGAGTTTGCATTACATCTTCCGAGAACAAATCTACTTCGTCTGTATATTCAATCATCTCACCATAACGGTTCAACGAAGTCTCTACAGTGATTTTCTTCAACACGCGTTGGTTAGTAGCACCTGAACCTTCAGCCAATGCAGCATCTGACAAAGCAGCTTGTACAGCATCGAATGAACGAGCAGTTAAGTAACCATACTTAGCGAAGTCTGCTGTAATGTTACCAGAACCATCGAATTGTTCACGATCGTACATTTTCAGGAATTTACTGATCTTGAACGTCTTACCCATATTAGTAGGCATATCTTTGCGTGAAGCAAATTGTTGGTAAATATTTACCGCATTGGCAGCTTTGATACCAGCGCGATCGTAGAAGTGAGTAATCGTATTAGCACCGCTAGTCGCAGTGGTAGTACCGTTACCGTAAACATGCATAGTCATATTCTATTACCTCTTAATTAATGACTTACTTTAATTACAGATTTTTCTGTAGATTCGAGTACCATTCTTCGAAGGCCTCGTCTGAATCTTCCAAATAGTCTGTGACACCTTGTGGCTTACTAGGTCCTGGTTTAGTAGGAGCAGCAGCCTTACGCTTTGCAGCAGCTTGTTCTGTAGTCTTACGTTGAACTTCTTTTTGTTTAACCTCAACTACCTTACGCTCTTGTTGTACAACTTTTTCCTGTTTAGCTTCTTGTACACCACGAGTGTATGCTTCCTGCGCAGCCAACTCTTTATAGTACTCTTGAGCAGCCAACTTATAGTAATCCAAATCTGATCTACGTCCACCCTCATACAGCTTCATCTTCTCTGCAATCGGTTGTACCTTATTATACACACCACTCTTCACATCGATATGTAGTGCTTTGATCAAACTAGGATCCTTACTCATTTCTCGCCACGAACCTTCGTCCCATTCACGATCAATGATTCTACTAGTTACAGCATACTCCTGGTCTTGGCTAATCTCGTCCACAATGTCCTTGATCGCCAGAGTACTTTCGTCTCGACCATAACTTTTAGGAACATACTTACTATCTTCTGTATCTAATTCGAGGGTATCTACACCTGTTCGTTTTAGTACAGCAGCAATCGCAGCCTTATCCCCCTTCAGCACATCGATCATCAAGCTTACATCGTCATGACTCAACTTAGCTTGCTCAATCGCATCGATCGTTTGTCGCCATGGTTTAATCTGTTGCATCTTCCGAGTATAGTCCATAGCTTGCCCAAACACTTTCGGGAACTGAGCTCTAACTTCTTCCTCGGTAAATTCATACTCTTTACCATTAGCCTTCACACGATACTTCTGTGCTGGTTGTACTTCTGTCCCCGCTTTAGCTCCTACTTCTTCAGTTTGCTCAGAATCTACTTCATCAGTCCCGTCGGCATCTGATTCTGCGTTTTCCGAGTCTGCTTCCGTATCTACTTCCACTTCCTCTTCCGTACCATCTAGATCGGATTCTTGAGAGTTATCAAGGTTATCCGACTCGATCATTTCTACCTCTGTAGATTCGTCTACAGCAGGCTCTAATTCTTCACTACCCATCTCTGCCTTAGCAGCTTTGAATGCGGCCTCTAATGCCTCATCATCTAGGTCATACAAATCTTGTTCATTCATTATTCACCATCCCCCTCATCTTGTACCTGTAGTTCAGCATAATCACGCTGTACCTTCAACAAGTATTGTTGGAAGTGGGAAATACCAACCAGCGCTTCTAGCAACTCTGATCGATCAATTCTATCTACTGCAAGCAAACTAGTTTGTCTTACCGCATACTCTTTTAGGTAACCCTCATTGAACACTTTCTGGAAGTTACCATCTTCACCCAAGCTCACCAGTGCATCGAACAACTGATTTACCTTATTACGATAATCTAATTCCAACTGATCTACTTTACTATCGTACTCTTCGCCAGTTGTACCTACTGCTACTACCGTATCCAAATAATCTTGGAATCGTGCTACAGCTACTAGTTTCTCTACTACCTTACCACGTAACCCATTAGTTACCGTATATGGATCAATTAATTCTGCAAGTAGTTCTTCTACATACTCTTTTAAGTAACCATCTTTAACTAGGGTTACATACGCTTTTTTATTTTCTACTGTTTGCAATGCATTACGCAAATTGACCCAGTAACTATTATCGATTGAAATGACATCATCATTTAATTCGTCGTTCGTTAGATTGCTCATTTAGAGTTCCTTCTTTATTGACTACAAATTGTTAAACACACATATTATTATGCATTATCGCATTATAACTAATACGTACTTATTGTCAAGTACTTACTACTTATTTTTTAGGTTTTTTCTTCTTCGACTTTTGCTTCGGCTTATCTACAGTACCACCATAACTATGTCTCACCGTATTATTACTACCATCTCCATAGGTATTTAACCCTGCTGACATAGCCGCTAATCCTTGTTCCACTTACATCGCACCCATCATAGCTGCTTGTGCTGCTAGACCATCGTCACCCATAGGCATACCACCTTGACCCATAGCCCCTTGTACCGGAGCAGGTGCTTGCTGATTCAGCATAGCCATAGCTTCCTTGATCAATTCTACAGGAACTCCCGCAGCTTGTAACTCTTCTGGTGTAATCCCCTGAGCTAGTAACGCTGCAATTTCCTCCACTGACGGCATCTGTCCTGCATTAGGATTACCTGATTGCTGACCCATCTGTGCAGCTAAACCCATTTCTTGTTCTGGCATGTATATCTCCTTACTTAAACATATCTAAAAAACTATTGTACTTAGCAGTAGGAACATACCCTTCAGGGGCATCTCCGCTTAACCAATAAGTTACGCTCTCGTCTAATCCGTTAGCTCTTGCTGCTAACCCTTCTTTAGGTACCTGATTACTCATATCAGTTTCTTTCTGTATTGGGCCAGGAACGTAAGCTGGTCTATCACCACTATTATACGATACTACCTCCGGATCTGCTTTATTACTTGATGCAAACAGAGCTTGCTGTGTTTTAGGGCCGTTAATACCATCCACTTTTAAGTTAGCCCCTTCAGCATTTAATCTTTTTTGCAAAGCTGCTACGGCCGGATCTCCTACAACACCTTGCCCACGAACATGTTTTGTAACTACAGCAGGTTGTGCAGGTTTATCGGCAACTATTATAGGTGCGGCCATAGCAGCATCTTGAGCAGCAATAATGTCAGATGCAAACTTCGTAGAAGGACGCCCATTAGTTTGAGTCTTCATACTATTTGCATCTACTATAGTTTGATAGATAGGTTGATTACTTATCCTACTATTACCTTGTTGTGCCCTATTTCTCAAATTGAGAGTATTATTAGTACCCACTTGATTTTGATGATCCATTAACTGTTCTGTGAAACGTGCAGCTAAGCTTGCATAATCTTTATATCCGCTAGTCATGCTATTGGCTTTAGCCCTACCAGCGTCAATCATAGCTTGATAGTTAGGTTGCAAACCTACAACTTGACCTATACCATAATCATTTACTTGCTGCATACTTAATCCTATCTAATTAATTGTAGTACTGCAGCCATCCTCCATATCTGTAACTGGTGCTGAGTACTACGTATTACTATTATAACCTATTCTTACCTTGTTTGTCAGCTTGCATAGCTCTGAATGCTTCCACATCCAATGTAGCTCTATGGTCCAACACCTTGTTCTCTAGGTTACGTCTATGATCCTCGTCCTTTTCCGCTAATCTAGCTTGTAGTTTAGCAATCTCTTTACGAATCTCTGCAGCTTCTGTCTCACCCGACTCTTCTTGCAGGAATCGCAAATCATCTATATCCGCTTTACTATGAATCGCTCTAGCCTGAGCCTCGTCTCTAGCAGCTCTAGCTAACTTGACTTGTCTATCGATATCATTCTCTAATGCGATACTTTGGTTACGTTGTACCTCTGATTTCAACTTAGCGTTTTCCAACATCATATTTTCCAACTGCAATTGCTTCATTTGCTCTTCTGCTGGATCTGGTTGTGGTTGGTAATCCCTAATTTTCTTAGCCTGGTCTGGCATACGACTTAGATCCAATATCTGTGCCATTAGTTCCTGAGTAATCGCAGGATCTACATTATTACCCAACGTCTGTAACAGGAAGCTTAGTTGTTGTGCTCTTGCACTATTCTCTTCTGCTGTTTCTACCGATAGATCGATATCCACTCTACCATCTAGATCATCCTTACGAATAGGTACATACTCGTCATTCGTAATCCGGATAATCTCTTCTTCTTCCAGAAATTCTGCATTATACGCCATCCACTTACGCATTAACGGCTTAACTAGGTTCTCTGCTATATTTCTTACAATGTTCATCCTACGAACGCTTGTAGCATCCATTGCACCCCTAGCTGCTGTAGCCGTACTACCCAGAGCGTTACCCGATATTCCGCCACTAAAGCTCTTAACACCAGTGAGTGATTCAATCTCATTATTCATCAACCCAATCATATCAAACGCACTACTAGGAATCGGATTATAACCACCCTGCCAGAAGTCTTGTGGTGTACCATTAAACTCGAAGTTCTGACCTTTTTGCCATTTCTTCCTATTAACTACATCCAACGCACCTTTACGAATACCTACCTGACCATTATTACTCTGTGCCATATTATCGATCACACCACGAATAATCGCAGTCTTGATCTTCTGGTTATCACCAATCATCTCCGCACTAGCTTCCCCGTAGATCTGGAACGGTACACTATTATACGGTACTACAATGAACGGTGGTTTACCATCCGGATAGGGATTATCCTGCAAGCGAATGATTGTATCACCCACCCAAGCACACACAATCGCTTCTGCTTCACCATCTTCATTCACATCATAGTTACCCCAGTACTCGTACACCATGATCTTCTTACGAGGATCATCACCGAACTGGAATCTCGTATCATCCTGTGGTCTATAGTCTGCATCGTGCGTACCTGACCCTAACGATTTCGCCACCCTATCTAGATTCTTATATCTACCATCCTTACGTAGCGTACTGATATCCGTTTCATACCTATAGATAACGAACTGACATCTATCCATATCATCCTCACACGTAGGATCTATATAGATATCCTCATTACGACACACCCTAGCTGTAGGTTGATTCTTTTTAACTACTGTCTGCTCTACTTCCGCAATAGTTACATACTCATTACCATATTCATCTACTGCAACGGTCTCTGTTTCAACCATTACCTTTTCGTCTTCGTATTCCCAGCCAGTTTGAATTACCGCAGTACCTTCTTTCTCCAGCACCTTGATCGATTTCAACATGAAGTTGTATCTATCGAACTTTCTGCAGAACTGCGTATTCAACAACAACTCATTCTGTCTAGCAGCCTCCACATCCTCGTAGGTCACCGGAGTACACTTAACTATGTTAGGACTACTTACAAACGGATCTACCAAACTAGGTATAGACCACTCGGACTGTTTCTTGATATCCCTAGATACAATCCTACTCTTACCTTCTTGCTCATTACCGTACGGCTGACCTTCGTATTGCGATCTCCACTCCGTACGTCGTATATCCCATTGCTTCTTGAGTACTTCACTACCCTTCAGATCGGCCTTAAGCGCACTTAGTAGCTTATTTTTATCTACTGCCATATATTACCTTACTTTAGATTTTCTAACTTGTAGATGGTTTTGTACATTAACGCTAGAATAGGATCTACCATAGATTGCATTACAGCATCTTTTTCATCACATTCTTTGTATCTATTATCCTCAATCCATTTAGCATGCATCTTCAATGTCTCTAGTGCAGTACCCTTAGCTTCTGAGTTCATCTTAGGCACTACTAGCAATTTACCCATCTTACCTTGCCATGTTTCTGCAATGTTATCTACTAATTCAATGATATCTTCGTAGTATTCGTCTAGGATCATATGCTCTGCATATGACTTACTACCTAAATGAAATTTGTGCATTTGATCTCGTGACAGGAATAGTAGTGCGATTAATTTTTCCATAAGTACCTCTTATATAATTCTTTGTATTATAACCATCTTAGCTACTATTAGCAACTATGGCTTATTGATCAACCCATTCTTCATCATACTACCATGGCTAGTTCCATACCAGAACCCTAGTACGATCATACTTATATTTTCTAGGAACCCTATAGCCCTACCTAGCGCTACCTCTGATATACCCTCCGGTGTACCATTCAACAACATAAACACATTTGTACCTACTGTCATAACTAGGATTACTATACTCATCCAGAACAAGTGCTTACTCAATCCACCATCTACCATAGCAGTTCTAGCACTCTTCTGATTGTCCACTGCTAGCTGTTCCAGCATCTGTATATGACTAAACCCCAACTCCTGCATCTTTAACTGGAATGCATGATCTAGTTCCTTTAACTTCACCAACTGCTCCTGAGTAGCCCCAGAAACCGCTTGATCGATCTTTTCCTTCTCTGCTGGTACATCGTACCCTAACGCTTCGGAAATCTCCTTAGCGGCCATTGCAAGCAGTGCTGGAGGACCTCCTGCTGCAGCACCTAACCACGGTGCAATCTTACTCAGAAATTCCATTACCCAAACTCTCCATACGGTATATGCTTAACCAACGTAAACGTCTTAGCATCCGGTGTAGTTAGACACTCACATGATGTCAATCTCTTAGTAGCTTTAGCTTTCTGTACAGCATTGATTACCGGACTAGCAATCACCGCTTTCTGCACATCTAACCATCTCGTAGTTTTTAACCCCATATGGATCCATTCAGCACCTTTCCCATTACTCTCACGAATGATCTGAGCACACGCATTAGGTAGTACCAACTCTAGTTGCAGAATCTTATGGAACACATAGTCCAACCCTTCTGCATCCAACCCACTAACTACGAAGTCACACGCTTCTCCAAACAGATGTTGACTAGTCTTACTAGCCCCTTGTAGATTACTATTACCAGCTTCTGATCGTAACCCACTAGTAATCTTTACAGGTCTACCCAGAAAGTCCCTAATCACTTGTAGATTCTGTGCTAGTAGTCGGAAGTTTTCTACATGCACCGGACCTAGTTCTAACCCTCTAGGATTGAATTCTTGTAACGTAAAGTTTTTTGTTAACTGCATCATATTAACCCCACACTTTTTAGTATGTAACCAGCAACAGCTGCCAATCCACCAACAACGGCTCTATCCACCCACCTATTAGTATTATCACTAGTTACTGATTTCTTTTCTAGGACTTCTAGTCTATCGCTGCTCCTGTCAAGTCTTGCATGTAGCGAAGTAACTTTACGTTCTAATTCTTCTAGTTTAGATAGCTGTAACACATTTTCTAAAGCTAATTTGTGGTCATTATCTCTAGATTTAGCCATCTCATTAATTAGCTGCTTCATGGCATCTGTTAACTCAGCTAACCCTTTTTCTAGTCCAAGGTGCTGAGTCTTAATTACCTTGACATCACTTTCTAGTAGCGATAACCTATTATCGCTAATACATACACTATTATTAGTTGGCATAACTATCTCGAATATTAATTAAATGCTGCTATTATATACTATAGTAGTACCATTTACTACCCAATTATACAAGTAGGTTTTTAATCTTAGTTGTACAATCGTTAAACGCAACTTCTGCATCTTCGTCTGTTTCTGCATTTCTAACCTCAGCCTTGCCCTTTAATCTATACTCTCTTATGGCTAGTAGTATAGTATTAAATACCTCGGCTTCATACAGTATATCATCAGTAGCTTCTTTTTTAGTCTTACCACTAGCTTCAATCCAAGACTGTATACTTTTAGGTACAGTTCCACTATACCAGTTTTGTTTAAACTCTTTTGCATCCAATTCTGCTTGTTTGTACTCGAGTGCTCGTACAGCATCCCCTATAACACAGTTCCTCACAGTATCAGCAACCAGATCTATCCTATATAACATATAATCTTTAGTCATCACAACCCCCTACTAGCTTACTACACATACAGCCATAGTACCTATCTGAGCTGTGACAGCACTATTAGCTACTTCTGACCTAAATCTAATTTGTACTGTTGTATCAACATTGGTGGAATTATTTTGTACCATGCAGTTTAGTCTTGCTGAGTTGTTTCCTGCTACGGTTGCAGTACCCAATACACCAG
>ERZ1649853.500-NODE-500-length-16641-cov-7.550886_pt1 | contig 16641 bp, 11 predicted proteins | sample MGYA00575353_ERZ1649853 | MGnify/ENA primary metagenome ERZ1649853 (study PRJEB40853, sample SAMN11349654) | freshwater sediment metagenome | isolation source: river sediment | host: Sediment | place: India: Okhla Barrage, New Delhi | collected 2017-02-21 ...
GCTCCCCGGCATTCATTACTCTTTCAAGCGTTGTCTGCAATGATTTATTCACAAAAATATTCCCATACCGGTCTCCTCGATAAAGACTCGATCTACGAGACCTTATCCCAGGGTATGCGTGGCAGATTTACCAACCAAACCGTCCTGGCTTTGATCCCGGACCATACTCGCTCCTTACCCCTGCCCGATCTATTTCGCATGCTGGTGGAAATCCTGCACGATGTGCGTCAACTGGATTTCATGGTCGCATTGGGCACCCACCCACCTCTATCCGAGGGGTATCTCTTGCAGCTAGTAGGGATCAGTGCAGATGAACGCACGACCACCTACCGTAAGATTGGCTTACTCAACCATAACTGGGACAACCCAACCGTGTTGACCTCGTTGGGCATCATCGATCAGGATGAGATCAAAGCCCTGGCGGGCGCGAACTGGCATTACTCCCTGCCCAACTCGGTTGACATCCACATCAACAAGGCAGTCCTCGAGTATGACCAGATCCTGATCATCGGTCCAACCTTTCCACACGAAGTGGTCGGTTTCTCCGGTGGGGCAAAATACTTATTCCCAGGTATTTCGGGACCAGACATGATCAATGCCACTCACTGGTTGGGCGCCTTGGCTTCCGTGGTCGGCACGATCGGCATCAAAGATACCCCGGTGCGTGCCATGGTGCACGCTGCCGCGAAACGCTTAAAGACCCCGGTAACCCTGGCGGCTTTGATAGTGGAGGGGCATGACCTGGCAGGTGTGTTGGTAGGCGACATGTATACCACCTGGAGCGCGGCGGCAGATATCTCTTCTGAGAGACATATTCGCTGGTGTGAAAAGCCGTTTCAGCGCGTGCTCTCCTGCGCCCCAGCGATGTATGATGAACTGTGGACAGCCGGTAAAGCCATGTATAAAATGGAGCCGGCGGTTGCTAACGGCGGCGAAGTGGTCATCTATGCGCCGCACCTGGATGTGGTTAGTTTTGTGCACGGAAAATATATCTACGAGGTTGGCTATCATATCCTGCCCTATTTCCTGAACGATTGGGAGCGTTTCAAGCATTATCCATTAGGAGTGTTGGCACACAGCACACATGTGCGAGGCTCAGGAGTGCTGGAGAACGGGATCGAAAAGGCCAACGTGCGCGTCACATTGGCCAGCAAGATTTCCCCTGCCGATTGCGCCCACTTGAACCTGGGCTACCTGGATCCGGCAGGGATCAACATCGCCGATTGGCAAGACCGCGAGGAAGAAGGAATTCTGTATGTTCCCCGCGCAGGCGAAATTCTTTACCGGCAGATATAGTACGCACAAAGACATAAAAATCAATATTTCTCTCATCAAATAAATTTGTGGAGCTAAGTATGGATAAAAAATATTCTTTAGGAATTCTTGGTCTGGGTGTCATGGGTCGCAGCCTGGCACAAAATTTTGAGCGCAACGGTTTTCCTCCAATCGGGTACGACGTAGCGCCACGCCTGCCAGACGGTTTTAAAGTGAAGGTTACCAACTCGCTGGAAGAACTTGTAGGAGCGCTGGAAAAGCCACGCGTTCTTTTCCTGATGGTTCCAGCAGGAGCGCCGGTAGATGCTGCCATTGCTTCCTTGAAGCCCTACATCGAGAAAGGCGACATTATCATCGATGGCGGTAACTCCTTCTTCGCCGATACCGAACGGCGTGTTAAAGAGCTCACGCAGGCCGGTTACCATTTCATCGGCATGGGTGTGTCAGGCGGAGAGCAAGGCGCCCTATGGGGTCCCAGCATGATGCCCGGCGGGGCAAAAGAATCCTGGCCGCGCGTTTGTTCCATGTTCGAGGCCATTGCTGCCAAAGCCGAGGACGGTGAAGCCTGTGTGGCATGGATGGGTTTGGGTGGGGCGGGGCATTATGTCAAGATGGTGCATAACGGCATCGAGTACGGCGACATGCAGTTGATCGCCGAAATTTATGACCTGCTACACCGCGGGGCGGGCATCTCGAACGCAGAACTGGCTGATATTTTTGCTGCCTGGAATACACGCGAGTTGCGCTCTTATTTGATCGAGATTACCGCAAAAATCCTCGCCCGCATCGACGAGCACACCGGTCAGTCGCTGGTAGACGTGATCCTGGATGAAGCAGCCCAGAAAGGTACCGGGAAGTGGACCAGCCAGACCGCTCTGGACACCGGCGCAGCTATCCCCACCATTAATGCCGCTGTTGAAAGTCGATTAATATCGGCGCTTAAAGCCGAGCGCAAGGTTGCTGCCAAAGTTTTAGGAAGCGCCGAGAAGTTCACCGGAGACAAAGAAGCACTCATCGCCGCTGCAGAACAAGCGCTGTATGCCAGCAAGATCACTTCATATGCGCAAGGCTTGAGTTTGTTGAAGATGGCTTCGCAAGAATATAACTGGGACCTCGACATTTCAAAGATCGTGCCCGTCTGGCGGGCAGGTTGCATTATCCGCGCTTCCCTGTTGAGCGATATCACCAACGCGTACCGTCGCAACCCGGCGCTGCCAAACTTACTTCTGGACGAAGTCTTCACCGAAGCAGTCGTCAGCCGACAGGCCGCCTGGCGCCAGGTGGTACAAACCGCGGTGGGTCTGGGCATTCCCATACTTGCTACCAGCGCCTCCCTGGCATACTTGGATGCCTATCGCTCAGAGGTCTTGCCTGCCAACCTGACCCAGGCGCAACGCGATTATTTTGGTGCGCATACTTACCGTAGAATTGACCGTGAAGGTACCTTCCACACGCAATGGGAAGGTTAGTCAAGCCAATCGAACCAGAATATCCTTTCAGAAATCATAAAGGAGAAATAATGGGGAACAAAAAGGTAGAAAGCAATGCAGACACCAACCCGGATTTGGATATCCACTGGCACAGTTTGGCATTAGAGGATGTGCTCTGTAAATTAGAAGTACCGGAACAAGGGCTTACCGCAGCCGAAGCCGCCCGCCGCTTAGAGCGCTTTGGCCCCAATGAGCTGAGGGAAAAACCACGCCCAACCTTTTTACAATTGGTTTTGGCGCAATTTAACAACTTCATCGTCATCCTGTTGATCATTGCTTCGCTGGTCTCAGCCATCCTGGGCGACTGGCTCGAAGCCGCGGTAATCATGCTGATCGTATTGCTCAATGCCATCCTGGGCGTGGTGCAGGAGAGCCGGGCAGAAGAAGCCCTGGCAGCTTTGAAGAAAATGGCGGCGCCTGAATGCCAGGTTCTGCGCGATGGTCAGCGCATCTCCGTGCCCGCCAGAGCGTTGGTTCCTGGTGATGTCGTCATGCTGGAGGCGGGCAATTTCATTCCAGCAGATATCCGCCTGATCGAAGCAGTTAACCTGCAGGTGGAGGAGGCTGCGCTGACCGGCGAATCTGTCCCGGTGAAGAAAGATGCAGCCAGGGTATTAGATAAAGACGCCAGCCTGGGTGACCGGAAGAATACGGTCTTCATGGGGACGATCGTCAACTACGGTCGCGGGCGCGGCATTGTTGTCTCCACCGGCATGAACACTCAGCTCGGCATGATCGCTGACATGCTGCAAACCGTGGAAGAGGAAGGCACACCCCTACAGGGTCGTCTCGATCAATTGGGCAAGACCCTGGCAATCGCAGCCTTGGGTATTTGTCTGGTCGTTTTTTTGTTAGGCGCCTATCGCACCGATGTGCTTCGTGTCGGATTTAATGAGCACACCCTCGAAGCCCTCACCGAAAGCTTTATGATCGCCGTCGGTCTGGCAATTGCTGCTGTGCCCGAAGGCCTGGCGGCTGTAGTGACCATCAGCCTTGCACTGGGTATGCGCGAAATGGTCCGCCGCCATGCTTTAATCCGTAAGCTGGCGTCCGTCGAAACGCTGGGTTCCGCCACGGTCATTTGCTCGGATAAGACCGGCACGCTCACTCAAAACGTGATGACCGTCACGCGCTTATGGGTGGACGACAAGTTCGCCGAAGTGACCGGCGCGGGTTATGATCCTAAAGGCGAATTCCTTGTCGACGGTCACAAAGTTGACCTGCAAGCGGTCCCAGGACTCACTACGGTATTATGGGTGGGATTATTGAACAATGATGCTGTATTAGAGCCGTTTTCCGGAGAAAGCGGTAAAACCTTCCGCATGATCGGCGATCCCACCGAAGGCGCTATGGTAGTCGCAGCCATGAAGGCCTGGGAGAGGGTAGACGAGATGCCAAAGGCTTACCCGCGGCGTAAAGAAATCCCCTTCGACTCAGCCTTGAAGCGCATGACCACCGTCCACGAGATCACCTGGATCAAAGAGGAAGGGCTTTCACCGTTCCATGATCAAAGCGCGCTGGGATCGCATGCGATCACCATTAAAGGCGCTCCTGATTTGGTGCTGGAGTTGTGTACTGATTACCAGACGATCGATGACCAGATCAAACCGCTGGATGATGAGATGCGCCGCCGCATTCGAGAAGCCAACGATAGCATGACCAACGACGCGTTGCGGGTGATGGGCTTTGCTTACCGGATCGAGTCTGAAATTCCTGAAGAGTTGACCCGAGAGTATGCTGAGCAATGCTTGGTCTTCGCCGGCTTGATGGGCATGATCGACCCGCCGCGCACAGAAGTAAAACCTGCACTGGAGAAGGCGCGCGGGGCAGGCATACGCACCATCATGATCACTGGCGACTATTCCAACACCGGTCGCGCCGTGGCCGAGACCATCGGGTTGCTGCGCAAAGGCGACAAAGTTCACACCGGTGCAGAGATCAACGAGATGGATGACGCCACGCTGGCGCGGGAAGTGAAACATACCGCCGTATTTGCCCGTGTTTCGCCTGAGCACAAGATGCGCATTGTCAGTGCACTGCGCACAAACAATGAAGTGGTCGCCATGACTGGCGATGGCGTGAATGATGCTCCTGCCATCAAAGCTGCCGATATTGGTGTCGCCATGGGCATCACCGGCACAGATGTGGCCAAAGGCGCAGCCGACATGGTCCTGACCGACGACAATTATGTCAGCATCGTGGCAGCCGTAGAGCAGGGGCGCGTCATCTATGCCAACATCCGCAAGTTCGTCTTCTTCCTGTTGTCTTCCAACATCGCCGAGATTATGATCATCTTCCTGGCGACGCTGGCAGGCTTGCCCATGCCGCTGACCGTCATCCAATTGCTGTGGCTCAACTTGCTCACCGACGGTGCCCCGGCCTTAGCCCTGGCGATGGAAAAAGGTGATCCGGATATAATGGAGCGACGGCCACGCCCGAAGAGCGAATCGATCGTCAATAGTTCCATGCGCCTAGGCATGGTCATCCAGACTATTGCCCAAACAGGCGCTGTTCTAGGTGCCTTCCTGCTGGGGTTATACTGGCATCTAGAAAACGGTACAGCTATCCCAGAAGGGATGAACGCCCTGTCCTACCTGCTCAAGCATGACTGGAGCGGCGTGGATGTAAAAACCGCCGAGACGATGGCCTTTGTGACCCTTTCACTATGCGAGCTCTTCCGCGCCTATACCGTTCGCTCCGAGCGCGCCTCGATCTTCCGTCTGGGTATGTTTTCGAACAAATACATGCAATATGCTGTTGGTTTGTCGCTCATCCTGCTACTGATTGTGGTTAATGTACCCTTCTTGCAACCCATCTTCAACACGCACTTCTTGGCTAGCAAAGAATGGATAATCGTCATTGGCCTGGGAATCATCCCGGCGATCGCCGAAGAGTTTACAAAACTCTATCTGCGCACCCAGGATAAGAAAGCCACCCGAGTATAATATCACTGAGGACAACATGATAGAAAATAAACAACTACAAGATTTAGCCATCAACACCATCCGTTTCCTTTCCGCGGATGGCGTACAACAAGCCAATTCCGGGCATCCCGGCCTGCCCATGGGCGCCGCACCCCTGGCATATACGATCTGGACTCGTCACCTGCGCCACAATCCAGCCAACCCACAGTGGCCTAATCGCGACCGTTTCATTCTCTCAGGCGGGCACGGTTCTATGCTACTCTACAGCCTGCTGCACCTGACTGGTTATGATCTGCCATTGGATGAACTAAAACGTTTCCGGCAGTGGGGTAGCCTGACTCCCGGTCACCCCGAATATGGCCTGACGCCCGGCGTCGAGACGACCACCGGACCGTTGGGGCAGGGCTTTGCCAACGGTGTTGGCATGGCAATGGCTGAGGCGCACCTGGCAAAGATCTACAACCGTCCAGGTCACGAGATCATCAACCACTATGTATATGCGATCGTCACAGATGGCGACTTGATGGAAGGAGTCGCATCAGAAGCAGCCTCCCTCGCCGGTCACTTGCGTCTGGGCAAGTTAATTTACCTGTATGACGACAATCGCATCTCCATTGAAGGTTCCACCGATATCACCTTCACCGAAGATCGCGGCAAACGTTTCGAAGCCTACGGCTGGCATGTCCAGCGCGTGGATGACTCTCTGGACATCGAGGCCATCGACCGGGCTATTCAGGCTGCCAAGCTCGATCCACGTCCGTCACTAATCATGGTGCGCACTATCATCGGCTATGGCTTGCCCACCCGCGCCGGCACTGCCAAGGCGCATGGCGAGCCACCAGGTGATGCTGAGCTGGATGGGGCAAAAGACAAGCTGGGATGGCCGAAAGAACCGCGTTTCTACATCCCAGACGAGGCGTTGGTTTTCTTCCGGCAGGCACAGGTAAATGGCGCTCAACTGGAAGCCGAGTGGCAGCAGAAGATGGAAAGCTACAAGGCAGCCTATCCTGAATTAGCCGCCGAACTCGGACGCCGTTTGACGGGCATGCTGCCCGCAGATTGGGATAAAAACTTACCCGAGTTCTCCGCGGATGCAAAAGGAATCGCAACCCGGGCTGCATCGGGCAAGGTGCTAAACGCTCTTTCCGAAAAACTCCCCGATTTGTTTGGCGGCTCAGCCGATCTGGCTCCCTCCAACAACACCTGGATGAGTAACAGCCCGGCTTTCGCGCCCGAAAAGGACGGTGTGGATTGCCATGAAGGGCGCAATATCCACTTTGGGGTACGCGAGCATGGTATGGGCTCGCTGGTCAACGGCATGGCTTACCATGGCGGCGTTATCCCCTTTGGCGCGACTTTTATGGTCTTCTCAGACTATATGCGCCCGCCCGTGCGCATCTCGGCGCTCTCACATTTGGGCTCGATCTGGATCTTCACCCATGATAGTATCGGTGTAGGTGAAGATGGGCCTACCCATCAGCCCGTAGAACAGCTTGCCGCCCTGCGCGCTATTCCAAACTTGATCACCCTGCGACCGGCAGACGCCAATGAAACCCGCGAAGCTTGGAAGATTGCCATCGAGTACCGTCACCGCCCGACTGCACTGGTGTTGACCCGCCAAAACCTACCCACCATTGACCGGACTATCTATGCACCTGCCGACGGTTTGCGTAAAGGCGCTTACGTGCTGGCAGACTTGGGCAAAGACAAATCTCAAATCATCTTGATGGCCAGCGGCTCAGAGGTAGGATTGATCATCGCCGCGGGTCAGAAGCTCGCCGAGCAAGGCGTGTCCGTACGGCTGGTCTCCTTCCCCAGTTGGGAATTGTTCAAAGAACAGGAACAGGCTTATCGTGACTCAGTCCTCCCGCCCGAAATCGAGCTGCGCCTGGCTGTCGAGGCCGGTGTCTCCCAGGGCTGGCACCAATGGACAGAAGGCAAAGGTCGCGTCCTCGGGCTAGACCGCTATGGCGCTTCCGCTCCAGCGGGAGAAGTCTTTAAAAACCTTGGCTTCTCTATTGAACATATCGAGCAGATCGTGCATGAATTAATCCAAAAATAGAGGCAGAGGACGATGAACACAACCCAACAACTTTTCGAAGCTGGACAGTCGGTGTGGTACGACAACATCCAGCGCAGCTTGCTGAAGAATGGCGAGATCGCCCGCATGATCGCCGATGGCGAAATCCGCGGTATCACATCCAACCCAACCATCTTCATGAACGCTATTACCAAATCGCAGGATTACGATGAAAGCTTGCTGCCTCTGATCAAAGCCGGATTCAAAACAGAAGATATTTTCTTTCACCTGGCGATCGAAGATATCCAGGAAGCCGCTGAGCTGTTCCTGCCTCTCTACCAGCAGAGCAACGGCGGCGATGGGTATGTCAGCCTGGAGGTCAGCCCTTACCTGGCGAATGACACTGCCGGCACACTGGCGCAAGCTAAGGATCTATGGCAGCGGGTGAACCGGCCAAACCTGATGATCAAAATTCCTGCTACCATCGCGGGTCTGCCTGCCATCGCCGAGGCAATTGCTGCCGGCATCAATGTGAACGTCACCTTGATCTTTGCTCTGAAGCGTTATGCAGAAGTGATAAATGCATACATGCAGGGGCTCGAAAAGCGTGTGCAAGAAGGACGCCCGATCAACTCAATCGCCTCGGTTGCATCCTTCTTTGTCTCACGTGTTGACACCAAAGTCGACGCACGATTGCAGGAGATCATCCAGGCAGGTGGTCCGCGTGCGACCAAGGCCGATGCCCTGTTGGGCAAAGCTGCCATCGCTAACGCCCGCCTGGCATACCACGATTACCAACAAGTGATTGCCACAGAACGATTTACGAGGCTTAAAGCACATGGAGCGCATGTGCAGCGCCCGTTATGGGCATCAACCAGCACTAAGAATCTTAAGTACCGCGATGTGGTCTATGTCGAGGAGTTGATTGGGCCTGACACGGTGAACACCATGCCCCCGCAAACGGTTGTGGCTTTTCTAAAGCATGGTATCGTTCGCCAGAGTCTAGAAGAAAACCTAGATGGAGCGCGCCAGGTTTTGGCGGATCTGGAATCCCTGGGGATTTCTATGGACAAGGTAACGCGCGAATTAGAGGAGGAGGGCGTTATCTCCTTCTCAGATGCCTTCACGGTTCTATTACAGGCAATTGATTCGCGCCGATAAATCTCTAGCAATTTCGTAGTAGATCAAAAAAACCTGCCGATTGGGTAGGTTTTTTTGTCACGAACAGATTTCCAATCAGGTGCTTCAACGGGCGGGAGAGATCAGACCTCCTGTGTCTTTATGAATCGCCAGGGAGTGAGAATGGAGCTTGACCAGTCGTGACACGATTTCCATCGGCGGGAGGATCTCATCCACCGTACCAGCATCGATCGCCATTTTAGGCATACCAAACACGGTGCAACTTTCTTCGTTCTGGGCAATGATATGTGCACCTGCTTTTCCCAAGTTTTTCAATCCTTCGACTCCATCATCACCCATTCCAGTTAAAATGATGCCGACAGCATCCTTGCCGAACACTTTAGCGACCGAGTCAAACAACATTGTGGCAGACGGGCGATGACCTTTCAGCGGTGCAGAGGTATCCAGATGCAGCCGACCACCAGGCGTAACGACCAGATGTGCTCCCCCAGGAGCAATATAGACCCTGTTAGGAACCAGTCGTTCCTGGTCTACCGCGGTTACAACGGTCAGAGCACTACTGCTATTAAGCCAATCGGCCATTCCTTGTGCAAATGTTTCCAAAACGTGTTGTACCACTACGATTGGAATCGAGAATTCTTTGGGTAGGTTGTCAAAAATATACTTTAAGATTGGCGGCCCCCCTGTAGAGGCCGCAATTGCTACCAGCCGTACAGGGCGGGTTACCATAGACTGGAGCATAGCGGTCATCGGTCCAACATTGTTTGCAGAAAAGCTCGCTTTACTACGCGAAAGAACTTTGAGACCCGCCATCGTACGGATCGTGCTGATCAATTGCTCTCTTACCACGTCGAAATTCTTCGCCAATAGACCTGATGGCTTCTCAATCACGGTTAACGCACCTGCCTCGAGTGCACGAAAAGCAATTTCGTCGTCTGCATCCACTCCGCCCGCCAGGATAATGATCGGTGTGGGGCATACACTCATGATTTGGCTGGTAGCCTCCAGGCCATCCATGACCGGCATGCGGATATCCATGGTAACCACGTCCGGGTGAAGCCGCAACACCATTCTCACCGCCTCGGCGCCATGGATTGCCTGCCCGACGACCTGGATATCAGGCAAATCACTCAACATCATTTCCAAAATCGTTCGGATCGAAGGTGAGTCATCCACGATCAGAGCGCGAATGGGGTGAGACGGTTTTTGTGAGGACGAAGTAGTCATAATATCTTTAAGAATACATCCACAACCTGAGGATCAAACTGTGTGCCTGACTGCCGTCGTATATATTCTATCACTTCTTCTTTCGGCCATGCCTTCCGATATGGTCGGTCATTGAGCAGAGCGTCCCAAACATCCACGACAGCAAAGATGCGCGCGGGCAATGGAATGTTCTCACCTGCTAAACCATTCGGATATCCGCTGCCATCCCAGCGTTCATGGTGGAAAAGGGGTATATCAAGAGCAGGTTTAAGGAAAGGCACAAAGGACAATAGATCCTTTGCGTACTCGGTGTGCTTGCGCATGATCGCCCATTCTTCTACAGTGAGCTCACCGGGTTTAAGCAAGATTTGATCAGGGATGCCCATTTTGCCAACATCATGCAATAAAGCACCACGGCGGATATGTTCTAAATCTTTTCCCTGCACGCCCATAGCGCGCGCAATTTTGAGCGTCATATCTGTGACACGCTGGGAGTGACCTTGAGTCTCGATATCACGCATTTCCAGCGCAGCTGACCAACCTTGGATGGTAGCATTATACGATTGGGTCATATCGAGGTTAGCCATACGCAGCTCTTCCATCATTGAGGCATTATCGACGGCAACCGCGGCCTGGTTCGCCATTGCCTTCAGGAAATCCAACCATTCCGAATCAGCGACCAGCGGAGTGCGGTGAAAGACCTCTAAAGCGCCTTTAAGCTTATCTTTACTATACAACGGCACAATGACGTAACCGACAAAACCTTCGCCGTTCATTTGGTCGCGATCTGATACCGCTTGTTCCAGGGACAGGTTCCCCATTTGTTCCATATATCCATACTGAGAAGACCTGCCAGCCAATCCCTCACCTAAGCGCAGACACAGGTCGCGAAATGATGTTGACCGAAACCCGTATCCCTCGAAGAACTCAAGGTCATGAGTCGAAGGACTATATAGTAACACCGCAGCAGCATCCAGGTTGAGTTGGAAGGTAATTTGGTGCAACGCCACCCTCAAAGCATGATGCGTATCATGGTTGTTTAAGATCGCCTCATCCACCATGCACATGGCAGTCATATGCTGCAGTTGGGTGCTAAGCTCTTTTTGGATTGCATGCTTGTAGATCGCCACCTCCACAGCAATATGCAATTCGCGGCTAGAAACGGGTTTTTGGATATAGGCATACGGCTCGGTGATCATGGCGCGCCGCAAAGTTTTGTCATCACTTGAAGCAGTGACATAAATGGTCGCAATGCTCTCTTGAGCCCGGATGACTTGCGCTGCTTCGATACCATCCATCTTCCCCTCGAGGTAAATATCCATCAAGATCAGGTCTGGATGTAAGGTAAGAGCCTTCTGTACGGCCTCCTCACCTGTATTACAAATAGACACCACCTCATAGTCAAGTTCCTTTAATTTGTCTTCGATATCAATCGCATTCGCGATTTCATCTTCAACTACCAGGATTCGTGCAGAGCTCATATCTTCACCTAAAACCCTTGCCCATCCCAAACAATAACCGTTTCCAGGGTTTAATCTTCGCGATTTACAATTCCCATCTGGCGCAATGTCTCGATTAACACCGCATCGGCAAAAGCATCCTTGGGAATGTAATCGATCGCCCCGTACTCTAGTCCTAGTTGTACAGCTTCAGTCGCATCCCAACGGGTGAACAGGATGATGGGCACATCGGCAACATCTGACGAGGCTTTCAACATCTTGCAAACTTCGAAGCCGTTCACTTCTGGCATCTGAATATCGAGAATGATCACATCTGGATGTAGCTGGTGAGCCATGCGCAAGCCCATGCGCCCATTGATCGCACAGAGCACCTGGATACCCTCTTGCTCAAGAATGGCTTGCAAGTGCGTCGCCTGAGTCGGGCTGTCTTCAATTACGAGAGCCACCTTCGAATTCAAATCAAACTGATTGGTCATGCTATCTCCTCACAACCCATTTCGTTAGAACTACTTCTACCTGCTCATTACCCAGGTAGTGAACTGCAATATCATCCACCATCCAACTGATATTGCCTACCGATATTTTTACCGGTTTTTGTTCGCCAGGATCTGGAAACGTACAGACCACGCGCAAACCCACATTCTTTTCCTCGTTCAAGTTCTCGATGGCGATCGATGTAGAGCTGGACCCGTTTCCCAGGCTCAAACCTTCCATCAGTGATGAAGTCGCCAATGAAATACGTGCCTGGTCACCGAGGTCCATTCCAGCGCGCCGTGCCGCTTCTCGTACCTGCATACGGGTGATAATGATGTCATTGGGATTGTTGATTGTCAGGGTTTGTTGTGCTAACATAAGCTTTTCCCCGAATGCACCGGTTATGATCGAACCTCATAAATATGGTTGATACGATTGAGCACGCCTACAATATGTTCCAGGCTGAGCACTTGATCCACAGCGTTACGCATTTTCACCTCTCGGGGCATGCCATAAACGACGCTACTTTGTTCATCTTGGGCAATGACCAGACCGTTGGCTTTATGCAGAGCTGTAGCGCCTTCTGCACCGTCGTCACCCATTCCGGTCAGGACGACACCCATGGCATGACGCCCATAGATGCGGGCTAACGAGTTGAACAGATAATTCGCAGAGGGTCGTAAACCCTTATAAGCATCTTCTTTTGTCAGATGGATCGTTCCCCGCGTGCTGACCTGCAAGTGGTAATCGTCGGGAGACAGATACACCTTACCAGCCTGCAACTTATCACCCTGGATCGCAAGGTTGACATCAATATTGACCTGGGTGCGTAACCAGGTTGCCAGGCCTTTGGCGAAACCTTCGGTGATATGCTGCACAACCAATATAGGCAAGGGAAAATCCTTTGGAAGCCCACCTAAAACTGTTACCAAAGCAGATGGGCCACCGGTAGAGGCGGCAATACCGATAACTTTGATCTCAGGCAAACGCTGCTTCAAGAAAACGTCAAATTCTTCTACGAGCCCCTGCTTAGCCTCTGCTTGGGGCTTTTTGTCTGCTCCATCTCTTGTTCGGAAGTGGTGAAGTACAGGCACGTCTGCCATCAGTCGCACGGTTTGAACGATATTGTTGCAAGTTTCAGTGTCATTAATGCCAGGCTTACTCACTACTGTCAACGCGCCGGCGCGCAGCGCTTTAAAAGATAGATCCACGTCCTGCGATACGCTGCTGCCCGTCACCAGTACGATCGGCGTTGGCGCCTCACGCATGATCTGTTTCGTCGCTTCGAGACCGTCCAGCTTGGGCATGCGAATGTCCATGATTACCACATCTGGATGTAAACGCTTCACCAGCGCAACGGCATCCATGCCGTTGAAGCCAGTGCCAATGACCTGGATATCAGAACTGCCTCGGAACAAACCCAGCAACAATTCTCTCGATGTCGCCGAGTCATCCACCACTACGATATTGATCACACCCGCTTTCCCCTTGTGCATCTACTTTTATTCCCCAGCTTCTTCATCTGAGATCAATTCCAGTTCTGCGAGTGTTCTAACCAGGACGAGGTCAGAAAAGGCATCTTTCGGTATGAAATCAACCGCTCCTTCACCTAAACCCTGGCGTAGTTTCTCGGGTTCGCTGTGCGCGGTCAGAAAGATTACCGGAACATTTTCCAGTGTAGGATCTTGTTTGATAAGGTGACAGGCTTCCAACCCATCCATGCCAGGCATCTGGATATCCAGGATGATCAAATCAGGATTGGACTTCTGTGCAATAGCGACCCCCGTCATTCCATCCGCCGCACAGAGCACGTTGAGCCCATGTTGTTCAAGCAACTGGATCATCGCAAATGCTTGAACTGGGCTGTCTTCGACGACCAGGACGGTTTTAGACTCGTTATGATATACAGGTTTGTCACTATCCATCAAACACCTTCCAACTCTTCATATGTACGGTCAATTATCGCCATTGAGTGCCTTTATTCCTCTGTTTTGATTTAGATCAATTGCTCAATGGTCTCAAGCAGGTTGGTTTGGTCGAAACTGCTTTTCACGATATAAGCATCTGCGCCGACCTCAATCCCTCGAGCCTTGTCTTCCGGCGAGTCAAGCGAGGTGACCAGGATCACTGGAACGTCCTTGGTGCTTTCCTCGGTCTTTAGCCGCCGGGTGAGCTCAAAGCCGTCCAGTCGCGGCATGGCAATATCGGAGATGATCAGATCGGGCAAGTCGCTGCCTAAGATCAGGTTGATGGCCTCCAAGCCATCATTCGCCAGTTTCACATCATACCCGGCTGCTTCCAGGATGTTCTTTTCCAGTGTGCGTGTGGTAATCGAGTCGTCGACGACCAGGATGTGGTGCTGAGGCCGGCTCTCAACGGTGACCACGGCAGCCTCAGCAAAGCTTGAGTCCAGAACGGATCGACCGCCACCGCGCTGCGCCATCTTGATCAAGTCAGAAACCTGCAAGATCAAAGTGACTTCGCCATTGCCCATGACGCTTGCCCCGGCGATCCCACCCACGCGGGTAAGCTGCCGTCCCAATCCCTTGATCACCACCTCTTGCTCGCTGATGAGATCATCTACGGCAAAAGCCATGCGCCGTTCGACCGCAGACAAAACAACCACCGGAAGACGTTGATCACCATTGCGCCTATGATTACTGCGCGGCAATCCCAACACATCTCCCAGGTGCGCAAGCATGATCGGTTTCCCGTCATAGTGTAATGTGTCGTGACCCCCGACAGAGGATATCTCCTCGGGGCGGACTTGTAATATGCGCTCGATGGCATTCAAGGGGATCGCGAATGCCTGGTCAGAGACACTCACCAACAAGCCCCGAGAACTGGTGAGCGAGGTTGGTATGGTCAAGATGAAACGCGAGCCCTGTCCAGACGCCCATTCCAGATTGATCTGCCCATGCAAGTTTTCCACGTTGCGGCGCACCACATCCATGCCCACACCGCGGCCGGAGATATCGGTAATGATCGGGTTAGCCGAGAATCCGGTGGTATAGATCAGCTCAACCAATTCGGGGTCGTTGAGTGCGGAGGCATTAGGGATATTGCGACGGATAGCCGCCTTGCGAATTGCCGCCAGGTCCAATCCCGCTCCGTCATCGGCGACGGAGATCGTGACATCCTGGCCTGAATGCTCGACCGCCAGGGTGATCGTGCCTGAGGCAGGTTTGCCCATTGCCAGGCGCTTTTCTGGCACTTCGATACCATGATCGACGGCGTTACGTAGCAAATGGATGAGCGGGTCTTTGATCTGCTCCAGCACGCGCTTGTCCAGCTCGATATCACCACCCGTGATCTCCAGCACAGCCTGCTTGCCGTAGCTCTGCGCCAGGTCACGCACCATGCGCGCAAACGTGCCTGTGATCGTGTTGAGCGGCAACATGCGTACACGTTTGATTTCATCTTCAAGGCCGTCGATCACCAGCGACATCTGCAATGTATCGCTGTTGTACTCGCGGAACAGGTCGTCGATCTGCGCACTCATCTCGCGCATCCGCTCCTGGCTTTCGCCAATATAATGCAGCAGGCTTTCCAATTCTTTTCTGCGGTTTGGAGAATTCCAGAATTCCGCCTCGGATACAGCCGTGGTCACCCCATGGCGGGTTAACCGACTATAGGCGCTGCGTACGCTCACCCATTCCTTTTGCCATAATGCCATGAATTCCTGCGCCTGGTGCACCTGGCTCAGGCGCTGCTGAGCATGGATCTTGGTCACTAAAAGTTCGCTAAGCTGTGCCATCAAAGCGTCCAGCTTGGTCACGCTAACGCGGATCGTCTCATCTGCAGTCGGTGACTGCGCCAAAGCGGGTTGGTCTGCAACAGGCTGCGAGGGTGCAATCACCTGCTCCTGGGATAGGTTTGGTTCAGGACGTTCCTGAGGTTTGCTGGCAGTAACCATTTTATGGCTGTTGCTATCATCCGCAGCTTCTTTCAGGTCCGTGACAATATCTTCTAGCAGGTTGTCGCTCAGCGTCTTTGGTTCAATAGCAGAAACTTCTCTTTTTCGTGGTTGAACCGGCGCAGGTTCAGCTTGAGACACGGGTATTTTCTTCTCAGCTTGGGCGGCATCTTTCTTCCCGGGTGAACGAAACTCCTCCAATGCTACCAACGCTTGTAAAGACTGAGATGGGGGCGTGGTTTCGCCCTCCTCATAAGCCACCTGGGTCGCCTGGATAGCATCCACCGCTTTGTAGCAGGCGGTGAACATTTCTGGGGTAGGAGTCAGCTTATCATGCTGTAATGCCCCCAGAACATCCTCGAGAGCATGCGCCAACTGTTCGATAGCGTTCACACCCACTGCCCGTGCGGCGCCTTTCAAACTGTGCGCTGCCCGGAAAAGATTACCCAGGGTTTCCTCTTTATCTGCGCCTGACACCCGCTGCTGTTCGACAGCCAACAAGCCATCGTTCAACGTTTGAACATGCTCGGCCAGTTCAGCCCGGAAACTACTGATGATTTGCTCGCGAATTTTTGTACTGAGTGACATTTTGCATCCTCTTTATCAGGAGGTAAAAGATAATTTCGTTTACCGCATGTTAAAAGCTATACTGTGCTACGGTTTCGTTCATCTTGCGCGACAGCTCGTTCAGGTTCTGGGCTGATTTCTCCGCCTGCCGCGTGCTCGCCAGGCTCTG
>ERZ1649853.501-NODE-501-length-16638-cov-17.775915_pt1 | contig 16638 bp, 11 predicted proteins | sample MGYA00575353_ERZ1649853 | MGnify/ENA primary metagenome ERZ1649853 (study PRJEB40853, sample SAMN11349654) | freshwater sediment metagenome | isolation source: river sediment | host: Sediment | place: India: Okhla Barrage, New Delhi | collected 2017-02-21 ...
CCTCCGTCGGCCGCTCCGCGGCGGCGCCCGCGATCTCGGCGAGGGCGGCCGCGTACGCCGGGTGCGCGCCCGGAGCGGGCGCCCGCGCGATCGACTCCGCTCCGGCGGCGCGTGCCAGCGGCGGCAGCTCGAGGTCGAGCTCGTAGCGCGTTTCCAGGTTCTCGCAGGCGAACGAGATGGGCGCCACGACGAGGCGGCGCGCTCCGGCCGCCGCGGCGCTCGCGATCTCGTCGAGCAGGTACGGCCGGGTCCACTCGGCGCGGCCGAGGCGGCTCTGGTAGGCGAGGGCGATCTGCGCCCGCCCGGCCAGCCTGCGCCCGAGCGCCGCCACGGTGCGCTCGACCTCGGCGACGTAGCCGTCGCGGCGGGCGAGCCTCTGCGGCAGGCCGTGGGCGCTCGCGATCACGCGGTCGGCGCCGTCGAGCCGCGCCAGGATCCCTTGCGCGAGCGCCTCGACGTAGCCCGGGGCCTCCGCGTGGGAGCGGACGGCGACCAGCTCCGCGCGGCCGCGCGCGGCCCGTGCGGCCGCGCCGAGGACGACGCCGGTCGTGGATCGCGACTCCTGCGGGAAGAGCGGCAGCGCGACGATCCGGCGGGCGCCGGAGGCGACGAGCCCGGCGACCTCGTCCGGGATTCGCGGGGCGCTCAGGGCGAAGGCGTGCCGGACGGAGATGCCGGCCCCGAGCCGCGCGGCCACGGCCGCCGCGAGCGCCGCCGTCCCCTCGTGGATCGGGCTCCGGCCTCCGATCGCCTCGTAGTGGACCGCCACCCGACGCCAACGGCGTGCGGCGATCCACGAGGCGAGCAGGGTGCTCAGCGGCCGCGGCAGCCCGATCACGGCCGGCTCCGAGAGCAGGTCCCGGAGGAACGGCCGCACCTCGACCGGGGAGGCCGGTCCGCCGAGGTCGAGCAGCAGCACGCCCGCCCGCGCGGTCATACGGTCCTCGAATAGATCTGCCCGCCCGCCACCGCCTCGAGGTGGCGGTCGAACGCCATGCAGACGTTGCGCACGAAGAAGCGGCCCCGCGCGGTGACGGCGACGCGGCCGCCGTCCGCCTCGACCAGGCCGTCCGCGATCATGGGCCCGAGCCGCGCCAGGTCGTCGGCGAAGTACGTCGCCGCGTCGATCCCGAAGCGGCGGCCGAGCGCGACGAGGTCCGCGCGGAAGTTGCAGAACACGTCGAGCAGCAGCTCGCGGCGGATCTCGTCGTCGCGGGAGAGGAAGTAGCCGCGGTAGACGGGGAGCCGGCCCCGGGCGACCGCGTCGAGGTAGGCCGCGGTCTCCTTCGCGTTCTGGGAATAGACCGGGCCGACCGCCGAGATCCCCGAGGGGCCGAACGCGAGGAGGTCGAGGCCGCGCTGCGTCGTGTACCCCATGAAGTTGCGGTGCAGGGTCCCGGCGGCGGCGGCGCGCGCCAGCGGATCCGAGGGCATCGCGAAGTGGTCCATCCCGATCGGCACCAGGCCGGCCGCGCGCAGCACGTCCATGGCGGCCAGGAACAGCCGCAGCTTCTCGTCCGCGGTCGGCAGCCCGCGGGAGGCGAGCGCCGCCTGGTGCGGGTGCAGCCACGGAACGTGCGCGTAGGAGTAGAGGGCGACGCGGGTCGGTCCCAGCTCGACGAGCGCCTCGGCGCCCCGCGCCATCGTCTCCGGCGTCTGCCCGGGCAGCCCGTAGATCAGATCGAAGTTGATGTGCTCGATGCCGGACGCCCGCAGGACGGCCACCACGCGGCGGACGTGGGCGACGCCGGCGCCGGGGCGGAGCGGGGCGATGATGGCGTCGTCCATGTCCTGGACGCCGAGGGAGAACCGCCGGAAGCCGTGCGCCACGAACCGCTCGATCCGGCCGGCGGTGGCGGTCCGCGGATCGATCTCCACCGACCTCTCGGCGTCCCCCGCGATCCGGAAGCTCCGCTCCATCCCGGCGAGCAGCCGCTCGATCCGCTCGGCGCCGAGGTCGTTCGGGGTTCCGCCGCCGATGGCCACCTGGCGCACGATCCGATCCGCCGACACCACCTCGGCGGCGAGCGCCATTTCGTCTTGCACCGCGTCGACGTAGGCGTCGACCTCGGCCTGCGGGCGGGCCGTGGTGGTGTGGCAGCCGCAGAAGGCGCAGCGAACCGCGCAGAACGGCACGTGGACGTAGAGGCCGAGCCCGGGATCCGGATCGAGCGCGCGCCGGGCGCGCCACGCCTCGGCCACGCGCTCCGGATCGATCTCCGCGAAGTGGTTGGCGGGAGGGTAGCTCGTGTAACGCGGACCTCGCACGTCGTACCGGCGCAGCAGCTCGGGATCGACGCGCCGCGGATCCTGGGCGTCTGCCGCCGGAGGAGCGTCCTCGATCCGCCCGCTCACCTCGCCGTCTCCTTCACAGCCTCCACGAACGCCGCGACCCCCTCGGGCGGAGTGTCGGGGGTGAGCCCCTCGCCGACGTTCACGACGTACGGGGTGCCGCGCAGCGCGTCCACCGCGGCGACCACGTCGCGCCGGATCCGCTCGGGAGGCGCCGTCATGAGGGCCGGGTCGAAGTTGCCCTGGAGCCCGGTCCCCTTCGGCAGGCGGGCTCGGGCCTCGGCGAGCCGGAGCGAGCCGTCGACGGCGACGACGGTGGCGCCGCTCGCCGCCGCCTGCTCCAGGTTGCCGGCCGCGTTGCGGACGTAAAGGAGGATCGGAACGCCGGGGGCCCCCAGCCGCTCGACGACGCGCCGGGTGTAGGGGAGGGCGAGCGCGGCGAAGTCGTCCGGCCCGAGCTGCCCCGACCAGGTGTCGAAGATCTGCACGGCGTCCGCGCCCGCCTCGATCTGCGCGGCCAGCAGCTCGGCCACCGCGTCGGCGACTCGGGTCAGGAGGGCGTCGTAGAGCGCCGGCTCCCGGTGCGCCATCGCCTTCAGGGCGAAGGTCGACTTCGAGGGGCCGCCGCACGCCATGTACGCGGCGAGGGTGAAGGGCGCTCCCGCGAAGCCGATGAGCGCGTGGGCATCGCGGAGCTCCGCGCGGAGCAGGCGGACCGCCTCGGCCACGAAGCCGAACGCCGCCCGGCCCGGCGCCTTCAGCCGCTCGAGCCCCGCCGCGTCGCGGACGAGCGGGCCGAGGACCGGGCCGCCGGTCTCGTAGCGCACCTCCAGCCCCATCGCGGCGACGACCGTGAGGATGTCGCTGAACAGGATGGCGGCATCCATCCCGAACCGGCGCAGAGGCTGCATCGTCACCTCCGCCGCCAGATCGGGCGTGGTCATCATCTCCCAGAAGCCGTGGCCGGAGCGGATCTCCCGGTACTCGGGGAGGTACCGTCCCGCCTGCCGCATCAGCCAGACCGCAGGACGATCGACGGGCGCGCCCGCGCACGATGCCAGGAATCGCTCGCGTCCTCGCAACGGCTCCCTCGCCTCGGGGCGCCGCTCCGCCCCGGCCCCCTCACCAGGATGGCACACGGACCGGGGCGCCGTGTCACGGCTTTGTCACACCGCGCCCCGGGCGGCCCCGGGGCCGCGCGCGGGAGGTCCGGGCCTCCAAGGACCCGGGCCGCGTGGTACCATCCTTCGAATCGGCGGTACGGGGCGTGCCCGCGCCGTTCGGGAGTTCATGGAACACGCGCTGCCCAACTTCACGTCCTCGAGGCTGGCGTTCGCGTTCGGCCTGACGCTCCTGGCGGGCATGGCCACCGGCCTCGGCAGCGCGGTCGCGTTCTTCGCCCGCCGCACCAGCCTGCGCCTGCTCGCGTGGACGCTGGCGTTCTCCGCGGGCGTGATGCTCTACGTGTCGTTCGCGGACATCCTGCCGAAGGCGGCCGAGAACCTGGGACGGACTCGCGGCGCTTCCGCCGCCGCCTGGCTCGCCCATCTGGGATTCTTCAGCGGGATCGCCTTCATGGCGCTCATCGACGCGCTCGTTCCCAAGGCCGAGAACCCGCACGAGCTGCGCGCCGACGACGACGTGCGGCGGCTCAAGGCCGCGTCCGTCCCCGGGGCCCCGCTCGCCGTCGAGGGGCACGGCCTGCGGCGAATGGGCCTCTTCACGGCGCTGGCGATCGCCATCCACAACTTTCCGGAGGGAATGATCACCTTCCTCTCGGCGCTCGAGAATCCGGTGACCGGCGGAGCCATCGCCCTCGCCGTGGCGCTGCACAACATCCCGGAAGGCATCAGCGTGTCCGTGCCGATCTTCTTCGCCACGGGGCGGCGGGGCCGGGCGTTCGCGCTGTCGTTCCTGTCGGGGCTGGCCGAGCCGCTCGGCGGTGCGGTGGCCGCCGTGGCACTGGACCGGCTGCTTCCGGGCAGCTTCGCGGGTCTCGTCTTCGCGGGCGTGGCCGGGGTGATGGTCTACGTCTCGATCGACGAGCTGCTCCCGACGGCGCGCCAGCACGGCCGGAGCCACGAGGTCCTGGCGGGGATCGTCGGCGGCATGGCGGTGATGGCCGTCAGCCTGCTGCTGCTGAAGTGAGACGGGAAGGAGCGGGGGCCGGCCCCTCCCGGCGGCCGTCGCGCGCGACCGCTGCCGGGAGGGGCAGATCCCCCGTCACTCGCAGATGTTGCTCACGTCCTTCATCGTCACGCCGCACCGGCCGGACGCGGTGAGGCCGTTCCGCTCGCCCAGCGAGCTCTCGCCCCAGCTGCTCTCGATCCCGGCGCCGTCCGTGCCGACGACGAGGAAGAACAGGTTCCCAGGCGGGACCGCTTCCCACGCGTAGGATCCCGACGTGCCGATGGCGCAGGCGTCTCCGCTCAGCGTCAGGGTCGAGACCGAGGCGAGATCGCCGTAGAGCAGGTTGTACCCGGCGGCCGGGCAGGACAGGGCGTCCCATTCGACCTGGATCGAGGCGCCCTCGGGCGTCAGGCGCGTGGCCCGCAGCGGGCCCGTGGTCCCCTCGCCGGACGGGACCGACGGCGGGGCCGAGCTGGCGGTGCAGGACTCGGCGATGCCCGCGGTCACGACGACGTTGTCCACCGAGTAGAACCGGTCGTTCGCCGCGTTCTGGTAGTCGAAGCGGACCCGGAAGGCCGGGTTCCCGGCGGCGTACGCCGTGACGTCGAACGAGAGGTGCGCGTTCACGTCCCGGTTGGGATCGGACCAGATCGTCTGCCACGCGGTGCCGTCCCAGACCTTGACGGTCGCGTCGTCGCCGTTCTTGTACCGGTAGTAGATGTCGAACTCGAGCGTCACGGATCGCACGCCCACCATGCTCACGTCGATCGCGGGCGAGTCCAGGCTCGTCGAGGTCGCGGTGCACCCCTCGGAGAGCGCCAGCATGTAGTACCCGCTCCCGCCCGAAGGGAGGTAGGTCGTGGAGTTGACGCGCGTCCACTCGCCGCAGGCGTGGCTACCCGGGCCGGTCGACACCGTCCAGGTCGCAGCGGACTCCTCGGTCTCGAAGCTCTCCGAGAGGAGGGTGGTCGCCTCGGTGAGCGGGCCGACGGGGGCGGCGGAGAGCTCGACGGCGTTGCCGTCGCTGACGCCGATCGCCAGGTCCCGGGCGCGGACGACGTAGGAGTACGGCGTCTTCGAGGCGAGGGCGCTCGAGTCGCGGACCGCGGTCTCGAGAAGCCCGGCGACCAGCAGGTTCTCCGGTCCCGGAACGAAGCCCGAGACCGTGGAGCGGTGGATGTCGTAGGTCACCGGACCGCCGCACTGGGCCAGGCCGGCGTCCCAGGCGAGGTCCACCGCGCAGGTCTCGATCGCCGAGGGGGTCGCGCTCCGCAGCCCCGCGAAGAGGGGCTTCAGCGTGCAGAGCCCGGTCGCGGTCGCGCTGGCCTCGTTGAGGGCATCGGAGCGGCAGGCCGCGAGGTCGTCGGCGAGGACGACGTAGTAGTACTTCGTGCCGCCGCTGACGTCGGTGTCGTCGAAGTAGTAGCCGGGGCCGCCGGCGAAGCCGGGGCTGCTGTCCGGGACCACGGTGATCGTCTCGTAGGGGCCGCCGGCCGTCAGCGAGCGCTGCACGATGTACTCCGCGATTCCGGCGACCTCGGAGTCCTCCCAGAAGAGCTGGATCCGGTTGTCCCCGTCGACCGCGGCCTCGAGCGGCGGAGGCAGGGGATCGGTCTCGCAACCGCAGAGGCGGAAGCGGAACGAGGCGATCTGGGTCCGCCAGACGGTGGTCAGGTTGTCCATCGACGTGAACCAGAACGTGCAATCGTCGGCGGGATCCAGGTTCATCGCCGCATAGTCGCCCCAGCGGTAGCTGGCGTTTGCCGCGGCGCCCGTGTGCATCTCGATCTCGGGCATCATCAGGGCGCCCAGGGGGCCGTCGGCCATGCGCCCCGTGTAGCGCAGGCTGGAGTACGTGGCGGAGGAGACCACGCTGTAGCCCAGCGCGAGGTTGCCCGCGGAGTCCAGCGCCGCGGAGCCCATCCAGCGGTTCTCGCCGTCGGGGGCGAAGGTCCCCTCGGTGTACAGCGCCCACGGGCCGCCGCCGGAGCGCCGGAGCTCGAACCAGCGGATTCCGCCTTGGTCCGCGCCGTCGACGTCCACTACGAAGTTGGCGGCGAGGCTCTCGTGGTCCCCGTGGTTGTAGTACTGCAGCCGGTTCATGATCACTTCGCGAAGCGGCATCAGCGTCACGGTGCTCCCCGGCTGCGGGAAGCAGCCCCCGAAGACGGTGCCGCACAAGGTCGAGTCGAAGTCCGCGACGTCGATGCTCGGCGCCTGGGTCAGCGTCGTGTCGGCCGAAACGTCCCAGTGGACCTGGAAGGACCACATCTCGAGCAGATCCCCGGGTGCCTCGGGCCCGCTGTGCAGCTCCGTGTCGCGGTGGCGCATGACGATCGCCGGGGCCAGAGGGGGCGGGCCGTTGGGGCCGTCCGGGTCGGCGGGGGTAGGGCCCTGGATCCCGAACCCCGGCAACTCGGGCATCTCCAGCCTCTGGAAGGTCGACGATTGTCCGGCCAGCATGGCGCCGCGGTCCAGCGCGTAGACGCCGGGGCCTCCGTCGTTGGCGGTCACGACGTAGGAGCCGGTGCCGCCGTCTGCATCCGTCGCCCACGCGGCGTACTTCGGGTAGTCCGGGAAGCTCGGCGTCTCGAAGTCGTAGGCGTACCAGCCTCCCGCCACCGGGTCGCCGCTCCGCGAGATGTAGACGCAGAGGTGGTTGCCCTGGCTGGCGAACTCGGCGAGCAGCCAGCGATCGGCGAGCCGGTCGTAGATCGCGATCGGGTCGCCGTATCCCGACGCGCAGTCGCCGGCTCCGAGGTTGTCGAGGACGAACGCGGCCAGCACGTTGGGGACGGGCTCCGCCTTGTCCCAGATCTTGACCAGAGCGCCGCCGGCGGAGTTGATCATCTGGATGTAGTGGGAGGGTCCGATGTCGCCGACGGTGTCCGGGGGATTGACCGACGTGAACCCCTGCCCCTCGAAGTTCCGAGTCGGGGCCGAGAGCTCCACGCTCAGCGTCTCCTCCGCGGCCGGCAGCTCCGCCGACTGGAGATCCAGGAGCGGATCCGGGCCGGGCTTGGTGGTCGGGACCGGCACCGTCCCGGGCGGCGGGTAGAAGCGCATGGGGATCGAGCGGATCGGGTCCCCCGGCCGCCAGGGGGGCGGCGGGGGCAGATCGCGCACGTCCACGTCCACGATGAAGGGAGTGACCGGGGGTCCGTGCTCCGCCCCCCGGATCACGAGCGGCTCCTCGTCGGACGCCCCGGCGGGGAGACCGACCACGCTCAGCGCCAGCAGCGCGGCGGGCAGTAGGGCAAGACGCAGGACTCCCGCGCGGCGCCCGCGGTCCGTCGCACCTCGGCCGGACACACCGACACTTTGGCCATCTCGACGCATACGAACCCCCTCCCTTGCTACCCTCGGAAAGATACGATGATTCGCCGAGGCGTGCCAGGGAAGGTCCCCCGGCTCGCTCTCGCCGCCGCGCTCAGAGGGCGGCGTGCCTCTCCGCGATCGCGTCGGCCAGACGGTCCAGGGCCTCGAGGTCGGCGGGCCTGGGAAGTCCCTTGCAGAGAACCGGCTGGACGATCTCGACCTTGAGAGCGGAGATCATCGCCGACAGCTGCTCCACGACCTTTCCGCCCCAGCCGTACGACCCGATGACCGAAACGTAACGGGCCTTCGGCCGGATCAGGTTCGCCAGATGGGCGGCGTAGGCGACGTTCGGATGGGGGCCGCCGAGCACCGTCGGGGTCCCGAGCACGATCGTCGCGGCGTCCACCAGCAGCATGGCGAGCTTGCCGATGTCGGGGTCGGTCAGCGAGAACTGCTCGACCCGCACGCCGCGGAGCGCGCAGGCCTCGACGAAGCGCTCGACCATCCGGCGCGTGCTGTCGTGCATCGACACGTACGGCACGACGGCCAGGTTCCGCGGCGGGCCCAGGACCCAGTCCCGATAGGCATCGAGGATCGCCTTCGGCTCGTCGTGAACGGGACCGTGGCTCGGCGCGATGACGGCGGCGTCGAGCCCCGTGACCCGGCCGAGGTGTTTCTCGATGACGCCGCGGAAGGGCATCAGGATCTCCGCGTAGTACCGCTTCGCGCCGGGGAGGATCCCGGGGTCTCCTCCGGCGAACGTGCAGCTCGTCGCCAGGTGCGATCCGAACAGGTCGCACGTGAAGAGAACCCTCCGCTCGGGCACCCAGGTCAGCATCGTCTCGGGCCAGTGGACCCAGGGGAAATGAACGAACTCGAGGGTCAGCCCTCCCAGGTCGACTCGCTCGCCGTCCCGCACCGCCCGCACCCGGCCCGCGGGAACGTCCAGCAGGTCCGAGAGCATCGTCCTGCACTTCTCCGTCGCGAGAACCCTCGCCTCGGGGTGCTCGGCGAGGACGCGGGGGATGGATCCCGAATGGTCCTGCTCCGCGTGCTGGGCGACGACGTAATCGATCCGCGACACGCCCGCGCCGGCGAGCCGAGAGAGCAGGACCTCGGTGAAAGCGGGGTCGACCGAGTCGATGAGGGCCGTCCCGCTCGCGCCGCGCACCAGGTACGCGTTGTAGCTGGTCCCGTCCGGCAGCGGGATCAGCTCGTCGAAGAGCCGGCGATCCCAGTCGATCGCTCCCACCCACTCGATGCTCTCGGTCACGGGACGCGCGTGCATCGGCTCCCCCTTTCCCGCGGGCGCTCCGGTCCGCCGCGACGATCGCGGCCGCTCCCGCGGCGGGGGCCAGTATGCAGCGGGTGCGCTTCGCGTCGCCAGGGCCCGCATCGTCCCTTTCGGCCGGATCGCGCTCGGGGGGAGGGGGAAGGGGGGCCGAGAAAAGAAAAGAGCCGAGCACCGCCTGACGATCGCTCGCGAGGGGGGAGTCGGGGGCAACCGATCCCGGCGCGCCGTCACGCGGTGCCCGGCTCGAGGACCTTCCGGGCTATGGCTCCGAACGGCTCAGCCGAGATCCGGGTTGTCGCAGATCCCGTCGCCGTTGAGGTCCAGACACGTGTAATCCGGGTCCTCTCCGTTGCAGATCCCGTCGCCGTCGTCGTCCGCGCAGTCCGGGTTGCTCGTCCCGGGGACGTAGTCGGGGTCGACGCAGTTGCAGATCCCGTCGCCGTCGTCGTCCGGGCAATCCGGATTCGTGCAGTCGACTCCGGGGACGTAGTCGGGGTCGTTCCCGTTGCAGATCCCATCGCCGTCGGCGTCCGGGCAATCCGGATTCGGGCCGCTCGCGAGCGCGAGCCCGCCGAACCCCAGCGCCACCACGAAGGCCAGACCGAGCGTCGCAAACTTCATCTTCATCTTTGCTCTCCTCTTCTTGTTCTCTCACTCCGCCGTGCACCACCGATGCACGCCCGAGTTCCTAGCAGGCGCCGTGCCAGTTCCTGAAAACGCCGCTTTGCGAAATGTCGGCGATTTCCGGGGCAGCGCGGCCGCTTCCACCGACGGTTCTTGCCGGTTCCGGGGAGCGCCGCTCGTCGAGTTCGTCGGGTCCGGGGAAGAAGACGCTGCACTTCCCCGCCGCGCGGCGTTTCCGCCGGGGAGATCGAAAGCCGCGCGGAATCTTTCTCGCCCCGGCGCATCGCCGGCAGGGGATTCGCGCCGGATCCTTTCGCAGATTTCGGATTTCGCTCCCGATTACGCGCGAAGTTCACTTTCTTCCCGGGACCGCGAAGTCGGCGAGCGCCTCGCCGGCATCGCTCCCGGTTCGGTTCGCCCCGCCCAGGTCTTGGGCCGGGCGCGCGCATGGCCTAAGATTCCGCCGCCGTGATCCGCGTCGCCGTCGAAATCGCGCTGGCCCTCGCCGTCGGTTCGGCCCTGGGCGCGACCCTGCTCGCGCTCGGCGAGAGGCTCCGGCAGGTGCTGCGACTGCCGGTTCCGCCGGGACTTCGGCCCGCGGCGTGTTTCCTCCTCGGCTCTCTCGCGCTGGGAAGCGCGGCGCTCGGGGCCGGACTCGTCGGCGCGTTCCGGCCCGTGCCTCTGCTGGCTTTGGCCGCGCTCTCCGCGGCCTCGGGTCGATGGCGGGCACTCCCGGCGCTCGCGCGACGGCTCGTCGTGCCGATGGCGGCCGCTCTGCCCCTGCTGCCGATCGCCCTCGCTCCGCCGTTCTTCTACGACGCCTGGGTGTACCACCTGGGCCTGCCGTGGCAGGCTCTGCAGGATCACGAGATCCTCGCGCACCCCGGCAACCTGTTCTCGGCGTTCCCGCCGCTGGCGCAGATGATCTACGCGATCCCGCTCGCCGCGGGTTCGCCGCGGGCCGCGGGCTGGATCCACCTCATCGGGTACGCGACCGCGAGCGCCGCCGTGACGTCGATCGCCCGGCGGCTCGGGTCGTCGCGTCTGGCGGGGCACCTCGCGGGGGTCGCGCTCTTGTACCTGCCGACGGCGATGCTGGTCCCCGGGTTGCCTGCGGCGGAGGCATGGGCGGTATCGGGGGTCGCCGCGGCCGTCGGTCTCGCCCTCGAAGGCCGGCCGCTCCTCTCCGCGGCCGCCGGCGCGGGCCTCGCCGCCGGGGTGGCGTGCTCCGCTCGCCTGCAGGGAGCGCAGTGGGCCGTGATCGTGGCTCTGGTCTTGGCGCTGCGCTCGACCGCCGCAGGATCGTGCCGCAAGACGTGGCGCGGGCCGCGGGTTCTGGCCGTGTTCGCGCTCGCCGTCGCGGCCGGGGCCGCTCCGTGGTGGGGGAAGAATGCCGTCCTCCTGGGAGACCCCTCCGCCCCCATCGGTTGGACCCGGCCCGGGATCGAGACGCTGTGGCGCGATGGGGCGAGCCACGTGCATCTCGCCCGCGGGGCGGCGGATCTTCTGGCCCGCGTCACGGGCGCGCTGGATCTCGCGCAGCTGCTCGTGCTCCCGCTTCTCGCGGCGGGGCTCGCGGCGTTCTGGTGGAGACGGCGGACCTCGACGCTGCTCGCGATCGGCGCGGGGGCCGCCGGCTGGGTCGCGTGGTCGCTCACCGGGGCGCTGGGACGGTTCCTGACGCCGACGATCTCGCTCTTCCTTGCGGCGGCGGCGGCGGCCGGACGGCGCGGCGCAGGGCGCATCGTCTCCGTCGCGGCGCTCGCGGCGGTCCTCGGCTGGGGGGGTTGGGAAGCCTGGAGGATGGCGGCGGAGATCGGGGGAGTGTCGATCCTGGGAGACGCGCGCTCGGTGTACCGGGCGGTCGTCGTTTCCGACCCGACGCCCGCGTTCCTCGCATGCGGAGGCCTCCCGCCCGACGCGAAGCTGCTTCTCGTTTGCGAGCCTCGCGGGTTCCTCCTGCCGCGCGCGTTCGAGACCTCGTCGCAGCACGACCGTCCCCGGCTTGCCGCGGTGCTCGAGAGGCACGCGTCGGCCGAGGAGGCGGCCGACGAGATCCGCCGCATGGGGTTCACGCACCTCCTGGTCAACGTCCGCGAGATGCGGCGTCTCGGCGAGAGCTACCCCGTGCTGCCCTGGAGGAGCCCGGAGGGGCAGCGCCGCTTCGTCGAGCTGACGCGCCTGTTCGGCAGGCCCGTCGTGCTCGAGGACGAGGTCGTGGTCTACGACCTGCGGGGCGGCGGGACCGCGGAGCCGTCCCCCGGCGTTTCTCGCTGAGCGCGGTGGCCTCGCGCCCGCGCCTTCCGCGCGGGGGCGGGCCTATTCGTACCGGAGCGCCGAGACCGGGTCCAGCCGGCTGGCCCGGACGGCGGGGTAGAAGCCGAATCCGACGCCGGTCCCGACGGCGGCGCCGAGCGCGGCCAGGATCGCCCAGACCGGCACCGCCGCCGGGATCGGCGAGAGCGCCGCGACGAGGCGGGCGATTCCCCAGCCCGCGAGCATCCCGATCACGGCCCCGACGAACGTGAGCAGGACGGCTTCGATCAGGAACTGCACCAGGATCTCGCCGCGCCTCGCTCCGATCGCCTTGCGGACGCCGATCTCGCGCGTCCGCTCGGTCACGGCGATCATCATGATGCCGATGACGCCGACCCCTCCGACCATGAGCCCGATCGATGCCAGCGCGATCATGACGAGGAAGAACGTTCCCGTGAACGCCTTGAAGGACTCGAGGAGCTTCGCCTGGGGGATGACGTCGAAGTCGTTCGGGTCGCCGGGCCGCAGGGCGTGGCGCTGCCGCATGAGCGCGATCACCTCGTCCATCGCCTCCTCCTGGGAGACGTCGCGCCAAGGCTTGACCAGGATGCCGAACTGGTCCTTCCAGATCTGGAAGTTCCGGTCGAGCGTCTCGTAGGGGATGATCAGCCACGGCTGCTCCGACCCGAGCTCCTGGAAAGCGTTCGGCGCCTCCCGGTAGACCCCGATGATCCGGAGGCGAACCCCGCCCCGCAGCGCCGTCGCACGGAGATCCTTGCCCAGCGCGATCCCGGTCGGGAAGAGCCCCCGCACGAGGGCCTCGTTGACGACCGCGACGGCGCTTCCCGCCCGCTCCTCGGCGCTCGTGAAGTTCCTCCCCTCGATCATCTCGCCGCCGTCGATCTCCGCCCAATCCTCCGTCGTCCCGACGATCGGGACGTTCGCGACGCGCTCGCCGCGATGGATCACGGTCCCCATGTCGCTGTTCCGGTAGCTCACCAGACGGATCGAGTCGAGCCGGCGGATCGCCTCGGCATCGTCCACCTCGATCCAGGGCCGGCTCTCCCACTCCGGCGTCGAGCCGTCGTGGACCTCGATCCCGGCGGAGAAGTGGCGCATCACGAAGAAGGTCTCTTCGCCGATCTGGTTGAGCGCCTCCGCGACCCCCTGGTTGATTCCCTGCACGAGCGCCGCCATCGCCATCACCGCCGTCACACCGATGGACACGCCGAGGATCGTCAGACCGGCGCGCACCTTCGCCGCGCGGATCGAGGCGAGCGCGATCGCGAACGATTCCGTGAGGCTCGAGACGTTCATGCGGGTCTCCGACTCACGTCTCCTGCCGGAGGGCCTCGATCGGGTCGAGGTTCGCCGCCCTCCACGCCGGGTAGAGGCCCGAGGCGACTCCGACGCCGCACCCCAGGACGAGTCCCGCCACGATCGACAGCGGGGAAACGGACGCCGGAAGCGGCGTCGTCGCCTGGACGATCTCGGCGGCCACGATGCCGAGGACGATCCCGATCGCCCCGCCGACCCCCGAGAGCGTCCCCGCCTCGAGCAGGAACTGCACGACGATGTCGCCGCGCCGCGCTCCGATCGAGCGGCGGATCCCGATCTCCCGGGTCCGCTCGGCGACCGCGATGAGCATGATGTTCATGATCACGATGCCGCTGACGACGAGGGAGATCCCGACGAGCCCGGGAAGAGCGGCGTAGAGGATCCCGCTGATCTTCGACCAGGCGTCGAGGATTCCCCCCGACGTCTCGATCCCGAAGTTGTTCGGATCGCCGGGGCGCAGGTTCCGGCGCGACCGCATGAGCACCTCGACCTCGGCCATCGCCGCCCGCATGTCCTCCTCGCTCGCGGCCTTGACGGTGATCGCGTCGAGAACGCGCGGCGGGTTGACCACGCGGGCCGCGGGGCTCGTCCACGGGGCGACGATGAACTTGTCGAGCGAGAGTCCGAAGAGCTTGCCCTGGGACTTGACGACGCCCACGACGGTGAAGCGCGTCCCCGCGAAGTAGATCGCTGCCCCGATCGGCTCCCTTCCCTCGAGCAGCTTCTCCGCGATCTCGCTCCCGATCACCGCGACCGGCCGCCCGAGGCCCGACTCCGTCTGCGTGAAGGCCCTTCCCTTCTCGATCTCGTAGGCACGGATCCGGAAGTAGTCGGCGTCCGCGGCGATGATCTGGACGCCCTGGGCGATGCGGTCCCCGAAGCGGACCGTGGCGCTGTCGGACGAGTAGCACGTCAGGACCACCGGAGTCTCGATCCGTTCCTTCAGGTACCGGTAGTCCTCGACGCGGAGCCTCGGTCTCCTCCGCCACTCCCGCATGGTCTCGTCGTCCGGACGCGAGAACACGATGCTCGAGCGCCGCTGGAGCGTGAACGTGTTCACGCCGAAGATCCTGGCGGCGAAGTCCTCGCGGACGTAACGGTCCATCCCGGCGACGATCGAGATGACCGCGACGAGAGACGTGACGCCGATGACGATCCCGAGGAGGGAGAAGAAGCTCTTGAGCTTCTGGGCGCGGATCATCAGAAAGGCGGACCCGAGCGCGTCCGCGAAGCGGAGAACGCCGCGCTCCCCGGCTCCGTCCTTCGTTCCCGCCACCTTCGCCTCGAGTCCCCGGCTCAATCGGCGGGGGCCGCCGGCGCCTCCCGGTCCCGCCCCTCGTCGCCGGTCTCCTTCGTGTCCTTTCCGGCGTCCTTCTTCTTCCCGCCCTTCTTCTCTTCCTTGGCGATCCGGATCCGGTCGCCGTCCTTGAGCGTGCGGATCGCCTGGTACGTGCCCGACACGATCTCCTCGCCGAGGGAGACGCCCGAGAGAGTCTCGAAGTAGTTGTCGCCGGCGATGCCGACCTTGACCGGACGGAAGGACACGTGCTCGTCCTTCACGACGAACACGCCTTCCTGCTCCTGCTGGCGCTTGACGCGCTCCGCCCGCGCCTTGGCCTTCGGGTCCTCGACCTTCATCTCCGACGACGCCCCTCCGCCTGTGCCTTCCTTCGGGGCCTCCTTGACGGTGAGCGCGATGATCGGGATGGCGAGGACGCCCTTCCTCTCCGCGGTCACGATGTCCGCCGTGACCGACAGGTCGGTCCTCAGGGTCTCGGGGGGAGCGTCGATGCCGATCCGGACCTCGAAGTCGACGGCCTCGCTGGTCCCCGTGCTCTGGATCGCGCTGTTTCCTATGCGGGTGACCTTCCCGCTGAGCTTGGTTCCCGGCATCGCGTCGACCTCGAGGGTGGCCGGGTCCCCCAGCTTGATCGAGGGGACGTCGGTCTCGTTGACCGTCACGACGGCCTCCATCTCGGAGAGGTCGGCCACCGTCAGGAGGAGCGATCCCGGATTGTTCATCGTCCCGATCACCGCGGTCTCGCCCTGCTCGATGTTCTTGCGGACGATCCTCCCCGCCATCGGCGAGCGGATGACGGTCTTGGCCAGGTTCTGCCGCGCGTCGGCGAGCGCCGCGCGCGCGACGGCGATCCCGTGCCGCGCGGCCTCGTCGGCCGCCTCCTGGATGTGGAGGCGGGTCCTGGCGTCCTCGAGGGCCTCCTCGCTGACGAGGCTGCCGTCGCCCGAGTGAAGCGCCTCGGCCCGCTCGAGGGCCTTCCGGGCCTGGTCCAGGGACGCCTCCGTCTGGGCTAGCTGGCTCGTGACCTGCCTGACCGCCGCCTCGCCGCGCTCCACGGCGGCTTCGTACTGGGTCGGATCGATCCGGAGCAGGAGGTCGCCCTCTCGCACCAGATCCCCCTCGTCCACGGCGAGATCGATGACCCGGCCCATGACGTCGGCGGAGATGTTCACCTTCTTCTTCGGCTCGATGTTCCCGCTCGCGGTCACGATCGCCGTGAGATCCCTCTTCTCGACCCTCTCGGTCTTCACCTCGACGCCGCTCTTCCGCCTGCTCAGGATGGATGCGGCGAGAACGGCACCCAAGGCCGCGACGGCGACGATGCCGATCGTGATCTTCGCTTTCTTCGTCATCAGCCGTGACTCCCGGAAAGTCCTTCGCGGCGGTCGAATCCCCGAGCCGGTGTCGGTGATCCGTGTCGCGGTCCGGCTTTCCCGAATGCTCGCACCATACCACACCCACGGTGGCCGCAAGATTGTGGGAACTTCATACGGCGCGCCGCCCGTAGCGTTTCGGTAGCCGGCAAGGAGTCGGGGGACGGGGAGGACCTCCGGACCCCAGTTTGCGGGTTCTCGGAGCGCGAGGGATGAGGAACCGGGACACTGCGCCGGGGTTTCTATTCCCTCGTCGAGAACAGCCTTTGGGCGAGGATCTTGCACCAGGTCCAGGGACGGTCCGTGAGGCCGAGGAGCATGGCGGGGGTTCTGTGGTCGGGTTGCTTCTCGGACCTGCCCTTGACGAAGTTTCTCCAGACGGCCGTCAGGAGAGCCCTTCCCACGACCGACTCGATCTTGCGTCCGAATGCAATCGTCTCGCGCTTGTGCTCGGCGCAGGTGTGGCGCAGGAGCTGGTGGAGGTGGTCGACGGGGGCCATGGCCCGGTCGCGAGCGATGGCCTCGGGGGAGCGGGGCGAGCCCTTGGGCCCTCGGACGGGATTGGGGTAGGCGTGGATCCGGAAGCGGACGGCATGGGGATGGGAGCGGAGGGCGATCGGATAGTCTCTGCGGCCGTCGACGAGGAGGGGGATGGGGGAGCCGGGGCGCGGGAGGGGCGCCGTGACCGTTTACTTCGACACCGTACGCCGGAA